>FWPU01012880.1_pt1 | contig 10863 bp, 6 predicted proteins | sample 2228361 | NCBI WGS metagenome assembly FWPU01 (sample SAMEA103939777, study PRJEB20133) | metagenome | reverse complement strand
CCCGCGCAACCACAGGCCGCCCACGCCTGCGACCGCCCGCCCCAGTACACCCGCCCCAGCACACCCGCCCCAGCACACCCGACCCAGTACACCCGACCCAGTACCCGCGACACGGTACACACGACCCGGCACGTCCGATCCGGCACGTCCGATCCGGCACACCGTACGCGACGTCTCGCATCGCTCTGTGGCCGATCGGCTTTGGCGGCGGCGCCCCGCGCCCCGCGGTCGCATCGCGCACGCCGCCGCTGGCCGGCCGCTCCCCTATTGCTACCATAACCGCAGACGGGGAGGGTTGGTAATCCGAAAACCACGGGCCGCCATGAAGACGCTGCTGCTGTTGCGACACGCCAAGTCGAGTTGGAAAGATGCGCGGCTGGCCGACTTCGACCGGCCGCTGAACCGGCGCGGGCTGCGCGACGCGCCGCGAATGGGGAAGCTCTTGCAGCGGCTGGAACTGGTGCCCGAGCAGATCGTCTGCTCCACCGCGCGGCGGGCCCGACATACGGCCGAACTGGTGGCCCAGGCGTGCGGGTTCCGCGGCACGTGGACGTTGCTCGACGCATTGTACCACGCATCGCCGGCGGCCTACGTGGACGCGCTACGCGGCGTCAGCCCGCCGGACGAACGCGTGCTGCTGGTGGGGCACAACCCGGAGATGCAAGAGGCGCTGTACCGGTGGACCGGCCAGGACGAGTCGTTCCCCACCTGCGCGCTGGCGCAGTTGGAGTTCGCCATCGACGACTGGAGCCAACTGGCCGAGCAGCCGCAGGCGATGCTGCGCGGGTTGTGGCGCCCCAAGGAACTGTAGCTGCAGGCACGCCGTACTCCGGACAAGCCCGCGACGGCGACACTCCCGGTGCGCGTTGCCGCGGCCCGGGCGGACCGCCGACACGCGCGCCCCGGGGCTGGCCCGTCCGCGCGATGCCTCGCGGGCCTGCGTGGCCATGCGGGGGCGTTGCGTGGAGGCACCGCTACTTGTCGGAGCGGTTGGGCGCATCCCCCTGGGCGGCGCTGGCCGCCACGGCTTCGGGTTGCGAGAGTTCGCCGCGGAAGTAGATCTGCTTCTGGTCGCCGACCTGCTTGCAGTCGACCACGATGGTGTCCTTGCCGGCGAACTCGCCGCGGAGCAGCTCCTCGGAAAGCGGGTCCTCGATTCGCCGCTCGACGGCCCGACGCAACGGCCGCGCGCCGAAGTCTTGCCCTTGATCAGTGTTCTTGGCCACGTCCTGCTCGATGATGAACTCCTTGGCGGCATCCGTCAGGCGGAGCGTGTAGCCGCGGTCCTGCAGGCGCTGGCGGACCTTGGCCAACGCCAGGGCGATCACCTGCTTGAGGTCTTCGGTCGTCAGGTGGCGGAACACGATCACGTCGTCCAGACGGTTGAGGAACTCGGGCCGGAACACGTTCTGGATCTCGTCGATGACGCGCTCCTTCATCCCCTCGTAGGACGCATCGTCGCCGGCGCGGCGGAAGCCGAACTGGTCCTCGTTCTTGATGGCCCGCGCCCCAGCGTTGGTGGTCATGATGAGGATCGTGTTGCGGAAGTCGACGCGGCGGCCGAAGCTGTCGGTCAGCCGGCCTTCCTCCATGACCTGCAGGAGCATGTTGAACACGTCGGGGTGGGCCTTCTCGATCTCGTCCAGCAGCACGACGGCATACGGGCGGCGGCGGATCTTCTCGGTCAACTGCCCCCCCTCCTCGTAGCCCACGTAGCCCGGCGGCGCGCCGATCAGCCGGCTGACGTTGTGCTTCTCCATGTACTCGCTCATGTCGATCTGGACCAGCGCGTCCTCGTCGCCGAACATGAACTCGGCCAGCGCCTTGGCCAGCAGCGTCTTCCCCACCCCGGTGGGACCGGCGAAGATGAAGCAGCCGGTGGGGCGTTTGGGGTCCTTCAGGCCGCTACGGCTGCGACGCACAGCCTTGGCCACCGCCTTGATGGCCTCGTCCTGACTGATCACCCGCTTGTGCAGCTCTTTCTCCATGTCCATCAGCCGCAGCGCGTCTTCCGTGGTCATGCGGGTGATGGGGATGCCGGTCATCTTGCTGATCACTTCGGCGATCACCTCTTCGTCGACCACGCCGTCGGAGTCGCGCGACTTCTCCCGCCATTCGCGGAGGATCTGCTGCTTCTTCTTGCGGAGCTTGTCCGCCTGGTCGCGCAGCGCCGCCGCCTTCTCGAAGTCCTGGTTGGCGACCGCCTCCTCCTTCTCCTTGTTGTACCGCTCGACCTCCTCGTCGATCTCCTTCAGGTCCGGCGGACGCGTCATGCTCCGCAACCGCACCCGCGCACCGGCTTCGTCAATCACGTCGATCGCCTTGTCGGGCAGGCACCGCCCGGTAATGTAACGGTCCGACAGATCGACAGCCGCCCGCAGCGCGTCATCCGTGATCTGCACGCGATGATGCTCCTCGTAGCGGTCGCGCAGGCCGCGCAGGATCTCGAACGTCTCCTCCTTGCTGGTGGGCTCGACGATGATCTCCTGGAACCGCCGGGCCAGCGCGGCGTCCTTCTCGATGTACTTGCGGTACTCGTCCAGCGTCGTGGCGCCGATGCACTGGATCTCGCCGCGCGACAGCGCCGGCTTGAGCACGTTGCTGGCGTCGATGGCCCCTTCGGCCCCGCCGGCGCCGACCAGCGTGTGCAACTCGTCGATGAACAGGATGGTGTTCTTGGCCCGCTTCACCTCGTTCATCACGGCCTTGATCCGCTCCTCGAACTGCCCGCGGTACTTCGTGCCGGCGACCATCATCGCCAGGTCGAGCACCACGATGCGGCGGTCGGCCATGATCTCCGGCACATCGCCGTCGACGACGCGCTGCGCCAGCCCCTCGACGATCGCCGTCTTGCCCACCCCCGCCTCGCCCAGCAATACAGGGTTGTTCTTCTGGCGGCGGCACAGGATCTGAATGGCCCGCTCGATCTCCCGCTCCCGGCCGATCACCGGGTCGAGCTTCTTCTGACGCGCCAACTCCGTCAGGTCGCGGCCGAAACTATCCAACGCCGGCGTCTTCGACTTGCTGGTCTTTCCCGCCGGATCGCCGGCAGCTCCGGCCTGGCCGCGCTCCGTGCCTTCGGTTTCCATCCCGTGCCCCAGCAGGTTGAGCACCTCGTCCCGCACGTCGTCCAGCTTCAACCCCAGGTTCATCAGCACCTGGGCCGCCACCCCTTCGTGCTCCCGCAACAAACCCAGCAGAATGTGCTCGGTCCCCACGTAGTTGTGGTTGAGGTTCCGCGCTTCCTCCATCGCGTATTCGATGACCTTCTTGGCTCGCGGCGTCTGCGGCAGCTTCCCCATGGTGACCATGTCGGGGCCGCTCTGCACGAGCTTCTCCACCTCCAGGCGGATCTTGCGCAGATCCACATCCAGGTTCTTCAGCACGTTGGCCGCGACGCCGCTGCCTTCCTTGATCAGCCCCAGCAGAATGTGCTCCGTGCCGATGTATTCGTGGTTGAACCGCTGGGCCTCTTGATTGGCCAACTGCATCACTTTGCGGGCACGGTCGGTAAAGCGCTCGTACATGCGACAACCTCCTGAAAGGAGCTGGCAACGCCCGACCTTGGTGCACCCACGGTTGCGTCGTTGCGACTCCTGAAAAACACTAATCCAACGGCGGCGTACGCAGCGCAGGCCCGCACGCCGTCTGTATCATCCTATGCCTCGGGTGGCCGTCCTGGCTACCGACGTCCCCCCGGCGTAGCGGCCAGATGCCCGCTGGGGCTGTCACCGGCACGCCGCCGCGCCGTGGACACTCCGCAAGCACGACCCTGCCGCCGCGGCCATCCGTCGGGCAACATCGCTGCGGATGATCAGCCGGTGGGCCGCAAGCTCGTCAGCACATTACGAAACGCCCACGAGACCACGTTGCCGAGCCGGCGCATCGACCCACGCCCTCACGACGCAATCCCTTGCAATATCGAGGCTTGCGTCACCAAGCCTTGACGCACGCCAGGGCCCTGTCCGCCGGGCGTTTGCAGGCCGCGTTATTGCAACGTACCACGCACGGCCGCTTGACGTTGCCGGCCACCGACCCCGCGGCCGGATGCCAAACGAAAGTACTCTGTTGCACTAAGTATTCACATCCCCCGACGCGAAGCAAGTCCAGCGACCCAACGCCCAGCCCTGCCGCGAAAACGCCGATCCGGTTGAATCGCTTATGCCTCGCGCGACACGGCGTGACCCACCTGGGCCTGCTGTGCGCTTGGCGGGGCTGCCCGCTGTACCTCGTGCGCCGCACTGGCGAACCGGGCCGCACGAAGCACGGCTGCCTGGCCGCGGGCGTTCACGGCCAGTCGGGTCGCACCGGTTGCACAAACCTCACGGCCCGACCTCCAGGGGCAACGCCGCGGCAGCGGACGCCGCAGTCACAGCGTCGTCCGCGCGGGCAGGGCCGCTGGGGTTGCCGGGTGTGCCCGCGGCAGGAGTATCGGCCGCCGGCGTCTTGGCCGCAGCCGCCTGCCTCAGGCGCTCGCTGGGCTGCCTCAGCCGCTCGCCTGCCTGCCTCAGCCGCTCGCCTGCCTGCCAGGCGCCGTGTCCGGCGCCATGGACCAGGGCCGAAGGGAACAGGCCGATCGCCAGCAGCAGCACGGTGGCAGTCCACATGGCCGTCCAAGAACCGGTGCCCCCTTCGGCCGGGACCGGCGACAGCGGCGCCCGAAAGTACAGCGTGGCCACGATGCGCAGGTAGTACGCCGCGGCGATCGCCGCATTGAGCACTCCCACGACGGCCAGCACGACGAACCAGGGACGAATCGAACCGACGGCCACGTCGATGCCGGTACTGTTGACGGCTCCAAACAGCAGCGCGAACTTGCCCCAGAATCCTGCCAGCGCCGGGGGAATGCCCGCCAGCGTGAGCAGCAACAGCGACAAGATGAGGGCCGCCAGTGGATGCGTTCGGCCCAGACCGGCCAGCTCGTCGACATGGCAGATGTCGCGCTGGTCGCTGCCCAGGTAGCCCAGCACGGCGAACACGCCCACGGTCGCCAGGGCGTATACGGTCAGATAGAACACGGCCGCTCCCAGTCCCTGCGCCGTCGCGGCAGCCGGCTCGGCGGTCGCTTCCGGCTGCGGCAGATTGCCCGCCAGAGCCACCGCCACGCCGATCAACAGATAGCCGGCGTGCGCGATCGACGAATACGCCAGCAGGCGGCGCAGATGGTCCTGCCACAGGGCCAGGATGTTGCCCACCGTCATCGTCAGCACGGCCAGCACCAGCGCGACGCGCCAACCGACCCCCTGGCTGCCGGGCATCGACAACACGACGACGCGGACCAGCACCGCCAGACCGCCGCCTTGGGAAGCACCGAGAGCAGGGCCGCATTGGCGTGCGTCGTCCCCTGGTACACGTCGGGAGCATAGAACTGGAAGGGCACGGCCGCGATCTTGAAGCCCAGCCCCGCAAACACCAGCACCAGCCCCACTCCCCCCAGCGGCTTCCAGGCCGACGTCAGTTGCAGATAGTCCGGATCCGACAGCCGGGCGAAAATCTCCACCAGTTGCGTGGACCCGGCCAGCCCGTACACGAAGCTGAACCCATACAGCAGCACGGCGGAGGCGAGGATGTTGAGGAAGAAATACTTGGTGGCCGACTCCTGCGAGGCGACGTCGCGTCGTCCCAGATAAAGCAACACGTAGGTGGGGATCGACACCAACTCCAGGCCCAGGAACGCCAGCACCAGGTCGGCACTGCCCACGCACAGCATCGTGCCGGAGACGGCCAGCAGCAGCGAACCGACGATCTCCGGCGTTTGCCCAGCCGCTGCCGTGCGGGCCGTGCACAGGACGAGAAGGCCTCCCAGCAACAGCACGAGCCAGCGGAGGTAGTGGGCCAGCGGATCGACGGCCAGCGGTCCGACGGCGGCCGAGGCGTCCTGCGCGGCCAGCAGGACGGCCGCCGCCAACAGCGCCAGCGCCGCCAGTACGCTCCAGCAACCGCGGCAGCGAACGAACGCGCCGGCCGTGTATGCCACAGCCGCGGCCGCCATCAGCACGATCTCCGGCATGAGGGCCCGCACGACGCCGGCCGACATGTAGGCTTCACCGGGCATGAGCACCTCCGGAGGCGGGATGGTCGACACAGGCCGGCGACGCGGCCGACGCAGCGACCGCGGTAGCGCGCAAGCCATCTGGCAGCGGGGGTACCGGCCGTCGCGCGGCCTGCTGCAGCGCTGCGGCCGGCACAATGCCGCCTTTTGGCGACGACGCCCGCCGCACCTGCGGCATTTGTGGCCGCTGCCAGTAGTCGCGCAGCGCCCGCTCCCCCTGCTGCACGATGCCTTGCAACGTCCCCTGCATGGGCTGCAGGAACGTTTGCGGCCGCACGCCCATCCAGACGACGAACAGCGCCAGCGGCGCCAGGGCGGCAACTTCGCGCAGCGACAGGTCGCGGACCGGCGGCTCTTCCGGCTCGCGATAGGGCTCCTTGAGCGATCCGAAGAGCGTCCGCCGCACGAGCGACAGCATGTACCAGGCGCCGAGAACGACTCCCGTCGTGGAGAGCACGGCCAGTGCCAGCAGCTCGCCGCGCAGCGGACCGTCCCCCCAAGCGCGCTGGAACAGGCCGCACAGCAGCAGGAACTCGCCGGCAAAGCCTCCCAGTCCGGGCAGCCCGATGCTGGAGAGCGTGAACAGCACCAGGAAGAAGGCCAGCCAGGGGGTGCGTCGGGCCAGTCCGCCGAACGACGCGATGTCGCGCGTGTGGTAGCGCTCGTAGAGCATTCCGACCAGGCAGAACAGCGCTCCGGTGGCCAGCCCGTGGTGGACCATCTGCAGGACGCCCCCCTGCATGCCCAGCGGATTGAGGGCGAACAGGCCGACCATGCAGAAACCCAGGTGGCTGACGCTGGAGTAGGCAATGAGCTTCTTCATGTCGCTTTGCGCCAGCGCGACCAGGGCGCCATACACGATGCCGATGACGCTGAGCCACAGCACCCAGGGGAGGCTGGCCGCCGTGGCCTGCGGCAGCATGGGGATGCTAAAGCGCACGAATCCGTACGTGCCCAGCTTCAGCAGCACGCCGGCCAGCACGACGCTGCCGGCCGTGGGAGCCTGGACGTGCGCCAGCGGGAGCCAGGTGTGCAGCGGGAAGAGCGGGACCTTGATGGCGAACCCGGCGAACAGGGCCAGGAAGATCCACTTCTGCCAGGCCGGGTCCAGCGGCACCGCTATGAGCCGCTGCTTGAGTTCGAGGATGGAAAACGTCAACTGACGGTACGTGGCGCCGCTCTCGGGATCGACCAGCAGCGTCTGCTGATAGGCCCAGACGACGATCGCCAGCAGCCCCACAAGCGTCAGCACGCTGCCGGCGAGGGTATAGAGAAAAAACTTCACCGCGGCATAGCGCCGCTCCTCATATCCCCAAATGCCGATGAGGAAGAACAGCGGAATGAGCGTGAACTCGAAGAAGATATAAAACAGGATCAGGTCGCGGGCGGCGAACACGCCCAGCAACCCCGCTTCCAGCACCAGCAGCAGCGCATAGAACGCCGGTGCGCGCTCCGTGACGGCCTGCCAGCTCGCCAGCACGCATGGGACCATCAGCAGCGCGCTGAGGCCGAACAGCCAGACGCTCAGGCCATCGAGTCCCAGAGACAGGCGAATGTCCCACCGTGCCGGCCCGGCCGTGCTCTTCAGCCAGGCAAAGCTCACGACGGCGAACTCGTCCGGAGCCTGCGTTGCCGGCGGCGGCTGGGAACGGGCCGCCCCGCGGGCCGCATCGGCCGCGTCGGCGCCGGAGACCGCAAATCGGCAGTATCCGATCACGAGCACCGCCGCCAGCCCCAACGCCACCAGCGACGTGAGCAGGGCGATCGCACGGGCCGGCCGTGGGCCGGCTTCGGTCGTGGCGGCGATGACCGCCGCACCGAGCGAGGGAACGAGGATCGCCAACAGCAGCACGAGCGACATGGACGTCTGCTCCCGCGCGTGTCCAATCTACAGGCAATGTCCGCGTAACAGCCGCGTCGGCTTCATAACCACGAGGCACGGCGGCGCCAGGCGGCCAATGGCGGCGACTGGCCCGGCCGCCTCATAATCAACCGCTGGGCCACCGCAACAGACTGCCGATCAGCACCAGTAGCCCGAGTATCATGGCCAGCGCATAAAACGGGATGAGCCCCATCTGCATGGGTCGGAGCATGCTGCCGATGGCGCGCGGAATCCAACCCAGCAGATTGACGAGGCCATCGATCACAATCTTGTCGATGAAATAACACAAGTAGGCCAGGATGATCAGCGGCCAGGTGATGCAGGCGGCATATACCGCATCGAAAAACAGCTTGCCGGCCGAGGCTTGATACAGCCCCACGCGGCGCATCAAGGCCGTGAGCTGCGGCAACAGCGGACTGGGGCGGAGGTAGAGCAGCGCCGCCAGGCCGATGCCCAGCAGGGCCGCCGCGGTGCTCCACAGTGCGACGTCCCAGTGGAACGTGCCGGCGGACGCACCGTCGCGCGCCCCGCCGGCGGCGGCCAGCGACGGTGTCCCCGCCAGAAAATCGCGGAACCCGGGGGCCGCCACTGCGATGGCGGCCGATCCGGCGGCCAGCACCAGCAGGGGTACGCTCATCGGCGGCGGCGACTCGTGCGCATGGTGAGCGGCCTCCGGCGGCACGCGCTGCGCTCCGTAAAACGTGCGAAACACGGCGCGGAAGCTGTAAAGCGCCGTGAGGAACGCCGCAAACAAGGCCGACCAGTACAGCACCGCAAACAGCCACGCTCCACCGCCGGCGCCGTGGCGGGCCGCGTCGTGCACGGCGCCCAGGATGGCGTCTTTGCTCCAGAAGCCCGACAGCGGCGCCACGCCGGCCAGCGCCAGGCTGGGCACCAGGAACGTGGCATGCGTCACCGGGAGCAGCCGCCGCAGGCCGCCAAACTGCCGGATGTCGATCACGCCTCCCATGGCGTGCATCACGCTGCCGGCGCCGAGGAACAGGCAGGCTTTGAAGAAGGCGTGTGTGAACAGGTGGAACATGGCGGCCACGATGCCGGCCAGCGAACCGGTTCCCAGCGCCAGGAACATGTAACCCAACTGGCTGACCGTGGAATACGCCAGGATGCGCTTCAGGTCGGTCTGCGTCAGGGCCACCACGCCGGCCAACAGCGCCGTCAGCCCCCCGATGCAGGCCACTACCGCCTGCACCCCGCTTCCGGCGGCAAACAACGGCGTACACCGGGCCACGAGGTAGACGCCGGCCGTTACCATCGTGGCAGCGTGGATCAGCGCACTGACGGGCGTGGGCCCTTCCATGGCGTCCGGCAACCAGACATGCAGCGGCACCTGTGCGCTTTTGCCGCAAGCGCCCAGAAACAACAGCAGCGCGGCTGCGGCCAGCATGCCCGTGGTCACGCCGGGGAACGCAGCCCCATAGCCGTGGTCCAGAACGGCTTGCCCGAGAATGCCCGGCGCCACCGAGCCCTCGGCGCTGGCCGTGTCGTGGAAATCCAGCGTGCCCAAGGCGCTCCACAGCAGAAACACCCCCAGTGCAAAACCGAAGTCGCCCACCCGATTGACGAGGAAGGCCTTTTGACCGGCGGCGGCCGCCTCGGGCTTGTGATACCAGAAGCCGATGAGCAGATAGCTGCACACGCCCACGGCTTCCCAGAACACATACAGCAGCAGGAAGTTGCTGACGCACACCAGCATCAACATGGAGAAGACGAACAGCGACACATAGGCGAAGTACCGCCAGTAGCCGCGGTCCCCGTGCATGTAGGCGCTGGAGTACCACACGACCAGCGAGGCGATCAGCGTGACGGTCACGAACATGATGGCCGTCAGCGGATCCAGCCGCAGCGTCACCGCGACGCGAAACGCCGTGGCCGCTGGCTCCTCGGCTGGCGCCGCGACGCCGTCCACGGCCGTCGTGCCATCACCGGCCCTCGTGCCATCACCAGCCCTCGCGCCATCACTGGCCCTCGTGCGATCACCAGCCGCCGTGCTATCACCAGCCCTCGTGCCATCACCGGCCCTCGCGCTATCACCGGCCCTCGCGCGATCACCGTCCGTCGTCCCATCGGCGGGCACCGTGGCATCGGCGCGCGTCGTGCCATCACTGGACGTCGTCCCATCGGCGGGCGCGACCGCTGTTCGGGCTTCCGGAATGACGGCCCAACTCCACAGCGTGACCGTTTCCTCGTAGCCCGTCGCGCGGGGCGAAGTCCCGGAACTCGCCACGAGTCCGTCGGCGCCGGATGCCTGGAGAGACGCCGCGGGAGTCGCGTCGGTTGCTAGTTGCCGCTGCACGTGCCACAGCAGCAGCACGCTCAGCACCAGTGCCGCCAGCGTGGCCAGCAGGGCGGGCCAGTGCGCCCGTGCCCGCAGCACGCGCGGCCCCAGCACTGCGGTGACCAGCGCAGCGGCCAACGGCAGGGCGGGGACCAACATGAGCATCAGGTGCGTGCTAGACATGGCTGCGGTAGGCCAGTTCGTCGGGGTCGATTCGCGGGGCTACGCCGGCGGGCGTCTGCCGGGGCCAGTCGGGGGGGCGGTCCTCGTCTTCGATCTGCGGCGGCGGGCGGTCCACGAACGCCGGCTGGTTGGCTTCGCGCAGCGACTGCCAGTCGACGACGTCCAGTCGGCCGGTCCGCTGGAACAGCATCAGCACCAGCGCCATGAGGATGGCGGCCTCTCCGGCGGCCACGGCGATGATGAACAGCACGAACACCTGGCCCCCCCAGTCGTTGTGAAACCGGCTCCAGCCCACCAGGCTCAGCGACACGCCCTGCAGCATCATCTCCACGGACAGGAACATGACGATCATGTTCCGCCGGGCCAGGAAGCCCACCAGTCCCAGCCCGAACAGCAGCGCCCCCACCACCAGGTAGCCGTGCAGCAAGCCGGCCTCGTGGAACATGGTCA
>FWPU01012879.1_pt1 | contig 10864 bp, 11 predicted proteins | sample 2228361 | NCBI WGS metagenome assembly FWPU01 (sample SAMEA103939777, study PRJEB20133) | metagenome | reverse complement strand
GTCGAAATAAGGCAAAATTTTAGGCTCATTTTGAGCTAATTCAATCAATTCTTGGCCAACTCGAGTGGGGTGAAGGTAAAGCAAGCGCAGCCAAAAATGACCAGGTAATGAAACTAATTCTTTGATTAAATCGAGGAATCTATTCTCACCTTTGTCTTCACCAAAAGCCGAGATGTCCTGGCCAACCAAGATAATTTCCTTGATGCCTTGCCCTAACCAATCTTTGACTTCTTCAACTACTTCCTCGATAGAGCGGCTGCGCAGCGTCCCTCGAATAGATGGGATAGCGCAGTAAGCACAGTTATTTTGACACCCTTCAGAAACTTTGACATAAGCGTAAGGAAAGGTAGAAATGAGGCGAGGATAGGCGTGCAAAAAGCTTCGCCGGTGGTTAACTTTTAGTACTCTTTCTTCTTCAACTTGCTGAAGCAGTTCAGAAAGTTCTCCATAGTAAGCTGGCGAAATAACGCCTGCTAGCTCTGGCATCGATTGAAAAAGCTCCGAGCCACTTCGCTGAGCTAAGCAACCCAAAGCAACCAGCTGACTGTTGGGGCAAGCGTTTTTGAGTTCAAAGATGGTTTGTATGCTCTCCTCGCGAGCTGGCTCAATGAAAGCACAAGTATTAACGAGGACAAAGTGGGCTTTCTCAAGGGGTGTTTGTTGAAAGCCAGCTTTTTTAAGCTGATAGGCAACGACTTCTGAATCGACCAGGTTTCTTGAGCACCCCAGAGTTTCTATGAAAAATGTCTTCAAAGCGGTTCGAGCTCCTTTTTAAAGGGAGCCTCTTAATAGTTCCAGTTGGAGCATGAGCTGAGGGGCAATATCTCCAATGGAGATAATCCCAACCATTTTGCCATCATCACCTAAAACAGGCATTCGCCTGAAGCGTTTTTCGCCCATTGTTTTAACAATGTCAAAGACGTTGGCGTCAGGCGTGGTCGTAATGGGGTCTTTAGTCATAATTGTTTCAACTGGCGTTTCGTAAAGATTGCAGTGTCCTATGGCTCGGGAAAGGATGTCAGTATCGGTAACAATACCCAGGACATCTTTTTGGGGTGAGCAAACGATTACGGACCGAACGCCTTTTTCCAGCATCAGCTGGGAAACTTTGGCTATCGTCGTCTCGGGTGTCACCCAAACGACCTCTTGCCTCATGATGTTTTTTACTACCATTGAAACTCCGTTACTCACTTAAGAACTCCTTGGCTAGAAAGTCTACCATATTTAGCTCGGTAGAAAAATAAATTTTTCGCTCAATTTTTTCAGGTCTGTTGCTTCTTGCCTTTTTCTGTCAGAAGAGGCTTGACTTCTGCTTTAGGCGCCCGTAACATCAGCTCCATCACTGTTTGTCTAGGCTCTTTCCCTTCATAAAGAACTTGGTAAACTTTGTCGGTAATGGGCATATCAACGCCTAAGCGATGAGCTAAGTTATAAACAGCCTTAGTTGTTCTAACACCTTCAGCCACCATCGTCATGCCACTCAAAACTTCCTCTAGGGATTGACCTCGCCCAATTTGTTCACCGACTTGGCGGTTGCGGCTGTGTGAACTAGTACAAGTGGCTATTAAGTCACCAACTCCCGAAAGCCCTAAGAAAGTTAAGGGGTTGGCACCCAGCGCCACGCCTAGTCTGACCATTTCAGCCAAGCCGCGCGTCATTAAGGAAGCTTTAGTGTTGTCGCCGTAGCCCAGCCCGTCAGAAATGCCAGAAGCTAAAGCAACGATATTTTTAGTCGCTCCGCCAATCTCAACACCGATTAAGTCTGAGTTGGTGTAGACCCTAAAGTAGTCGGTAATTAAGATTTTCTGTAAGTCTTCAAGTAAAGCTTCGTCATGACCAGCCACCACAGTCGCCGATGGGATTTCCGCAATTACTTCTTCAGCATGGTTAGGACCTGAGAGAGCCGCCACCAAAACAGCTTCACCAAGCTCCTCCTTTATCACTTGAGACATCCTTAAGCCACTTCCCTCTTCAATTCCCTTAGTTAAACTGAGCAAGGGAACGTTTGAGTTAACAAAAGGTTTGATTTTTCGAACTACACCTCTTAAAGCATGTGACGGAACAGCTAAAATAATTAATTTGGCCGCTTCAACAACTTCACTGAGGGAACTACTGGCAATGATGCCTTTTGCCAGCTCTTTTTCAGCTAAGTAAACGGGGTTGCGTCTTTCTTTATTGATGTGCTGGGCAATTTCGTTGCGGCGAGCCCACAGCTGTACCTCCTCGCCCTTCTTCGCCAAGAGATGAGAAATTGCCGTTCCCCAGCTGCCCGCTCCCACAACTCCAACTCTCATTGCCTTTTTCTCTCAGTTATTTTTGGTTCAGTCCCTTCTATTAAACGCCCAATGTTACCTCGGTGCTTAATTATTACCATTAAACTAGTGATGAGAGCAAATGATATGAACGGCCAGTTATTGGGGTAATTAAGCCAGACAAAAACAGGGAGCGAGAAAGCCACACTGAGAGAGGCTAGGGAAACAAACCTGAAGATGATGAGAATAAAAGCAAAAATGGGTAAAAGCCAGAGAAAAATTTTAGGGAACAAAACCAATAAAACTCCTGTGGCGGTAGCCACACCCTTGCCCCCACTAAACTTTAGAAATATTGAAAAATTGTGGCCAACGATGGTCGCTAAAGCTGTGGCAGCTACTAATAAGGACTGATTGAGCTGAGTGTAAGCTTGTGGAAGCAAGTAAAGAGCCAAAGCAACCGGCAAGGCACCCTTGAGGATGTCGAGGAAGAGGGTGACAAGGCCCGGCTTCCAACCAAGAATGCGGTAGACATTGGTCGCCCCAATGTTGCCACTCCCTTCTTGCCTAATATCGCGGCGAAAAATCCAGCTGCTAAACAAGAGGCCATTGGGGACTGAGCCGACCAAATAGGCCATCAAAGGCAACCAAATCCAACTAGCAAACTCGTTCATTTTCTCCGCCTTGCCCTAAAGCTTACTTTTATTGGAACCCCCCCAAACATAAACTCGTGAGTTAAGTTCTTCTCTAAAAATCTTACAAAATTTGGGGTAGCAATTTCAGGATAATTGACAAAAAAGGTAAAATTTGGTGGAGCTATACCTGTTTGAGCAGCGTAAAAAATCTTTAGCTGACGTCCGCCTGCTGTAGGGAAAGGTGTTTTTTCTTGCAAAGACTGGATAAATTGGTTGAGAGAGCTTGTTTTTAAGCGCTTGGTGTAGTTAGAAAAGGTTTGTTCGATAGCTGGCCAGACAGCCTCCACGTTGTCACCTTTCAAAGCTGAAATAGCCAAGAAAATCGGCTCTGGCAAGAAGTGGAGTTTCCTAATAAGCTCTGACTCAATCCCTGCACCTTTTTCTTCATCGACCAAATCCCACTTGTTTAAAAGGACAATGAGACTGCAGTTTTTCTCTTGAATTGTTTTAGCAATGCGCTGGTCTTGACTTTTCACACCTTCCTGAGCGTCAAGGACTAAAAGAGCCATATCGGCTCGGGCTAGCGCTTTAAGAGTCCTGGTCATTCCATAATAATCAATCTTATCAGCGGCTTTAGTTCGGCGCTTTAGGCCAGCCGTATCAATAAGCCTGACTCTCTTTTCATTCCACCTGACAAGTGTATCGACGTTATCACGAGTCGTTCCAGGCGCCTCATCGACTATGGCTCTCTCTTCCTTCACCAGCCGATTGAGCAAAGTGGACTTGCCGACATTGGGACGGCCAACAATAGCCACTCTTATCTCTTCGGACTCTTCAACAAGGTGAGCAGGGGGAAGCAAGTCAACCACTGCATCTAAGAGTTCGCCGATACCAAGGCCGTGCAGAGCAGAGACCGAAAAAGGTTCGCCAAAGCCCAGTGCGTAAAACTCCATTTTTTCCAGCTCTTTTTTGGGGTCATCTACTTTGTTCACCACCACTATCAACGGTTTATCGAACTGCCGCAAGTTTTGAGCAACTTCCTGGTCTGGCGGGACTAAACCTTGCTGGCCATCAACGACAAAGATAACGAGGTCAGCTTCTTCCACAGCTTTTTTGATCTGCTGATTAATTCTAGCAGTAAGTTTACCTGCTGCTCTCTCGAAACCTCCCGTATCAATTAAGTTAAATTGCTTGCCTCGCCAATCAGTACGATGGTAAAGGCGATCGCGGGTTATGCCAGGCTGGGGGTGAACAATCGCCTCCCGTTTGCCAAGGAACCGATTGAGCAAACTGGACTTGCCGACATTGGGACGACCAACAATAGCCACGCGAGGTAAATCCTCTCTGGTCATCTTCCTTCCCTAGACAGGCTTTCCAGTCTTTCGACCACTTTTTCGATTAAGTAACGCGGCGTGGAAGCTCCAGCGGTGACTCCAACGCTTCCTGCGCGGCTAAACCATTCTTCCTTAATTTCCCTGGCCGTTTCAATGTGATACGTCTGCTTGTTTATTTCTTTAGAAAGGTGGTGAAGGCGTGTTGTGTTGGCGCTGTTCTTGCCGCCAATTACAATCATCACATCAACTTGGTGAGCCAGTCTTTTAGCAGCTTCTTGGCGACGGCGGGTGGCGTGGCAGACTGTATTAAAAATACGCAGTTCGTTAGGGTAAGGTAACAGTTTATCCACTACTTCTCTCAATTTATCCAGCGGTTGAGTTGTCTGAACGACCACCCCGACTTTCTTTTGATTATTAATTAATTCAAGATTTAAGCTGGCAGCGTCTTCTACTAACAAAGCCTGGTTGTTAGTGTAGCCAAGAATCCCTTTTACTTCGGGGTGCTTCTTCTCTCCGACAATCACTACAAAATAATCATTCTTGCTCAGCCAGGCCGCTTTCTCTTGTGCTTTCTTAACAAAGGGGCAAGTGGCATCGATAATCTTAAGGCTTTTGGCAGAAGCTTCTCTTAAAATGCTTGGTTCAACGCCGTGCGTGCGGATGATGATGGCTCCTCCCTTAACTTCGTCTATAGAACTCACAGGCGTCAATCCCCTACCCTTGAGCTCTTCGACCACTTGGGGATTGTGAATTAAGGGGCCAAGTGTGTAAAGAGGAGTTTTGACTTCGCTTAAGGCCTGGTTGACAATTTTAAGGGCTCGCTCCACTCCATAGCAGTAACCAGCCTCATCTGCCAGAATGACCTTAAATTTCTTTTCCTTTTTCATAAAGTTTAACCAGGCTTTCTCTAATTTTTTTTAAAATAACTTCTCTTTCTTCATTTGGCAAAAAAGTAATTGGCTCGCCGTAAACAACCCTTATTTTACTGAAAAAAGGCAGGAAACCCCACCAGCGACAAACTTTATCTGTCCCCACAATAGCTACAGGTATGACCGGTACCGCGCTCAAGTTAACTAGAAGAGCCAAGCCTGGCATAAAGGGAGCAATTAAATCCTCCTTGATCCTGGTTCCTTCAGGAAAAATTCCCAAAAACTGATTCTTTTTTAAAGCTTCAAGGGAGTAGCGAAGAGCTTGCTTGTCAACTTTTCCCCGCTCGACTGGAAAAGCGTAGAGAGCCTTAATGAGCTGGCCAAAGAGAGGATACGAAAACAGTTCAGACTTTGCCATAAAGACAATGGGGCGAGGCGTCGTCAAGCCCAGAACAATAGGGTCGAGATAGCTTTTGTGGTTAGAAGCAATGATAGCTCCACCTTGAATCTTCTTAAAACTTTCCTGTCCGCTGGCTTTAAGTCGAAAGAGAACCTTAAACCAAGGCCACAAGAGATAATAACCCAGGCGCCAAAGCAATTTTAACCACCTTTTTTAGACAAGGAACTGATGATTTTATCGACGACTTCTTGAGGGGCTAGATACGTTGTATCAATCACTAAAGCGTCCTTAGCTTGCTTTAAGGGAGAGTGAGAGCGTGAGCTGTCTAAAGTGTCACGCTCAATAATGTCTAAGGTGGCTTGGTCTCGCGTTCCCTTAATGCCCCGCTTTTTCCAGTCTTTTAAGCGCCTGGCAATTCGAACTTCCTGAGAGGCATCTAAATAAATTTTTAAATCGGCGTGAGGAAAGACAACAGTAGTCACGTCTCGACCCTCAACCACCGCTCCTTTTTCTGCCAATCGTCTTTGAAGCGGGATGAGCCGCTGGCGAACTTTAGAGTGAGCTGAGACAAGTGAAACGGCTTGACCAACTGAGGGCTGCCTGATTTCTTCAGTGGCGTCTTCTGAGTCGACTAAAACCTTCAATCTGGTCTGACCCTCTGACGAAGGCAGCAGCTCAATTTGAGTTCTGGCTAGGATTTCCTCAACTTGATGAGCGCTGTCAGGGTCAGCTCCTTCTTTTAAGACCTTCCAGGTGAGAGCCCGGTAAATAGCTCCAGTATCCAGGTAAAAAAGGTTGAGTTGTTGGGCGAGCATTTGAGCAATGGTGCTCTTGCCGCTGCCGGCTGGTCCGTCTATAGCAATAATCATCAACCTAGCCTGCTAAAGAAAAGAGGGCTTGGGTAAAACCAGGAAAAGAAACATCAATACACTCTGAGTCTTCGACCACCGTTTCGCCTTCACTAACCAAGCCAGCCACCAAGAGAGCCATGGCAATGCGGTGATCACCATAGCTCTTAACTCTGCAGCCTTGTAGTTTTGTTGGGCCTTCCACCACAAAACCGTCGGGCTTTTCCTCAATATATGCGCCCATTTTCTTTAGCTCAGAAGCTATAGCACTAATTCGGTCGCTTTCCTTAACTCGCAGCTCTTGAGCGTCTCTAATCTCACTTTGGCCTTTGGCTTGTGTCATCGCCAGGGCCAAAATAGGAATTTCATCAATTAAATAAGGAATAACTGGCCCACCTACCCTCACCCCTTTAAGTTGAGAACTTTTGACTTTGATTTCGCCAAGTGGCTCGCCAGTTAGCTCACCAACTGGCGTGATTTTGAAACTAGCTCCCATCTTCTTTAAAACTTCCAAAAAGCCAGTTCGAGTTGGGTTCAAACCGACTCCCTCAATAGTCACGCCAGAACCTGAGATAAGTAGTGCAGCCACAATGAAGTAAGCAGCTGAAGAAAAGTCGCCAGGGATTGTTAAGTCGAGGTGATCAATTTTCTCAGGCGGTGAGAGTTTAATCACCCCTTTGCTTTCAGTAATTGAAACACCGACGGAGCTAAGCAGTCGCTCAGTATGATCTCGGCTTTGAATCTTGCCACCCAAGGTGGTTTCGCCTTCGGCAAAGAGCGCCGCCAACAAAATGGCGCTCTTGACTTAAGCGCTAGCAATCTCCAACTCATAAGAGATACCTTTTAAATCTCCGCCTTGAATAACTAAAGGAGCTACTTCACCGCTTCTTGAAATAATGTTAGCACCCATCTTTCCTAAAGGTTTAATAATCCGCCCCATGGGTCGGCGGCGGAGCGATTCATCACCAGTTAAAATAGACAAAAAGGGCTGGCCAGCTAAGAGTCCGCTTAAAAGGCGCATGGTCGTGCCGGAGTTGCCCGTATCAATGACATTTTCAGGCTCTTTCAACCCGCGCAGTCCAGACCCTTCAATTATCAGCTCATTGGCACTGCTTCGGAACTCAATTTGAACACCTAGTGCTTTTAGAGCTTGAAGGGTAGAGAGCGTATCCCGAGCAAAAAGAAAGTTTCCTAGCCGACTCTGACCTTCAGCTAGTGAAGCTAGAATAGCAGCTCGGTGCGAGATAGACTTATCACCAGGCACCGCTAAAGAGCCGCTTAACTTTCGACCAGTTGATACTTTAATGTCCATTAGTCTCCCTACACCCCTTCAAGGTAACGATGAGTTGAAGCCAGGTAACCCTGCTCTTTTAAAGAAACGGCAGCTTTTTTAGCGTTTTCTTCTCCCGAGACAGCGATTTTAACCACCCCACGCCCTTCACCGTGTAACAGCTCAATATCTTCAATGTTTATACCTAACTTACCAATGGCCACTGTGACTTCGCTTAAAACACCTGGTTTGTCTTCCAGAGGAACGTCAATTGTCCAAAGCTTTGCTGGGTCCTTCCTGAGCCAGGCTGGCAAGCTGCTTCTCACTTCTCGCGCCTCCGCTAAGAGCTTTTCCACCTCTTCTTCCCTTGTTGCCTGTAGGTCTTCTTGGAACTTCTTAACTTCTTCAGAAAACTCTTCAATGGCTTGGAGCAATGCTTCCCGATTGGCAAAGAAAATATCTCGCCAAAGCCTGGGATTGCCAGCAGCAATCCTTGTAGCGTCTCGAAAGCCAGAGGCCGCAAAGAAAAGCAAACCTTCTTCTTCCTTAGCCCGACCTTTGGTTACGTTAACAATAGAAGCAGCGACTAAATGTGGCAAGTGTGAGATGTAAGCGACAATCTGGTCGTGGCGGTCAGGGTCAAGAGCTACTACGCTAGCCCCAAAAGTCTTTAAAAAACCGTGCAACCTTAGAAAAGCCTCTGAGTTCGTGGCGGGCGTTGGTGTCAGCACATAAAAAGCATTTTTAAATAAGTGTGGAGTGGCTCCTTCAATGCCTTCCCTCTCCGAACCAGCTAGTGGATGCCCACCGATAAAACTAAGTTCTTTAGGTAAAAAACTTTCCACTTCTCGAACTATAGCTGACTTGGTGCTTCCCGTATCAGTAATGATAGTGCCGGGTTTTAAGTAAGGCAAAAGCTCTTTTACCACTTCAACAAGGCGTGAAAGTGGTGTAGCCACAAAAACCAGCTCAACTTGGTCAAATTGGGATAAGGATGAAACAGAGACATCGATAGCACTCCGCCTCAAAGCAGTCTTCAAAGTCGATTGGTTAACATCGAAACCCCAAACCTTTACTTGAGGTTGATGTTCCTTTATGGCTAGCCCCAGCGAGCCTCCAATGAGCCCCACTCCGACAATGCCAACCTTTTTAAAGTTCTCTAAATTTCTTGCCATTTTTTACCAAAATGAGGAGCTAGCCTTTTTAATCTTTGAGCAATTCGGCTGAAATCATCGGGCAAAATTGACTGACTGCCATCTGAGAGAGCTTCCTCAGGTTGAGGGTGCACTTCTATCATCGCTCCATCAGCGCCAACTGCCAAAGCAGCTAAAGCCAAGGGTTCGATTAAGTCGCTTCGACCAGAGGCATGAGACGGGTCAACAATAACGGGCAAGTGGCTTAAGTCCTTGACAATGGGAACAGCACTAATATCTAAGGTGTTGCGGGTGTACTTTTCGAAAGTTCGCAAACCTCTTTCACACAAGATAATCTCTTCGTTCCCTGCTTTGGCTACATACTCAGCAGCCATCAACCACTCCTCAATGGTGTTGGAAAAGCCTCGTTTGAGAAGAACGGGTTTCTCTTGTTTACCCACTTCCGTAAGGAGGAGAAAGTTTTGCATGTTTCTCGCACCAATTTGGAGAACGTGAGCGTACTCTTGAACCAGCTCTACGTCTCGGGCATCCATGACCTCAGTAACAACAGGCAAGCCAGTTTCACGGCTAGCTTCAGCTAAAATTTCTAGTCCTTCCCGACCTAACCCTTGGAAGCTATAAGGAGAAGTCCGTGGCTTAAAAGCCCCACCTCTTAAAAAAGTTGCTCCAGCTTCCTTAACTTTTTTGGCCGTTTCCATTAACTGTTCTCGGTCCTCTACTGAACAAGGGCCAGCGATTAAGGAAAAGTACTCCCCGCCAATCAGTGAATTTTTGACTTTAATAACGGTGTCCTCTGCTTTAAACTCGCGGCTGACCAGTTTATACGGCCGCATTACAGGCATAACTTTCTCAACACCAGGGAAAGCCATTAAAGGCACGGTGGCAACAATTTCCTCATCCCCAATAACTCCAATGACTGTGCGGAACTTGCCTCGAGAAATGTGTGCCTCTAACCCCAACTCTTCAAGCTTCTCAACGATATGGTCGATATTTTCCTGCGTAGCATCCTTCTCCATTACGACAATCACTTCTCACACCTCCCCTCTTATCTCGTCTAGCGATTTTAGAAAAAAATCTATTTCTTCTTGCGTGCCCACTGTGATACGGAAGTAAGTTTTGTAGGCATCGCCAAAAATATGGCCACTCCTTAAAATAACGCCCTTCTTTAAGAACTTTAGGAAAAGTGTTTGCGAGTCTTCCTTGAAGTCTGCAAAGACAAAGTTAGCTTCTGAAGGGGGTGCTTCAATGCCACGTGATGACAGATTTTCAACTAAATAACTTCGATTTTCACGATTAATCCTTCGTCTTCTCTCAACTTCAACTTGAGCCTTAAGGCTGGCTAAGGCGGCGACTTGCGCTAAAGCATTCACGTTAAACGGTTCTCTCAATTTATCGATGGCCGAAGCAAGCTCTTCTGGAACAATACCGTAGCCAATTCGTAGGCCAGCTAAAGCATACATCTTTGAAAAAGTCTTTAGAATCACCAAGTTCTTTAAGTCTTTGAAGAAGTTAAGCCCACTAGCGTAATAAGGAGATGTGACAAATTCAGCGTAAGCCTCGTCTAAAACAACCAGTACCTCCGGGGGGATTTTTTCAATAAACCTTTCCAACTCCTGTCTAGTAAAGTTAGTAGAAGTGGGGTTGTTGGGATTGGCTAGAAAAATTAAACGTGTCCTCTTGTTAACGGCTTTAGCCACATCATTTAAGTCTACCTTAAGCTGGCGCAAAGGAATTTTTTTGACTTCACCGCCGGCAATCTTGGCAGCTATGGGATAAAAAATAAAAGAAGGTTCGGGGACGATTGCCTCTTCGCCCTGGTCTAAAACGGCCATGGCAATTAAGCGCATCAATTCATCCGAACCATTGCCCAAAACGACTTCATTTGGTTGAACGCCATAAAATGAGGCAAGCTCACGCTTTAAGCGGTAACCGTCTGGCGAAGGGTACCGATTGAGATCGTTTTGAGCTTCTTCTATTGCCTTTAATGCTTGAGGAAATGGTGGATAAGGCGACTCGTTAGAAGCCAGCTTGACAACTTTAGTTAACCCCAGCTCTCTCTGGACTTCCTCAACAGGCTTGCCTGGCGAGTATGGCTCAATCTCATC
>FWPU01004282.1_pt1 | contig 10864 bp, 14 predicted proteins | sample 2228361 | NCBI WGS metagenome assembly FWPU01 (sample SAMEA103939777, study PRJEB20133) | metagenome | reverse complement strand
CCGCTGGAAGAAAATAAAAGGCGTGCTCCAATAAGAGGGAATCAGGGTCAACTGGTGGATATGCGGGATTTCCGCAATGCTCACCCCGCGCGTGAGGGTTTCGACCACCTGATTCAGGGGCATTTCATCCAGCAGGCGGGCGGCTTGTGCAATGCCCTGTTCCAACGGAGCGTGCAGGCGGCTTTCCTCTTCCATGAAGTATTGATTGAAGTAGGCGCGCAGCGCACTCAACCAGGCTTCGCCGAAATCAGCCGGGTTTGACCATGCTTCGATCCAGTGTTCGAGGGTGGCGGGTGGGGGAGCGTGGCGTTTGGCGTCCAGTTCGGCTTTCAGCAGGGCGCGCGTGGCGGGGGTTACCCGTCCGGTTGCAGCAATTTCAACGAGGGCATTGCGTACTTCCGGGCGCAGTTCGGGGGTGAGGGTCAGCCGCGGCAAGCGTTCGGCGGGGGGTATCTGCGCCAGGGCGTCCAGCATTGCAGCGGTGTCTTTGCGGGGGAGGGGCAGGTCGTGCAGCCAGCCGAGCGGCACGCCCAAAAAGGGCAGGCTGCGCTCGAAAAATTCTCGCTGAGCGGCCGGCAGGCGCGAACGTACACCTGCCGCCCAGGACGGGCGCAGGCCAAAATCAGCCGGGTTGTGCAGCACAATCAGGCTGATGAAGAAGTCGTAAGCAGTTCCAGCTTCAAAGCGGATTTCGGGCATGGTAGATTAGATAATTGTCTAATTTATTAGATGATAATCTAATTCAGTGGAGGGGTCAAGCAATTCGAGCGGTTATTGGGGCAGCGGCGGCGGTTCTGCACCTCGGCGGGTGTTTGTCCTGGCGCAAATTACCGCCAGTCAAAATGTGGTATGCTGAATATGGTCGAAAAAAATCATGCGTTAATGGAGTTGAATATGAGTGCTTCACAACCCGAATGTGTTTACTGCGCCCGCAGCGAGCAGGAAGTTCCTTTGTTGTCCCTGCGTTTTCAAGAAACCCAATTCTGGATTTGTCCCCAGCACCTGCCGGTTTTGATTCACCAGCCGGAGCGATTGAGGGGAAAACTGCCCGGTGTGGAAAATCTCGAACCTCACGAACATTAAGACAATCCTCCATCCTGCAATGGACTGCCTGTCATAGCACAGGCGGTCTTTTTTATGGCAAATCTCACCCCAGCCACAGCGAAAAGTGGGACTTTTTGGATGATGATTGTCCGTCTAATCATGATATTTGCCACTATCAGGAAAGGCGGGCTTTTTATTAAGATAGGGGCAATGTTAACAGCGGAGTTTCGCAATTTTCCGATTTTTGAAGGGTTGAGCCGTGCCAAAATCGAATGGCTGGCGAGCCAGTTCGAATTGCAGATTGCACCTGCCAACCAGACCATCTTCCGGCAGGGCGATCCCGCCGAATATCTCTACCTCCTTGCCGCCGGAAAGGTTATAATTCGTTATAAGCCGTACGATGGCCCCCCGTTGACGGTGGCGACCATTCAGTCGGGTGAGATTTTTGGGTGGTCGGCGGTGTTGGGCAGGCACATTTATACCTCCGCAGCGGTTACCCTCGAACCCAGCCGTCTGTACCGCATTCAGGGCAGCCGTCTGAAAACCGTGTGTGATGAATGCCCGGAGACCGGTGCCATGCTCTACCAGCGGTTGGCCAGAGTTGCCGGCGAGCATAAAAAACAATCACAAACCGAGGATGAGTTGTTGCGGGTACTTACTTCCCATATGGACAAGAATGGGGATTGTTACCGGAGGATTGAAAATGGGCGACGCTGAAATTCCTGTTTATACCATCGAGGAACAACTGCGCGGCTTGATTGAGCAATTGAGCGCCTACATCGAAACCTATCATGGCGGCGAGGTGGAATACATTGGCTTCGATGGTAAGGTGGTCAAAGTGCGGCTGGGCGGGGCCTGTCTGGGCTGCCCGCTTTCACCGGTGACCCTCAAAGGCTGGGTGGAAGGTACCATTAAACAGTTCTTCCCTGAAATCCACGTTGAGGAAGAAACTGCCGCGTGAAATTTTCGGGTTGGTTCATTCCAGCCCGACTTCGATGTGTTCCTGATCCTCTTCGTCGTAAATGTCCACAATCTGGCCCATTTCGCCGGATTGAATCGCTTCCATAATTTGCCCCATCTCAACCTCGCCGATCTCCGGGGAGAAGCGGGCGCCTAGTTTCATTCCGGTGTTTAATACGGTGACCGGCAGGCGGATGTTGACGCGTACCTTGCCGCTGCGTAAATCGGTAATGCGCACGCGCAGCCAGCGCGGTCGCGGTCGCGTTCCTCCCCCCACGGACGGCGGGGTGGACGGGCTTTTTTTCTCGGTGGCGGCACTGCTTTTTTCCAGAGCCTGCAACAGCCGAATGCCTTCTTCGGGAGTGATTTTATTTTCCTCGATCAGTTTAAGGATTTTCAGTCGTTCTTCACTGCTTGCCATTTTTCGACCTTGTCATCCCGCTTCATCTCTTGTATGCTTATTGTAATTGAAAAGACTGCTCTATGCAGCGATTTTGTGTATTTGTTTAACCGCGAGCGCCAAAGGAGGTATCTGACCGCATGGTTAATTTGTGGCAATTGTTCTGGATTTTCATCAAGGTCAATTTGTTGACTACCTCGGGCCCGGCTTCGGTGGGTTTGTTGTATCAGGAAGCAGTCGGTAAATTGATGACCGAGAAAGAATTTGTCGAAGCGGTTGGTTTTTCCAGCGTGCTGCCCGGCAGTGATGCCCTGCAACTGGCCATGTTTGTCGGTTATCGAGCGGGGGGTGTGCCGGGTGCGCTGGTGGCGCTGCTGGGTTCAATCCTCCCACCCACCTTGTTAATTCTGGGCATTGTCAGCGTCCTGCGCTTTATCAGTGGTGAGGCGTGGGTCGGTAATTTTGTGCGCGGTCTTGCTCCTGCCGTGGCGGCGCTGATGGTGCTGGTGGCGTGGAATGTCTTTCGCGGTGAAGCGGGTGAAACGATCACCTGGTTTGCTGTCTTGATTGCTGCCGGTGCGATGATTGCCTACATTCTCAAAGTACCACCCCCGCTGGTGCTGGTCGTATCCGGTATTTTGGGGATTATCGTGCTGCGATGAATGAGCTGCCGCCCCTTCTCATTGCCCTGGAAAGCAACCATCCAACCTTCCCGGCGCTGGAATACGGCGAAAATCTGGCTCGATTGACCCGTTCAGCCGTCCGTCTGTTGTGCCTTCGTCAACGGGGTTCAACCCAGCGGCTGGAGGAGCAGGTACAGCGTTGTGCGGGCGGGTTGGAGGAATTGGGAATCGGCGTGGAGATTGTGTGGAGAGAGGGCACTCTGGTGGATGCTGTGCTGGGTGAAATGCAGGTCACGCCCGAAGCCATGCTGGTGATCAGTGACAAGTACCGCCCCCAGTGGCGGCGCTGGGTGCGCTTTGGCCGTTTCCGCCGGCTGCAGGCTTCGCTTTCATCGCCGATTTTACGGGTGCGGGATGTCTGCTGGCCACCGCAGAATATTATTGTGTGCAGCGGAGGTCTACCCTACACCATTCCGGTGGAACGTCTGGCTGCCCGGCTGGCGCGCTCTGCTGCTGCCCGTCTGACCTTTCTGCATGTGGTCGAGCCGATCACCCTGGATTATCCGCTGGCGAGAGAAATTCATTCTCACTGGGAACACCTGTTGCAAACCGACACACCGCAGGCGCGTCACCTGAAACAGGCCCTGGATTTTGCTGAACAAATTGGAGTGGAGGCGCGGGTGGTGGTGCGCCACGGTCTGATTCTGCACGAGATTCTCGATGAGATTCGCAGTGGAGGGTATGATCTGGTAGGGATGGGTTCAACCTACAGTTCCACCAGCCTTTCGCGTCTGTTCCGCCCGGATGTGACCGCGCTGGTTTCTGCCGCAGTGGATTGTCCCTTACTCACCCAACGCGGCACGGCTGAAAACACCGGGGAGGGTTAACGCGTCAGCGTGTGGCTGGTGTCTTCCCACTTTTTGACGGCGGCGCGGATGATGGTTTGAATTTCAGCATCCGGAACGGCATCTATGCCGTTGAAACGTTGGTGATCCACCCAAACCACCACACCCAAATTGGCTTCCTGCGTCAGGCGGATGGTACGGCCGGCAAACGGCGAGTTGACCAGCATTTCCTGCAAGATCTCGTCAATCTGCCCGACAATGGAAGTGGCACGCGGTTTGTCCACTGGTAAAATGGAAGCGGCCAGAACAGATGGATCCGGCAACGGAACGCTTGGCGGCGGGGAGGAGAGAGGCTGTGGCGGAACGGCCTCTTTTTCGATCCCCAGCCAGTTGATCCAGGTTTCGGCGGCTTCGCGCAGCATGCGCAGCTGTTCTACCGGCATGGTTTCGCGGCTCAGGTAAATTTTACGGTCAATTTCCGTCACCAGTTTACCGGTGGATTTTTCGCGGTAGAGACGCACCAGCGGGTTGAAGCGTTCCAGCGGCAGGCCGGTGTACGGCTCTTCGGCAGCCGGCTTTGGGGCGGGCTTTTGATCTTCTTTTTCGTCGGATTCTGGTTCGTCAGGTATTTTCCCCCGGTCGAGAAAGAAATAGGCAACGACGGCACCAAGGATGAAACCAACAGTGGTGAAAATCAACGCAGGCAGAAGCAGATTTCCGGGATTGGGCATGGCAGCCTCACTTTCATAAAAAAGTTTCAGGAAGTGGATGGATTTCCCCCAGCAGGAGCGACCTTCAGGGGCTGACAGGCGGGACAAAAATGGGTACTGCGTTGGCCAATGATCAGGCGTGCAATGGGTGTGCCACATTCCGGGCAGGGTTGACCGGTACGGCCATAAGCCCGGAAATGATTTTGAAAACTCCCCCCGCGGTAAACCCAGTCAATGCTGGCGCCATTGCGGCGGATGCCCTCCTGCAGGACGGTGCGAATGGCTTCCAGCAAGCGGGCGGCTTCTTCGAGATTGAGCAGATTGGAGGGAGTGAGGGGGTGAAGGCGCGCAAGATGGAGCGCTTCGTCTGTGTAAATGTTGCCAAGCCCGGCGAGGAGCGACTGATCGAGCAGCAACGGCTTTAACTGGCGTTTAAAACGACTCAGGCGGTAGTAAAAAACCTCGGCGGTCAAACGTTCGTCGAGCGGTTCCGGGCCTAAGCCGTCCAGCACGGTGTGGGGGTCATCCACCAGCCAGATGCGCCCGAATTTGCGCGGGTCGTTGAAAGCCATCCGCCAGCCGTCCGTGAGGTGGAAAACGATCCGGTCATGCACCAGCGGCGGAATGGGGCTTCCGGTCTCATCGGTGACGGGTTCCAGGCGCAAATCACCGCTCATCCGCAGGTGAATCAGGAGGACGGAATCGCCGAGATGGATGAGGATGAATTTGCCGCGCCGGCCGATGTGCGTGATCGGCTGATGGCGGACTTTTTGCAGGAAGCCATGGGGTTGAGGGGCTGCCAGACTGCGCTGCCAGAGAAGATCGGCTTTCTCGATGACACGCCCGACCAGCGGGGGGCTGCCCCGCCCGCCGTGTTGCAGGGCGCGTACAATCGTTTCGACCTCAGGCAGTTCCGGCATTGTTCATCGAACAAATCGGGCGGGGCAGCGGGTTACTCGTTGAACATCTCACCCACGCTGCGCCCCTCGTTGGCGCGGTGGATGACTTCCCCCAACAGGGGGGCGATTGAAAGAACTTTCTTTTTCGTGCGGGATGGGGATGGTGTTGGTGGTGACAAATTGCGTGACCGGCAGAGCTGCCAGCCGTTGGGCGGCATCGCGGGAAAAGACGGCGTGGACGAAAGAGATGTAGACATTGCGCGCGCCGTTTTCCTTGACCAGATTGACCGCCTGAGCAATGGAGCCGCCGGTGTCAATCTCGTCATCCACCAGAATTACATCCCGGTCGTAGACATCCCCAATCAGGGTCAGGGCTTCGGCTTTGGCGTTGTTGGCCAGCCGCCGCTTCTCGATGAAGGCCAGCGGCAGCTGCAGCTTGGCGGCGTAGTTACGCGCCTTTTTGGCAAAGCCCAAATCAGCCGTCACCACCACGGGGGAGTGCAGCCGGTTGAGGATGCCTTTGAAGTAGTCGGTGAGCATGTGGAAGGCGGTGAGCACATCGCCGGGAATGGAAAAGAAGCCCTGAATCTGGCCGGCGTGCAGATCCATGGTGATGTAGCGGTCAGCGCCGGCAATTTCGATCATATCAGCCACCAATCGGGCGGTGATCGGCACCCGCGGCTGATCTTTTTTATCCGAGCGGGCGTAGCACAGGTACGGCACTACCGCGGTGATGCGCGCCGCCGAATCCAGCCGCAGGGTTTGCAGCAGGATGAGCAATTCCATCAGGTTGCGGTGCACCGGTGCGGAAGTGGTCTGAATGACATAACAATCCTGACCGCGCACACTGCCGTGTAGTTTGACGAACAGGTTTTCGTTGGGGAATTCAATCACATCCCGTCCGCACAGGGGCAGGTTGAGGTAATCGGCAATATCCTGAGCCAGTTGCGGACAGGCTGTGCCCGCATACAGGCGAATGTCACCATACATCATTCTTTCGTGGCGGGAATGATTGTGAGTGGGCATGTTCTCTTCTCTATCCTAAGTATACCTTACTCGGCGCGTGAATACCACTCCGAACGAAGGATACTCATCACCAATACATCAATGAATCGGCCGTGTTTGTACACATCCTGCCGCAGGCGTCCTTCTTCCACAAAGCCGACCTTTTGGTAAGCCCGAATGCCGCGCGGGTTGGTTTCGTAAACATGCAGGTAAACCTTATTCAGGTTGAGGTAGTCGAAAGCATAGCCCACCATGGTGCGCAGGGCTTCGCTGCCGTAACCGCGATTCCAGTACTGCTTTTCGCCGATGAACAAGCCGACTTCGGCGTGGCGGGCGTGCCAGTTCAATTTCATCAATCCGATGTTGCCGATGGGCAGCCACTCCCCGCCGATTTCAATTTCGATCACCAGCGGGCGTTCCTCTTTGGGGCGTTTCAACATGCCGCTGTACCATTCTTCTTCCTCATCCAGCGACATGGGTGCAAACATTAGCAGATTTTCGCGCACTTCGGGGTCGTTCAGCCAGCGGACGAAGCGGGGCAGGTCGTCCTTCTCGATGGCGCGCAGGCGCAAACCGTTTCCGTAGATCATGCGGCTTTCCTAGGGGTGCAGGCGATTTGGCCCGCGGAAGAGGAAGACGGCTTCGCGGATGTTGGGCAGGTTGAGCATGACCATCAGCAGACGTGAAAGCCCCAGCCCAAACCCGCCGTGCGGCGGACAGCCGTAGCGGAAGAAATCCAGGTAGAACTGGATGGACTGGGTGGAAAGCCCTTTTTCGATGGCCTGCTGGCGCAGGATCTCGTAGCGATGTTCGCGCTGGGCGCCGGTGACGATTTCGGTGCCATTGGCGATCAGGTCGAAGGACCTGGTCAGGTGCGGCTGGTCGGCGTGGCGCATGTGGTAGAAGGGGCGCACGGTAATCGGCCAGTCAATCAGGTAGAAAAAGTCGTGGTCGTAGGTGCGCTTGATGTAGTCAGCCAGGGCGCGTTCTCCGCCGGGGTCAATATCGCCCTTCTTTTCAGGGGGAATTTGATAACCAACCTCTTTGAGAATCTCCAGCGCTTGCGCCATGGTGATGCGCGGGAAGGGGACACTCGGCACGCGCAAATCCACCCCAAAGTGCTGCTTGATCTCTTCGTCGTGGGTGTCTTTGACTCGCTGGTAGACGTATTGCAGCATGTTTTCCAGAAAACGCATCACATCTTCATGCGATTCGATGTAGGAAATTTCCATGTCAATGCCGGTGAACTCGGTCATGTGGCGCGAGGTAAAGGACGGGTCGGCGCGAAAGACCGGCCCAATTTCAAAGACGCGCTCGAAACCGGCTGCCATGGCCATTTGCTTGTAGAACTGCGGCGATTGCGCCAGATAGGCTTTGGTCTCGAAGTACTGCACCTCGAATAATTCGGCGCCCGATTCACTGGGAGAGCCCATCAATTTGGGTGAGTGAATTTCGATGAAATCGTGTTTGAGCCAGTATTCGCGGAAAGCGGCTTCGGCTGTGGTTTGAACCTTGAAGAGCAGGGTAACCGGCGGGCGGCGCATATCCAGAAAGCGCCAGTCGAGGCGGTAATCAATCGAGGGCAGCGTTTCGGCGGTCGGATCGAGGGGAATGGGTGCTTCGGCGGGGCCGATCACCTCGTAGGTTTCCAGTTGAATCTCCAATCCGCCCAGTTTGACGATGGGATTGTCCACCACTGTACCGGTGACCGAGACGACACTTTCGGTGGGGGTGGCGGAAATTTTCTCCGCCAGGGCCGGGTCGTTGGCCTTCCAGAAGGCTACCTGTACCAGACCGCTCAGGTCACGCAGGATGAGGAATTGCATCTTCTTTTGATCGCGCAGGGTTTGCAGAAAACCCTGCACTTTGACTTTTTCGCCAATGTGCTGGCGCAGGTCTGCAATTTTGGTTCTTTCCATGATAATTTCTTCTCCTCGCTTTGGGATGGGATTTAAATTCAAGCGTTGAACAGCGCGGAAGACCCGCACTGATTGGGTTGCGGCAGAGGGGGGTTGCCCAGCAGAAGGTGCAGCGCCTGATAGGGCGAAATGCGGCGGGCCTGCAGGTCGGTTAGAACTTGCTGATACTGCCCATCCGGCAGGCTGCTGCGCCAGCGTTTGAGCAGGGCGGCTTGCAGTAATTCTTCCACCTGGGTTTGCAGGCGGCTGCGGTCGCGTGCCTGCCAGCCGCTGGTCTGGTGCAGGTAAGCGGTGTGTGCCTGGATATGCTGCATCAACTCGGCGATGCCCTCGTTTTGGGTGGCGATGGTGGGCACCAGCGGCGGGCGCCAGACTGGCGGCGCTCCCTCCGCTGCTTCCGCTAGGGGCTGGCTGCCCAATTCCAGCATGGCGCGCAGGGTGCGCAGGGCGTTTTCAGCGCCGGGCAGGTCGGCTTTATTCAGTACCAGGATGTCGGCAATTTCCAGAATGCCGGCTTTGATGGCTTGAATGTCATCGCCCATACCGGGGGCTTCCACCACCAGGACGGTGTGTGCCAGGCGCGCAATTTCCACCTCGGCCTGACCGGCGCCGACGGTTTCGATGAGGATGATGTCAAAACCGGCGCTGTCGAGCGCCTGAACGACGGCGGGTGTGGTGCGGGCCAGCCCGCCCAGCGCGCCGCGTGAGGCCATCGAGCGGATGAACACGCCGGGGTCACCGCTCAGGTCGCGCATGCGGACGCGGTCACCCAGCAAGGCGCCGCCGGTGAAGGGCGAGGAAGGATCCACCGCGACGATGGCGACCGTGCGGGGGGGACTGCCATCGGCCGGCCGGCGAAAAGCCTGCGCCAGCCGGTTGACCAGCGAGGACTTGCCCGCCCCCGGTGAACCGGTCACGCCGATCCAGTGGGCGTGACCGCTGTGGGGGAACAGTGCGTCCAGGGCGGCTTCGCCCTGCGGGTCTTCGTTCTCAATCAGCGTGAGCAGGCGGGCAAGCGCAAAACGGCTGCCGGCAAGCACTTCCTCGGCAAGGGTGTTCGTCCCCACTTCCAATCTGCCTCAGGCCGGATTTTCCTGTAAGATGGTGGTGCGCAGGTCCTCGACCACTTTTTGGGTGGGGGTGCCGGGGCCATAAACGGCGCGTACGCCTAATGCCAGCAGGGCGGGTATGTCCTGCTCGGGGATGATTCCGCCCACAAAGACATGCACATGACCCTGGCCGTTGGCGCGCAGCAGTTCCAGCACGCGCGGTACCAGTGCCATGTGCGCGCCGGAGAGGATGGAAAGCCCGACGGCGTCCACATCCTCCTGCAAGGCAGCCTCGGCGATCATCTCCGGGGTCTGGCGTAGTCCGGTGTAAATCACCTCCATACCAGCATCGCGCAGGGCGCGGGCGACCACCTTGGCACCGCGGTCGTGACCATCCAAGCCGGGTTTGGCAATCAGCACACGGATTTTACGTTCGGTCATTGGGTTTTGCCTCAGGGTGAAGTTGCTTCAATTATACCGCGTCCTGTCGTCAGACAATATCCCCCTTTTAAGGAAAGGAATAGTGTCATCTCCGGCAGGTGACGGTTAACCCTGAGGAAGCGGGTCTTCCGGCAGGTCATCCGTGACTTCTGCGCCGGGTAAAAGGAATAAGTCGGGATTTTTCCACATATAGACCACCGCCCCGGCGCGGCTCTTGACGCCGATTTTTTGGTAAGCCATGGTTACATAGTTCTTAATTGTGCCGGGTTGGAGGGCAAGTTGTTCAGAAATTTGAGCGTTTTCATATCCCAGTGCAATCAACGTCAGCACCTGTCGTTCGCGATTGCTCAAAGGCGATCGCAGCGGTCGTTCCCGGAGAAAAGTGTCCAGCATTTCCGGCAGGGAAGTGAAATCAGTGCGGCCATCCAGTAAAAACTGGATAGCCTGAGCCAATTTTTCCAACTCAATTTCCAGCGGCAGCCAGGCATGAATGGTGGTACGCTGCACGGCGCGCAGGACGAGCGGCAGGCTGCTGTGGGGGGCGATCAGCAACGTCTTTGTGGCGGTATGCATGGAGAGAGCAGAAGCGTTCTGTGTCAGAGCAGCAAGGCGTGGTGCATCGAGGATCAGCACGTCGGGTTCTGATCCTTGGGGCTCGGCAGCGAGGAACGAATCGTCATCGAGAATGTGGTATTCGAGGGAAGGGAGTTCTTCCTTCAGGAAAGCGATCAATCCTTTTTTCAGGAGCGGGATGGAAACGGCGATGCAGACCAGAGGGGGAAAGTTGTTCGCCATTCGATCCTTTAGAAAATGGTTCGTGAAAAAAAAGAACGCCGGTAAGTTTATGGTAAGGGAATCAATCCAATCTGTCAATAGGGGTCAAAGTCATGGTCGGGGGCATGACCGGCGGTACTTCCCCTTTGTTCTTCAATTTGTTATGATGGCTTTGGTGAAAAGACGCAGGAGCAG
>FWPU01012878.1_pt1 | contig 10865 bp, 9 predicted proteins | sample 2228361 | NCBI WGS metagenome assembly FWPU01 (sample SAMEA103939777, study PRJEB20133) | metagenome | reverse complement strand
GGCCCCTCAATTGAGGTGGTGCATCCCCAGACGGTTGCTCAAAAACGCGGCCAGCGAAGCGTCCAGCGGGTCGCTGGTGCGTACCAGCGCATAGTCCACCGTGTTGTGCGCGCAGCCGCGGCGGACTTCCTCCAGATAGGCCCCCAGCGCCTCCAGGTACCCTTCGCGCAATGCGCGCGGATTGCAGTTGAGGTGCTCGGGCAGCTCCAGCCCCTCGAACCGCGTGGGGCCGCTGAACGGGAAGTCCAGCTCGTCGTCGTCCAGGATGTGCAGCACCAGCACGTCGTGCCCGCGCTGCCGCAACAGGCGCAGCCCGCGCAACAGCGGCGGCCGCTCGATGAGCAGGTCGGAGAACAGGATCATCATGCCGCGGCGCGGGTAATTCTCGGCCACGCCCCGCAGGATGGTGAACATGTCGGTCTTGTTGGATGGCTCGGTGACGTCCAGCGTCTGGATGATCGAGTTGAGGTGCGTGCGCTTGCTGCGGGCCGGAACGGCCTGCCGCACGTGCTCGTCGAAGGCCACGCACCCCACGGCGTCCTGCTGCCGCAGCACGAGGTACGCCAGGCTGACGGCGGCCGTGCAGGCGTACTCGTACTTGTTCATCGCCGAGGAGCCATAGCGCATGCTGTTGGACACGTCCACCAGCAGCGTGACCCGCATGTTGGTTTCTTCTTCGAACTGCTTGACGTAGTAGCGGTCCTGCCGGGCCCACACCTTCCAGTCGATGTGCCGCAGGTCGTCACCGTGCGTGTACTCGCGGTGCTGCAGGAACTCGACGGACTGTCCGAAGTACGGGCTGCGGTGCATCCCCGAGAGGAACCCCTCCACGATGTGCCGTGCGCGCAGGTCCATGCGGGCGATGCGCTTGATCGCTTCAGGATGCAAAAATCTTCTGGAATCGGGCATCGCTGGTGAGTTCGTCCTCTTTGGTCGGGGTGATGCGAAGCAGTTCTTCCACGATGTGGTCGCTGGTGATCCCTTCGCTTTCGGCGGCGAAATTGACCACGATGCGGTGCCGCAGGACCGGCTTGGCCAGCGCCTGGATGTCGTCGGTCGACACGTGGGTCCGCCCGTTGAGCAGCGCCCGTGCCTTGCCCCCCAAGATCAGGAATTGCACGGCCCGGGGGCCTGCCCCCCAGCTCACCTGATCGCCGACGACGTCGGGGACGCCGGGCTGGCCGACGCGCGTCTGCCGCACCAGCGACAGCGTGTAGCGGATCACGTGGTCGGTGATGGGCACTTCGCGGACCACCCGCTGCAAGTCGATGATCTCCTCGCCGGAGAGCACCGGGGTGATGCGGTCCTGCAGGATGGCCGTGGTGCGGCGGGCGATCTCGAACTCTTCGTCGAAGCTCGGATAGTTGACGAAAATCTTGAACATGAACCGGTCCTGCTGCGCTTCGGGCAGCGGGTAGGTCCCCTCCTGCTCGATGGGGTTCTGTGTGGCCAGCACGAAGAACGGATCGAGCATCGGGTGCCGCAGCCGCCCCACGGTGACGTGCCGCTCCTGCATCGCCTCCAGCAGCGCGGCCTGCGTCTTGGGGGGCGTGCGGTTGATTTCGTCGGCCAGAATCACGTTGGCGAAAATCGGCCCCTCCAGGAACCGCCGCTCACGCGTCCCCGTGCTGCGGTTCTCTTCCAGAATCTCTGTGCCCGTGATGTCGGCCGGCATCAGGTCCGGCGTGAACTGGATGCGGCTGAAACGCAGGCTCAGCGTCCGCGCCAACGTGCTGATCATCAGCGTCTTGGCCAACCCCGGAACGCCTTCCAACAGACAGTGGGCCCGACAGAACAACGAGATCAGCAACTGGTCGATCACCTCCCGCTGCCCGACGATCACTTGCGCCAGTTGATCGCTGAGCTTCTCGCGGGCCTCGGACAACTTGCGGATGGCGGCCGACTCGTGCGCGGCTAAATTGGTCATGCAACGCGGTCCCTAGTGGATGTCAGTACAGGTTGAGGCCCAGGCGCCGCTGGGCGCACGAACGCTCTCCGGGGGAGTTAGTTCCCGCAGCCAGGCCGATGGTTCATCCAACTCCGCCTGATCGTCAGGGTTGCCGCAGGCGAAAAACTCTCCTCGATCGGCGGCGCCCACGCTCCCATCGTACTCCCCCACGGAGCGTAAGCAAGTTTGGGTCAACGGACTTGGGCGATGCACAGCCCCGAGCGTACGATGTCGCCCCCCATACGTCGTACCAAGCACATGAGCCGCCGGCCGCATGCTGCAGCGCAAAGCGGCACGATCATCTTGCCAGCACTGGACTTCAAGCCGAACGCCCCGGGGGTACCACCTGCCGCGGGAGCGGCGGCACCGACGCGAAGTGGCACCGACGATCAGACGTATGTCCATGTCCCGTGAGTCTTTGTTTCCGTCCATGTACCGACACAAAACTCGACCCTTGGGAGACAGCCCATGAAGCCCGAAACGCACAGCGCCCCCCTGCCCCCCGCGACCGTCAAAATGGTCGAGGAGCGCGACGCAACTGGCATGGTGAAAGAGATTTACGACGACATCAAGCAAACCAAGCAGATCGACTTCGTACCCAACTTCTGGAAAACGCTGGCTACCCATCCGCCGCTGCTGGAGCAGACCTGGACGCGGCTCAAGGCGGCCATGGCACCCGGCGTGCTGGATGTGCTGACCAAGGAAATGATCGCCCTGGCCGTTTCGGCCACCAACGGCTGCGCGTACTGCGTGCAATCGCACACGGCCGCAGTCAAACGGTTGGGCCTCAGCGACCAGGGGCTGGGAGAACTGATGGCCGTCGTGGCCACGTTCAACGCCACCAACGCGCTGGCCGAGGGCTACCAGATCGCGCCGGACGTCATTGCTCCGCAATAGCGGGCGGTCCAACGGTGTTGGCCGCCGCCATGCCGCAGGCGCCTTCGCGGGGTCGCCAAACCCTGTCGTGTCGGCCTGCGTAAGGAAACGGTACACCTGCGCGGTGCTGCGGCGCGTACGGCACGGGACGAGGCCCGGCTTACGCGCCGCGTGGCTAAATGCTACGTTAGGAGAGCGTTTGCCGATGCTGCCGCAAGGGACCGAGTTGCCGGCGGCCCGACGGCAACTCGGCGATGGTGCCCGGCATGACGTGAAGGCGTTGGAATTGCGACGGGACTGGCGAGCGTTCCTTGCCTGGATGAGGAGAACGAGTCGATGCGAGCCCTGGCCCTGGTTTGCTGTGCGTTGTTGCTGGTGGCGGCCTGCCCCGTCGGGGCGCAGGAGAATCAGCCGTCCGGCGCCGCCAGCGCCGAACAGCGATTCAACGAGCTGTTTGCCCAGTGGAAAGCCCTGCTGACGCGGCTGCGTGCCATCCAACTGGAGTACAAGAACGCCCCGCCGGCGGAACGCAAGCCGCTGGAAGACGAATTCAAGGAAAAGGTGGCCCAGGCCGAGGCGTTGGCGCCGGAGCTTCGGGCCAGCGTCGAGGCGGCCTACGTGGCCAACCCGGCGAATCGCGAGGCGGCCGATTTTCTCGGCGGCCTGGCGTATGAAGCCAACGAGAACCAGGAGCATGCCGAAGCGTTGCGCCTGGCCAAGCTGCTGATCGATCACCAGTACAACAACGAATTCATCTACGAACTGGCCGGCAGCGCCGCCTTCCACCTGTACCAGTTCGACGACGCCAAGCAATGGCTGCAACTGGCCCACGATAAGAAGCGGCTGTCGCCCAGCGGCGAGAGTCTGCTGCAAAGCATCGACCAGGAGAAGGCGCACTGGGAGGCGGAGCTGGCCCTGCGCGCCGCGGAGGACAAGCCGGACAACGATCCCAAGGCGCTGCCGCGCGTGGAGCTGAAGACGACCAAGGGGACGATCGTCATCGAGCTGTTTGAAGATCAGGCACCCAACACGGTGGCCCACTTCCTGCACCTGGTGGAGAGCGGCTTTTACAAGGACAAGCCGTTCCACCGCGTGCTCAAGGACGCCGGAAACGGCATCGCCCAAGGCGGGGCGCTTAACGACGACGGTTCGGGCGACATGGGATACACCATCCCGTGCGAGGTGGGCGACGAGTCGAAGTACCCCAACTTCCGCCGGCACTTCCCAGGCAGCGTGAGCATGGCCCACGCCGGCAAAGACACCGGCTGCGCGCAGTTCTTCATCTGCCTGCGGCGCCGCGCCGATCTGGACAACAAGCACACGGTCTTCGGGCGCGTGATCCAGGGCATGGACGTCGCCGCCAACCTGCAGCAACGCGATCCGCGGCGTTCGGGCCAGCCGGCCCCCGACCGGATCCTCGAAGCCAAGGTGCTGCGGAAGCGCGATCACGAGTACAAGTTCGTGAAGGTCGGCGAATCCCCCACGGAAAAACCGCAGGAGCGCTCCGGGAACAACGGCTCCGCACCACCGCAGGAGGGCGGCGCGCCATCGGGCAGCCAGGGCGCGGCCGAGGGCTCCCAGCCGTAACGCGGTCGTTGCGGCCCGACGGCCCGAGGGCATGCACGCATGCCGTCGCACTGCCCGGGCCACGGCTGCGGCGCCGGCGCGGCGCTGGATCGCGGCTAGCGCGCGTTGGCCGGTGCGCTGGCCAGCACCTTCAGCGCGTCCAGCACGTCCAGCACGGTTGGGAGCGAGACGTCGCGCCATTGCGCCGCTTTGTGCCGCAAGATGGCGACTCGCATCACGTCCAGTGCCTCTTGCAGATCGGCCGGAAGTTCCCCCAGGTGCGCGAACGGTCGTCGAGAGACATCGCCCGCGCCGCCGACCTCCGGGCCGCCGACCTCCGGGCCGTCGCCCTCCGGGCCCCCGACCACCGGGCCGGTGACCACCGGGCCGTCGACTAGGCTTTCCGTCGCGGAAACGGCCGGCACGCTGGGTTCTTCGCCAAAGTCCGGTCCCTGACTGAGATCCGGGCCAGCCGGGGCTTCGCTCTGGGGCCGGGCCTCGAGAATGGCCCGCGAAGTCTCGTCGGCGTGCTGGGCAGCCGTGGCCGCGTCTTCCAGCGGCTCGACGGCCACGACCTCCTCCTCCCGCGGACGCTCGTGCTGCAGCCCCCCGCGCGCTTGCCAGCGTTGGGCCCGCATCGCAGATACCGACCAGCCGTTTTGCACGGCCCCTTCCAGCCACATTTCGGCGTCCGGCCAGTCGAGGGCCGCGCAGAAATGGCTCCAATACAGGCCTGGATACGTGGTGTACACGCTGCCGAATCGCTCAAAGACACGGCGCAGTCGCCCCACGTGCTGCGGGGTGATGCCACCGACCAGCGTGCTCCAGGTTTCGTCGGACCAATGGGCTGCCGTGGCTCCCTCGTCCTGCAAGGCCGTGCGCCAGGCCAGAATGATGCGCCCCTTCTCCCAGTTGGTGTTGCTGACCAGGCGGTGCCATCGTCCGGCAAACTGGGCCGACGTGGAGGCAGGCGCCTCCAGCATCTCGAGACGTGACGATTCGTTCCGCGTCATCGCTTCCCTCCCCGCAGTACGATGGCAACGTCGGTGGTGGCCTTGCCGGCACCTTCTCGTGCGTGCCTGCGCTCTCACCTGCCCGCGCTCTTGGCTGCCCGTCCGCTTGGCTGCCCGCGCTCTTGGCTCGCGGTGTTCTTGGCTGGCCGTGTTCTTGGGTGCAGGTCGTCTTGGCGGCGCTGGGCACTGCACGTTCCCGTCCGGCGCGAGCGGGCGATTCTATCGCTGCCCTGGCGCGGCTGCCTAGCGGCCGGCCAACGCAGGTGGACAGCGTGCCGCGCCGCGCGGCGCAATGATCGCGCGCAGCGGCAGTTGCGCCGCCAACTTGCTGCCGCAGTCGCGAGCATGGCTGGGGAAAACGTGTCGCGCGCGTGTCGATCGTTGCGGTGCACAAGCGCGGGCAAGTCCACGCAGACGGCCGGCATCGGGGTACCGCAGTATCGCGGTACCGGCGCGGCGCAACCCAGTCGTGCGAGAGTCGATCGCCCAAGACGGTCGTCATGCGGCGCCGGCAGACCGGCCGACCGGCAGACCGGCAGACCGCGCCCGCAACCAAGCCCCCAACCCAACCGAGGGTGCCGTGCCGCACGGCGCGCAGTTCTTCCGCGACTGGGACGCCGGGATCCGGGCGGCGCCCGCGCGCCGGCCGCCTTCTATTGCCGCAGCAGCAACTGCGTGCCGCAGTTGGTGCACACTTCCGAGCCTGGGAAGCTCGGTACGCCGCACGTCGGGCACGTCAGCGAGGACCGCGTGTCGGCTTCCGGCAGTTCCATGAGATACCGCCGGCAATGGGGGCAGATGGTGTAATGGGGCGGGACGCGGTTCTTGCACGAGGGACAGCGCCGTGCAGCGCGTAGCACCGAGGACGACGAGCCAGGGGCGATCACCGTCGAGTCGCTGCTGCGCGCTTCGTCGCTGGTGGGTTCCTGGTGGACGGGCAGATCGAAGTCGGCACCCCCCGGATCGCCGGCGGGCGATCCCGGCTTGGACTCCGGCGTGCTCAACGCCAGCAGAATGGCGTCTTCGGAAACGTCCTTCTTCAATTCGGGAATGCGCACCTTGGCTTTGCACGATGGGCAGACGCCCGTACGGCCGGCGTACTTCTCATCGACCTTCAGGCTGTGCCCGTTGGGGCACTTGACGCGGAGGACCATGCGTGTGACCTCCTGCCCGGTGGGGTCGCGCGGGCAAGCGTTCCGGGCGGACAAGGCGCCAGTGCGGCCGTCGCCACAATGATTCGTCGTTCCTTCCGTGGCGCTGGTTCCCCGCTTCGTACAGCCTCGTGCCGTCGCCGGCGGGGAAAGGGTGGTCTCCCGCAGCTTCGGGCCGGGCTATGCCGCGTGCGAATGATAAGCCGATACTGTTAGCCCGATTACACTTCTAGCCTACTGGGCCGCGCGGAAGCAAGCAAGCGCAACTCGCCTCCCGGCCGCAGTTTCATGGCGCGCGGCGGTTCCGGGCGCCCCAACTGCGGTACCAAGCGTGCGGGCGGTCGCTGCGACCGCCGCCGGCTCCGCCAACCGCCTGCCCACACGATGCTGGGGTATCCAACCCCGAGCCGGCCGAGTCGTTCCGCTGCCGGCTGCGGAGGGTGCTGCGGGGGTGTGGTTCGCAGACGGGGCCTTACCGGGACTCGGGCCGCGTAGCAGAACCCGCCGCCGGCCGCGCGTCCGCGGCCTCGGCATCCACCGGTCCGGCGTCGCGCTCGCGGATGCGGATCGGCCCCTGGCAGCACTCGCATTCCTTGAGTTCGAACATCGGGATTGCGCAGATGTCGCACCAGTAGTCCATCTCGTACTTCCGCCCCTGTTTGATGGTGTAGACGCGGATCACCTGCACGAACGGGGAGCCGGCATATCGCCGCACGAACAGCTCCATCTCGATGCCGCGAATGCGCGCATCCTTCCAGAATCCTCGCCCCCGGTCCTCTTTCAGCAGGGGGTGGAGCTGACCGTCGGCCGTCTCGAGCACGACCTGCCAGTGGGCCGCATCCGGGTCGATGCGCACGCCGTAACGCCGCTGCACCGCCTCGCTGAGCCAGACCACCTTGCCGCGCAGCGACTCGGTGCGATACGCGGGCGGGGACGCTGGCGCAGTCTCGCCAGCCTCGTCCGCTGCCGGCTGGTCGGCTCCTGACGCGACCGACAGACAGCCGCACGCGGCGACCGCCAGACTCACCGCCAGCAGGCAAGCCGGGACCCCGGGTCCCGCCGTCGTGCGGCTGCGTCGATGCGGTGCCCCGCCATGAAAACAACGCATCACGGAACCCTCCTCACGGGCTCGTCGATCGCTGGGTCAGACGTTCCGGCAGGCCCGAACGCTCTCCGCGCCGGAGCATGGAGGCGATCCAGCAACTCGCAGTGCTGGGCGATGGGGACGTTTTTTCCGGCGACGATTCGCTGGCCCACGCCGTACGTCGCGAGATCGCGCTGCGGCGGGACCTGACGGTCTCGAACAAATCCGCATTATTAATCCGGTGCGTGCCCAATGACGACGAACTCGATCGCCTGCGATCGCGTTGCGTCCCCGGCCTTGCCGCGCCCCTGGGCCCGCAGACTCCACAGTTCCCGCTCTTCATCGTGGATCAGGGCAGGCAGGCGGTCCACTTCTGCGCCCATCGGCCGCAGGGCGAACATGGCCGGGTGCGTCGAATTGGCTGCCTTGGCACTCTTTTCGATCAGCGCCATCGGATCGAGCGGATCCGGCGACGTGTCGTCTGCGGCCCGCACCAGCAGCAGGAAGTCGAGCGTGTCGGAGGTGCCGACGTGGTTGCCGTCCTGCGGTTGCTGGGCGTACCTCAACGTGTACAAGCCGGCAGGTAGTTGCTGTTTGCGGAAATCGCTGCCGGGTGCGGGGAACCGCACCACGCCGATCAAGTCGCCCACGTTGAACGGGTACAGGACGTTGAACGAGGGCTGGAAGTCGGGTTTCACCTTCCATTGGCTGCACAGCCAGACGTCGCAGACGGCCTTTTCCCCTTGCACGATGCGATAGCCGGTCGGCGCCAGCGTCTGGGCGATGGAGGCCGCCAGCCCCTGCTTGGGGGCCGACTCCTTCAGCGGCACGACCTGGTAGGTTTGCGCTCCCACAGCGCCGGTCATCAGGCAGGTCACGAGAGCCCCGGTTACCACACGAACGAGCATGGTCCTGAATCTCCACAGAGGAATCGGGCGGGCACAGGCAATTCCGCCCCAGCCGGGCGGCAGCCGGTCGCCGGGCGGTGCGTGAGGGCCACGTTGCTCCCCAACTACAAATGCAGTCCCTAGTTGGAGCAACGACCGCCGGAGGGCCATGGCGACCGACTTGCCCATTATAGTTCGCTAGCACCCCGCAAGGCAAAGCGCTACCTGAGGGCGAACCGGGCCCACCGGGCCCGGGCCACCGGGCCTTCCCGTCGGTCAGCCTGCTGCCGGCAGCCGAGAGGCAACCACGGCAGCGCCGCCGGGCGGGGCGGCGGATTGGGAGATTGGGAAAATCGGGCCAACCGGCACGACAGCATACAGGCAAACAGCCCGACAGCGCAACTGCCCTAGGGTCGTCGGGCCAGCACCGCTATACTTTTCGCCTTGACACGGTGCGGACAGCTCATGGCGATCGCCCAACTGCTGGCGGCCCAGCCTTCCGCGGCCGTCGCACGCCACCGGATGGCGTCTCGTGATGGCAAGGAGTGTCCCGTGCGGCGCAACCATTGCTTCCCCTTTCGTGCATGGATCCTGACGGCGCTGGCGCTGTTGTGCTCCGTGGAGCCGGCCTGGTCGCAGGAAACGCCGGTCGCCGATCCTGGCGGTCAATCCACCCCGCGAAGCGTGCAGCCCCCACGACTGCAGCCCATTACCTGGAACGGCGTCCGGCCCGGCCATTCCACCTGGAACGACGTGGTGCGGTTGTGGGGCGCGCCGAAGACCAGCGCCGGCCACCCGCAGCGCCAGGAGCACACGTTCGACGTGGGGACGGCGCGCGACGTGCGCGTCACGCTCGGTGCCGCAGGGCGCGTGGAAGCGATCGTCGTGCCTCAGCCCCAGCCGACGTCCCTGCAGGCCGCGGTGCAGGCCCTGGACCTCGCACCGGCCGCGGGAGTGATGATTCTGGACGACGACGGGCGCGTGCTGGGACAGGCCTTCCCGGAGCACGGCGTACTGTTCGCACTGGCCGACGACGAGCCGACGCGCGTAACGCAAATCCTGCTGGAAACGATTCAGCCGCAACCATTCCTGTTGCGTGCCGAAACCCGCTGGCGCATCGCGGCGCAGCAGGCGCTGGACGATACCCAGCAGGTGCTGCGATTGGACCCCCGCAATGCTGCGGCCCACTGGTTGCAGGCCCGCATCTGGCTCGCGCTGGGGGACGCGGAGCGGGGCAGCGAGTCGGCGCAACAGGCCGTGCGGCTGGATCCGCGTCCGGAGTATCTGGTCACGCAGGCCGAAGCGCTGCTGGCGCGTGGTCAGCGCGCCGAGGCGCGAGCGCTGGCCCAGCGCGTGCTGGAGCAGACCGGATCGCTGCCGGAGGTCCGCGCGGCGGCGCACCTGGTGCTGGGGCGGTGCGAGGAGACCGACTGGCGGCACTACACCCGCCGTGCGGTGCAGCATCACATGCAGGCGCTGCAAGTGGCCCAGCAAGTCGTCAACGATCCACGACTGGCCGTGCGGCGTGCGGCGCGGGAGGTGGTCATCGAGGCGCACCTGGAAATCGCCCACGACATCGCCTGGGGCAATTGGAAGCAGCGGCACGAGACGGTGGAGAAATGGCTCGCGCAGGCGCAGCAGTTGCTCGACGATGCGCTGGATCCGGTCAGCCTGCCGTATTACCAGCTTCACGTCGCGCAGCGCGCGTTGGCCGCGCTGGTCGCTTTGCGCGACCAGGCCGATCCGCAGCCGTGGTTGCAGCGGGCCGATGCGTGCGCCGCCGCCGTGCGGCAGGCCAGCGACGACGGGCTGTCGCAACGCCATACGTCGTGGCTGCTGGGACTGGCCTTGTCGGATGCGGCGCGCATCTACCAACTGCGCGGCGAGGCCGACGCGGCCGTGCAGACCGCCCAGCGCGCCCTGGACCACCTGCAGCAGGGTGCCCAGGGGCGCCTGGAGCAACCGGCTGTGGCCCTGGCCCTGGCCGAAGCGTATTTCCGCTTGGGGAACGCCCACGCCGTGCTGCGGCACGACCATGCCGAGGCGGTGCGGTGGTTCGAGAAGGCGATGCCGCAACTGGCCCGTCCGCTGCCGGCCTCCGCGCAACGCCAGGTGGGGCACTACGGCCAGATGCTGGTGAGCATGGCGATCTCGTACTGGGAGCTGGGGGACCGCCAACGCGGCCTGGAGCTGACGCGCGACGGGACGCAAGTAGTCGAGCACGCCGTGGCGCAGGAGCCGGGCGATCTCGCGGGCGAGCGCGGCGAGCGCCGGCTCGGCGCGGTCGGGCGGCACACCCGCCCGCAGCCGCACGAGGCGAGCCACCCCCTGCCAGTCCTC
>FWPU01012877.1_pt1 | contig 10866 bp, 10 predicted proteins | sample 2228361 | NCBI WGS metagenome assembly FWPU01 (sample SAMEA103939777, study PRJEB20133) | metagenome | reverse complement strand
CTACCAACAGACACAACTTTCTTGACAAGTCTCTGCCTTGATCACTGAATCAATGGAGACTCTCTTCCGAAGCCTTTTCGCTTGGACAACACCTCTTCGTCAACCTTCTTCCTTTCTATTAGTCTCAGTACCTTCGCCTTGAATGACCCCTCCCCAAGAAGTATCCCTGCTTCCATTTTGCCAAATGGATTCCCATCTCTCCCTTCATCCCCTTCAACAAATCCTCGATAAGCCCTTATCGCCTTGGCCCTATGCCTCCCCAATTTGAAACAATTGCCAATCGAATTTGAAGGTTTGACCCCAAACCACCAGGAGGCCGAAAAAGACAAAGCGGCACGAGAAGCGATTTTGGAGCGTTTGAGAAAGGTCATTGAGCAGAGGGGGGCCAGAGCGTTGGTGGGGAATCGAGGATTTGCGCGGTTTGTCAAAATGCAGAGGGGTTCGGTTCGGATTGATGAGCAGGCGGTCGAGGAAGATCAACGATTTGACGGAAAGTTCGTTCTGACGACCAATACGGAGCTCTCCGCCGAGGAAGTGGCGACGACTTACAAGGGACTCTGGCGGGTGGAGCGGACGTTTCGGCACGAAAAGAGTACCCTGAAGGTCCGTCCTCTGTTTCACCATCGAGATGATACGTCCCTCGGTCATATTGTGGCAAGCTTTCTTGCTTTGAGACTCGAGGTTGACCTTCAAAGGAGACTGGAACAGGCAAAGCTCTCCGTTTCCTGGCCGGACTTGATGCGCGATCTGTCGCAATTGCACGCGGTGCGGGTAGAGTTGGACGGTCACAACTACGTTCTACGAACTGACCTTCAGGGAGTCGCTTATCAGGCCTTTGCCGCAGCTGGGGTGCGACCTCCTCCCCCTGTAAGGAGCTTGAATTAAACGAAATGGTGAGCGTAGTGCCAAGCCCATTCTCTGTTTAACTAACCTATTGATATCATGATTATTTTAAAAAACTACTGTCGAAAATGAGTCAGACTTTATTAGTTGAACTTCTGAATACTTTCCGCCATTCTCTTCTTTTTTTCATGAAGGAATAAAGCGCAAGGAGAATGGGAATACCCAAGCCAATGACTATAATAAAAATCCAAATTATCGCGCTTCCCATCCTTACCCTCCTTGAAGGTTTTTCCTTTGGCGGGTTTTGCCTCAGGATGTTCGGGCCACGAATAATCTAATCATCAGCTCTGGTTATTTCAATATTCAAGATTTGCCCACCTTCTCCTCTATTTTTTTCTGATTTTTTCTTTAAGCCAGGCGGTCCATTCGGCCAATCCTTCACCTGTCTTGCAAGAAATACGGAAGATAGTCAACTGCGGATTTATCTGCCAGGCTCTTTTTTCTATAAGGTCTAAATTACAATCACAGAAAGGTAAGAGATCTATCTTATTTATCAAGAGAACGCGCGATTCCCTGAACATTAAGGGATATTTTAAAGGCTTATCATCTCCTTCGGTGACACTCAAGATCATAGCTTTAAAATCTTCACCCAAATTAAACTCCGCTGGGCAGACGAGGTTGCCTACGTTTTCGATAAAGAGCAGGTCTAAACTGTCCAGGGTCATATTTTTTAAAGCTTCTTGAATCATATTACTGTCAAGATGGCAAGCTCCACCTGTATTAATCTGAACTACCTGCGCTCCTGTTTTTTCTATCCTTTCGGCATCATGGGTGGATTGGATATCTCCTTCAATCACGCCGCAGCGCAAATCATCTTTTAATGATAAAATTGTGCTTTCTAAAAGGCTCGTCTTTCCGGCCCCGGGAGAGCTCATCAAATTTATAACTACTAATCCCTGCTCAGCAAAAAGCTTGCGGTTTTCTGCTGCCAGACGTTCATTTGCTTCCATTATGTTCTTTACTACGGAAATCTTCAAAACCTTCTCCTTTTACTTAATTTCTACAAATAGTTTAGCCGGACGCTGAAAGCCTTCTTCCTGCGCCAAGTAATCTAAGTAAAGAGTAAGATAATCTTCTACCTCCCAGTCAATGGGCTTAATTCTCTCGCGCGAGTCAATAGTCTTCAGATAGTTACGACAAAGGAGGCAAACATCTACTCTTTTATCTACCTCCCCTTCCACCTGAAAATAAGAAAGCTTCTCTTGATCTTCATTTTGGCAATAAGGGCAGCGCAAGCGGGGGAAAGGCCACTCCTTAGAACATAGCGCACAGTGCAAAATCCTTTGTCCCTCTTCTTTTATTTCCCCCAGGCCGGCATAGCCACCACAGAAAGGACAATACCCATAAGCCCAGAGTATTTCTTTGGCCCGCTCTTTTTCCCATAGTTGGGCATGCTTTTCCAAAAAAGGACGTAAGGTTTGTAAGGTAAAGAAAAATAGGAGATTCCCCTCCTCTCCTAATTCCTTAGATATGCCTTCTTCCTCTACCAATCCTCTACAAAAATCATTTATAAAAGGGCGAAAAGAAAATTTCTTTTCTTCTAAAATCCTGTGCAAAGCCTCGTACTTCTGGGGAGTCTGTTCATTAAAGATTTTTAACAAATCATAGAAATATTTTTCTGCTCTCTCTATGTCCAGGGAGAAGTCGGCTAATTTAAAATAGGGGAATCCCTCTTGGAGATGCATTTTTACATTGCTCTTTTCCAGGAGAAAGGAAACAAGATTTAACTCGGCCATCACTTGTCTCTTAGCTTCCCATATTTTCTCCGCCAAATCCAAAACCTCTCCATAAGCAGGCATCTTTTCTTTCATCTGCTGAAAACTTATAGAATTTTGGCCCATAAATAAGACTTCCCTTTCTTATTTGCCTCACCCTCTCCTTTTCCCCACCGAAACTGTCCGGCAATTAGCGGATGACCATGGTTAGACAAGAGGGCGTTAATTATTTTAGAAAAGTTTTCCCTTTTCGTCCAGATAATAAGCAGAAAACGACCTCGTGGGCTAACTTTAAATCGTAAGCAAAAAGGCTTACTCCGCAGAGTAAGCCTTTTTGCTCTGATAAAATATTATATCTTAATTCTTTGCTGGTGGGTATAAATCCTCATTCGGCGTCCTCGAATATATCCTGCTAAAGTTATGCCTACTTCCCGAGCCATTTTCACTGCTAAATCAGTTGGGCCGGAATAAGAAAATATAAAAGGAATTCTCCTTTTGGCGGCCTTGGCCAAAATCTCTGAGGAAACTCGACCACTGGTTAAAAGAATCTTTCCGGCCGGAGAATATCCTTGGAGAAAAGCACTGCCTAAAACTTTGTCCACTGCATTATGGCGACCGATATCTTCACAGAAAAATTTAATTTCTTCGGCATCGGCCAAGGCAGCGGCATGGACAGAACCACTCTGGCGATAAAGGATGGATCGTTTATTTAACTCTTGCATCAAATTAAATACCGTAGCTCCAGCAATCTTGGACACCGAGCGAATTTTCGGTGTACCCAAAACATCTAAGACATTATAAAAAGTAACCCCGCGCCCACATCCCGAAGTGATCGTTCTTTTTAGAAAAAGTTTTGCTGTTAAAGAGATACGATACTTAACCGTTATGCGCACGATCCCTTCTGGGGCTTCTTCTACCGATTCCAAAGGTTTATCTTCCCGCAACCATCCCTCTGAAAGTAAAAAACCAACTGCTAATTCTTTTAAATTTTCCGGAGTGGCTAAGAGCGTTATTATTTCTTTATTATTCAAAAAAATAGTTACTGGTTTCTCCGTGATAATAAAATTTTTCTCTCTTTTTCTCCTATGCTCAATAACTTTCTCGATTTGAAAAATACTCAGGCTTTCTTTCATCTAACGGCTAATGAACATCTTCCCTTTATCCAAGGGCCTATTTCAGTTATCATTCTCTCAAATTTTTGTCAAGTTTTTTAAATCACGCACGGCCGTGCGGGCGGCATCAGCTAAAAGAGCTACATCACTACTGTAAGTTACAAAGCGCATGCCCTTTTTTATCCAGCCTTGCAGAGCAGTCAGGTCAAAGAGATGGATCCCGGAAAAGAGGCCCTGACGCTGGCATACTTCGATAACTTTTTCGATAGCGGCTGTTTCTTGCGGATGGGCAAGATCTCCAGGAACTCCTAAACTAACCGAGAGGTCAAAAGGACCAACAAAAACGGCGTCTATTCCCGGAACCGAGGCAATTTCTCCTAAGTTAGCTATGGCCTGAGGAGTCTCCGCCTGCACGGCAATAAGGGTGTCTTCATTGGCCTGTTTTAAATATTCTGCGGCCGTCACTCTTTGGTACAGGCTATGGGGTCGTCTTAAAGCAGCTCCCCGATTACCTAAGGGAGGATATTTAGCGTGCCAAATTACTTCCTCGGCCTGTTGTTTCGTATTTACCTGCGGCACAAGGAGACCGGCAGCTCCGGAATCAAGTGGTTTCAAAATTGTTTCGCGGCGGATTTCCGGGATGCGCACTACTATGGGTAATCCTGCTCCCCGAGCCGCAGCAATCATATCAGAAATAGTCTCGGGTGAATAGGACCCGTGCTCATTATCTAATATAAAAAAATCAAATCCGTTTTGAGCCAGGAGGTAAGCGATGTTGGGATTGCGCAGTTCAGAAATCATCGTCCCGATAAGTAATTGCCCTTCCCGGAGTCGTTTTCTTAAACTAACCATTCCTCCTCCCCATCATTTGCTGGCCAAAGTTCGCCAATCTTCTTCTCTAAACCTTACAAATTATCCTTTCTTTTCCTTTTCTTGACAAGAAAAAAATCGAACTTATATTATTAATGTCCATTTGTTTGTACATTAAATTAAATTCTTCCACCACCTTTCCCATAATTTATTCCAGAACAACCCTCGGCTTGCTTGAGTTCTTTGAAAATTTTTCTCGAAGTTTAGTGGATCGCCAAAAGGTACCCGGAAGAGGAGGACCAAATGTATAACTTCTTTTCCAGAAGCAACGACCAATTGGGCAAAGCTAAAATATATTTTGTAAGTTCTTATGTTCCCCGACAGTGTGGCCTGGCCACCTTTACCCATGACTTAGCCCAGGCCATCGGCGAAGAGATTGGTTCAGCAAGCTGCCAGGTTGTAGCGATAAATAATCGCCCTGAAGGTTATGACTATCCTCCTGAGGTAGTCTTTGAAATCTCTCAAAATCAAATTCATGACTATCGTTTAGCTGCGGAATACATCGACCTCGCGGGCGAAGGAATAGTTTGTCTCCAACATGAGTTTGGTATCTTTGGTGGGCCTCAAGGAATATATATTACTCATCTCCTAAAGAACTTGAAAAAACCTGTCTTAACTACCTTGCATACGGTCCTTAAAGAGCCAAGTCCCGAGTATCGCCAAGCTTTAATAGAAGTAGCTCAACTTTCCCAAGGCTTAGTAGTGATGAGTCGCTATGCCATCCAAATCTTGCGGGAAGTATATAGCATCCCGGAGGACAAAATTTTCTTTATTCACCACGGAGTGCCCGATGTGCCCTTCATCGATCCCAATTATTATAAAGATGAATTTAATGTAGAAGGACGCTTGGTACTCTTGACCTTTGGCCTGCTAAATCCCAATAAAGGAATTGAAAATGTCCTCGAGGCCTTGCCAGAAATCGTAGCCCAATACCCCAAGGTTGCTTATATCATTCTGGGAGCCACTCATCCGGAAATTCGCAAAGTTCATGGCGAATCATATCGCCTTGCTCTGCAGAGAAAGGTCACCAAGTTGGGCTTGGAACAACATGTATTTTTCCATAACCGCTTTGTCTCTTTGGCCGAACTATGCCAATTTATTGGTGCTTGTGATATCTATATTACACCCTACCTTTCCCGCGAACAGATCGTAAGTGGAACCTTGGCTTATGCTTTGGGCATGGGTAAAGCAGTGATCTCCACACCCTATTGGTACGCCGAAGAGATGCTCCAAGAAGGAAGAGGTAAATTGGTTAATTTCGGCGATATAAAAGGGCTCCAGGATGCCATTAGAGAATTAATCGAGAATGAGATCGAACGCCATCAAATGCGCAAAAGAGCCTATGAGTATGGCCGATCCATGACCTGGAAAAATGTAGCGCGGGAGTACCTCAGAGCCTTCCGCGAAATTATGGGACCTTATCAAATGCGGTTAGAATCCACCTCCCTCAAGGGGCGGTTTATTCCTCAAGAATCTATTCCCGAGGTAAAACTCGATCATCTTTTCCGTCTCACTGATGAGACGGGCATCATTCAGCACTCCATATATGGCATTCCCGATCGCCAACACGGATATTCTACGGATGATATTGCGCGGGCTTTGGTAGTCGTGTTGACGGCCTATGAGCAGATAAAAGATGAAAGCCTCCTTAAACTGGCTAATACCTACATGGCTTTTTTACGGCATGCTCAATTACCTAACGGCCGTTTTCATAATTTTATGAGTTACAGCCGCCAATTTATAGATGAAGAGGGCAGTGAAGATACCCAGGGAAGATCAATCTGGGCGCTTGGCTGCGCTGTACATTTAGGGCCGATGGAATGGTTTAAAATTTTGGGGCGGGAACTCTTGGAAAAGGCCCTAGCTAATTTAAAGCTCACCCATCCGATGGCCAAAGCCTACACCATCCTTGGTCTTTATCATTATCTCCAGAAATACAAAGGAGCTACTATAGTCAAACGCCTCCTGCAAGAGATGGCTGATTCTTTAATCGATCATTACCAAAAGTCTACAAAACCAGGATGGCGCTGGTTTAGTGACGCGGTGACTTATGGCAATGCGAAAATTCCGCAAGCCCTTCTTTTAGCTTATAAACTTCTCGGTAATGAAATTTACAAAACTGTTTCTTTAGAAGCTTTAAATTTTCTAACCGGGGCCACCTTCAACGGAGACTTCTTTGACTTCATCGGCAACTCCCACTGGTATGAAAAAGGGAATGGCCGTGCTTTCTTTGACCAACAGCCTATTGATGCCGGCTATGCTGTGGAAGCCTATATTTTAGCCTATGAGGTTACCAAAGATCCTTCTTTCTTAGAACTCGGTCAAGCCGCTTTTGAATGGTTTCTCGGGCGTAATCGACTGGGCGTTAGTCTTTACGACTTTGCCACCGGCGCTTGTTATGATGGTTTAACCCCCCACGGGCCAAATTTGAATCAAGGCGCCGAACCGACGATAGCTTTTCTTTTAGCTATTTTGACCATGTCCCAGCAACAAGTGCTCAAGACGTTGGTGCCACGCGAGGAGATCCATTCCCCATGGAAAATGGATTATGGGGAGGTGAAAAATATTGTCCCTGATGCCCTCTCTTCCCCCCTCTCCAAATAAAGAAGAGCTGCCCTTAACTCCTGAATTAAAAGAAGCTTTGCAAAAAAGAAATTTTGTGCTGGCGGAATTACTTGCCCGTCGCCTCCAATGGCCGGAAGCCAAACTCAAAGAGCTGCAAAAAAAAGCTCTCCAGCAGTTTATCGTCGAATTTCGTAATCCAGAAGGAACTGCTGCTTTAGCTCAAGAATACCAATTGACCAAGGAAGAATTAAAAGATCTTTTCCGCCAGCTAATATCTGCATCACCCGGCCCTAAACAATTTGATCCAAAGAGCATGCGCTTCCTTAATCTGGAAGAATGGGTGCAGGAGCATTTTTCTTCTTATCGCTAATTTTTTAAAGGGCCCTTATGCGGAACTCTCCTTTTTCATCAGTGTACCGTTCCGTCCTCACACCTTCTAACACGGTCAAGCTAATTTCGGCCCGATAGGCCACCACGCTCCCTGGCTCTAAATGTCCTATATAAGTGGACTTTGTATCCCAATCAAATACCGTTATATGCACATGGGCATCTCCGCCAATAACTGATCCTTGCACACTCGCTAATTCGATTGGTCCGGTGAAGTTCCAATATTTATCAATAGAAGGAGTTTCTGTGCGCGTAATGGTATGTAAATGCACGCGCTGCAAAGAACCGATTCCGCCGCTAATAGCGGCAGTATTGATCTTCTCTTTATCCACTACTTGTTGTAAGCCCTCTAAAAGTAAATCACCTCGGTCGAACATAATAAGAATGGTTCGCGGCACCGCTTGGGAAACAAAATATTGCATATTCTTCCTCCTTAATGAAGATAATTTACCAATTAGTCTATCTAATTGGTGAAAAAATTTGAAGGTTCATGCTTTATCTGACCCTTCTGCATTACCATTTGTACTTTCTGCAAAGAGGTAATATCCTCTAAGGGATTCCCCAACACGGCCACTAAATCAGCCTCCTTGCCTGGAGCTAAGGTACCAATGCTGTCCCCTAACCCACAGACTTCCGCTGCCGCACCTGTAGCTGCCCAAATGGCCTGTTGGGCACTTGCTCCTAAATCCACTAAATATTTCATCTCTAAGGCCAACCCCCCATGAAGGCCGTCTGTGCCCACGGCAAATTTAATTCCGCTCTTGATCAAGGCCTTCATCCGCTGCCTGACTTCCTCCCGCTGCTGCTGAAAATTAGCAGCGAGGTCAGAGGGCAACGTCCTTAAACGCTCATCATTGAGGAAGACGCTGGGGGTCATAACTAACCAGCGATCGGCTTTGACCAAAAAATCTATATCTTCCTCCGTGAGAAAATAACCATGTTCAATGACATCTACGCCATATTCGATAGCCCACCGCAAGCCCGGCCCCCCAATGCAATGAGCACTTACTGGTACTCCCGCCCGGTGGGCTTCTTCCACAGCTACCTGCATTTCTTCTGGCGACAAATAACTGGGTAATCCCCGGGGTCCACGCAAGGTTCCCGTGATGAAAATTTTGATTATATCTGCGCCGGCCAGCAAATTCTCCCGCGTGGCTGTTCTAATCTCTTGGGGGCCAGTAAAAGGGTAACCCACATACCCATGTCCGTGCAAAGCACGCATCCCCCTGGTAGCTACCAGCAGGCGCGGCCCCTCTAACCTTCCTTCCGCAATAGCTTTTTTCAATTCTAAATCCAAAAACCCTTTATCCCCTAAACAGCGGGAGGTAGTCACGCCTGCCTGCAAATCAATCTTTATCGTCTCGCAGGCCTTGATCACCAGAGCCGGAAGAGGATCATTCATTCGCTGCAAATAGTTATCTAAGCGGGTGTCTAAGGAGAGATGATTATGTGCATCAATTAACCCCGGAAGGATTGTCTGGTCTTTTAAATTCAATACTATAGAACCAGCTTCCGCCTTAACTTCCTGCTCTTTACCTACAGCTATTATCTTTTCTCCTCCAATAAGAAGGTGGCCATTAATTAAAGGAGGTTGGTCTTTTCCCGTGATCACCAAGCCTGCTTTTATAAGAACTCTCTGCCCTTTTTTTAGATGGTCTCTCTTCTGCTGATCATTTCTCATTAATTAATCTCTCCTTATTGGGTTGCCAAGAAGAGTGGCTTAGTTAATAGGCTTATTCCTTAACTGAGCGGCTCAATCATCTTTTCGAGCACTTTTATTAACTCGTGGACTTCGGCTTTGTCCAGCCCAATGGAAAGGGCGGCTAAGTAGTATTGGTAAGCTGCGGAAGTTACAATCAAGGGCAAGTTTACCCTTCGGCTATCATTAATTACTAAGCCAATGTCTTTACACATCTGCCCTAATCCGCCTACGGCGGGAGTATTATCCAGAATGCTTGAGCTGATAAACCTAAACCAATCACTCCCCGCAATTCCGCTGCCCACCACTTGACACACCAGACGCGGATCTAAGCCTTGTTTTTTGGCTAAAGCAATAACTTCTATAGTGGCCGCCAAAGTTGTCGAAACCAATAGTTGATTGCAATGTTTCACGAGCTGACCCAACCCGGGTTTTTCTCCAATATAGGTTATTTTCCCTTGCACCTCTAAGAGAGGACGACATTCTTCGATAAGCTCTTTAGGGCCTGCTGCAATAATCGTTAAAGTTCCTGCCTCAATGCGGGGTGGTCCACCCGTTACTGGGCAATCAATCAGCCCCACTCCTTTTTTCTGACACTGTTCCGCGACCCAGATCAGATTATCGCGGTCAATGGTGGACATACAAATTACGCGCGTATCCTTATGGCTCCCGGCGAGAATACCATCAGGGGCAGTCACCACCTCGATTACTTGCTGATCATTCAAAACATAGACGATAACTTTCCCGGACTTTTCGGCCACTTCTTTACTATTGGCCAAAGCTACTCCGCCAGCCGAAGTTAATTCTTTGATCACTTCCGGTCGCCGCGCATAGCCCATTACTTTGTATCCTAAACGTAAATACTTCTTGGCAGCTGCCATACCCATTCTTCCCAGACCAATGATCCCGATTGTTTCGGCCATTTTTACCTCCTCTTTTAATTTAGCTTCCATCAAAAGGTTATCACTTAAAATAGAGGCTCAAATTAATAACTGCATGAGCATCGGTTTAATATTATAATATTATCATCTTATTTTTCAGCAAAAAAATTAATAAAAAAATATGGAACCCCTCAAAACTGTTTAAGCCTCCGGCGGATTAATTATTAACGACCCGAAATCAAAAAGGACTTTTCCCCTTCTCCTACTTAGATCCTCCCCCTCTGAGAGATTGTGTCGTAATTAGGCGAGCGGTTCAGAGGCAGGCATGAATGAGGAAGCATCGGCGGGAGAAGAAGATGGACAAAAATCACCATCGACTCTCCGCAATTGGCATGCGGATTAAACATGTCTATTAATACGTAGGGCAAGACTTTATGGCTTGCCGAAAAGGCGGCAAGTGATAAACCCTTGTCCTACAATTCTTGCACTCCCCCTCCGCAAGGAGGAATGGAGGGATTAAATAGTTTGGTTGCGGCTCTTCCGTACTCTGTTTTGCCTGCCCTCTGCAGCTAAATATATTTTAAATTCATCTACACCCTTTACGCCCTATGCGGTGATTCTTTATTTACTCCCCCTATCCAGTGCCTCCCGCACCTTCTTAGTTAATCCTTGTACAGTAAAAGGCTTCTGCATAAAATCTATCCCGGGCTCCAATACCCCATGATGCACTATCG
>FWPU01012875.1_pt1 | contig 10866 bp, 11 predicted proteins | sample 2228361 | NCBI WGS metagenome assembly FWPU01 (sample SAMEA103939777, study PRJEB20133) | metagenome | reverse complement strand
CATCCGGCCCTTTTCGTCCCAGAGACCAAAAGACTCGATACCATGCTGAAGGAATTTCAAAAGAGGCGACGGCATATTGCCATCGTTGTGGATGAGTATGGGGGAACCGCAGGGTTGGTAACCTTAGAGGACCTATTAGAAGAACTGGTGGGCGAGATAGGCGATGAGTTTGACCCCCAGCTCAAAGGGGTGGTTCCTTTAGATCCTTCCAGCTACCGGGTATCTGCCATGTCAGGAGTAGATGAGTTCAATAAGGCCCTGGAGGGATGTCTCCCAGAGGATGAAGCGGATACTATCGGTGGCCTCGTCCTCCACCTCTTTGGCAGGGTCCCAGCAAAGGGGGAATCCGTGGCCTTCATGGGCTTCGAATTTACTATTGAGAAGATGCGGGGAAACAGGATTCTTGAACTTATGGTAAGGAAGCGCCAGGATAGCTCATCGGAAGGGAATATGAGTCCTCTCGAAGGAGACATCTCAAAATGAATCCCTTCCTTCTCATCCCTTTTGTATTTGCCCTTCTCATCCTTCAGGGATTCTTTTCCGGTTCAGAGATTGCCCTTATATCTGTAAACCGCCTGAAGGTCCGCCATCAATCAGAAAAAGGCGGAAGGACTGGCCTGTTGGTGGAGGGTTACCTGGCAAACCCGGAGAATTTTCTGGCCACAACCCTCGTAGGAACGAACCTGGTGGTGATCACAAACTCGGCTCTTGCTACCTGGATTTTTACTACCCTCTGGGGGGAAAGGGCTGGATATTTAGCTGCCTTACTCATCATTCCCCTTTCTCTGGTCTTTGGTGAGGCAATCCCGAAGGCCTTATTTCAACAAAATGCCGATAATTTGGCCTTCAAGGTGGCCAAGCCTCTGGACCTTTGCCGTAAACTCCTTTCCCCCTTGACCTTTTTTATCACCAAGGCCGCCCGACTCCTAATTAGCCCCTTTTCTAAAGGGCCATCCAGGAGCCCCTTTGTAAGTCGAGAGGAAATCCGTTCCCTCCTCCAGAAAGATGAGGAGGTCGCTATTTTAGAGGCTGAAGAAAAAAAGATGATCCATAGAATCATCAACCTTGGTGACACCACTGTTAAGGAGGCCATGATTCCCTTAATTGAGGTGGTGGCCCTTGATAAGAAGGCATCCGTGAAAGAGGCTATCGCTGTTGTAGCTGAACACTTATTCTCCCGCTTCCCTGTTTATGAGGAACGGATTGATAACGTGATAGGAATCGTTCATGCCTTTGACCTGTTTTCTGCCCGGGATAAGGAAGGAAGCATAGCCCCCCTCCTTCGACCCGCCTTTTATGTCCCTGAGAGCAAGAGGGCAGACGACCTCTTTAGGGAATTTCAGCGGGAGCGGACCCAGATGGCTATCGTGGTAGACGAATATGGAGGGGTGGAAGGAATTGTAACAGTAGAGGACCTCCTTGAGGAGATCGTAGGGGAAATAGAAGATGAGTACGACGAACCTACTCCCTCCCTCAGGAGGCTCCCTGACGGTTCTTATTTGGTGGACGCCCGAACGGAAGTAGATAGGCTCAATGAGGAGCTGAATCTCCCTAAAGGGGAATACTCAACCCTCGGCGGTTTCCTCCTTTCCTTCCTCCAAAGGATACCCACTCCTGGGGAAGAGGTCCATCACAAGGGTCTTCGATTTTTAATCACCGAGGTTGACAAGAAGAGCATCCTGCGGGTCAAGGTAGGTCCTCTCCGGAGCCCTGGAGGGGAGGCTTAGGAACTTCCTCTTTTTTCTTTCCAGAACTGAGGGATTTTTCCAGTTGCTCAGATACAAACTTGGCCGCTAAGTCCTTACAGCCCAGCCCAAAGGCAATAGCCAGAGCTAAGCATATAGACCCAAAAAAGAGGATGAAGGCCGCAGTTATAATATGGGTGGCAATATCCAGTTCTTGTAGGGCCATGGCCACAGCGATAACTATAATAGCATATCGAACCACCTCGCTTATGACCTCAATCTGGGGGAGACGAGAACTGGTCTTGACCACTCCTGCCATGAGATTGGCAAAGAAAAGGCCCAGGATAAGAATAACGATAGCAATGATTATGCGAGGAACGTAGAGGATAACACTATTTAAAAGCTGATACCCTATAGGAAGACCCAGGGCATTTAGGGCAGCCATGAAAACGGTGACCATGACCAGCCAATATACCAGCTCTCCGAGAAGCTCAAGAGGAGACTGCTCGATCTTACCCTGAACAAATAGATCATCGAGGCCCGCCTTTTCTGAGGCAGTATCAAAGTGAATAGCGATTAAGAATTTGATGGCCAGGATTTTGCATATCCTCGCAAGGAACCAACCCCCCACTAAAATAAAGATAGCGGCCAGGAGATTAGGAAAATAAGCGGCAATTTTACTGACAAAAGCCCTGCCCGGACTGATCAGGGCCTCAGAGAGGTCCATTTTTAGCTGACCTTTCTCTAAATCCTGCCCCGAGGGCTGGTCTATTTCTGTTTCCGAAGGCGCTCCTGGAGAGGGGCGGATTTTTCCCCGCCATATCCTGTCCCTAATACCGGCTCTCCCTGGAAATTGATGCCAGAGATAGCCCTGAGGTTCTTTTCAAACTCCTTAAGCCGGTTTATTTCGGCCTTAAGCTTTTCCAGTTGCCCGGCCTGACTCTCCAAGAGACTGGATAGCGTCCTGTTTTCTTGCTCAAGGGACGCAATGCGGAGGGCTTCGTAATGAGCACGAAAGAGCCTGACAACGGAAAAGGATGACCCTAAGGTAGCCACAAAAAGGAAGATAACAAATAGTAAGAGGACCCGTTTTGGGATTCGGAAGTGGCGGACAGGCCCGGAGTCAGAAAAGGTAATCACATTGATGAAGCCCCGAAGATACCTGGAGATAATGGGAGACAAGGATTTCCTCCAGCGTTCTACCTCTTCCACGATTGACACCCTCATCCCTCCCTTCATTAGAATTAAATGAAACCAAGTATGGAATTTAACTTACAAATGTTAAAAACCATTTTTGGTCGCATTTAGTTTAGTCCCCTGGATCTAGAATTTTAAGAAATTTATCTGAAGAGGCCCCCTGTGTCAAGGAAAAAGGGGTCAGGACAGGCTAAGGCATTCTAACTCTTGCAGGACCTTGGACCTGATAGTTTGAACCTTTGGCAACTCTCGAACTATAATTCCGTCTTTAATAAGGGGCTTCAATAAGGACTCGTAATTACCTCCGCAGGGGCAAGATACTTCAGGTGCTCCCAGGGGAAGGATGACACTCCCTCTACAGGATTGGCAGCGAAGGACCTTCTTGGCTCCTGACATCTTACCCCGCTTTGCAATTGGCTTTTCCTCGATCTCTACAACATCCAGGGCAAAATCCATAACAGGGGCATTGGAAATGGAGGTCCCTACCCCATAAGCATCGACAACGGGATTCAATCGGAGAATCTCCTCTTCGTCAATCCCGCCACTCACAAAGAGCTTGACGTGCTGGTAGCCCCTGTAATCCAGTTCCCACCTTACCTCTTTCAAAATTTCCAGAAAATTCCCCCGGCGGGAGGCTGGGGTATCCAAACGGACAGCAAAGAGGTCCTTTCCTAAGGCCTCGGCAACCCTTACCGCCTCCTGTTTCTCGTCAAAGAAGGTATCCACCAGGGCCACCCTTTTCACCTTTTTATCAATAACCTCGTGAAAGGCCTTTGTTGCCTCTACGCAGTCCCCCATGATAAGGATAAGGGCATGGGGCATTGTCCCCATAGGGTCTTCTTCGATAAGCTCGGCACTCTTAATCACCGCTACTCCATCGCATCCTCCTATATAGGCATTCCGATCAATCATAGGGGCAATGGCAGGGTGCATGCGCCTTGCCCCGAAGCTGATGACCATCTTGCCCCCTGCTGCCTTTTTACATCGAGCGGCTTTAGTTGCTATCCCTGAAGCCTGACAGAGGACCCCTAAAAGGGCTGTTTCATATACAGCATAGTCTAAGTATCTCCCCTCCAAAACCATTATAGGTTGATTGATATCAAAGATGGTCCCCTCATCCATGGCTTCCACATGGATGGGGAGGCCCTGGAGCAGGGTTGCTGCCTCTTCAATCCCTGCCAGTACTCCCCATTTCCAACCCCTGGGAAAGCTCTTCAGGATGATTTCGGCCTTTGTCCACTTATTAATCCCTTTCTTCTGAAGGATCTCCGCGGTCCGAGCAAAATACACATCAGTTATCATTCCTTTTTTTATATCTGCGTCCTTGGCAGTATGGAACATCCCTTTACCTCCCTCTAAGGGACCCTCTTATGGAGGAGTTCTTCTATCTGGGCCAGCAATTTGCTAGGGCTAAAGGGCTTGGTTATATAATCATCAGCACCAAGCTCCTGGCCTCGAAGCCGGTCCCCTTCCTTGCCTTTCACTGTCAAGATGAAAACAGGGATCCCTGAAGTTTCAGGGTCCCGGCGAATTAGAGCTAGAGTCTCAAAGCCGTCCAATCTGGGCATCATAACATCCAAGAGAATCAGGTCTGGCTTCTCCAGTCTTGCCTTTTCCAGGCCTTCCTGGCCATCTCTGGCAGAAATCACGGAGTGCCCAGCAGCACTGAGCTTGTAAGCAATGATCTTTATGATATGTTCTTCGTCGTCTACTACTAAGATTTTAGCCATTTTTATACTGAAAAAGGGAGGTATAAAGCCGTCCGAACTCTTCCAACCCCAAGGTCTCCCCCCTCCGATTAGGGAAGATACCGGCCTCTGCCAGGGCCATGTCTAATCTCCATGGATCAGGAACCAAGGACCGATGGGCCAATAAGGCGTTCCTAATGGTCTTCCTCCGTTGGGAAAAAGCCGCCCGCACCAGCTTAAAAAATAGGGCCTCGTCCTGGACATTTATGGGTGGACTTTCTCTGATATCTAGTCTGATCAGGGTCGAGTCCACATCAGGCCTTGGGTAGAAGGCATCCCTGGATATATTGGCCAGAATCTGAGGATCGGTGTGATAACGGAGGAAAATGGAAAAGGAGCCATAATCCTTAATCCCAGGAGGGGCCATGATCCGGCATGCCACCTCCCTCTGGACCATCACCAAAAAATAGGAAAAAAGTTGGCGAAGGCTGACAAGCTTTATAAGGAGGGGGGTGGTAATTGAATAAGGGATATTAGCTACCACCTTAGCTTTTCCTTCTGTTCTTTCGCGGAGATAGGCCTCAAAGTCACACTTCAGGGCATCAGCATGGAGGATACAAACCTGAGGCTTGTCCTTAAAGGCCTCCCTGAGAATAAAGCATAGCCTCTCGTCCAGCTCCACGGCCAGAATAAAGGCGGCCCTCTTGGCAAGACCTTCAGTTAAAACACCGAGGCCTGGTCCTATCTCTACCACCACATCCCCAGGCTCAATCATCGCCTCCCTGAGGATCAGTTTCCTAACCGATGGATCCACGAGGAAGCTCTGACCCAAACGCTTGCTCGGTCTCAGGCCATGCTGGCGGAGGAGGCATCGTGTTTTAACCGAAAGGGTTTCCGGCATGAAAAAGTTTACCAGAGGGTCAGATAGGTTTTTCTTGTAACTCTCGGGCCAGGCGTAGGTATATCATTGCCATGTTATTTTCTGGATCCAGGGAGAGGGCCTTTTCCCAAGCCAAAACAGCCTTCTCCATATCTCCCCCTTTAAAATAAAGGAGTCCTAGATTATTGTAAGCCTCTACGTAATTGGGGTTGATCTCCAGGGCTTTGAGAAAGGAAAGGTTGGCCTCTTTGTAGTCACCCTTTTCCCGATACGACATACCCAGCCAGTAGTTGACGTCAGCAAAGTTGGGGCAGAGCTCCAGGCCCTTTTTAAACTCCCCAATGGCCTGATCATACAGACCCAGCTCATAGTATACCTTCCCCAGGTCAGCATGAGCATTGGCCAGCTTTGTCCTGACCACCGAGCTCAGGGAAGGGGAAAAGCCCTTTTCCCGCTCGAGGGCCTTTCCATACTCCAAGATAGCCAGGTCATAAGCACCTATATCCGCTAAGGTTATAGCCAGATTAAGCTGAGCTTCGGTATAATTCGGGTTCAGACTCAATGCCCGCCGGAATTGTTCAATGGCCTTTTGGGGCTGGTTCTTCTGGCTATAAATAAAGCCCAGCATATTATAGATATTTGCATATAAAGGACTCTGGTCCACTATTTCTAATAAAAGACGCTCAGCTTCATCATACTCCCCTGAAAGGAAGCTTTGAGTCGCCTTTTGTATAAGCTTCTTGAGTTCCACTTTCATTTTTTGACTTTTATTCTCTCCCCAGCTCAAGGATAGAATCCTTCACCTCCTTAAAAGACTGCTTTAAGCTATTAAGGAGATTAAAGAAAAAGGACCCCGACTTTTGGGCCATAGCGATTCCCAGTCTTTTGCCCGCATCGTATGCATAGGGAGAATCAGGGTACTCTTTGATCAGGCGTTCGTATGCCTCCTTTGCCCTTTCCTTCTGACCCAGCCCCCATAGGGTCTCTCCTTTGAAATAAAGGGCCTGGTCATCCAGGCCTAATCCCGGATATTTATCAAGAACCGCCTGAAATCGTTGTAGGGCTGCCTTGTATTCATCTCGCTTCAAGTAGAAGTTTCCAACATAGATTTCCTTTTCCGCAAGTTTTTTTCTACAAACCTCCGCTTTTTTTGCCGCCTCTCGGGCGTAAGGAGAATCGGGCATTGTATCGGCCACTATTTGAAACTCGGAGAGGGCCTTCTGGGTAGAAGATTGGTCGCGATCAACGGAATCTATCTGGTCATAATAAGTGAGGCCGAGGAAGTAATGGGCCTCGTCGGCCTTTTCGTGCTGAGGATGAAGGTCCAGGAACTTAAAGTACTCCGTCCGGGCCTCCTCGTATTTCCTTTCCATATAATACGCCCTGGCGATACCCAGCTTTGCCAAAGGGGCCAAATCACTATCGGGGTAACGAATAAGGATATTTTCCAGCTCTTTCCGCGAATCTTCGTATTTCTTCCTCTGGAGCTTCCTCTCGGCTTCTTGATAAATCTCCTTATCCGAACGGGTAACATCCCTCTTTGGAGCAGAGGCACAAGAGGCAATGATAACTACCACAATTAATACACTCAAAATCTTAAATATCAGCCTTCTCGAATCCAATGAGTTCCTTCCCTTATTTAATTTAAATCCTGGGAATAATATCTCCTATCGAAGCCCCTGTCAAGGGAAAAGGCCGCCCACCTATAGGATGAGGGAAAGGGGGAATGGACATTTGCGGGAAGAAAACGGGCCCTTGAGAGGAAGTGAAGAATGGTCCCTCTCAACGAGGCTTCTATTTGCCTTTGGAGGGAAACATTAAAGGATTTTTATAATGCCTAAGCTATCAGCTCTTTAATAATGGCTTATCCCTTAAAGCTAAAGACTTCTTGCTATGCGGACTCCGCCCTCTTCTTATACAGAATTATTGGGTTCTTCCTTTCCAGGACTACTTCGCGATTTATAATACACTCGGCAACCCCTGACTGGGATGGTATCTCATACATTACATCCAGCATAATGTCTTCAAGGATAGCCCTCAGGCCCCTGGCACCCGTTTCCCTTCTCACTGCCTCCTGGGCAATAGCGATAATTGCGTCTTCGGTAAAGGTGAGCTTGACCTTTTCAAACTCGAAGTACTTTTGATACTGCTTTATCAAGGCGTTCTTAGGCTCTACCAGGATCCGGACAAGGGCCTTCTCGTCTAGCTCGTGGAGCACGGCCACTACAGGGAGGCGACCAACCAATTCAGGGATAAGGCCGTAGCGAAGGAGGTCTTCAGGCTGAACCAGGCCCAGGATCTCCCCAACCCTCCGCTCCTGTCGGCCCTGGACCTTGGCCCCAAAGCCCAGACACTTCTTGCTAACCCGCTCCTCAATAATCTTGTCTAGACCTACAAAGGCACCGCCGCAAATGAAGAGGATATTGGTAGTATCTACCTGGAGGTATTCCTGCTGGGGATGCTTTCGCCCCCCCTGGGGAGGGACATTGGCAATTGTCCCTTCCAGGATTTTGAGGAGGGCCTGTTGAACCCCTTCGCCTGAAACGTCTCGGGTTATAGAGGGATTTTCCGATTTTCGGGCGATTTTATCGATCTCATCAATATAAACGATGCCCTTTTCTGCCCGCTCTATATCATAATCGGCAACCTGGAGGAGGCGGAGGATGATATTCTCCACATCCTCCCCTACATACCCCGCCTCAGTGAGAGTAGTGGCATCAGCAATAGTGAAGGGAACGTCCAGGATCTTGGCCAGGGTCTGGGCGAGGAGGGTCTTGCCGCTTCCTGTGGGACCGATGAGGAGAATATTAGACTTTGAGAGCTCTATCTCGTCTAAATGAGGATGGGTATTGATCCGCTTGTAATGGTTATGAACGGCTACTGAAAGGCTCTTCTTGGCCTTCTCCTGCCCGATGACGTATTGATCCAGGATGGCCTTTATCTCCGCGGGCTTGGGAAGTTCGGCCAAATCCTTTACCCTCTCCTCTTCCCACTCCTCTGCGATGATGTCGTTACATAGCTCTATGCATTCATCACAGATATACACCGTAGGACCAGCAATGAGCTTCCTTACATTGTCTTGACTCTTACCACAAAAAGAACACTGAAGCTTCCCCTGGCCTTTTATAGGCTTCGCCATTAAGACCTCCTTTCTCCAGTGAGGGCTTCTAGCTTCTCGGCCCTAGCGGATATTACCTCATCAATGATTCCGTATTCTTTAGCCTGCTCAGCAGTCATAAAGAAATCCCGATCGGTATCCTTCTCGATCCTTTCCAGGGGCTGTCCTGTATGTTTGGCCAGGATCTGATTTACTTTATCCCGCATTCGGAGGATCTCCCGGGCCTGGATATCAATGTCTGTGGCCTGACCCTGAACTCCGCCCAGAGGCTGGTGGATCATAATTCTCGCATGGGGTAAGGAGTAGCGTTTTCCTTTAGTTCCTGCAGCCAGAAGGAGGGCCCCCATACTGGCTGCCTGCCCCATGCAAATGGTCTCTACCTTAGGCTTTACATATTGCATGGTATCGTAGATGGCCAGTCCGGCCGTCACCATTCCCCCAGGGCAATTAATGTAAATGTGGATATCCTTATCAGGGTCTTCTGCCTCCAGGAAGAGGAGCTGGGCAATGACCAGATTGGCATCGGTATCATCAACAGGACTCCCAATAAAGATGATCCGGTCTTTCAAAAGGCGAGAGAAGATGTCATAGGCCCGCTCTCCTCTATTAGTCTGCTCCACTACCATGGGCACCAGATACATTTTTTTCCTCATACTTTTATCAATCCAGGTTAAGGGTATTAAACAAGGATGAGGCTTCCCCCTTCTACAATCCTAGCATGGGAATAAAGGAAGTCAACGGTTTTTCTTTCCCTGAGCTCGGCCTTAAAGGCTTCCCATCTACCACGTTCTTCCAGATAAGCCCTCATGGCCTTAGGTTCAACATTTGCTGAGGCTGCCAGACTCTCAATCTCCCTGGCCAGTTCTTCCTCTGAGACCTGGATTCCTTCTTTATCTGCTATTGCCTCCAGAACAAGGATAGCCCTTGCTTGCCTTTGGGCAGTCTTCCTAAAGCTCTCTCGAAGCTCTTCCATATTCAGGGCTTTCACGTCCATTCCTTGAGCGGCCATCCTCCTGAGCCCATCAGAAACCAAATGCTGGAGGTGGAACTCTACCATAGCCTCAGGAATCTCAAGAGAATGGGCTTCGATGACTTTTTCAATAATTTTTCTTTTGAGCTCTGCTTCCTGAGCCCTTTCCTTCTGCAAGAGGAGGTCTTGCTTCATCTTCTCCCTGAACTCTCCAATGGTTTCAACTCCTCCAAACGCTTTAGCGAATTCGTCATCGAGGGGTAAAAGCTGCTTTTTCTTGATATCCTTTACCGTGACTTTTAAAGCTACTTTCTTACCTGCCAGGTCCTCCCGAGGGTAATCCTCTGGTATCTGGAGATTGAAGGCCTTGGACTCCCCCTTTCCCATACCTATTACCCGTTCATCAAAGCCAGGCAAAAAGCCACGGGAACCCAAAATGAAGGGTTGATTCTCTCCCTTTCCCCCTTTAAAAGGACGGTCCTCTATTAAACCTTCGTAGTCAAGGTAAACCAGGTCACCATACAGGGCAGGCCAGCCTTCCATGGGGATATATTGAGCAGCCCTATCCCTGAATAACTCTAAAACCCTGTCTACCTCCTGTTCAGTAACCTCTACAGGGTTTTTAGAGACCACCACCCCAGTATAGTCCTTCACATCGAAGTCGGGCTTAACTTCAAAAGTGGCTTTGAAAATTAAGGGCTTGTCCTCCTCAAACTGGATTTCTTCCAGTTCAGGCTCTCCTACAGGGGTCAGTTTAGACTCCTCTAAGGCCCGTTGGTAAGAGGTGGAAACTATATTCCGCAAAACCTCCGTTCTTACCTCCTCCTTGAAGTGGACCTTTAATAAGTTCCGAGGGACTTTCCCCTTCCGAAAGCCTGGAATCCTGGCAGTGCGTCCAACATGGCGGTAAGCCTCTTCCACCTTGGTGCGGACATCCTCCACAGGGAGTTCCACCCTTAATTCTCGCTTACAGGCCCCTATTTCTTCAATGCTGACTTTCATAGGTTATTCGCCAACCCTGCTAGCTTTAAAAACCAAAGGGATTCTACCGGCTTAGAAATTAACGGTTGCAGTTACTATCCTGGTGCGAGAGGGGGGACTTGAACCCCCATCCGCCTGAGGCGGACTGGATCCTAAGTCCAGCGCGTCTGCCATTCCGCCACTCTCGCCTTAAATCGCGCCAGGGCGCGATGTCGTTCACGGTTCAGGGTTCACAGTTCATAGTTTGAGAAAAACTCAGAATAAAAACATTCTTATTTGTCCGTCAACTGTCAACCGTGAACTGTGAACCAGATTAGTGGGCCGTCAAGGACTCGAACCTTGGACCC
>FWPU01012874.1_pt1 | contig 10869 bp, 5 predicted proteins | sample 2228361 | NCBI WGS metagenome assembly FWPU01 (sample SAMEA103939777, study PRJEB20133) | metagenome | reverse complement strand
TTCATAATTAAAATGTGCTGAGGTGAAATTAGTTCCTTCCTTAAGTAATTTCTTAAAACCATCGTCGCCATAAAAATCATAATAGCGATATAAATCCACAAACCTCATTTGATCAACAACAATTCCGACAACAAGCTTTATAGGTTTTTCACCTTGCGGGCAGATATCAGAAATTAGTAAAGAAGTTAATAAGATAATAAGATGAAGTATTTTCATGTTCATTCTGTAATTAATAATTTATTATACAAAGTTAGTGAATATTCCCAATCGAATTGTTAATTGAAACATTTAATTATAAAATAATTTCACTTTGTTATTCACAAAGAAAATTTTTTCAACGATTAAACTCAGGCAGGATACACTTTCCAGACACACTTGAAATTACTTTTTTGAAATCGTTCAAACTATTTCTCATAACTGATGAATTTTCTTCGTGGCAAGTTAAACAAGCGCCAACAGTTAATATTTTCTTTTGTTCATCAACAGTAAATGGTCGGGTGTTATTTCTAGTTGTTGAAGTCTGATTCCTAGTTTGAAGAAAACCAATCCAGGCATCTTTAGGTAAATTATCTTCTGCAGAAACTTTAAACTCTGGAATGAAACTCCATTTGCCATTCTTAGAATAATATAATTTGCCTTTTCCATAACCAATTGCCAATGAGTTGTTATGACAAGACTTACAACTTCTTCCTTCCTTACTTGTTGTATGAGCAGAAACAGATGCGAATAATCTTTTGAAAATTTTCTTTGAATGATTATTTCTCATTTTATCAATATTAATAATCATCCCGGGAATGAAAGTTTCAATTGTTTCAGTACCTGATTCATTTTTTCTTACACCAAGTGCAGGATAGTCAACATAAAAATCAGAAGAGCTTTCAACCCAACTTCCTTTAGTATCCTTATTATCAAGTAAATCATATCCATCAGAGTTTGGGTCGTATTGCGTATGGCAACCAACACAATATGAAATCCATTTTGTATGACAGCTATTACAGGACAATCGTTTATGAGAATTTCCTTCTGTACAAATTAAGGCCGGTGGTTTCAACTGAAGAGTATCTTTTTTTGATTTAGTTACCAGAAAGCTCTTATTATTTGCATCAATATATGAATTCACTAATGCCAAGGAAGAATTGTTCGTTGAAATAAATTTAGTTTTTCTATCTCCCGATTTTCTGAGATCAACAATTTTACGCGATTCATAATCAAGCTCGTCATAACTTATGGTCTTTAAATTGTTCGAATGACAATCAATACACTGAACTTTTAATTGATTTTCTTTGTGTGGATAAAGATTACCATCGCCCATTACCTCCTGTGAAATATGACAATCAATGCAACCCATTCCTGCTTTATGATGAACATCTTCATCTTCCTTCTTAAAAACTCTTTCATCAAGCAGAAGTCGGTATTTCTTATTTTCTATTACTTCATTCCAATTACTAAGTGTTTCCGACCAACCCTGAAAATTTGTGGAGATTCTACCGGAACGACTATGACAACCGAAACAATGATCATCTGAAATATTTAAATTTAATTGAGGATGGATTTTCGGTAATAATATTTTTATCTCTTTTGACTTTTGACCGCCTGATGCGGATTTGACAATTGACTTCTTATATTCATTCAATTGCTCACTTGCTTTATTACTATAATTCAGGTGACAGGCATTGCATCCGCCGCCACGCGATAATTCATTTATTGAACCGAGTTCAGTCTTTGGATTACCGAGATGACAAGATGCACATAGATTTCTTAAATGTGTATCTGCATTGCTATGTTTTATATCTCTTATGTGATTTAACAGTGTTGGCGAATTACTTTCATCAAATACAAAACGATTAACACTTACTATTCCACTTAGAGTTGTCATAATTGAATTTTTCACTCGTGGAATAATATCCGGATGACATTGTGAAGTGCCGCAGGTAAGATGTGCATCATCAAGATTTCCGGGAATTAAAATCATACCCGAATGAGCAGAAGATTTATTAAGAGTGAAAGCATTTCCACGATGACAACTATAACAACCTATTGATTCCGGATTGTGTGATGCTTCCATTCCTTCCATTTGATGACAAACAATGCAGCCTTCTTTTCTGCCCAAAACAGATTTTATTTTATCTGATGAAATTTCGCCAGGATTAATATCAGAAATACTTGCGAAGGGTTGAAAATCCGAAACAAATTTATAAGTATTATCCCAGGGCAGAACAAACTCCCAATTTTCTCCTCTGAAATAATATGCTACAACTGTAAGAATTAAATAAGCAAAACCAAGAAAGACAAAAAACTTTTTAATGGCTGAGGAAATTTTAACAGGAAATCTTTTCAGTAAATAAAATAGGATTAGAAGTGAGCAACTAAAAATTATTAAAAGTTGAGTATGTGAAATCCAATGAAGAATTTCCTGAAGACCAACAAAATACCAGGGACCTTTTACAACAGGATGTAAACCATCGTGGAGCATCGGAGAAAAAATATATCCGAGCAAAGCTGAAATTATTATTGTATAAATGAAAACAGAAATCTTTGGCCAGAGAATTTTTGAATGTTCGATAATTATTACCGTAAGTATAATTGTAGCTGTAGCAATGTGATTGATATAAATAATCTGATAATCTCCTTCACTTCCAAGAAGAGTAAATGCGATACCCTTTCCAATGAATGGAATTTCATTCAACAGAGAATTAAATATCCTCAATGCTTGTTGAGAGTCAGCATCAGCTTTAAGGATGAATCCGCTAAGCATTACATAAAAAATAAAGAATAATGACAATGTCAATCTGAACCAGACACCGTTTTTCTGTCTGCTTTCATTCTTCCTTCGTAGATGGTCAATTGTATGGATGATTGTAAAAATCAGAAACAACTGTGCAGACCAGTAATGAATGTTCCTGAAGAATACACCGTACGGATTTATCAAAAGCATCAATGAAATTGAATCGTATGGTTTCTGGATGTCATAAGGTAAAGCAAGAAAAATTCCGCTAACAACGCAAATTATAAACGATGCTGTAGCCGCATTTCCGAAAGGCAAATTCCAGAATTCAGAAAACAATTTTATTCTCTGTGTAATATCTCTTAGCAAGTCAGGTAAAGATTATTAATTTATTTTTATTTTGATCTAGTTTATAATTCAAAGAAATTAAATTTTTGTTTGCGGGTCCTTTTATCACTTCGCCATCTGTATTAAACTGTGAACCGTGACACGGACAAATAAAAATATCATTTACTGATTTTGTAATGCGGCAGCCAAGATGACTGCATTTTGAACTAAGAACTTTAACATCTTTGTATTTCTTTACAATAATTAAGTCATCACTGAATGTTATTCCGTTTGGTATATCATTGTTTATGATAATTTGCTTTTTGCGATTACTGAATGAGTGCAGGTTATTAACTAGTTGATTCCACAAATACAAAAGAAATATTCCGATAGCTGACAAAAATATTTTAAGAAATTTTTTTCGGTTCAATCTAATTCTCATTTTAGCTTGAGGCAAAATTAGTGATTTATTTCAATAAAGATTATTTCAATTGAAATTAATTTTGTGATGAAAATCTGTAACCGATTCATACTTTAATCATCAAATTGCCTGATTAAAAACTGAGGTAAAAAATGAATTACGACACTAACAACTTTCAGAAAGATGTAATCGAACAAAGTTTTATAATGCCTGTGCTTGTTGATTTCTGGGCTGAATGGTGCGCTCCTTGCAGAATACTTGGTCCTGTACTGGAAAGACTCGCAGAAAAATATAAAGATCAATGGAAACTCGTTAAACTGAACACTGATTTATATCCTGATATTGCTTCCGAGTATGGAATTCGGGGAATTCCTAATGTGAAGCTTTTTCATAAAGGAAAAGTCATCAATGAGTTTACCGGCGCACTTCCGGAACATATGATTGAAGATTGGTTAAGAAAATCAATACCAAGCAAATATTCTGAGATGATTGAAAAAGCGAAAAAATTATTGGCTGAAGGTAAAGTTGAGGATGCAAAAGTAATTCTTGAAAATATTCACAATGGTGATATCAATAACGGCGAAGTAAAAATATTGTTGGCAAAAATTTTAGTTTTTGAAAATCCAAAAGAAGCATTAAGACTCGTTGAGAGCGCTCAACTATCTAATCATACTGTTGAATTAGCTGAAGCAATCACAACAATGATTCAGCTATTCGATAAATTAAATAACCCTGATGAATTGCCGGCAGATGAAGTTAAAGAAAAATACTTAAGTGCAATAAAAGATATAAAAGAAAAAAGGTTTGCAACTGCGCTCGAAAAGTTTATTGATGTAATAAGGGAAAACAAAGCTTATGATGATGAAGGAGCTAGAAAAGCCTGTATAGCAATATTTAAATACTTAGGCGAAGAACACGAAACAACATTGCAATACAGAAGAGAATTCGGCAGAGCACTTTATGTATAGAAATTAAAACCGGTGATTATAACTGAGACTTGAAATTATCTCATTAAAACTTCCGCTGCGATATGTTTTTCCGTCAAACATCATGAAAGATACTGTTAATGTGATGTTATCGGATTGAGTTAAATTATATCCGCTACTCACTGTTGCTCTGTAGGATTTATTTCCCTGATTAAATGCTGAACCTAAATTCAATGTCGAGTTCAGCTTATTGGAGAAAGCCTTGTGCTGAAAGTTTAATGAGTAATTGTGAGTAAATGATTTAACCGTATCAAACAAACTTGAGTTAACAAATCCTGCTGACAAATTTGAACTTAAGCTTTCACTCAACCCGAACCCAAAACCTAAATTCAATGAATGTATAATGCTTGTATTGTTCTTCAGAAGATATGATTTATTATCAGAATTCTGAAGTGAATAATTTACATTTATTGTTCTCATAAATCCTTTCGGGTCTATGGAGAAATTATTATTTAAGTTTAGCACAAGATTATTAAAATCAATCTTAGTCGAGTCATTATTCGAATTATTTTCCATAACAAGAATATTGCCTGTAATGCTTGTATTCCAGTTTGGTGTAACTCTGGCATTTACTCCTGCAGAAATTATGCTACGCGAAGTGGTAAATATTTTTTGATCAAGAAGATTATCACTCTGTCTTATATAAGAGAGATTAAGACTTACAGTCGAAATGCGTAAGTTATTTGAGACAGAAATCTCCTGAATGTCATTGTGTAAGTAAGATGTCCCAAGTGAGTGATATCCTGGCTGAATTCTTCGATAACCAATTTTAGTATTAAAAGAGGAGAATCTTAAACTTAAACCAGTGTTGAATGCAAAATCAAAATTAGTTCCTATTCTTGGTTTATAAATTTTTGTAATGAAAGTAGGTATATCAGCAGAATCAATATCGAGTTCAGATGCTCTTAAATCTCTTGTATAAACACTTCCTGCAGCATCAAAGTCAAAGCTGACAACATTTTCAAATAAAGATATTTTCCCTTTTGTTCCAAGCACGAGATTTTCCTGAGGTGTAACTGCATTGCGATTAATTATGTTCTGAGTGTTGGTTGAAATAACAGCCTGAACACCTGAACCTATTGAAAAATAATTATCGCTAAGGTCAAAGACTGTCGTATCATCAATACTCGAAACTTTAATCAAAGCTTCAAAAGTTGTTGGACCAGTTACAGTCCAGTTATAAAAGCCAACATTTGGTTGATTATCCGCAATCAGTTCAAAAGTAGAACCTCCATCTCTCGATAACTCTATTTTAATTCCACCAGTAAAGCCAAAAGAATTCCAGGTAACTGAAATTAAAGAACCAATATCAAGAACATCATTTCCATTAGGGGTAAGTATTGTGATATACTTTTCGTTTGCATCAAGTGATGATACTTCATCCTTTGCTCTAATAAAAATAAAATCCAGAAAACTTGATGCCTCCGACCCGTATCCGATTTTTGATGCGAAGAGAAATCTCTTGAAAGAACCATCCTGTGCACCACCAGGTACTGATCTTTTGGTAAAACCAGCAGCAGTTGAAAATCTGAAGTTTCCCGGATTTAGATTAATACCTCCGCCTCTTATCAAAACACCACTTAATGTATATCGTGAGTATTCAGTACTGAAATCTCCCAAATGTAATGAGCCCCAAGACCATTTTGGATTAATTCCAAATTGATTAATATTTTGTCTTGCTGCGCTCCCTTCCGTCGAGATAAGAAATTCAAATGGTATCTGGAATAAATCGAATAAATCAATTGTGGGCCTGAAAAATAATCTGCCGGTTGTTTTCGGTCTTCTGGCAAATTCACTATTAGTAGTGTAGTATTCACCATAAGCACCTATATCGCCGGATATTTTGAAATTTTCTTTAATAAATCCATCGCCGGATCCGGATTCATTCTGTTGAGCAAAAATTCTATCAAAATTAAAAAATATTAGTAATGCTAAAACGATAATATGAATTTTATTTCCCATTATAGTCAACTCTCACTCGTGTTTGATTGTAATTGGTGAGCAAAGTGTTAATTGCGATTCACCATTGGAAAAAACTCCCTTGATAGCATATTGATAATCACCCTGTATTATAATTTCTGAATCATCAAAGCTATTCTTATTAGCATCTACTGAAGCAAAATTTTCCAGTCTGTTTCCATTTATCTTCCGATATATAACATAATACTTCAACTCACCGGATGGTTTATTCCAACTAAGATTTACAACTTTTTTCTTTTTATCAAATGACGCAGCAAAACCAGTTATTTCAAAGGACTTTATTCCGCGCGGAACCTTTACACCAACCATAGGAGAGAATCCTGATTTATTCCCTGCACTATCAATTGCTTCTAACGCATACTGATAGAATTTTGGACCTGAAACATTTTTATCTACAATCCTGTTGTCAGAAGGATAAGCAGAAATAGTGGAAACTTCAATCCAGTTTTCGTTTTCACCTTTTCTGTACAGAACATGTTTTGCAACATCATCACTTGTGCTTGGAACTATTGTTAGCACAACTGCTGTATCACTAACGAAGTAATCAGAAATCAAAGGTGTAATTGGCGGAACAATATCAGGTTTAACCAATTTTAAAATATCGGATCTGACACTATGATTGAAATTTCTATCAACGGCAGCAATCTGATAAAAAATTTCTTTTGTAAGTGTGTTTAAACTTATTGTATCTACGAAAACAGTATCCTGAACAGGATAAGGAGTAAGGTTACTGAATTCGTGGTCAATCGCATTGGCGAAATAAACTCTGTAACCGGTTATATCGGGATCATCTCCAAGGGGCCAGCGCAAAGTAACTACACCGTTTGTATCAATAACTCCTTCTAATCCGATTGGTTTTGCCGGCGGAATGGAATCAGTAAGAAAACCATATACTGGCAGTGAAGCGCTAACATTATTTGCAGTATCAACAGCAAAAACAACATAATAATTTTCTCCGATTTGGTCAGGGTTGTTATCTACGAATTTTCTTGTTGATGGACTTAAGAAATCCTTGGTGATTTGTTCATATTGACCACCGATACTTCCGCTTCTACTGATCAAAAATCCTTTAAGATCTGCCGGCGGATTTTCTAATTTCCACTCCAGCTCAAGTTTGCCATTTACATCTTTTATGGAAGTGATAACAGGAGTTTCGGGCGCAGTTACATCTCTTACCATAGCTTCAATTACATCAGATGGTTCACTTAAATCTGCAAATGGTGTTATTCCTATTATCCGATATTTATAAGGCAGATATTTACGGGTAATGGTTGTATCTGTGAAATAAACATATTTATCCGGTTGTTTATCTGGATTTTGTGTTGCCTGCAGATATGGAGTTTGATTCAACCTTTTCCAGTTTCTGCCATCTTCACTTCTTTCAATCCAATAAGCTGTAAATGCCTGCTGAATGTTTTCAATGTTCCATCGCAGTTCAATTTGATTTTCCATTTCATTTTTTTCGAGTGAAGGAGCTTTTGGAATTTCAGTTAATTCTCTGGTATCAACAAATACAAAACCTGTATCCATCCGACTTAAATTATGAGGTATTATAGCATACAGATATTGATCACCACTCTCAATTGTTTTGTCAACGATTCTTAAACCTAATGCATCTGCTACATCTGCATCAAGGTCCGCTACATACAAAGCAAATGAATATCTCAATTCCTGTTCAAGCGATAAAGTTCTGACATTAGTAGCATCAAACCTTGTTTCACTGATCGTAAATTGTTTTCCATACAGGGCCTGCGCGGCAATAGGTGCAAACGGATGATTTTGTGGAAAATTTGATTTCCAGCCCTCAAGAGATATTGGTTTAATCGTATCATTACCAATTTGCTTTGTTTCAATGGGTTTATTTCCGTCTAAATTTATACGGTATCTTATTATTTTGTATCCGAATTCATTGCCTCTATTCCAGGCAATATGATCTGGTGGCGCCCAACGAAGTGTTACCTGATTGCTCTCTACTTTTGCAAGTACATAAACGCTTTTTATGCTATCCACGAATTGGTCTTCCTGTTGAGCAATCAGAGTTAAATTTAAAAGTATAATTGCAGTGATAAATATCTTTAATTTCATTCCATCACCCATCAATATGTATAATTTTTATAGTAAGTTGGAATATTAAACTGATCCGGAGCGATACAATGAGTAGGATAATAATAGAATCCTGCTTTATAGACACCTCTGAACAATGGTCTCCAGGTTGAATTTAAAAATCTTATCATCTGAGATTTTAACGGTTCATTATAGAATTCTGAGTAAAGAGGATGACCCAGAACTCTTATAACACTTGTGGTTATGTTTCGCAGTATGTGATAATCAGCCCAGGCAACTGTTGCAGTGTACATTTTCAAATTAACTCCGGGACTGAGGATTAGTCCTCCAAATCCAGAGCCACCAAAACCGAATCCACCACCCACTCCACCTAAATAACCGCTACCTAAATTATTCAGTGTATTTTGAAATTGATTTGAAGGTGATTGACTTTGAGGTAAGTATTCACTTTCTCTTAAAGCAATATCCGGATTTGTAATAGACACTGTATTAACTGGTGGAATACCATAAGGTAACACATCTCTTAATCTTCTGTTTGTTACACTTCTTAGTGTGTTGTAATATTCATAAATAATTGGATTCGCATAAGTGTTAAACCAGTTATTATCAAGTCCGTCAATAGTTCTTAAAAAAGGTGGAACTTTATAAGTAGTAAGAGCTCTCGTATAGGTGTAACCATCAACATCGAAAATATCAAACTTCTCCGAAGCACTGAATGACGGTTTTAACTGTTCATCAAGAATAAAAAGAATTACCTGAGACTCTCTCTGAGTTGAAGTATTATTCATTGTTGCAACTTTGCTTTGCAAATTTCTGAATTGGCTGGTCTTGAAGAAAAATACATAATATAAATGTTCATCAGGACGAGTTAATCTTCCATCAATTCTTGTTCTGCGAACCCTAACACCTGAAGCAACTTCACTGGTGTCAATTCTTATAATATCAGCTAACCTGAGTGCAGGATTAAAATTAGTGTTCCCTAAATTTATATTTCCTAAAGTTCCGCCTGTTTGTCCCAACAAATCACCAGGAGTTCGGATTCTTGTTGTTTTTCTGAGCAATTGTGCTGCATAAACAGTAGATGTTTGTAACCCTGCAGGTATCTGGAAAAAGACAGTCCTTGAAGCATTGTTGTAAGTTGCTTCTGTTTCAATAGGTTGTCCACCTTCAATGGGTATAAATTTAACTAGGTAACTTATATTATAACCGGGTAAAGTTACATTAAACAAATCTGGTCTTCCCTGCTTTAATTGAATAAATCCCTGGTTGCATTCATCAATCAAAAAATATCTTTGAGTGTGGAAAGGATAAGAGTAAGCAACTGTATTTGCAGGAATATAATTAGGCGCAGCACCTGTTGTAAAGTTATGACTTAATCGTGCGGTAATAGGAGTGCCATCCACTTTACGGGCAATAACCCAACTCATTCTAGTTGAATCAAATTCTTCGCCTTTAATTTCAATAGTAACATTGTAAGTTGTAAACGCCTGCAACATATCATTTGGAATCAAGGCAGCGCTTAATTTATCAGTTGCAATCTCTCGTTGGCAACTAATAATCTGAGTTCCTCTTTTAAGTTCAAATTTATCAATCGTAAATCTGAATCTTCTTATTTTCTTTGAGCCATTACTTAAAATCTGCTCCAGGTCAAACACCTGATTTACTTCTGCATTAAAAGCAGCAACAGGATTAACATAAGGATCCACATCCGTAGCGCCATTTGCGGGGTCTAAACTCGCAAGAATTTGTATAGCAGCTAAAGGCGATTCTGTTGGTATTCTACATTCTTCGCCTACTGAAAATTCAAAACGGCAGTTCCCTTTTACTAATCCTCCGAGAATACTATAATACCCTCCACACGCACCTTTTAACCATGATGGATTAGGTAATCCTCCTTGCAATGCAGCCGCAGCACCAACTTCAATTATCTTAAATTCACCGGAAGTAAACCAAACATCTACAAATATTCCTATATCTCCCACTATATAAGCATAGAGTTGTCCGGTAGCGTACCATCCATCAATTCCAATAGGTGTACCGGGTGGGAATCCTTCACAGGTTAAACCCGGATATTCTTTAAAAGACAGGTCGAATCCTACTCCCATTCCCAGTCTTGCATAAAATGGTCCGAATGATAATCTGCCAGTACTTACATCAAAGCGGGCACCAAATGCAAATCCATTTCCATTCCGAATTGAGGTTTCGTCGCGACTTGGGAATGTCATGCTTGTACCAATAATTTCCAGAACATTATCTGGAATAGGAGCTGCCGGTGGTAAATTCATACCAACCATCAGGTAAGCTTGAAATCTTGCAAGACTAGCTATGGTTAGGTTAATTGGCTGAGTAGGAGTTCCAACATGTAT
>FWPU01012871.1_pt1 | contig 10871 bp, 8 predicted proteins | sample 2228361 | NCBI WGS metagenome assembly FWPU01 (sample SAMEA103939777, study PRJEB20133) | metagenome | reverse complement strand
GCCGGTCGTCGGTGCCTTCCGGCGCGCGCTCGCCCTCGCCACGCTGGCGCGGACGCTCGGCGCGGGCGTGAACGCGCTGCCGATGCCCGCCGTCGCCCCCCCGGCCGCCACGTCGCTGCGCACGACGCTCCTCGGCACGCTCGCGGGCGTCGAGGTGGCGCTCGGCGATGCGGCGCGCATCCTCGCCGGCAAGGAGGACGCGGCGCCGGCCCCGACCCCCGGCCCGGGTCTCCCAGCGACGCCGGCGCAGCTGCGCGCCCGGGTGGCCTTCCAGCGCATCATCCACGCCCCGCGCGAGATCGGCGCGTTCCTGCGGGCGTTCACGACCGCCCGGCAGCGGCTCGACCTGCCCCGGGACGACACCCGTCCGCTGCGCCGCCGCGCCCGGTCCCTGCTGCGCGGCACCCGCGTCCTCAAGCGGGAGTTGCGCCGACTCCAGCGCGTGAGTCATGTGTTCGCCCGGGAGGGAACCTGATGCGCCGATACCTGGCCTGTCTCGTCCTGCTCGCCGGGATCCTCGCCGGGGCGCCGGCCGAGTCGCGCTCCCTGCGCGACGACCTCGGGGAGGCGTCGCGGACCGTGGGGCTCCTCGGCGGCGACGCCTTCGACGCGCTCGCGGAGAACGTCGCCGACACCGCGGCGCGCAGCCTGCCCGTCATCTCGTCGTCGGCGGGCTTCACGTACCGCTACAACGCCGCCACGGAGGTGTTCGAGCGCTCGTCGCAGACGCTCGGCCCGCTCTTCCTCGAGCGCCCCGACACGATCGGGCGCGGCAAGTTCAACCTGAGCGTCAGCGTCCAGTACGTCCAGTTCGACGAGTTCGACGGCGACGACCTGGGCGACCTCGAGGCGCCCGACCCGATCGTCGTGCGCGCGGTCGACGCCGGCGGCAACGTCATCGGCTTCACCGCCGAGCAGCTGCGCTACCGGATCGCGATCCAGCACTGGGTGACGGCCCTCGGCGCGACCTACGGCATCACCGACGACCTGGACGTGAACCTGCTGCTGCCCATCATCGCCTCGCGGCTGCGCGTCGGCGTGACGGCGCGGCAGGTCGCGATCGCGGGGCCCGACGGCGCGTTCGCGCCGACGGTCGGGCCGGCGCGAACGGGCCGCACCGACGGGGACGACGCCGGGGTCGGCGACATCCTGCTGCGGCTCAAGTACCAGCTCGCGCGCGAGGAGGTCCTGCGCGCCGCCGCCGGCTTCCAGATGCGCCTGCCGTCCGGCGACGAGGACGAGTTCCGCGGCACGGGCACGTTCGAGATGTCGCCCTTCCTGTACGCCTCGACGCTCCTCTGGTCGCGCGTCGAGCCGCACGCGAACCTGGGCATCGACGTCCGCCCGGAGGACGTCGATCGCAGCCAGGCGCGCTACGGCGTGGGCGTCGACGTCGACGTGACGCCGCGCGTGAACCTCAACCTCGCCTTCCTCGGCCGCAGCGAGCTCTCGGACGCCGCCGACCCCGAGGACACCGACTTCCTGCACCTGACCGGCGCCGGCGTCGCCCCGCGGCCGCTGCTCGGCCTCGACTTCGACCGCAACGACTTCTTCGACCTGTCGTTCGGCGTCCGCGCCGCGGTGTACGGGACGATCATGGTGTTCGCGAACGGCATCTACGCCCTCAACGACGAGGGCCTGCGCAACGACACCATCATCCCGACCTTCGGCGTCGAGGGGACGTTCTAGGCGGCCGGGCGGCTCCCGCGGGAGCCGCCGTTGACGGCACCGCACCGCCGGGTGTCTGTACGGCGCATGGCCCGCGCTCGCTCCCGCCGCTCCGCCCCGCGTCGCGGGCCGCGGCTCGGTGCCGCCACGTTTCGGCGCCACCTGCTGGACAAGGCGGCCCGCGTCGCTCCGGGCGACCTGACCGATCTCCTCGCGCGTGCCGACACCATCCGGGCGCGCCTCGCGACCGAGGCCGAGGCGCACCCCGCGTTCGCGGAGCGCGGCCGCCTGGCGCTCGCCCTCCTCGCCGACCACGCCGCCGGCCGCTGCCCGCAGGTCCCGTACCAGACGGTGAGCCTGCTCGCCGCGGCGCTCTTCTACTACCTGGACCCCGTCGACGCCGTGCCGGACTGCATCCCGCGGCGGGGGACAGGCGACGACGCGCTCGTGCTCGAGCTCGCGTGGCGGCTCGGCAACGACGGCGTCGGGCGGTGGCTCGCGGCGACGGGCCGCGGATAGCTCAGGGCGGCCCCAGCTCCGCCGCCTCGTACGCCCGCAGGCGCTCGAAGTTCTCGCGCAGCTCGGCGCGCCGGCCCCGGTCGCGGGCGAGGTTCACCAGCTCGTGCGGATCCTCGCGCCGGTCGTACCACTCGTGCTCCTGCTCCTCGAACGGCGCGTCGACGTCGACGCGCTTGCGGCCGGGATCGCGCCCCCAGAGCCCGGTCGCCGGCTTGCCGCCGCCGATGCCGTAGTAGCGCGCGTACTTCGTGCGCCCGTCGAAGAACCCGCGGATCGCGTACCGGGTCTCGTTGATGGCGGGCGTGTGCGCCGAGTCGTGCGCGAAAAGGACGTGATCGCGGACGCGGGCCGCCGGATCGGCCAGGACGGGCGAGAGGTCGACGCCGCGGAGCGTCGGGTGCGCCGCCGGGTCGACGCCGCCCAGCGCCACGATCGTGGTCGCGAGATCGACGTGCGTGGCGAGCGCCGCCGTCCGCGTCCCCGGGCGCGTCACGCCCGGCACGCGGACGTAGAGCGGGACGCGCATGATCTCGTCGTAGACGAACGGCCCCTTCGAGCGCAGCCCGTGCCCGCCGCACATGTCGCCGTGATCGGACGTGAAGATCACGACCGTGTCGTCCCACACCCCCGTCTCCTCGAGCGCGCCGAGCACGATGCCGAGCGACACGTCGGCCAGCTCGTGCAGCTTCACGTAGTAGTCAAGATGGCGGAGCCAGGTCCGGTGGTCGCGCGGGTCGATGTAGCCCCACAGCCCATGCTGCTGGTCGTGGTCCCACTGCCGCTGGACCGCGGGCTTGGTGCCGAGGTCGTCGTGGAAGTTCGGCGGCAGCCGGTCGCAGACCTCGTCGTAGTGGTCGGCGAACAGCGGCAGCACCTCGTCCTCCTTCCACTTCGCCACCTGGAGGATCCGGCGCACGCGCGCGACCTCCTCGGCGTGCGCGGGATCCGCGTGGTACCAGGGCTGGTCGATCGGAAACCACATGACGTCGTGCGGGTTCACGAGCGCGACGGTGAGGAACCAGGGCCGGTCCCCCCGCCGCGCGTTCGCGCGCAGCCACGCGGCGGCGTTCGCGGCGATGATCGGGTCGAAGTGAACGCCGGTGCCGGCCCAGCCCATGAAGTGGCGGTCGTTCCCCTCCCAGTCCGCGAAGCCGTAGCACGTGAGGTCCGGCGACGCCGCCTGCGACAGGTGCCACTTGCCGATGTAGCTCGGGCGGTAGCCGGCGTCGCGGAGGATCGAGCCGACGGTCGGGATCGCCGGGTCGAGCTCGGTGTGCTCCGGCATGATGACGTTGTCGACGACCCCGTGCTGCGGGAGGTAGCGGCCGGTGAACAGCGACGCGCGCGACGGCGAGCACGGGGAGCTGTGGGTGTGGTGGTTCGTGAACTCGAGCCCTTCCGCCTGCAGCCGCTCGCGCCACGGCAGGCGCACGCCGGGCGGCAGCCAGTCGCGCTGGCGCTCCTGGTCGGAGACGACGAGCAGGATGTTGGGACGCCGCACGCGGGCCTCTGTAGCGCACGCGCCCGCACGGGGGGAAGCCGGCGCCGCCGCGGTGGAGGCCGCCCCCCTCACGTTCGACGAGCTGCAGCGCCGGGTCGAAAAGATGGCCCCCGCCCCATCCCACGCTGCCGGGCGAGGTGATGTGCGCCTGCCCGCGGACCGGCATGCTCACCCGCGCCGTCGGCTACCTGAACTCGATCGTGGCCTTCCACGGCCCCAACCGGACGATCGACGTGCGGTGCACGTCCGTGAACGTCAACCCGAACGGAAACGGGGCCTTCGTCACCGCCTGCACGGACTGCACCCGGCTCGAGTAGGACCGCGTCGGGCGGCCTAGAACGCCCCGTGCCGCCCCGCGCCGGCCGCGAACCGCCGCGCCCCGGCCAGGTGCTCCCCCGACTCGATGACCCGCCGGCCGTGGCGGTACTCGTTCGCGAGCGCCTCGGGCAGCGACATCGACCACTGCTCGTAGGCCGACAGGCGGTCCTCGCGCAGGCAGGTCTGCGGGAAGCGCGCGAGCTGGCGCGCGAGGTCGAGCGCCGCGTCGAGCGTGCGGCCCCGCTCGACCAGCCGGTTCGCGAGCCCCATCCGCAGCGCCTCCTCGCCCGAGACGCCGCGGCCGGTGAGGATCAGGTCCATCGCGTGGCTGTGGCCGACGAGCCGCGGCAGGCGGACCGTGCCGCCGTCGCAGAGCGGCACGCCCCAGCGGCGGCAGAACACGCCGAACACCGCGTCGGTCGCCGCGACGCGGAGGTCGCACCAGAGCGCCAGCTCGAGCCCGCCCGCGACCGCGAAGCCCTCGACCGCGGCGATGACCGGCTTCGAGAGCAGCATCCGCGTGCAGCCGAGCGGGCCGTCGCCGTCGGGGGTGACGCGCGGCGGGTCGCCCCCCTCGATCGACTTCAGGTCGGCCCCGGCGCAGAAGCACCCGCCGGCGCCGGTGAGCACGGCGACCGCCTGCGTCGCGTCGGCGTCGAAGGCGCGGAACGCGGCGGCGAGCGCGCGGGCCGTGGGACCGTCGACGGCGTTGCGGACGTGCGGGCGGTCGATGGTGACGACGGTGACGTCGCCCCGGATCTCGGTGCGGACCTCGCGCATGCCGCCGTGTAGCACGGCGCCGCCGCACCGTTGAAGCACCGTCCGGCCGGTGGTAGCGCACCGCGAGCACTCCCATGGCGCCATGGGCGGAGATCACGCGCGAGATCGACGAGGGACCCGAGGGCCCCGCGATCGGGGCGTTCTTCGACGTCGACCGCACCCTCATCGCCGGCTTCTCGGCGGCGGCGTTCCTGCGCGAGGCGATCACGAGCGGGCGGCTGCGCGCCGCGGAGCTGGCCGGCATGGCGCTCGCGATCGCGCGCTTCCAGCTCGGACGGCTCGGCTTCTCGGCCTTCGTCGCCGGCACCGCGGCCTGGCTTCGCGGCCGCGAGGAGGCCGAGATCGAGGCGGCGGCCGAGCGGCTGTTCGCGCAGGCGCTCGCGGGCGACGTCTACGCCGAGGGGCGCGCGCTGGTGCGCGCCCATCGCCGCAAGGGGCACACGGTGGCGCTCGTCACCTCGGCGACGCGCTACCAGGTGGCGCCGCTCGCGCGCGACCTCGACGTGCCCCACGTCGTCTGCACGCGGCTCGACGTCCGCGACGGGCGGCTCTCGGGCGACGTCGTCCGGCCGACGCCCTACGGCGCCGGCAAGGCGGCGGCGGCCCGCGAGCTCGCCGCGCGCCACGGCGTCGACCTCGCCCGGAGCTACGCCTACAGCGACAGCGACGAGGACCTGCCGCTGCTCGAGCTGGTCGGCCACCCGCGCCCGACGAACCCGAACGCCCGCCTCGCCGCCATCGCCGCCCGCCGCGGCTGGCGCGTGCACCGGTTCCGGAGCCGCGGCACCCCCCGCCCCGCGGACGTGGTGCGCACCGCGCTCGCGGTCGCGAGCGTCGTGCCGTCGGTGCTGCTCGGCGTCCCGGTCGCGGTCCTCGACGCGGGCTGGCGGCGGGCGGTGAACGTCGCGATCGCGACCTGGGGGGAGCTCGGCACGGCGCTCGCCGGTATCGAGCTGCGCGTGAGCGGCGAGGAGCACCTGTGGTCGCACCGCCCGGCGGTGTTCGTGTTCAACCATCAGAGCGCCATCGACATGCTGCTGCTCTGCAAGCTCCTCCGCCGCGACTTCGTCGGGATCGCGAAGCAGGAGATCCGCCGCAGCCCGATCTTCGGCCCGGCGATGGCGCTCGTGGGCACGGTCTTCATCGACCGCTTCGACCGCGAGCGCGCGGTCCAGGCGCTCGCGCCCGCCGTCGAGGCCCTGCGCAGCGGCCTCTCGATCGTCATCGCCCCCGAGGGCACGCGCATGCCGACGCCGCGGCTCGGGCGCTTCAAGAAGGGGGCGTTCCGCATGGCGATGGCGGCCGGCGTCCCGATCGTGCCGATCGTCTTCCGCAACGCCCTGGACGCCCTGCCGAAGCACGGGCTCGTCGTCCGCCCCACCGTGGTCGAGGCCGTCGTCCACCCCCCCATCCCGACCGCCGGCTGGACGGTCCGCGACCTCGACCGGCACGTGGCCGGCGTCCGGGCCCTCTACGAGCGGACGCTGGAGGCCTGACCGGCGCCACCCGGGCCGGTTCTGTGGTATGCGGGGCGCATGACGCGTGCCTTCCTCCCGCGGGCCCTCGCGCTCGCCGTCCTCGCGCTCGCCGCCCCCGCCGCCGCCTCGTTCGTCACCTTCGAGACCGGCCAGGTGCGACCCCTCGCGCTGTCCCCGGACGGCACGCGCCTGTTCGCCTGCAACACCCCCGACGGCCGGCTCGAGATCTTCGCCGTCGACGACGACGGGCTCACGCACGCGGGGTCCGTCCCCGTGGGGCTCGAGCCGGCGGCGGTCGCCGCCCGCACCGACGGCGAGGTCTGGGTGGTGAACCACCTCTCGGACAGCGTGAGCATCGTCGACGTCGCGTCGAGCCCGCCGCGCGTGGTGCGCACGCTCCTGGTCGGCGACGATCCCCGCGACATCGTCTTCGCCGGCCCGGGCCGCACCCGTGCCTTCATCACCACCGCGCACCGCGGGCAGAACAGCGTCGTGGATCCGCAGCTCACGACCCCCGGCGTCGGCCGCGCCGACGTCTGGGTGTTCGACGCGACCAACCTCGGCACCGCGCTCGGCGGCACGCCGCTCACGGTGCTGACGCTGTTCGGCGACACGCCGCGCGCGCTCGCCGTCGCGCCCGACGGCGACACCGTGTACGCGGCCGTCTTCCACTCCGGCAACCGGACGACGACGGTGAGCGAGGGGGTGGTCTGCGACGGCGGCGCGACGGCGCCGCCGTGCAACGTCGGCGGCTTCACGATGCCGGGCGGCCTCCCGGCGCCGAACCGCAACGTGCAGAACATCCCGGGGCCGGAGACCGGGCTCACCGTCAAGTTCGACCCGGCGACGAACCAGTGGCGGGACCAGCTCGGGCGGAACTGGAACAACGCCGTGCGGTTCTCGCTGCCGGACTACGACGTCTTCCGCATCGACGCCGCCGCGACGCCGCCGGTCGCGACCGCGCAGATCGCCGGCGTCGGGACGATCCTGTTCAACATGATCGTGAACCCGGCGAACCAGAAGCTCTACGTCACCAACACCGAGGCCCGGAACGAGGTGCGCTTCGAGGGGCCGGGCATCCTCGGCACGACGGTGCGGGGACGGCTCCACCAGACGCGCATCACGGTGGTGGACGGCACGACCGTCACGCCGCGCCACCTGAACAAGCACATCGACTACGACGTCTTCCCCGCGCCGCCGGGGACCAAGGAGGACAGCCTCTCGATCCCGCTCGGGATGGCGGTGTCGAGCGACGGCACGACGCTCTACGTCGCGGCGTTCGGCTCGGCGAAGATCGGGGTGTTCGACACCGCCGCGCTCGAGGCGGACACGTTCACGCCGGACGCCGCGGACCACATCACCGTGTCCGGCGGCGGCCCGAGCGGCGTCGTGCTCGACGAGGCGCGCGGCCGGCTCTACGTGCTCACGCGGTTCGACGACGCCGTCTCGGTGATCGACCTCGCGACGCGCCTCGAGATCGCGCACCTGCCGCTCCACAACCCCGAGCCCGCGGCGGTCGTCGCCGGGCGGCCGGTGCTCTACGACGCGCTCACCACGACCGGGAACGGCGAGTCGCCGTGCGCGAGCTGCCACGTCTTCGGCGACTTCGACAGCCTCGCCTGGGACCTCGGCAACCCGGACGACGTCGTGCTGAACAACCCGAACCCGATCGAGTTCAACATCGGCGCGAACCCCGACTTCCACCCGCTGAAGGGCCCGATGACGACCCAGAGCCTGCGCGGCATGGCGAACCACGGGCCGATGCACTGGCGCGGCGACCGCACGGCGGGCAACGACCCGGGCGGCGATCCGCTCGACGAGCGGGGGGCGTTCCTCAAGTTCATCGTCGCGTTCGAGGGCCTCCTCGGCCGCGACGGGCCGATCCCGGACGCCGACATGGAGGCGTTCGCGGACTTCATCCTGCAGGTGACCTATCCGCCGAACCCGATCCGCAACCTCGACAACTCGCTCACCCCGAGCCAGCTCGCGGGCCGCAACCTCTTCAACGGGCGCATCACCGACGTGGTGCGGAACTGCAACGGCTGCCACGTCCTCGCGCCCGCGGCCGGCTTCTTCGGCAGCGACGGCGACACGTCCTTCGAGAACGAGCCGCAGCTCGTCAAGATCCCCCACCTGCGCAACATGTACCAGAAGGTCGGCATGTTCGGGATGCCGGCGGTGCCGTTCTTCCGCGCCGGCGACAACGGCCACAAGGGGGACCAGGTCCGCGGCTTCGGCTTCCTGCACGACGGCAGCGTCGACACGCTCTTCCGCTTCCACGGCGCGACCGTGTTCACGAACGTCACCGAGGAGGAGCGCCGCGACCTCGAGGCGTTCATGCTCGCGTTCGACTCGAACCTCGCGCCGATCGTCGGCCAGCAGACGACGCTCACGGCGACGAACGCCGCGATCGTCGACCCGCGCATCAACCTGCTCATCGCCCGCGCCGCCGCCGTGCCGAGCGAGTGCGACGTGGTGGCGAAGGGCACGGTCGCCGGCGAGCAGCGCGGGTGGGTCCGGCTCCCCGGCGGGCAGTTCCGGAGCGACCGGGCGACCGAGCCGCTCCTCGGCGACGCGCAGGTGCGCGCGTTCGCCGCGACGCCCGGGCAGGAGATCACCTTCACCTGCGTCCCGCCGGGCTCCGGGCTCCGCGCCGGCGTCGACCGCGACGAGGACGGGCACTTCGACCGCGACGAGCTCGACGCGGGCAGCGACCCCGCGGATGCGAACAGCATCCCGGGCGGCTCGACCACCAGCTCCACGTCGACCACCTCGACCAGCTCGACGTCGACGACCGCGCCGACCACGACGACGCTGCCGCTGACGCTCGTCGGCACGAAGAGCCTGAAGCTGCGGGACGGCGCGCTCCGGGCCGACCCGTCGCGGCGGCGCCTCGCCTTCAAGACGTCGACGAAGCGCGACCCGCTCCCGAACCGGGTCTCGCCGCCGCCCGCGGGCGGGCCGGGCGACCCGACGACCGGGGTCGGCGGCACGCTCATCGTCTACAACTCGAGCGGCGCCACCCCTGACCGCGTGACCGTGAACCTGCCGCAGGCCGGCTGGTCGATCATGGGCAGCGCGGCGAATCTCAAGGGCTACCGCTTCGTCGACAAGACGCCGGGGGCGCCGATCACGTCGGTGGTCGTGAAGAAGGACACGATCACGGTGAAGGGGCGCGGGGCGGCGTGGGGCTACACGCTCGACGAGCCGTTCCAGGGGCGCATCGCGGTGCGCCTGATCCTCGGCAACGCCGCCGGCTGGTGCAGCGACGCGCCCGCGCGCACGAGCGGCAGCCCGCCGTCGACGGCGAAGAACGACACCATCGACCGCTTCGTCGCCGCGCCGACGCCGCCGCCCGCCAGTTGTCCGCCCTGAGCCCGGTCGCCCGCCGCCGGGGGGGTCGTTGTCACGTCCCCGGCGGCGGGCTACAGCCGGGGGGATGCGGCTCTTGCACACGATGCTGCGCGTGAACGACCTCGAGGAGTCGCTCCGCTTCTACTGCGACCTCCTCGGGATGCGGCTGCTCCGGCGCAAGGACTATCCGTCGGGTCGCTTCACGCTCGCGTTCGTCGGCTACGGCCCCGAGGCCGAGCAGGCCGTGCTCGAGCTCACGTACAACTGGGACACGCGCGCCTACGACGTCGGTACGGGCTTCGGCCACATCGCCCTCGGCGTGGAGGGGATCCACGAGAAGGTGGAGGAGCTGCGCGCGAAGGGCGCGAAGGTGACGCGCGAGCCCGGGCCGATGAAGCACGGCGGCTCCACGATCGCGTTCATCGAGGACCCGAACGGCTACAAGATCGAGCTGATCGAGCTGCGCGGCCGCGTCGACTGACCGCGCGTGCGGGTCCCCAGGTCCGTGGCGCTGGCGCTCGTCGCCGCCGCGCTCGCCGGGCGGGCAGCCGCGCCCGCCGAGGCGCGCCCGCTGCGCCTGGTCACGTGGAACGTCCTCCACGGCGGCGTCGCGTCGGAGTGGTTCGGCGACGCCCAGCACCTCGAGGAGCGCCTCGCGATGGCGATCGCCGGCCTGCGCGCGCTCGACGCGGACGTGATCGGGCTCCAGGAGGCGTCGGCCGGGCGGTCGCGCGGCGACGTTGCCGCGCGGATCGCGACCGCGCTCGGCTACCATCACGTCCGCCCGGGCCCGCTCTCGCGCTGGGGCGCGCTCGTCACGCGCGCCCTCGCCCTCGACGAGGGGCCGGCGGTGCTGAGCCGGTTCCCGATCGCCGGCTGGGAGGCCTGGACCGTGGACGCGTGCGGCGCCCTCGACGAGCGCCGCGTCGTGTGCGCGGAGGTCGCGACGCCGTGGGGGCCGCTCGACGCCTGCTCGACGCACGTCGACGGCAGCCAGCTCGAGTCGCTCGCCGACGTCGTCGCCCGGCGGCGCGGCGCGGCGCCGCTCGTCCTCTTCGGCGACCTGAACGCGCGCGAGCACGCCGACGGCGTGCGCGCGTTCGTCGCCCGGCTGGGCTTCGTCGACGCCTACCGCGCGGCGCACCCGGACGGCGACGGCGCGACCGTCTGGCAGCCGGTGCGGCTCGCGCGCCGCACGGCGTGGCGGCGCGTCGACTACGTCCTGGTCGCGTCCGGCCCCGGCGCGCCGGTCG
>FWPU01012868.1_pt1 | contig 10876 bp, 11 predicted proteins | sample 2228361 | NCBI WGS metagenome assembly FWPU01 (sample SAMEA103939777, study PRJEB20133) | metagenome | reverse complement strand
GTTTTGTTCACCACAAACCTAAACTTTTGCCCTTTTTTATTAAGGTCAAATCAACACAGAAGGGCTAATTTCTTTACGAACTATTGTTAGATGTACATTGCAGGAGAAAGGCCGCAGCACTCGTTTGCACTGCGGCGTATCATCTCATGAGAAATCAGCCTCGAGGCCAAGGAAAGTATAGGCGCCACTCAGCAGAATACATCTCTATTGGATAGCACCCAGAAGGGATGTATTTACCCGGCAACTGCCACTGGTGAATGAGCCGGTCAGGCACGAGAAAAGCCTCTTCCACATAAAAGACATTGTCGCTGAAAAATCGCTCTATGATTTGCTCTGTCAGATAGCGCTTGGGAAACCGGAAAACCAGTTCCCTGTTTTCTTTATCACAATAGATAATCACGCGCGCGTGAGGGCAAGGTATTGCATAACCAGGGCGAAAGCGCTCTGTTACCATACAGATACCACTGCCTTCGCAATTACGGCTGGGTGTTCCAAACACCACTTCCATTTCTACTTCGCGCTTGCTTGCGCAAAGTGTAGAAACGCTCGATACACTGTGTGATACAGCTCCAGATACCATGACCGCCTCTATACCACTGTTGTATCCACAATAATGGGAGAAGTAGCTACTATGGCTGTATAGAGGGGCAGTAGGCGGATAGTAAATGTACTTTTCATGACGATTACTTTTTAAAGTGATTAGAGATGGAATGCTCGGGCTTTTATGCCCTTTTTCATCGTCAAAAGTCCGCCTCCCTGCATAGCCAACAAGAAACAGAACGCAGCATTGCGTTACCTCGAATAGAGACAAAATAGCGCCCCTGCATATCGCATAAGCGATATACAGTCAATGTATTACAAACTTTTTTTTGAAAGGTAACTGTTACCTGAAGGAGGCTTCTCTGGAGTTTTTTTTTATCCCTGTTACTATCAGAGCGACAAGGCCCTGACAAGCAAAATGGCCAGGAGCACGCCCAGCAATGCAAAGAGCGCAGTCAGCACCCACCGGTCGGTCGGCGTTTCGGGCAGGAGCTCGTCCTCTATGCCCGCCTCTGCCAGGATAAGCCGCGCGCGCTCCACATCTGCTGGGCGGGTGTGCAAGCGCACCACCAACTGCAAATGCGGCAACACCGACTGGGCCGTACGACTCACTAAAAAACAAGGAATACCCTCTGCTCTCAGACGCGCCGCAGCCACCTCTGCCTCCAAGGGCGAGTAGAACTTCGCTACCACATCCGGAGCGTGCTCCTCAAAATAGGGATTATCCTCCCAACCGAAGTCGTCCAAAATATCGTCGTGCGGCATGGCGCCAAAATTAGCCAAACCCGCAACATCCTACGACGCCTTGCAGTTGTTTTACCGCTACAGGCAAACAGAGTCATTACTTTGCAAAACATGCTGTCTAATTGGTTTAAATAGCGATGCACATGAAAATCTACCTCTTCAGCGTCCTGACCCTTGCCTTCCTGCTGGTCGCAGGGAGCTGCAGCAAGGAAAGCAAGAACCCCGACTACATCAAGGAAGCCAACTGCGCCACGGTGGATGCCAGCACCAATACCTACACGGCATTTGTCCGCGGCGTCATGAATACGAGCTGTGCCACTGGCGGCTGTCATGACGCCAGCACTAAGTCAAACGGCGTAGATCTCTCGAACTACGCTGGCGTGAAGAAGGCCTTCGAGTCGCAGAACCTGCTGTGTGCTGTCAACCACGGCAAGGGCTGCAGCCCTATGCCCAAAGGCGGCCAGAAGCTATCAGCCGACGTGCTCAATCGCCTGGCTTGCTGGGCGCGTGAGGGTTACGTGGAGTAGAGAGTTGCTCATATCTCTTAGGCCCGCAGGTGGCGACGCTTCGATGCAGTTCGGACTTTTCCTCGTAGGCTTGGCACGGGGAAGGTTTTGCTTTTTATTTGCGCGATGTTTCGCCGTTTGCTCAAATACTCAGGCACTTGCATGCCCGCCAGAAGGTGGTGGTTGTTGGCCTCTCTCGTGCTGTTCTTTCTGTTGGCGCGGCCTATTTTTCGAGACTATTTTACGCGCCCCAACAGCCTGTCGTATGCTTTCGGCGGTGATGCGTTGGCGCTGTACTACAATACCTCCTTTCATGCGCGCTACGGGCACGACGCCTGGCTACGCAGTACGAATTACCCCCATGGTGAGTATATCTACCTCACAGATGCGCAGGGAGTGCTGTCCAACGTCTTGCGGTTGCTGCGACAGTGGGGAGCAGATGTATCGGCTTATAGTGTAGGCATCATCCACAGCCTCAACCTCTACTTGCTCTTTGCCGCAGTAGCTGTGGTGTTTTGGCTGCTGCAGGCACTGGGATGCCACATGCTCACGAGCGCGCTTTTTTCGCCATTAATAGTGTTGTTATCGCCGCAAATACTGCGTATGGGCGGGCACTTTGGCCTGGCATATCCGGTAGCTATTCCGCTAGCCATGCTGTGGTTTTTGCGCAAGTATCGGGTGCGGTGCTGGGAAAAACGCGATGCACTTTTTGCGCTGGTCTCGCTTCTTTTCACCTATAATAATCCCTACGTTGGCTTCAATATCAACCTGTTTTTGGTGTGCGCAGGCGCCCTGATGTTGCTGTGGCATCGCTTTCGCCACCCATACCTGATGCCCGGCATAGCAGCCGTACTCATAGGAGCTGGCTGCCTGTTGTGGGTGCTTGCGGATCTTTCGCTGAACGATCCCGTATCTGACCGCGTGCGGCCGCAATGGGGCTTTTTCTTTTTCCAGGCGCGCTGGGAAGGGCTGTTTTACCCGCCGGGGTCTCTGCTGCACAATTGGCTAACGCACTTAGGCGCCCACATACCTCATGAGCTGAACGTTGAGACCATGCTCAATGTAGGTGCGGTCAGCACGTTGGCAGTACTGCTTGGGCTGCTGTTATGGCCGTGGCAGCCTCGATGGCGCCCGCCGGCGGCCTTGGTGCTCTTGTTTGTGGCGTCGTTTATCCTTCTGTTGATAGCTGCCAATACCAGCGTGGTGCCACTTTCACCCGCCTGGATAGAAGAGCACCTCTCTTGGTTACTCATGTTTAAGGCTGCGGCCCGACTGGCCTGGCCTTTCTACTTTGCCTTTACGCTTGCTGGCGTTTACTTTTTGGATGCGCTCATGCGCGCCATCCCGTCTAAGTGGTTGGGCGCTCTCTTCCTGTTCGCAGTCGGGGCCGCCTGGAATGCTGAGATCAATCAATACCAGGCTCCTCGCTTTCGAGAGGTTTTTCATCCTAACTTTTTGAGCCGGGAGCAGGAACAGGAGGTGCTCGACGTCTTGCGCACCAACCGCATCCGACCTCAGGAGTTTCAAGCCATTTTGGCTGTGCCGCGCTATGTGGTCTGGTCAGACAAGGTATCCCCGCAGATACCTTTTGAGCCCCAGTTCTGGAGCCTGCGCCTGTCCTTGGCGACGGGGCTTCCCATCATCAACCCCATGCTCTCGCGCATTGGCACCCAGCACGCCATGGAGCGCGTACAGATGTTTGCCCATCCGCTCGTGGAGCGGGCACTACTGTCTCAGTTTCCCAATCAAAAAGACCTCCTGCTTCTGGTCGCTCCAGGTGGAGAGACCTTGCAGACCGGCGAGCGCTACTTGGTGGACATCTCCGAACGCCTGGCAGAGACGCCGCGCTATGCCCTGTACCGGTTGCACTTGGCAGACTTGGCCCGCAGCGCTGCCATAGAGAAAGCCCAACAGCAGTATGCCCGCGGATATCGAGAGGAGCCTCTGCTCCACTTGGGCTTTGATGAGGCGCCAACGGATGTAGCCTTCTACGGCCAAGGATGCCACCAGCTACCGTCCGGTGAGCACGAGGTATGCCGGCTTCTTTCACCTTACGACCGCGATACAGTCATCGTTTTCTCTGCTTGGAGCTATGCTGATGCAGGGCGCTGGAGCAGTTGTTTTTGGCGTGTCAGGGTGAACAATGGCGCTGGTGAGGTGCTCTTGGATGAGGCCATGGAAAGCCGTCAGAGCAACGACGTGCAGGGGCACTATTGGTTCCGCGTAGAGAAGGAGGTCTATTTGCCTCGCCAAGGCACACTCTCTGTAACGGCATTCAGCGATAGGCCCATGCGTATAGACGAGATCGTGCTTTGGCCCAAAGGCTCATCGCCATTAGGAGCCAAGCCCGAAGAGGAGGACTTTTTGTTTGAAAATTTCCGGGTGAGAAAGCCGCCCATCGGTGAGCAATAGTCTCCCTGCTTTTGAAAGGGTACATTTTCCAGAGCGTCCGCAAGGCCTCCCATTTTGAAGTGAAAAATGATGAATGATGAATGATGAATGATGAATGATGAATGATATTTTCCAAAGCGCCCTCAGAGCCGGCCATTTTAAAGTGAAAAGTGATAAGTGAAGAGTAGAACCGCCCACTTTCCCGCCGCCTTTCTCCCCTCCGTTTTTTGGGGGTGAAAAAACGGCTGCCGGCTTCGGAGCGGCTGCTGTGGGCGTAGCGGCTGAGTATGCGGCTCCTGTTTGGCCCCGGGCGTGTTTTCGTCCCGCTTTCGGGCCTTAATAATGGCGAAACAGCGGCCTCTCGCCTCCGCACCTGCAAGCACAGCGCCTCTCCGATGCCGATACGCCGTTATTAAGACCCCGGGGCGAGACGGGCACATGCTCAGCCCAAGCCGAAGCTCCGCCGGTGCGGGTGCGCGAAAAGGCCGAGCCGAAGCGCCGAGGCCGTTTTTCCCCAAAAACAACCTCGGTGAGGGCGGCACAGGTGGCGGCAGACGCAGAGCGGGCGGCTTGGGAAACAGCTACTGGGCTTCTTGTGGGAAAATGTGTACCCTTTCAAATCCGTACTTAAAACGCAAGGACAGCAGGCGAAGGTAGGCTTCAGCGCCAATCCCACGCGATGACATGCCAGCGCTCTCCGGTAGAGGGGTCGTCGTAGATGTGAAAGGTCTCAAATCCTACCCGCTCGTGTGCCCGCAACGAGCGAGTATTGCGTTCGGCCACCTCCGTAACCACAAAGTCAAAGTGTGGCTGACATATATCGGCTAAATGGCGATATAGGCCGTTGAAAACACCCCGGCCTCGATATGCTTCCGCCACGCAGACTTGGCCCATGACAAACCAGCCCCCCGAGCTAAGCGGCCGGCCTCGCCAGCTGAGCTGCTCCAAGCGCTCAAAAAACGGCGCCAAGATAGGCACCTCAGGAGCAAACTCGCGCAGCATAACTAAACAGTAACCCGCTAAAACATCGCCTTCTTTGGCAACGACAGAAGGAAAGGCTGCGTTCATGCGCCGCAACACCTCAGGGTCGTGTTTCACCGTAACGAACCCTTGCGTCCGCGCCTGCTCTTTGCTGATGGCCGAAGGCAGGTTGCACGCCTGTAAGGCCAGGATTTGCTCGAGTGTTTTGCTGTCTTCTACTGTCGTGTAGCGAATGACCATGACTGTCGTATTTTTGGCCAAATATACGCGCCAAACGCAACGCTACACATGCCACCATTGCTACCGCCCCTGCCGCCCGACCACGACGCCGAAGTGGCCCAAATGGCGGCCTTTTTCAATGAAACGTTGGGCTTTTGCCCCAATAGCGTACTGACGATGCAGCGGCGCCCGGCCATTGCCATGGCCTTTATTGCACTTAATCGGGCCGTAATGACCAACGAGGGCCGCGTCTCCAGTGCGCTCAAGCGCCTTATCGGGTATGTGGCCAGCCATGCTGCCGGCTGCCAATACTGCCAAGCGCACACCATTCGAGCGGCAGAGCGCTACGGTGCCGCCGCCGAACAACTCGCCCATGTGTGGGAGTATCGCACTCATCCGGCGTTCAGCGATGCCGAGCGCGCCGCCCTGGACTTCGCCCTCGCCGCAGCCAGTGTACCCAATGCCGTGGATGAGGACATCGCCCAGGCGCTCCGACAACACTGGGACGAAGGCGAAATTGTCGAGATCCTCGCCGTCGTGGCTCTCTTTGGGTTCCTCAACCGCTGGAACGACAGCATGGGCACGCCACTTGAAGGCCCTGCCATAGAAACGGGCCGACAATTCCTGGCCCAACACGGTTGGACGGGTGGCAAACACGTAACCACAGCCACTTCAGACGCCGGCACTTCTCCCAACAACGAACCACGGAGGGCACCCGCGCGGCGCGACATCGCCTTCGTTGCGGTACAAGCTGTCCTTATGGCTGCCTATTTGGCTAATCCTGAGGCTTGGCATATTGCCCTGCCAAAAGGCGTACAGTATGTAGGGCTGGTCTTGGCTATAATAGGTGTCGGTATTCTGGCATGGGCCTTCGCAGCCTTGGGCCGCAACCTGACGCCCTACCCTACTCCGAAGACTTCGGCGCAGCTCGTAACGGCGGGCATTTACCGATGGGTGCGGCATCCCATCTATTCCGGTGTGCTACTTATCGCCCTGGGTTGGGCGGGCTTTTCAGAAAGCGGATGGCGCTTGGCGCTTTTTGCAGCCCTTGGCGTACTATTTTGGGCAAAGTCGAGCTACGAAGAGCGCCTGCTGACACAGCGTTTCCCCACATACAGCGAATACCAGCGCCGTACCGGGCGCTTCTGGCCCAAATGGCTGCGGTAATCCTGCAGGGAGGGCTACCCTTTCCGATAGCCGATGAGCACGAGGTTTCCGTTGGTTTCGATGGCCGATGCGGAGGCAAAAACATCGGAGAAGGCTCCCTGAAAAAATGCATGGGAAGCTTGGCGATGCGTCTCACTGTTGTATAGGCGGTTGTACAGCAACACTCCACCCGGACGCAGTAAGCGGCGACAATCGCGCAGGAAACCCGAACTTTCAAACATCTCGGGGGTTCGGTCGTCCTCAAAAATATCCACCGCAATGATATCAAAACGGGCATCTGTGGCGTGTACGAAATAGGCCGCATCCGCCACAATGATATCTATTCGGCTCTTGAGGCGCGGCAAGGTGTATTTAGAAGCCAAATGAACTACCGCCTCATCCCATTCAATAGCGGTGTAGTGATAGTGGCGTTGATAGACGGTTTCCAGAATAAATGGAATACTGCCCAAACCCAAGCCCAGCACTAGTACGTCGGCCATGGGCCGATTTTCCAGGTCAACATGCCGGAAAGCCACGGTGAAATTGCGGTAAAGGTCATCCCAGGAGTAAATAGCATTGCCACTGAGCAGTTGCAGCCGCCCGCGGTCTAACACTACCGAAAGCTCCGGATTTTGGAGAGAAGAGAGGCGCTCCAGTGTAATCGGCACGAGAAAGGAGAGCCATTTTTTCCACAAAGGAATACGCATGAGCAAGGGATTAAGGATGGAAGTACAACGCACGAAGATAGTGGGAACGAACGACCGCACTTTTCGGTCAGTATTCAAATCGGAAAATGCGACCACCTTCTGCCGCTATCCAGCCATGGCCGTCGCGGGCAAATATGCGAGTGGCATTGGCCGAAGCGGGTAGCCCTTGCAACGCTTCCCACGAACGCCCGCCATCCGTAGTTTGCCAGAAAAGCCCGCCATCACCGACGAGAAACCCTCGCTGCTCAGACACGAACCACAGCGCGCGCAAAGCCCGGTTGTTGGGGCCTATCCCTTTGCCTTGGCGAAGCCACTCCCACGTGCGGCCACCGTCCTCGGTGCGCAAGAGTGCTCCGCCTTGCCCACAGATGTAGCCCACGCGAGCAGATGGAAAGTGAACCGAACAGAAGAAATCACCCCGCAGCGGCTGTCGTTGCCAAGTGCGCCCACCGTCCTCAGTGCGGAGCACCCAGCCTAAGCCCACCGCATAACCCGTGAGCGAGTCGGTCATCCATATGTCGTGCAGGCCATTAACGAAGTGGTGCAGCGTGTCCACATACCACACCTCCGGGCCTAACTTGCGTAAGATGCCGCCTTGGAAACCCTCGCCAGAAACGAGCACCCCACGCCGATAACTCCAGAAATAGGCTCCGCGGTGCCAGTTGTAATCGGTGCGGAAAGTGCGCCACACGGTGTCGTCGGGCCAGCGGAGGAGGGCAAGCCCGTGTAGCCCTATGGCATAGCCCACGCCGTTAGTGTCGAACATCACCCGCTCCAGACGATTGACCACCTGCGTATCTACACGCCATGTGCGGCCTCCGTCTTCTGTGGTCAAAATGTACCCCCGCACCCAAGGTGCCCCTGCAGTGGCGAAGCCGCGCAGGCTATCCACCAACCACACCGAGGTGATGTCTTCCGCAATGGGCACCCGCGTTGCTTCGAAAAGAGGCAGCGGAAGGCCGTCCTTCTGACAACCCAGAACAATGGCGAGAAACCCCATCAGCAGGTATCTTGGCATACGGCAAGAGTATTCCAGATTTTTAGCCCTCCGGGGCATGCATTGCCTTAGGGCGATAGTACAACAAAGCGTAAAGCGCTATGTAGGCAAAACACCCCAAAGGCACCAGCAACGCCAGGCGCATGCCGCCCCATTGCGACAGCAAACCCGCTATCGGCGGCATGACAGCCCCGCCCACAATGGCCATAATGACCAACGACGAAGCCAGCTTCTGCTCCGCCGGTGGCAGGCCTTTGGTGGCCATGGCAAAAACCGTCGGGAACATGATGCTCTGGCAGAAGTACACCAAAGAAATGCAACCTATCGCCACTAAGCCGCCGCTCATGAGCGCCGTAGCCACCAAAGCCACCGCAGCCACAGTGTAAGCCACCATCACGCGCCGCGGTTCCGTGCGCGTCATCAGATAAGTGCCCACAAAGCGGCCCAACATGAAGAGCACCAGCGCAAAAGAAGCGTGATAGCCCGCCATCTGCTCCAGCGTCATGCCCTCTGCGGCTTTCTTGATGGTGCTGTGCCACAACTCTGCGTACGGAATGACGGCGACCAAATGGCTCGACGGTGAAAAATCCATTTTGAAGTCAACGAAGTACCCCCACAGCGTAGCCTGGGCACCTACGTTGGCAAACTGCGCCACCACGCCCAGCGCTAAGTGCCGATAGCGGCGCAACAGCCCCCCGATGCTCACCCGACCTTCGGCCATCTCGGCGTCGCGGTTTACCTCCGGCATGCGCGTCAACCAGAAGAGCACCGCCACCAGCAACACTATACCGGCAATGGCGCCGTAAGGGCCGCGCACCGAGAGCGCCTCCTGCTCGCGCGCGGCTTCTATTTGCTGGGGCGTCAGGCTTGCCAGCACTTCCGGCGTGTACTCCTGTTGTGAAAAAATAAAGAGGCTACCAATGACCGGCCCCAGGATGATGCTAATGCCATTGAACGATTGCGCAAAGTTGATACGCCACTCGGCGCGCCGCTCATCGCCCAATACCGTAACGTAGAGATTCGCCGCCGTCTCCAGAAAGGCCAGCCCCGAAGCAATGGTGAAAAGGGCAAACAGGAAAAAGCCGTACACGCGAACGTGGGCCGCCGGCACAAACAGCAACCCGCCCATTGCGTAGAGGAGCAAGCCCGCCAAAATCCCCTGCTTGTAGCCAAAACGGCGCATGAACAGCCCCGCCGGAATGGCCATGACAAAATAACCTAAGTAAAAGGCCGAATCTACAATGCCAGCCTGCCAGCGCTTCAGGTCGAGCGCAAACTGAAAGTGCCTAATAAGCGAGCCATTGAGGCTGTTGGCCAGCCCCCATAAGAAGAAAAGGCTGCATACTAAAGCAAAAGGAAGCCAATAAGGGTTGCGATTGTCAGTGTTGGCCATACGTGCGCCGCTGCTTTGTGTGGAAATACTTGCAAAAGAACACTCCCGACCGCATAGGCCGCAACCCTAAAGAGCACTTTCTTTTTTCATCTTCGGGTGTCCTTATTGAATGGTTCTTCGTTTGAGTTCCATTTCCCCTTTTCCCTTCAAAAGTCAGGCGGACTTTACAGCCTTGGGCACGGCCCGCAGTGGTACCAACTTCGTGCTACTTGCTCATCAAGCCAAAGCGTCAGGTTTCCGCGCTACTTTGGTCCAGCGTTGTATTCCGACCAGCTCGTTACTTCGTAGCGGTCTGTGGGCTTTTACTGTTTCGTCAAAGTGTCTACCCTTGCCATGAGCCGGTGAGTTTGTTTTGGTTTTAAAGTTCAAAGGCACACGTTTGCCGGCTTATTTTTCATCTAACTTGTTTAAAATCACCAGCCATTCATCTCAAGTGGTCTCCGTAGGCTGATTGGGTACCACAGGTCAGGGAACTTGGGATTCATGCAACGAAGCCGTCATCAGCGGTCAGTTTGTCTATTCGGCGAGTTGCATAGCGCTGTTGCCGACGCTGAAAGTAACCTTCCGCTTGGCGTTTCGGCAGTTGGAGGGCTTGGCGAGCTCGGTGTTCGACCTGATGGGCACTTGACCGGCAACTGCCGCTGGGCATGAGCCAGCGGCTAAAAAACGAGGAGTCGGTTCATTGGGTGATAGATTCCAGCGGGCTGAAGGTGTACGGCGAATGCGAGTGGAAAGTCCGCAGCCATGGGTGTGGCAAGCGCCGCACATGGCGCAAGATACACCTTGGGGTGGACGAAAGGACGGCAGAGATCGAGCCTGCCCAGGAACGCGGCCTTGGCGACCATAGACAAGGGCGGCTATGAGGCGAACCGAAAGGGATGGCAAAAACAGTCGGGCTATCACCGCCGAAGCAAGGCTGAAATCACCTTTTTCCGATGAAAGACGATACTGGGAGAGAAAATGTACGCACGAGGGTTTGAGAACCAGAAAACAGAGGCTGCTGTCAAGGCGCCGTCTTGAATAAGTTCATCCAGGTCGCCGCCCCGAAGTCTGGCAAAGTCGCTTGACCCTCACGGGGAAGGGGAAGCCAGCGCCAGAAAGGGATTCATGCAACAAAGCGCAATAACTCTAAAACTTTTATTAAGATTGTGATAAGTCTAATGTTTAATTATTAGAGTTGTTCTGAAATAAGACATTTTTTAAATATAGGCATAGTTTTGGCCTAATTCATTTGAGATTATGCCCTTTTTCT
>FWPU01012867.1_pt1 | contig 10878 bp, 4 predicted proteins | sample 2228361 | NCBI WGS metagenome assembly FWPU01 (sample SAMEA103939777, study PRJEB20133) | metagenome | reverse complement strand
CCTGCCCAGCTCACGCACGAGCTCCGCTTCCGTCGCCGCCCGCGTCGCGACCCCGGCGACGTCCGCGAGGAAGCGTTGCTCCTCGGCATCCTCCACCGCGCGCTGGGCAGCCCGCGCATTCAGCATCGCCGGCCCCACGATCTGCGCGATCAGCCGGAAGAGCCGCAGCTCCCGCGGGCCGAACCGGTAGCCCTGCTCTCGCGACGCCACCACGAGGAAGCCGATCGTGCGCCCGCCGGCCTTCGCCGCCGTCGTCGAGGCGGCCTGCGCCCCCATCGACCAGAGCGGGCTCCGCTCATCGAGGTCCGGGGGCAGCGTATTTGCAAACGTCTGCCCGTGCTCCTCGGCCTCCCGGGCGTACCGGTCCATCCCGCTCTCGAAGCTCGAGCCATCCCCCAGGGGGAAGACGAGCCGGTCACCCTCCCTGAACCCGAAGGCAATCACCGGCAGCGGCACGATCCGTCGCAGCGGCCGCTGCAGGGCCACCGTCATCCCGTCCGGTGTCGATTCGCGCGCCGCCACCGCCGCAATCTCCGCCAGGATGCGCTGGTCCTCCGCCTCCTCGCGCGCACGCTCGGCCGCCCGCGCGTTCGCCATCGCCGGCCCCACGATGTCCGCAATCAGCCGCACGAGCCGCAGCTCCCGGTCGGCAGGCGCAAACGCGGGGTCGCGCGAGCCCACCACCAGCAGTCCCACCGGCCGGCCCGCCGAGCTCGCCGCTGCGATGATGTGTGCCTGGATGCCCAGCGCCTGCAGCTCCGGCAGCGCCCCGGCCGGCGAGGTCCGTTGCGCCGCCGCCGGCACCACCGTGCTCCCCTCGTCCAGGGCGGCGCGGAAGTTGGCGCCAATGCCGAGGACCGTCGGCGGCCCGGCCCGGTTCGGGAAGCTCACCTGCTCGCCGTCTACGAAGCCGAACGTCACGTACGGCGCGGGGACGAACCGGCGGACCACCGCCGTCAGCGCCTGCGTAATCCCGAGCGCGTCGTGCTCCCGGGCAACCGCCGCAGCCGCTGCGGCCATCACGGCCTGGTCCTCCGCCTCCCGCCGCTCCCTCTCCACCGCCTGCGCATTCGCCATTGCCGGGCCCACAATGTCGGCAATCAACGCCGTCAGCCGCCGCTCGCGCTCGCCCGGCACGAACGCCGGGTCCCGCGATCCCAGCACGAGCAGCCCCACGATCGCGCCGCGGGAGTGGGCCGCTGCCAGCACGTGGGCGCGCAGCCCCGTTCGCCCAATCTCGACCGCCGCCTCCGGCGTGTTGCCCGGCCCCGCTTCCACAGTCACGGGCTCCCCGCCGAGCGCCCGCGCAAACATCGGCCCAATGGGCAGGACGGCCTCGCTGCCGTCGTCCCCTGCCGGGAAGCGCAGCACCTCGCCGTCCACGTAGCCGAACCCGGCGAACGGCTGCGGGATGAACTCCCGCACCGCTGCCCGCAGGCCGCGGAGGATGGCTGCCGGGCTCACCTCTCTCGCAACCGCAGCCGCCGCAGCCGCCACGATCCGCTGCTCCTCCGCCTCTGCCTCGCGCCGCTCGATGGCGAGCAGGTTGGCCAGCGCCGGTCCCACCATGTCGGCGATGAGCCGCGCCAGCCGCGCCTCCCGCGCACCGGCCCGGAAGGCCGGGTCCCGGCTGAAGATCAGCAGCAGCCCCACCGTTTCGCCACCTGCCCGCGCCGGCACCACGATGCGCGTCGCGATCCCGCTCTCGGCCAGCTCCCGCCGGCTCACCTCGAACACCGCCGGGGCCTCGGGCCCCAGGATCACGGGCTCGCCCGTCGCGATCGCCCGCGCCACGTTCGGCCCGATCGGCACCGGCAGCCGCTCCCCTCCCTCCCGCACCACCTCCATCCCGTCGTCGCGCAGGAAAGCGATGCGCACGAGCGGATCCGCCACGAACTGTGCCACCGCGGTCGTCAGCAGCCCGGCGATCGCCTCGGCCCGGGCCTCGCCGGCCACGGCGGCCGCCGCCATCGCGATGATCCGCTGCTCCTCCGCCTCCGCCGCGCTCTGCTCCACCCGCCGCCGGTTCGCCAGCGCATACGCCACCAGCGTCCCGGCCAGCTCCGCGAACCGCACCTCATCCTCGTCGAAGGGCCGGTCCGCGCGCCGGCCGAGGGCCAGCACCCCCTCCCGCTCCGCGCCCGCAACGAGCGGCACGGCCACCGCCCACGCGATGTCCTCGCCCAGGGCCCGGCCGAGCAGCGGCCACCGCGCCGCAGCTTCCGACCCGCGGCACTGCTCGCTCCGCACCCCGGCATCCCCTACCGCCGGGAGCTCCCCCGCGACGGCCGTCGATGTCGATTCCCCGGCAGCGGCTCCGCTCTGCAGCAGGCGGTAGCCCCCGGCCCGGCTCTCCCGCGCGGCGAGCGCCACCGCGTCGACCCCCTCCACCCCCTCGAGCAGCCGGGCGAGCCGCGCGAAGTGTTGCTCAACCGGCGCACCGTCGTTCACGAACAGCGCAATGTCGTTCAGCACGTGCTCGTGGCGCGCCCGCCGATCCCGCCGGAGCTGGGCGCGGTGATTGGCCACCGCCTGCCCGAGTAGCGCCCCAACAACCTGGATGAACTCGAGCTCCGCCGGCTCGAACCGTTCGTCGGCCCGCCGCCCGATGGTCAGCAGCCCCTCCGGCCCCTCGTTCGAGGTCATCACCGCTGTGGCCGCCCGCCGGAACCCCGCGCGCGACAGTGCCTGCGGCACCTTCCGCTGGTTCCGCTCCGTGCGGTACTGCACCACCCCGCCCGATTCGGCCGTCTCCCCGATGCTCGCCTCCCGGAACTGCGGGTCGGTGTCGATGTCCAGCGGCTGCGAGCGAATCGGCCGGTACTCCCCCGTCACCGGGTCGCGGAACGTCAGCGAGAGCAAATCGAACCCGACCCCGCGCAGCAGGATGCGGGAGAGCGCCTCGAAGTGCTCGCGCAGGTCCTGCCCGCCCTGCAGCAGCGCCGTCAGCTCCGAAAGCGCCTGCCGCCGCACCGCCTCGCCCACCTGCTCCCGCACCTTCCGGTGGTTCGCCAGGGCCTGCCCCAGGAGCGCCGCCACCGTTTCCAGGTGGCCCAGCTCGGCCGCCGAGTACGGTTGATCGCTCGTTCGCGAGAGCAGCAGCAGCCCCTCGTCGCGGTCCTCGTGACGCAGCAGCACCACCGCGACCCGCTTCACCCCTTCCTCGCGGTTCGGCCCGACCAGCGGTCCCTCGAACTGCTCAAGCGGCGCCTCGACCACCGTCCGCTCCCGCAGCTGCTCCAGGAGGGGCCCGAATGAGGCCCGCGATGCGGTCGTCCCCGGCCGCGAGGCCCGCCGCCGGAGGCTATTAACCACGCGGAAGTGCCCCGGGCCGGAGGCCACCCACAGCGACAGCCCATCGAAATCCAGCACCGCCTGCAGGCGCGCGCTCAGCGCCGCGAAGAACGCCTCCGGCCCTTCGCCGCGGTGCAGCAGCAGCGCCAGCTCGTTCAGGATCCCCGCCCGCTCGCTCGCCCGCGTGGCATCCAGCAAGCGCCGCCGATTGCCCACCGCTACCGCGAGCAGCCGCGCCAGCGTCGCGATGAACGCCCGCTCCTCCGCCGTAAAGGGGTGGTCCTCCCGCCGCGCGAAAACCAGCGACCCCAGGATGCGGTTCCCCTCCAGCAGCCGCGCGGCCAGCCCGCGACGGTACCCCGCCGCGCCCACCGCCCTCCCGAACGCAGTCAGCGCCCGCGCCGTCTCAAACTCGTAGAGTGCGTCCGCATCGAACGAGAGGTTCACGCTCGGCGTCGTGACCAGCGGGAACGTCTGCCCGGCCTGCAGTTGCCCTTCCGGCTCCACACCCACCACCCGCAGCACGGGCTCGTCCGGGTCGACCGCCGAGAGCGCCACCCAGTCGTACGCCAGCGCCCCCGGCAGCGTCCGCTTCATATCGGCGAAGACCGCATCGAGTGGCGTCCCGACCGAGAGGTGCAGCGCCAGCTCGTTCAGGGCCTGCGCCCGGGCCGCTGCCCGCTCCTGCCGCTCCGCCTGCCCCGCAGCGGTCAGCGCCTGGGAGAGCATCGCCTGCAGCGTCCCGAGGAACGCCATCTCCTCATCGTCGAAGCGGGCCGCATCCCGCCGCGCAAGGATCAGCAGCCCCGCCGTCAGCGACCCCTCCCGCAGCACCCCGATGGCGGCCCGGGCGTAGCCCGCCCGCACCAGGCCATCATCCGGGCTGATACCCGCCTCCGGCCGGAACTGCAGCACGTCGCCCCGGCGCGCCAGCTCCTCGATGAACGCGTCGCCTTCCGCCGTCGGCGGCAGGCCCTGGTGCACCCCCGCGGGTGCCTCCCCGACCAGCGCGAAGCCCGCCGGGCCGCGCATCACCAGCCCGATGTAGTCCACGCGCACCGCCCCGGGCAGTCCCTCCGCCAGCAGCGCGAAGAGCGTGGCGAACGATGCCCGCCGTCCCAGGGCAGCCGCCATCTCGGCCGTCATCCGTGCCCGTGCCGCCGTCAGCATCGCCCGCCCCAGCTCCCGCTCCCGGGCAGCGGCACCGCCCAGCAGCGCCGCCGCCTCGCGCAGGAGCGCCGTCGCCCGGTCATCGAATGGCTCCGGGCGGCGCCGCGCCGCGAGCAGCACGCCGCACGCGTCGCCCCGGTCGAAGAGGGGGCTCGCCCATGCCTGCCGGTATCCCGCTGCACCGAGCCACCCGGCCGCCGGATGCCCGCCCGCCGGCGGCGCGAAGCTCATCCCCGCCGCCACCCCGTCGGCCGTCCCGAGCCCCACCTCCTCCGCGCCCAGGAGCGCTCCGGCGAGCGCCGGCTCGTGCTCGGCCGGCCACGAGCCGGCCACCCGCACCCGCGCAGCATCCGGTTCGCTCACGAACAGGACGGCGAGGTCCGCGCCCACCGCCTGCGCGATGAGCTGGCCGCACCGCTGCCAGCGCTCAGCCAGCGACCCCGCCGTGGCGCAGAGGCTCGCCAGTTCGTACAGCACCGCGTGGTCGCGCAGTTCCGCGCTCCCGCCGTCCATGTGCGCTTCGCTGTCCCCCATCCAAGAAGTGTCGGATGCTGCCATGCCCGGGCCTATGAGGGAATTCCCCAATCCCGGTTCACGGGGTGTCACGCCGCCATTCCAGGTCGTTCCGGCCGCCGCGCACCCTCCTGCTCATGGAACAGCCAGCATTCGGACCGGCCGTCGTCAGTGGCCCTCACTATATCGGGTTGCCAATCACCGGCACCATCACCGCGCTATTCGGGAGCACCGCCATCCCCCAGCACGCCGGCGGGCACACCGGCCTCGATATCGCCGCACCGAACGGGTCACCCGTCCGTGCTCCCGCCGCCGGCCTCGTCGCCGCGGTCCGCGAGGCCGACCCCATCTTCGGCAACGCCGTCGAGCTCGCCCATCCCGGCGGCTGGCGCACCCTCTACGCCCATCTCGCCGCGGTCGATGTCCGTGCTGGGCAACCCGTCCTGCCCGGCGAACTCCTCGGCCGCTGCGGCTCCACCGGGCTCAGCACCGGACCACACCTGCACTGGGGGCTCGCCCGCGGCCACAGCCCGGCCATCCGCGGGGATGGCCTGCGCGACCCCCTCGCCTTCGTCGCCGCCACCCCGGTCGGGTCCGATCGGGAGCGCACCCTCCACGCGGCGGCAGCCTCCCTCTATGCCGGGCTCCAGGCCGCAGGCGCCCTCTTCGGCAGCCACTCCGAAGCCGACCTGGCCGGCTATCCCCCGGGCAGCCCCGAGCGCATGGTGCTCGCCATCCAGCAGGCCGCCAACCCCTTCCTCGCCGCCTACCTCCGCCTTCCGGGCGAAATTGGTTAAGCGACCACTAAAGGCATGCATCGACAAACGGCCGATGAAGCGTATACTCCGCGCCGGCAGGATCTATGGCAGCTATAGGCCCTGTCGAACGAACGAGGGGGAATGCTCACCGTGCCCGATACCAGCAACTACTGGACCCGCAAGCTGGCCCGCCAGGGCCTCACCCGCCGCCGCCTGCTCGGCAGCGCGGCGGTCACCGGCATCGGCGCCGCGTCGCTCGGCCTCGTCGGCTGCGGCGGCGGCGACGATGATGACGACGAGGGCGGCGCCCCGACCGCCACACGCCCGGCCGGCGCCTCCCCGACGGCCGCCGCCTCGCCCACCGAAGCCGCAAAGCAGAAAGGCGGCACCGTCCGCTTCACCAGCGCCGGCAACACTTGGGACACCTTCGATATCGACCGCTCCCGCTTCACGCCCGTCTCCACCCTCTTCGGCTGGACCAACCTCGGCGTCGTCCAGTGGGACTCCTACACCAAGGGCGTCATCGGCGGCGCGCTCGCCGAGAAATGGGAACAGCCCGACAACCAGACCATCGTCTTCACCGTCCGGCCGAACGTCTACTGGCACGATAAGCCGCCCGTCAATGGCCGCGTCGCCAACGCTCAGGACATCGCCAAGTTCATCGAGCGCAACGTCGCCGGAAAGCTCCGCGACGGCACCGACGACCCCAACTTCTACCGCAAGTCCGCCTTCCAGAGCGTTGATAAGGTCGAAGTCGTCGACGAAAAGACGGTCCGCGTCCGCCTCAAGACGCCCAACCCCTTCTTCCTCAACACGCTCGCCGGCGCCTACGCCAAGGTCCAGGCCCCCGAAGCCATCGACGCCTTCGAAAAGGAGTACGCCAACCTCAAGCCCGAGCTCGTCATCGGCACCGGCGGCATGATACTCAAGTCGTTCAAGGCCGAAGGCGAACTCGAACTCGTCCGCAACGAAAAGTTCTACAAGCAGGTCAACTGGGACGGCGTCAAGTACCTCAACCTCTTCACCGACCAGAGCGCCCAGCTCGCCGCCTTCGAGCAGAAGCAGCTCGACATCTTCTCCCCCACCCAGAACGCCGTCGCCGATGACCTCCTCAAGCGCTACCAGGGCAAGGTCACCGAGGTCAAGCAGTTCTCGGCGCCGCCCCCTGCAACAACCCCAACCTCATCGGCGCCATCTTCCGCGCCTTCGACCGCCGCGCCCTCATTCAGTCCCTCCTCCAGGGCAACGCCGTCCTCTCCGGCAACGTGCCGCCCACCCAGGCCGCCTTCACCATCGCCGAACGCGAACTCATCACCTTCCCCGGCTACCTCCAGGACCGCGCCCTCGAAGAGGCCGAGGCGAAGAAAATGTGGGAGGCCGGCGGCGGCCCCGCCCTCGGCGAGATCATCGTCGACATCCCCGACATCTGGGAGGGCCTCTACTCCGGCGGCGCCGCCCTCATCACCAACCAGCTCCAGAAGGTGCTGGGCAACAAGTTCACCGCCAAGACCGAGCCCTATTCCACCATCACCGGCAAGATCGTGAAGCAGGAGTACGGCAACGGGAAGAACAACATCTGGTTCGGCTGGATCACCGAAATCACCGACCCCGAGCCCTCCCTCCTCAACTTCCTCACCTACAACTCCAAGAACCCGCAGTTCAAGCAGTTCGGCGTCAAAATCGACAAGGTCGACCAGCTCACCGATGCCCTCATGCTGGAATTCGACATCGCCAAGCGCCAGGAGATGAACAAGGAGATCGTGCGCGAGCTCATCAAGAACTACGGCGCTGGCATCCCCTACACCCTCGTCGGCGTGAGCCGCATCATGCGCTGGAACTACTACAAGACCGGCGAGATCGTCCCCTTCGTCACCAGCCACCAGGCCGTCACCGAATCCTGGTTCGACCAGACCGACCCGACCTGGCAGGGCCGCCCGGCCTAGCGCCCGCTCGGTCGTCACCAACCAGCTGGGGCCGCCCCACCCGGGGCGGCCCCAGCTCGCTGCGTCCCACCTGGCGCGACCCCTGATCACCTGATCAGTAGTAGGCGGGCCCCTCCGAGAGCTGCCGCGCCTCGATGCGGGCCAGCGCCGGCCAGTTGCGCGCATCCAACCGGAGCAGCGCCGCGTACTTCCGCGCCGTCTCCAGGTGCCGTTCGTCCTTCGTCTGCCGGTACCGGTTGAACGCATCGAGCATCTTGTCCGCGATGAGCTGCATATCGATGCCCATCACGTACCGGCCCGAGATCTCGTTCAGCGCCTCCACGTACACCTCGAAGAAGCGGCTCAACCGCTCCAGCGTCGCGCGCAGCCGCACCCACTCCGCCATGTCGTGCCGCGCCGCCATCTCGTAGTACCGCCGCCCCAGCGTAATGAAGTACTGCCGATCCACGTGCGGCGCCCCGCCCAGCGGCCCGCCGCCGCGCTTCCGCCCCAGGCTGGCCGGGAAGACGCCCGTGATGAACAGCGCATTGTCGCCGTACTTCCGATACGCCTCGAACGCATTCTGGAAGGCGCCGCTCGGGTGTGCCGTCTCCTCCAGGAGATCCGTCAGGTACGGCACGAACCCCCGGCCGGGCCCGAGCGAGAGCTCCGACGCCTGCAGGTACCGTTCCAGCAGCCGGCCGAGGTAGGTCAGCGTCTCGGCGTCCCGGCTCCGGCGGTCCACGTACAGCGCCTTGATCAGGAACAGGTCCAGGATGTCGCCGAGGCGCAGCGCCGTCAGCTCATCGATGTCCTCGTAGAAATCGCTGATGAGCTGCTCCACCTTCCGGGCGAACGCCCAGGTCGCCACATTCGCCCCATCGTGCGCGCGGATTGTTTCCCGCAGCCCCTCGATCTCCTGCGTCAACAGTTCCGGGTCTGGCATGTGCCGTCCCTCCCTGCCGCGTTCTCCCTCTTATCCCTAGCGAACGGCACAAACCCCCGTCAAGAACACCCCCTTCTCCCCCTTCTCCCGCTCTCCCCTTCTCCCGTTCTCCCGCTCTCCCCTTCTCCCGTTCTCCCCTTCTCCCGTTCTCCCGCTCCTTCGACTCCAACCCCGGGCCAGCGGCCCGGCCAACCCGCGGCGGAGCCGCGCCAACCCGCGCCATCGGCGCGCCAACCCGCGGCGCAGCCGCGCCGTTCTCCCGCTCTCCCGTTCCTTCGACTCCAAGCCCGGGCCAGCGGCCCGGCCAACCCGCGGCGGAGCCGCGCCAACCCGCGCCATCGGCGCGCCAACCCGCGGCGCAGCCGCGCCGTTCTCCCCCTCTCCCCCTCACCTCCGGTCGTACTCCGGCAGGTACGGCTTCACATCCAGCACCGGCGTCCCGTCAATCGCATCCAGCCCGCGCACCCGCAGCACCGTCCCGTCGCGACCCAGGAGCTCCACCACCGACACCCCGAGGTGATTCGGCCGTAGCTGGCTCCGTGTCGCAAAAATGCCAGCCACCCGGCCGCCCGCCAGCGTGAGCTGCTCGGGCTTTTCCGGTGCCGAGGCCGCAACGTCCAGGTACACCACCACGATCACGTGGGAAAAGCGCTCGATCCCCTCCAGCCGCCGCTCATGCTCCTGCGCGAACACCACCTCGCTCTCCACCGTCGCCCAGCCGTGGGGCCGCGGCTTCCTCACCGGGCTGCGCACCACCCCCACCGCCTCCAGCGTCACCTGCCGGGGCGGTTCCGGCCGCTGCCACGCCGCTTCCCTTCCGCCAAACAGCCGCCGAAGCCACATCATGCGCCAAGTCTCGCCGCCCAGCCCGCGTTCCGCCACCTGCCAAGGTAAAAAGCGGTCGCTCAGTCCCCGCCGACACACCCCGGCGCGATCTATACTTGCGCAGCTCCAATCGCAGCAATAGGAGGCGTCAATCCATGACACTCGGTGGCTACGCAGGTCGCGTCGGCACCGTCGATCTCACCGGCGGAACCGTCACCTACGCCCCAATCCCCGAAGAGTGGGCCCGCAAGTACATCGGCGCCCGCGGCGTCGGCGTCCGCTACGTCTTCGAGGCCGGCCCCACCGTCGAACCCCTCGGCCCCGACAACGTCCTCTGCTTCATGAACGGCCCCCTCACCGGCACCGAGGCCACCATGAGCGGCCGCCTCGCCATCGTCACCAAGAGCCCCCTCACCGGCACCGTCACCGATAGCCACCAGGGCGGCTGGAGCGCCGCCCGCCTCCGCTGGGCCGGCTTCGATGGCCTCGTCTTCAAAGGCATCTCCCCCAGGCCCGTCTACGCCTACGTCCACGACGGCACCGTCGAACTCCGCGATGCCTCCGACCTCTGGGGAAAGGGCGTCCACGAAACGATCGACATCCTCAAGCAGCGCCACGGCGAAGAAGACCTGAGCGTCATCGCCATCGGCCAGGCCGGTGAGAACACCGTGCGCTTCGCCTCCTGGATCAACGAGCACGACCGCGCCTCCGGCCGCGGCGGCACCGGCTGCGTCGGTGGCGCCAAGAAGCTCAAGGCCGTCGTCATCAAAGCCGCGCGCAACTACCCCCGCGCCGCCGACCGCGAGGCCTGGCGCACCGCCCACAGCAACGCCCTCAAGAAAATCATGGACGAGGCCAACATCACCTCGCCCCGCAAGGGCGGCCTCTCCGTCTACGGCACCAACGTGCTCATGAACGTCACCAACACCATCGGCGCCCTCGGCGCGCGCAACAGCCAGGAGACCAGCTTCGAAGGCGCCGAGCGCCTCTCCGGCGAATACGTCAAAGAGCACTACCTCGTCGACGACCCCACCTGCCACGCCTGCCCCGTCGCCTGCAAGAAGGAAGTCGAAATCAAAGAAGGCCCCTACAAGGTCCGCATGGAATCCGTCGAGTACGAGCCCGCCTGGTCGCTCGGCGCCAACTGCGGCAACGACGACGTCGCCTCCGTCGCCTTCATGATCGACCGCGCCAACGACTGGGGCTACGACGCCATCGAGATCGGCCAGGTGCTCTCCTGCCTCATGGAAGCCACCCAGCGCGAGTACATCCCCGCCAGCGAAGGCTGCGCCTGGGGCGATAAGGACCGCATGCTCGAGGTGATGCGCCTTGTCGCCTTCCGCGAGGGAATCGGCAACCGCCTCGCCGATGGCATCGAACCCTTCGCCCGCTCCATCGGCCACCCCGAGCTCGCCATGACCGTCAAGGGCCAGGCCACCCCGGCCTACGA
>FWPU01006784.1_pt1 | contig 10878 bp, 12 predicted proteins | sample 2228361 | NCBI WGS metagenome assembly FWPU01 (sample SAMEA103939777, study PRJEB20133) | metagenome | reverse complement strand
AAGCCCGTCTGCTATACTATGCGCCATCACAAGTCGTTTGCAGGAGGTGCTGAAATGCAAGTCCTGGCCCTGGTGGCCATTTTGCTGATCGTTTTTCTGGCTCCCTTCCTGTCCCGGAGGATTGAGCATAACCTGGAGGCCTTTCTTTTCGTCATGGGGGTAAGCTCCGCCCTTGTCTCGCGGGTTTTAGAGCTGGGGCTTTTGGTGGAGGCCCTGGAGGAGCCCGTGAAGATCACCCTGGCGGTGCTGACCTTCGGGCTGGTCTTCAAATACACCCGCCACCTCTTAAGGCTCTCCATTCATCATATCCTACGCTTCATACCCTTGAGGGGGTTTCTCTTCTTGGTGGTGGTGGTGCTGGGGCTGGCTTCCAGCATGATAACTGCCATCATCGCCTCCTTATTCTTGGTGGAGATCATAAGCGCCTTGAAGCTCTCGAAGCGGGCGGAGACTTCCCTTGTGATCATCGCCTGCTTCTCGATCGGGCTGGGGGCCGCCTTAACCCCTATAGGCGAGCCTTTGTCCACCATCGCCGTGGCCAAGCTCAAAGGGGAGCCATATTATGCCGACTTCTTCTTCCTGGCGCGGCTGCTTGGCCCTTGGATAGTGGTGGCCGTCCTGCTGCTGGGGGCGCTGGCCGCCTTTTGGAGGGAGCAGCCCAGCCCTGAGAGCCTCGAGATCCCGGAGACCCCCGAGACCCTTTGGATGATTCTCTCGCGGGCGCTTAGGGTCTATATCTTCGTCATGGCCCTCATCTTCTTGGGCGCGGGGTTCAAACCGATTATCGATACCTATGTGGTTAAGTGGGGAAAGGAGGTGCTCTATTGGGTGAATATCGTCTCGGCGGTTTTAGATAATGCCACCCTTACTGCGGCGGAGATCAGCCCAAATATGGCGCCAGGACAGATAAAGAGCGCGCTCATCGCCCTCTTAATTTCGGGGGGGATGCTCATCCAGGGGAATATCCCCAATATCATAGCCGCGGGGAAGCTCAAAATAGGGGCCCGGCAGTGGGCGGGGTTAGGAATCCCCCTGGGGCTGGCTTTGATGGTGGTCTACTTTCTAGCCCTGGAATTTTTGGGCTAAAGCCGGAAGGTCGCAAAGATCACCTGCCCAGATGACCAAGGCGCATGAGAACCCTTACCCAATTCCTTCTCTTTCTACGAGATAACGTTTAAAAATCAGACATGAGAGGGGTGGAGATTTGTGAAAGCTTTTCGAGTCGCTCTGATCTTGGGTGTGCTGCTTGCCGCTTTATGGTTAAATCACGGCCAAGTCCCCGCTGCCGACCCGGGGCTGGGAATAGCGGTGACTTTTCCGTTGGTTCTCACGACTACAGGCTTTCCCCCCGGGACGACTACAGCAACGGCGTTCATTCAACTTTTCGCACAGGGCACAATAAGCCAGGTGGTTGATTCTCGACTCAGCTTGAGATTCTTCTTAGGGACCGCGGGGTTCGTCTTAGGCCTCACTTCCATTCAAGAGACGCTCATCATCTTTCTCAATCAAGATATGGCGCAGGTCTATACGGGCGGGGGTGTGGGATTCTTTCCCGTGCTGTTTCCCCCCATTCCACCTGGAACACCCAACTTGTTCCTGTCCATGCACACGCTTCTGGGATTTCGCTTGAATACGGATCTTTTCAGCGTGTTTACCGAGTTGGTCTTCGAAGTCGCGGCCGATCCGACTCCGGCACCTCCTGTTATCATGCAAAGCCTTCAGGTCACGATCGGCACGATGGTGAACTTTTAGAGCTTGCTGAAGAGCCCTCGGCTGTGATAAAAATACTCAGCTGCTGACGCCACGGCCAAAATCACAGCCAAATAAATGAAGACGTTTTTGGCGATCTCTCCTGCCGGGCCCCAACTAAAGTAGCTGTCGCCCAAAATAACAAATACAAGCCCGATGTGCGATAGGGTTTTTAGTTTGCCCATCGTGCTCGCTTGGATGACTTGGGCTTGGGCCGCGGCCCAGATTCGCAACCCCGTCACCAAAAACTCCCGACTTAGAATGATCATCACGGGTATGGCTGAGATTTCGTTTAATTGAATGAACGCGAGCAACGCGGCCATAATTAATAATTTATCAGCGATGGGATCGGCGAATTGGCCGAACGCGGTAGTTTGTTTGTAGCTTCGGGCCAGCCAGCCGTCGATGGCGTCGCTTATAGCTAAGAGCGTAAAGATGATGATCGCGATCAAGGGCCCGCCCTTAATGGGCAGAAGCAAAAACAACATAAAGATGGGGATGCTTAAGATTCTCAGCAGCGTGACTCTATTCGGCAGATTGATACCCATAGACAAGGTGATTATAGTTGTAGTATAATACGTGTGCAATGTGGGCTTTAGGCCGTTAGCTAAAAGCCAATAGCCGAAAGCCAATATTTGGAGGGGAGAAGTATGGGGCTGTTTAGTCGATTCAAGAGCGTGCTCAAGGCCAAGACGAGCGCTGTTTTGGAAAAATTCGAAGACCCGGAAGAGCAGCTCGATTATGCGTATGAGCAGCTGATCGAGGAGCGAAAGCGCATAGATAGGGCAGTCAGAGATTCGATCGCGGATCGGAATTTAATTAGAAACGAACTCGAGGAGCAGCAGCGGCAGATGGAGCGGGCGTTCGAGAGCGCAAAAAAATACAGAGCTCGGGCGCTTCAGCTGCAAGAGAAGTTGGGAGACAAGGAAGACCCGGATACTAAACAAAGAATCCAGAAGCTCAATGAGACGGCCATGAAGCTCCTGATGGAAAAGCTCAAGCGCGAGGAGCGCGTGAAAGATCTTTCAGTAAAGCTCGAGAAGGCGGAGGTGCGCATCAATGCCATGAAGGAGAAGCGCATCGATCTCAAGGCCAAGCTCGATGACTTGAGGGCCAAGAAGGAGGAGTTAAAGAGCGAGTGGCGGATGGCCAAGGCTGAAGAACGAATCGCCGGGGCTTTGACGGGCATCGGGGGCGACTTCAGCGACGTGAGCTTGACCATCGAGCGCATGGAAGAGAAAGTCAAGAGGAAGAAGGCCTTGGCTGCAGCCACGGCTGATGTGGCGGAGCTTGATAAAGACGTGATTGAGCTTGAGGCCGAAGCAGAAAAAGAGATGCTCGCTGAAGTCTCTTTAGAAGAGTTAGATCGGGAGCTATTAGCGGAGGGCAAGATCAAGATGTTGGCGCCCGGCAAGCTCAGCTTCTTCTTGATTGCGGTTTCAGGTGGTGGCACTTGGGCATTTCCCCTTGAGCGCAAGGAAGAGATCCTGAAACAACTCAACGAGCTGGATGACGAGTTAGCTGAGCTCAATAAGAAGGGCGCGCTGACGTTGGAAAAATTCAACGAGATCTATCCCAAGATCTTTAAATTCGTTCGCGAGAAGGGCAAGCTGGTGGGTCGAGATATAGATCTGGCGAGCGTGCTGCCCGAGGGGCAGCCTTATCCCGAGCCTGAAGTGAAGCTACCGCCCGAAGACTTAGAATATGACGAGGCGCTGGCGCTCTTTCAGGGCAAGGGTCTGATAGCGGGATAATAGCGTTTGACAAAGAGCAGACGACATTATAAAATGACTTTAGACTTTCGACTTTTAGACTTTGGACTGTTTTTTCCGGAGGGGTAGTCAAGCGGTCTAAGACGGCGGTTTGCTAAACCGTTGTAGGGCCAAAAGCTCTACCGAGGGTTCGAATCCCTCCCCCTCCGCCAGGGCTCATATAACATAACTCAATTTCACACGTGATCAAAATCACAGAAATCCATTTGCGCCGGTGCTATAAAGGAGGCATGAGAAGGAGTGTGAATAGACCCAGATTTGCTGTAAGGGCTGGAGTTGTAGGTTGTATTTGCTTCATCGCTGTGCTATTGAGCGGGGTATGGGGACACGCCCAGTCTGCGGAGGTGGGGGCTAAGGTAGCATTTCCCTCGGGCAGAGTTAGCCTATTTAGCGAAGTCCTCTTTGACCCCCATTTTGGTTTAGGCATTGAAGTAGGGGTGCAGTCGGCCTCCTTAACGCTAGCGGCCTGGGTGAACGTTTATCCGCTGGGCGAGGTTCCGCTCAGTCCCTACGTGGGAGCAGGGGGCTTGGCGCTCTTAAGTCCGCCTCCACAGGTTTTCTTGATGCTTCAGACGGGACTGCGCTTCACGACTCGTATGCCACCTTGGGCACTAAGCCTACGCGGGGAGGTAGCCATGTTGCTGCCTACCCCGGCCTTTACACCATCGCAGCTCGAGGTGCGGTTGGCATTAGGGATTAGGTTCTAGCCCTCTCCCCCTCACCTGTTGAGGAGTTCTGTTAAACAAATTTAACGGTCTTTCAAAAATGGAGAGGGGTCGGGCCCGGGTTGGACTTTTGAATTTGCTTGGAGAGATACGATCAAGCTAAAATCAGGCTGCGAAGGGAGGCTTAGATGCGAATATTGGTTTTTGTCAGTATCGTAGGGATAGCTATGTTGCTATCAATTCCAGGAGAAGCCTTTGCGCAAGGGACAACCACCCAGACACCTGTTGTCAAGCCAAGTATGGTAATTGGCTTCAGTTTGCCCAGCTTTGGAGGTGCGAGGTATGGCTCACAAGGATATATAAAGTCGATGTTTGGGGGCAACATACTCTTGGGCATTAGCTATCGCTCGTATACAGGGATTGGGCTTCGGCCAGGGCGCTTTAACTTCTACTGGGGCATAGGGACTCTCTTATTGCTTCTCCCTTACTGGGAGTTTGGGTTCACCTATCCTCTATCGCTTGCCAATGGGGAACAACTGCTGAACCTCGACATCGGAGTCCTTTACATTCTACCATATCTGGGCATTAGTTTAGTGTTCTGAAACACGCCGATCCCCGGCGACGATTGACGACGGCTCCTTTGGCTGCTAAAATGCTTAGAAGAACGCGCCCGTAGCTCAGCGGATCAGAGCGCTGGCCTCCGGAGCCAGAGGTCGCTGGTTCAAGTCCAGCCGGGCGTACTAACCCTCAATAGTCAATCAGAGGCAATGAAAAGCTCTAGGGAACCAGCGCGTGTCGGTTCACCACGGCGCCGATGCGGTCTGCCTCGGCGCGCACCGTCTTATAAATCCACGTGTAATGATCCTGAGCCCAGAAGTCCAACACGCGTTCTGCCTCCGCAGGCCCAAGCAACTCAAGAAGCGCCCTGTATTCTAAATAGCATATGATCAAGTGCAAATATATCGAATACTCATCGCGCGCACCTTCAGGACGTCGTATAGGCACTTTGGGATAGAGCACACGAAGTTCAGCTTTAGTGAAGAGCCATCTTCGCAGATCGTATCGCTTGAGCAGTGCCAACAGCTGCTCTCTAGTTTTAATCTCGCGCTCGGAGCCGCTAGACAGTTCGATTTTCACAGAAGCTCCGCTCGAAGGCTCTCGACCACGTGGGCGATGCTGTCGGGGCCGAAGTCGAAGCGCAACCCCGCGGCTTTAAATAATTCCGGCAGCGGTCGCGAGCCGCCTACTGCTAACGCCCGCTTATAGGCTTCAACCGCCCCGCGCGGGTCTTTTTTATAGTGATGCCAGACGCCCAGCGCCCCCAACTGTGCGATGCCGTACTCGATATAATAAAAGGGCACCTCGTAAAGATGCAGCTGCCGCTGCCAAGCCGCCCGCAGCGCCGGCTCAAGGCCCTCCCAGCTTTCGATGCCGCCGAATCGACGACGCAGCTCAAGCCAGCATTCTTCGCGATCTTTTCGCGAGTGGCCGGGATGCGTGTAGATCCAGTGTTGAAAGGCGTCTATCGTAGCGATCCAGGGGAGCAGATTCACAACCCCTTCTAGGTGCTCGCGCTTGGATCGTGCCGCCTCTTCAGGCGCATAAAATACACTCAAGTGTTCGCCGCCCAAGAGATCCATGCCCATGGAGGCCACCTCGGCGAACTCCAGGGGCGCACTTCTATAGGCATGGAGCGGCTCCTGGCGGGCAGCAAGAGCATGAAAGGAGTGGCCGGCTTCGTGAAGCAGTGTGCGCACATCGCCGTCCCTGCCTACGGCATTCATGAAGATGAAGGGCAGCCGCCGCTCATCTAAATTCTGTTGATAGCCTCCCGGCGCCTTGCCCTTTCGGCTCTCGAGATCCAAAAGATTCAAATCAACCATATGCCGAAACTGCTCAGCCAGCTCACGATCAACTCGCTCAAAAATCTCGGCACAGCCTTCGACGAGCTTTTTAGTATTATCGAAGGGGCGAAGCGGCGGCCTGCCTTCTGGATCGACGGCTAAGTCCCAAGGTCGCAAGATCTTTAAATTCATCTTGCGACGGCGCTGCTGTTGAATTTCGCGCATCAGCGGAACGACTAAAGTTTCGACGGCTTGATGGAAGCGAAAGCAGTCTTCGGGGGTGTAGTCGAAGCGCTCCCACCAGCGGAATGCGTAATCTCTAAAGTTCTCAAAGCCTGCGTTTTGTGCAATCTTTTGGCGAATTGAAAGAAGTGCATCGTAGATCTGATCGAGTTCTTCCCGATCTTTGAGTCTTCTTTCGACGATCAGCTCCCAGGCTTGTTGTCTCAGCTTGCGATCGGGCTCTTCTAAGTATTTTGCCATCTGCTGGAGCGTCTGCTCGCGGCCATCAAAATAGACCGTCATGGCCCCGCAGAGCTTCTGATAGCGCTGGGCAAGTTTAGTGGCTTCAGTTTCTAATGGGACGTTCTCGTATCGAAAGATCGCCACTCGATTTTCGATGCGACGATCTAGAACGAAATAACGCTCACGAGAAAGTTTCTTTCGCGCAGGGCTTTCGACGTATTTTTTGTCGAGCCGATGGAAGGCCTGTTTGACCTTGGGCTCAATGTTCTCGATGAAGTGCAAATACGCCTTCTCGCGTTCTGGATCATCAGTCTGGCACGTCATGCGAATATATCGCACGGCGCCCTCTTCGGTAATGGCGGCTGCCAACTCTGACTGATCGAGCAGCCAGCCTTCGAGTTGCTCCTTCGTTTTTATAGCGCGCTGTTCAAGCTTGTCGAAAAGCGGCTCAATCTGGGGCCAGTCGCCCAGATTAATATTAGCGGGCACGAATCTTCTAGGGTACTCGCGCGGCAGTGTGCTGGGTTCAAAGCTCATGATTTATATTATCTTAAAACTCATAGAGGGATGCAAATCGCTGAAGGCTTGCACTTGGCGGCCCGCTCTGTTATCTTAATGATAGTAGATTAAAGAGGAGGAGTGTACTATGGCCTTACTTGAGAAGATTGAAGCCGTAACGAAAGATAAAGATGCTGACTTTCAGACGGCGGCCCAGAAGGTTGTGAAGCTGCTGAGAAGCGAGGTGCCGCATTACAACTGGGTGGGCATCTATATGACGCATGGCAGCGATTTGTTACTAAAGGCGTGGGATGGCCCCGAAGCCACCGAGCATACCAGAATCAAAATCGGCGAAGGCATCTGCGGCCTGGCCGCAAGGCGCAAGCAGACCATTATAGTTGACGACGTCTCTCAAGAGCCCGATTATATTGAATGCTTCCCCAACACGAGATCAGAGATTGTTGTGCCCATCTTCAAAGACAAAGACAAAAAGGGGAAGGTGATCGGCGAGATAGATATCGACAGTGACACGCCCGCCGCCTTCGATGGGCGCGATATAGAGCTTTTAGAGAAAGCGGCTGAACTCCTGAGCGAGAAATACAAAGAGAAGGACTGAGCATGGGCAAGGCCTCGAAATACGTATTAGACACAAGCGTAATCGTCGATGGACGCATCACAGAAGAAGTCAAAGCCGGAAGATTCTCCGGAGCGACGTTTATCATTCCAGAGGCGGTCTTGGCGGAGCTCGAAGCCCAAGCGGAGCACGGCCAAGAGACTGGCTTCGCGGGATTAAACGAGCTTAAGCAGCTACAAAAGCTGCATTGGGAGGACAAGATCGAGCTGAGCTACAAGGGTGAGTATCCCAGAGGCCACCCTCTGAGACTCCACGAGAGCGGCGAGCTCGACTCGATGGTCACCCGCATGGCCGAAGAAGAAGGCGCAATTTTAATCACGAGCGATCGGGTGCAAGCTCTGGTGAGCGAGGCCAAGGGCATCCCGGTGCAGTACTACGAGCGCGAAGCTATTAAAAATCTCGAAGCGCTCAAGTTGATGAAGTATTTCGACGAGCACACCATGTCGGTGCATCTTCGGGCCAAGACCCGCCCGAAGGCCAAAAAAGGCATGCCGGGCAAGATGCAAATTGTCTATCTTCGCGAGAAGCCCATGACTGAAAAGGAGATCGAGCAGATGGCGCGTGAGATCGTTGAGGTGGCCGAAGGCCATCCCGACGGCTTTATTGAGATGGACTCCGGAGGCTCCACAGTCGTGCAATTAAAGAATTTGAGAATCGCGATTGCCAGACCCCCGTTTTCAGATGCGTTGGAGATCACGGCGGTGCGCCACATCGCCCGCGTCACACTCGACGCCTATGCGTACGTTAAGCTCTTAAAAGAACGCTTGAAAGAGAAGCAGCGAGGTGTATTAGTCTCGGGCGCGCCGGGGGCAGGTAAGAGCACCTTCGTGCAAGCCATCGCCGACTGGCTCGAGCAGGCAGGCTGGGTCATCAAGACGATGGAGAAGCCTCGGGATCTCGAAGTCAGCGAAGAGATCACGCAGTACACGGCTTTAGAGGGCGACATGGCCAACACCGCAGATGTGCTTCTGTTAGTTCGGCCCGATTACACCATCTTCGACGAGATGCGCCGCACCGAAGATTTTCAAGTGTTTGCAGATATGAGACTCGCAGGCGTGGGCATGATCGGCGTGGTACATGCCACTCGGGGCATCGATGCATTGCAGCGCTTAGTCGGGCGTGTGGAGCTCGGCATGATCCCACAGGTGGTAGACACCGTCGTCTTCATTGAGGCGGGCAACGTCAAGCAGGTCTATGAGGTGGAGTTTACGGTTAAGGTGCCCACGGGCATGGGGGATGAGGATCTAGCAAGGCCCGTGATTGAAGTGAGGGAGTTCGACTCGAAAAAGCTCATGTTCGAGATCTACAGCTTCGGGGAACAAGTGGTTGTCATGCCGGTATCTGAAATTATTACAGAGAAGCCCACGTGGAGGCTGGCCGCGCGCACGCTCGAATATGAATTGGGCAAACTCGTGAAGGGCAGCCTGGTCGTCGAAGTCAAATCCGACCAGAAAGCGACTATTTATATTGACGAAGACCAGATCGGGTATATTCTGGGGCGGGGGGGCAGCCGAATCAGCGAGATCGAAGAACAGTTGGGCATTCATCTCGACGTGCGCTCTTTCGATGAGATGGACACCAGCTACGGGCGCGAGGTAGAAGTCAGCGTGAACGATCGCCATGTGATTTTGGATGTGGATTCGAGTCTTCGGGGCAAGAATGTTGAAATTGTTGTAGACGGCGAGGCGGTGTTTATGGGCTCAGTCTCCCGATCGGGCAGCATAAAACTCCTGCGGGGCACGGAGCCCGCGGAGAAGATCTACGAAGCCTATCAGCGCGGTGAAAACATTCGGGCCCGCCGGGCGGGCTAAAATGATCTACCCAACAGCAACCGCACCAGCATGCCCGCCACAGTGAAAAGCGCTGCCAAGGCCAGAAGCCAGAGCTTCAATGCTTTAACGCTCGGCCAGTCCCTGATAGCTTGAATCATCTCATCGCTGCCCTTCAACGCCTTGATCTTCGCCCCAAGCTGAGTGATCATCTCGCCCAAGATCAGTTCTAATAATTTCAGGCTGAGTACGCCAAAGGCGCAGATGCCGCCTAACGCTAAGAGCACACTCACCACTAAATGTGGGGGGATCATGAGCTGCCCCCTTTCGCCAGCCACAGCTCCACGCTGAAGTTGATCAAAGCCACCGCAGCCGCCACGACGGCTAATATGTCGATGAGTCGAGCAGTTTGTGGGGGCACCGGCTTGACAAAGGCGTGCAAAACGATCAGCGCTAGAACCATAACAATCAAAATCAAGTACACCATCGTTATAATCATTGAGGGAATCTCGACACGAAGTAACTCTCTCACCTCTCACCACCCCTTTAAATAGCAGTTGCACTAGCATAATACAAATTTTGTGAAAGGTCAAGGGCTCAAGCTAAAGCTTGAATATCATCCCAAAGCTGAACTGAAGATGGGCGGCACCTTTGGCGAGGGTGACTTCGACGTCCGGCAAAAACACGATGAGTTTCAGATCGAAAAAGAACGTGGTGTTCTGAAATATATCTGACTTCAGACCGACAAGCCCATAGCTGGCGAAGCGCCACAGATCGATATCCGAGCTCACGAAGTGCATCAACCCAGAGCCCGCTCCCACATAGGCTTTAGCGCCCACCCTGAAATTAAACAGCAGCAACGTATCCAGTTGGGTCAACGAAATGGAGTTGAAGCTCCCAGTGCCCAAAGTGAAGCGTGCACTCACTCTTTGCTCCGCAGGCATTTCGACGACGACCTGCCAGATCAGTTGGGCTTGTGAAGAGATGTTCAGCAGCGCTTTGAGTCCGCCTAGTTCCAGCAATCCGACCCCGCCGCCTACAGCGATGAGAGACTCCGTCGCATGGCCCTCAAAGCCGGCCAAAAACAAAACAACGCACACATAGAGGCACGCCGCAAAAGCCTTCATTTGTCAAATCCCCTGTGATTTGTTATCGTATCATCGCACGCTATGAAAGTCAAAGAGCTGGATGCGCATTTGATCAACAAGATCGCCGCGGGGGAAGTGATTGAAAGGCCTGCTTCTGTTGTGAAAGAGCTTATCGAAAACAGCCTAGACGCCGGCAGCACCCTTATAGAGATAATAGTCGAAGGTGGAGGCATCAGGCGCATCGCCATCAGCGACGACGGCGAGGGCATGACCAAAGAAGATCTTGTGCTCGCTGTCAAGAGACACACGACGAGCAAGATTCACACAGAAGCTGATTTAGAAAATATAAAAACACTGGGCTTTCGAGGGGAGGCGCTGGCCAGCATCGTCGAAG
>FWPU01012863.1_pt1 | contig 10879 bp, 9 predicted proteins | sample 2228361 | NCBI WGS metagenome assembly FWPU01 (sample SAMEA103939777, study PRJEB20133) | metagenome | reverse complement strand
CGCGGAAAACCCCCAGGGTGGCGCACCGGCCGCCCCAGAACACCCAAAATGCGCCATTCGGTCGTCCGAAAAGGCGCTGTGAGCGCACAAACCGCTTGATTTTCGATTGGTAAGGTGCAATTCACGACCCTGACCCCACGTCAGGGAAAAACCGTTTGTCTAAACTCGAGCATGAACTGAGGCAGGGATTTATCCCGCTGGAACAGGCTGGAAATCTCGCTGACTGAGCAGTTAATTTCGCTTTATGTTGCGTCCCCGAAGGGGATAAATTCCGTGTTATGAAGTCTTTGGGTCGCAATAGATGTTGCAGGTACGATCCTATTATTACACAAGCCTGACCAGAAAAGCAAGTCGCTTTTTCGCTGTTCATCTTGCTATCATGTCTTGCAGGCCGCGCAGCACGGATTCGATGTGTGCTTGCATGGCTTGTTCGGCAGCCTGCTCGTCGCCTTGCTCCAGCGCGGTCAAGATGGCAGCGTGTTCCAGCGTATCTATTTCGTCGCGCCCTGGCACGGGTCGTGATGCGGAGCGCAGATAGTTGCCGATTCGCATGGTAGGAAAGGCGGCCCATAGTTGTTTCAAAGTGCGCACCAGATAGGGGCGGCGGCTGGCAGTGAAGATCAGTTCATGGAATTGACGGTTGAGTTCCCGATATTTGACCACCTCCTCAGGCGCTGCGTGCTTTTGAATCTCTGCGTGCAGGCGTTTGAGTTCAGCGATTTCCTCGGCCATGATTTGTCGAGCGGCAAACCGAGCCGCGCGGCCCTCCAGGAAGGCGCGCAAGGCATACAAGTCTTCCAGATCGCTGAGAGGGAAATCCACCACGCGCACACCACGATATGGAACATGCTCGACCAATCCCTCGACAGAAAGTTGTTTCAACGCTTCGCGTACTGGCATCTGGCTGACATTCCATTCTTGCGCCAGGCGCTCTTGCCGCAACCACTCGCCAGGTTTGTATCGCCCCTCTAAAATGGCGGTGCGGATTTGCTCTGCAACGAGGTTGTGCAATTGACGATGGGATGGGGAAATGTCTGCGAATGTCATTGGTGTTTTCGTATGTTTTTGACATTAGATATTATATCTAATAATACTATAGCATTTTTAGCGGGGAGAGTCAAGTAGCCAATTCACCCTTTGCCCTTTGGCTGTTCAATAAGGCCCGAATTTGTGGCGCAATGTCGGCCAAATCTTTCAATCCCTCGCTCAATAGCCGATGGTGTCGTCCAATGACCAGCCCTGGCACGCTGGCCTGTGTATGTTGCCGGGTAGACAGGTCCTCGAAATTACCGTGATCTGATGTGATCAAGATCAAATCCGAGTCAACATCCCACACGGAAAGCAGGCCATCTAGCACACCGTCCAGGGTCGCCAGTTGTTCGAGCGCCCAGGCCATATCCTGCTTGTGACCGGCGTAATCGCTGGCCCAATACTCGAACAGAGAGAAATCGTAATTCTGAGCCAGTCTTGCCAGCCTTTTCCCCGCCTCGTACGCGGACAGGAGGGGGGCCTCCGTCAAACCCAGCAGGGTGCGCCATCCCAGCCCGGTGAAGTCGGCCGAGAGCGCCCGCCCGGCATACAAATCGTCTTTGGTGAAGAGTGGATATCCTGCGTTGGTGACCGCCAGCGGGATAGCCGAATACAGCCGTTTACCGCTGGCGATGCCCTCGAAATAGCGCGGCGGATAGGCGTTCAGCAAGGCGGCAGTCTTTTCTTTTGCGCGTAGCCATGAAAACAGCGTTTGCCCATCGTTCAGGTAACGGACTACAGCGGGGTTGGGTTTCGGGCCATAGTGGTAGCCTAGTTTGGCCGGGACGTTGACGCCGGTCAGCAGAACAGCCTGGCCAGTAGCCGATTGTGGCAGGCCGGCCACGCCCAGGCAAGCGTCCAGCGCCAGCAAGGAAACCAGGTCTGACTCAAAGGGGGCCGCTGAAGCAGTCAGATTTTGACCGCCCAGTAGGGCGCGCAGGGTGGGCATTTGCGCGGCGGCGAGGGGATTGATGCCGGGGTCATCTTTGCCGAGGCCAACGCCATCGAGGAAGAGAAAGAGGATGCGCATACGCTGAACCCCATTCTATCAAAGAATCAAACAGGCCATCCTCGCGGATGGCCTGTTGTACATTCGATTTTTACTTACGTGGCCGCTTCTTCCTGCGGGACGGGTTTCTTCAGCAGGAACAACATGCCTGTGGTGACGAGCGTGCCGACCAGCAGAGCCACCACGTACATGCCGAGGTTGTCCACCGCGTTGGGGATCGGCAGGACGAAGATGCCGCCATGCGGGACGTGCAACTGGCAACCCGCTACAGCCGAGATCGCGCCAGCCACGGCCGAACCTACCATGATGGAGGGGATGACCGCGAACGGGTCGCGCGCAGCGTAGGGAATGGCGCCTTCAGTGATGAAGGAGATGCCGAGCAGGGCAGCGGAGGGGGCGGCTTCACGCTCTTCTTCAGTGAAGCGGTTCTTGAAGAGATAGGCCGCAAGCGCCACACCCAGGGGCGGCGTCATGCCGGCCGCCATCACAGCCGCCATCGGCAGCGAGACGTTGCTGGAAAGCAGGCCGACAGAGAAGGTGTAAGCGGCTTTATTGACGGGGCCGCCCATGTCGAAGGCCATCATCGCGCCGAGGATCAGACCGAGCACGGCGGCGCTGCCAGCCTGCATACTAGAAAGCCAGGCGGTCAGGGCGTCGAGCGCGGCTTTGACAGGTACGCCGACCACATAGAACATGACCAGGCCAACGACCAACGAACTGACCAGCGGCAGGATGAGCACGGGTTTAATGCCAGCCAGGTTGCGCGGCAGTTTGACAACGCCATTGAGCCATTGGGTGAAGTAACCAGCCACGAAGCCGGCGATAATACCGCCCAGGAAGCCAGAGCCAGTCACGCCGGCCAGGATACCGCCGATCATGCCAGGCGCAAGGCCGGGGCGATCCGCGATCGAGTAGGCAATGTAGCCTGCCAGGATGGCAACCATCAGGCCAAAACCGCCCTTGGCGCCGATGGCGAAGATGTTTGCCCAGAAGGTCGTCCAGGCAGTGGGTGTGATGGCCGAGCCGTCGGGCCCGAGGGCAGCGTCGTAGGCGTATATGCCGCGCGCCGCAAAGCCGATGGCAATCAACAAGCCGCCTGCGACAACGAACGGAATCATGTACGATACGCCCGTCATGAGGTGTTTGTAGGCGCCCGGCAAACTTTTCTTACCACTTGCTGTAGACATATTCTCTCTCCTTTTTCGAGATGATTGATTTACGAAGCAAGCGCGGCTGTGATTACACTCGCTCCGTCCTTGATGGCCGCATTGCTGGACGTTTCATAAACCTTCTTGCCATTAAAGCGGCTCAAATCCACTTTGGTATCGGCGGCAATGATGACCAGGTCGGCTTCTGCAATCTCCTTATCGGTCAACTTATTTTCCACGCCGATGGAACCCTGGGTTTCGACCTTGATGGTGTGACCCAGTTTCTTCGCGCCGCGCTCCAACCCCTCGGCGGCCATGTAGGTGTGGGCAATGCCCGTGGGACAGGATGTGATTGCAACAATCTTTGCCATGCAGTTCTCTCCTTTCTTCATAAGAATCGGATTCAGCCTTGCGGCTGGCTGACCCCAAGCGGGATGATTTGAATTTGCGACTGAAATGCCTCTATTTTTTCAGACTGCGGTAGGTCGCGGCCCAGGCGCGTTACCGCGCTGACGGAGAACGCTGTTGCAAGCCGCGCGCACGCCTCAAGCGACATCTTTTGCGTCAGGCCCGCCACCAACCCTGCCACCATCGCGTCACCCGCACCAACCGTAGACTTGACTGCCAGGTTCGGTGGGACTGCCAGGAAGGAGGCTTCTTGCCCGCAGAACAACGCCCCATCCTTACCCATCGAGACGACGACAATCTGTGTTTTCTCGTTCAGCATGGAACGCGCCGCGCGATGGATAACGGTTATCTCTGTCAACGTCTCTCCAACCAGGGCGCTCAATTCGTTTATGTTCGGCTTGACAAGATATGGTCCTGCTTTGAGCCCTTCTGCCAGCGCCTCGCCGCTGGTATCCAGCGCTACCTTGCGTTCCTTTGCTTGCAGGAAGCGAATCAACTCAGCGTAAAAAGTAGGGGAGAGGCCAGGTTGGATGTTGCCCGAAAGCACGAACCACTCGCAAGTCTTGGCCAATGTTTCGATTTGTTTGTAAAAGTTCTCGACGGCATACTCGCCTGGAATCTGGCCTGGCGCGTTGACATCAGTAGTCTGCTGGTTCGCCTCGTCCACGATTTTGATGTTGATGCGTGTTTCGCCAGGTAGGCGGATGAAATGGTCCTCGATTCCCTTGCGGGCGAAGTGATGCTCGAAGGTGGAGGCGTTTTCTTCACCGAGGAAACCCGTTACCGCGACGTCGAGGCCGTGGTCGGCGAGGAAGGAAGCGACGTTCACGCCCTTGCCGCCCGCGTCGAAGCGCATGGCGCGGCTGCGGTTGACCGCGCCCGCCTGGAAGTTATCCACGAAGACGGTTTGGTCGAGCGCGGGGTTGACGGTGACGGTGGCTACTTTCATAACGCGCGTACCTCGGCGGCTGTGCGGCAATGTAGCGCGGCTTGCGCCAATGCTTGCAGGTCCCTCAAGGCTGCTTTGCGCAGATGCGCCTTGATGGTCGGAATGGTTGGGACGGTGACGCTCAACTCTTTCACGCCCAGGCCGACGAGGATTTCGGCCCCGCGGGTATCGCTGGCTGCGCCGCCACAGACGGCCACCCATTTACCCTCTTTGGCTGCGGCGCGCACGGTCATATCTACCATGCGGAGCACGGCGGGATTCAACGCGTCGGCTTGCTTGGCCAGTTGCGGGTGGACGCGGTCCATCGCCAGCGTGTATTGCGTCAGGTCGTTGGTGCCGATGGAGAAGAAGTCCACCATTTTGGCGAAGTGATCGGCGAGGACGGCAGCAGAGGGAACCTCCACCATGATGCCGAGTTCCGCTTTAGGCGCACCTACCTTGGCACGAATTTTTTCGGTCACTTCCAAAATTTGCTCCACATCTTCTACTGTGGTGACCATCGGGAACATGATGCGGATGTTGGCTTCTTTCGCGGCGCGATAGATGGCGCGCAGTTGCGGCAGGAACAGGTCGGGGCGGGCAAAGCACAGGCGGATGCCGCGAATGCCGAGGAACGAGTTGTCCTCTTTGGGTAAGTCCAGATGCGCTACCTGTTTGTCGCCGCCGATGTCCAGCGTGCGGATGGTCAGCGGGCGGCCTTCGAGCACCTGCGCCATATCACGATAGACTTCGTATTGTTCGTCTTCGGTGGGGGTTTTGCCGCTTTCGAGGAAGAGGAACTCAGTGCGCATGAGACCCACGCCCTCCGCGCCATACTCCACGGCCTTCACGGCGTCGGCCACGCGGTTCACGTTGGCGTAGACTTCCACATTGAAGCCGTCGCTGGTGTCGGCGGGGGAGAGACGGTTGGCGTAGTCGGCGTCAAGTTGGCGTGCAATTTCGGTTTGTAGTTCCTGCGCGTCGGTCACGTCTTCATCGGACGGGTCGAGATACAACTTGCCGTTGAAGCCGTCGAGGATGCAGGGTGTGGCGCTTGGAATATCGAGTACTTCCGCGCCTGCGGCCACGATGGCGGGGATACCCATGGCGCGCGCGATGATGGCGGTGTGCGAGGTGGGGCCTCCCTTGGCGGTGATAAAACCCAGTATCAGGTCGGGGTCGAGGTTGGCTGTGTCGGAGGGAGTCAGGTCGTCGGCGGCAAGCACGAACGGTTCGTGCGGATGCGTGGACGTTTCGTCCGCGATGCCGAGCATGTGACGCAGGACGCGCTGTCCCACGTCGCTCAGGTCAATGGCGCGGCCAGCCATCACGGGGTCGTCCACTTTTTTGAGCAGGTCGATGCGCGCTTGGATCGTCTGTTGCCACGCCCAGGCCGCGCTGTGTTTCTGTGCAATCAGCGCCTCCGTTGCGTTGATGAGTTCGGCATCCTGCAAAAATTCGGCGTGGACTAAAAAAATAGAAGCCTGCGACGAGCCGAGACGGGTCTTCACTTCGTCGTACAGTTTGATGAGTTCCTTGTGCGCGGCTTCGAGCGCGTTCTGGAATTGCCGCTTCGCGGCCAACGGGCTGGCGGGCGTGTCCTCGACGACGATGCTCTTCGGGTGATGCTGAACGACCACGCCGACCGCGATGCCGTCCGAGGCGGGGACGCCCGAAAGCGTGGATGCGACCGATTTGGGCGACCAGGCCAAACGGTCACGTGCGGGAAGCGCAACGGCAGGCTCCTCTTCGCCGAGTCCGCTTTCGATGGCGCCCTTCAACGCGGCCAGCGCTTCGTCGGCGTCTGCACCCTCAGCAGACACGCGGACTTGCGTCCCTTTCGGCGCGCCAAGTTGCAGGATGCTGACCAGACTCTTCGCGTCGGCGACTGCTTCGCCGCTTCGCACACGGATATTGGCCTGATACCGTTTCGCGAGCGCCACCAACTCCGCGGCGGGACGCGCGTGCAGCCCTGTCGCGTTCTGAATGACGGCGTCGAAATATTTTTCGTAATCGGTTGTGGTGGCTGTGGGGGATTCGGGTCGCTGACCCGTGAGGGATTCGATGATGTCGTACTTGTCTGTGGTGACGGCGAGACGGGCGGCTTCTTCTTCGTCGGAAACGACCCCTGTGAGTTTGCGCAGGATGCCAAGATGTTCGTCGGACCTGGCAGCAATACCCACCGCGAGGTGGACGGTCTCGCCTTCGTTCCATGGCACGCCCTGGGGAATTTGCAAAACGGCGATGCCTGTTTTCAGAATGTATTCGCGGTTTTCGGGCATTCCGTGTGGGATGGCGATGCCGTTGGCAAGGTAAGTATTGGCGACTTTCTCGCGCTCGAACATGCTGTCTATGTAGCGCGGGTCGATGTTGCCGTTTTCAATCAACAAGCGCGCCACCAGTTGGATGGCTTCTTGTTTCGTCTTTGGCGACGCTCCCAGTTGGACCTGCTGCGGGCTGAGTTCGAGCATGAGACCTCGAGAGGGGGTGAGCAGTACCGCAATATTTTGCGAAGCGCAAGACAAATCTTGCGGTATTTCCATTGGTTGACGGCTGTTAGTGTAAACGATTACATTTATATTGTCAAGGTTTTTGGCTGAAATTTGTTTGAAATGACGAACTTTATCTGTTTTCTTGTCAAAATCGGCAAAAAGAAGTATGGTTAAGGCTGGAAAGACCGACATAAAAAGTAAACGATTTCAACCCGATTACATTGAAATGGTATAATCTCACCATGCCTAGCATCAAAGATGTTGCCCAAGCCGCAGGGGTCTCTATTGCCACCGTTTCACGCGTACTGGCGAATGCTGATGCCCCCATTCGTCCCGAGACGCGCGAGCGCGTGCTCAAAGCGGTTGCCGACCTCAATTACCGCCCGAATCTTGTTGCTCGCAGTTTGCGCGCGCAGAAGAGCGCCCGCATTGCCCTGGTGGTTTCGGACATTCGCAATCCGTTCTTCACCGCCATCGGCCGCGCCGTGGAGGATTGCGCCTACGAGCGAGGCTATACTGTCTTGATGTGCAATACGGATGAGAATCCTGAAAAAGAGGAACTTTACTTAAATGTGCTGCACGATGAGAGCGTGGCAGGCATTATCTTTTCCCCCACCCAGCAGTTTGGTGCAAAACTTCCCACCTATCATTCGGACATTCCCTTCGTCATCATTGACCGCGCTGTGGACACGAGAGAGGCCGACATGGTCTTGCTGGACAATGTGGCTGCCGCATACGAACTGACGAGACACCTGCTCGACAACGGCTACCGCAAACTGGCGGGTCTCTTCGGCGACGCCTCCACGACAGGGCAGGAACGCAGTCGCGGATTCCACAAGGCGTTGAAAGAACGTCAACTCACTCCCATCGCTGCACATTTCATTGCCCCGCGCATTCGTCAGGGCTTCGAGGCGACGCTATCCCTGCTGGATTTGCCCAATCGCCCCGATGCCATCTTTACCAGCAACAGTCTATTGACGGCAGGCGCACTGGAAGCCATCCGCGCGCGGAAATTATCTGTGCCGCGCGATGTGGCGCTGGTGGGCTTTGATGAGACCACCTGGGGCGCGCTGGTGGAGCCGCCCATCACGGTCATTGCCCAACCGACGGAGGAGATTGGCCGCACCGCTACCGAGTTGTTGTTCCAGCGTATTGCCGAACCGTCACGTCCGCCGCGAACGGTGATTCTAAAAGGTCAGTTGTTGGTGAGGGGGTCGAGCACCAAGAGACGATGAGTCGAAATGCCCGCGAATCGAAAGGCCGAATTAGCAGGATGGTCAGGCTCGAAACACATATTCGATTGCAAAGAAGACCTTTGGTCTTGACCTGAGCAGTTACAGGCGTTTGTTGCGAGAGAAGTGGGGCTAGTCAAAAACGCCTGAGCATGAAGGGGAGATGCCGAGGCCATAGAGGCGGCTGAGGTCCGCCTCAGCAGGTTGGAGTGTAGAAAGAAGCGAGGCAGGGAGAGCGCGGCGACAACATCCCTTTGGATAGGGTAGAAGGTCTTTGGTCTTTTTTGTTGAATTCAGCGTGTAGGTAGAACAAGTTGGGTTAAAATGTGAAAAACAGGCATTGTTGGGATGCCTGGATATGTCCTGACAAGGAGAAAAACATGGCAAAAGGTTCTGCATTCGGTAAAACTATTTTGATTGGTGATCAGTTCGTGCTGGAGGAAGTGCCGGCTATTGTGTCGTCTATTCCTTTCGAGACCATTGCAGAAGTGGAAAGGATCTACGGCGAAGGCTGGGTGTTGGAAGACAACCGTATCGAGGTGCCGGGGTACAAGGAAAAGAAGAAGGAACAACAGGTCGTCTCCATCAACCGCATTTTGGAGGTGATGAACATTGATGTCAAGAAGACGCCCATCAAAATTACCTATGGCGGCAGTTTGCTGGCAGGCAGCGGGGTGGGGGCTAGCGCGGCCAGTTGTGTATCTCTGGCGCGGGCATTGAATGCCGAGTTCAACCTGGGGTATACCATCGAGCAAATCAATCATGTGGGTTGGGAGGGCGAGTTTGCTTATCATGGCATTCCCAGCGGTGTGGACAACACGGCTTCGACCTATGGTGGGCTGTTGCTCTATTGGGTCAAAGGTCAGGAAAAGCATTTCGAGCGAATTGTCTCGAAAAAGCCGCTGCATATCGTGTTGGGCAATAGCGGCGTGACGGCCAATACTGCCTTGTTGGACGAGTATATCGAGGAAATGAAGAAGAAAGACCCGGCTGGCTTCCGCTCCCGCATGGAGGCGATTACAGCCCAGGTCTATGAGATGAAGGCGGCCCTCGAGAGCGGCGATTTGGAGAAGGTGGGCGCCATCATGACGGTTAATCACGAGATTTTGATCGAGATGGGGCTGTCGCATGAGAAACTCATCTATCTGTGCAATCTGGCTTTGAAGATGGGCGCTTTGGGTGCTAAGGTCACTGGCGGCGGGCGGGGTGGGTACATGAATGCGCTGACGACCGATGAGAAGATGCAAGAGGAAATTGCTGCGGCCATGGAGGCCGAAGGATATAAGGTCATTCGGGCTACGATAGGCGTGTGAGTATGGGAAAAGAAGATTTTCTTGCAGAAATCCGTAAGGGCATCGGGCTGTTGAAGTCTGGGGGCCGGCAGGTAGCCCTGGTGCATCACAACGATGCCGATGGGCTGACTTCAGCGGCTATCTTACAAACAGCGTTGACGCGGGCCGGTTTTTCCGTCCATCGCATTTGCATCGAGCGGGTGCATCCGCCGATTGTGGCGCGCATTCATGCTCAATTCGATGCCACCATTTTCTACGTTGATCTGGGCGGGCAGGCGGCGCCGGTCATCTCGGAGGCCAATCAGGGCCGGCGCACTACCTTGATTCTTGATCATCACCATCCGCACAAACCGACCGATCCGAAAGTGTTAAACATGGCTACCGAGTTCTTTGGCTTGTCGGGAGATATGGATATTTCGGCTTCGACGGCGGCCTATCTCTTTGCACTGGAGTTGGACGGTGTCAATCGCGATCTGGCGTATGTGGCTGTGTTGGGCGCGGTGGGCGATGAGCATGATCGGGAGGGGAAACTGATCAAGGAGAATCGCGAGGCGCTGCAAGATGCTATTGCGCAAGGTCAGATAACGGCCGAGGTGAACGAGGGCGGGAAGGAAATCTATTTGCTGACTCGCTTCGGGGCGTCCATGCCGATGGCGCCGCTGGCTATTGCGGTGACTACTTTGGGGGGAGTTGGGTATTACTCGGATGGTCCAGAATTGGGCGTGCGGGTGTGTCTGGAGGGGCTTTTCCCTGCCGCCAAGGATCGTTTGGAAGAACTCCGACACATTCAGCAAAAGGCTTACCAGGGGACCACTGCGCGCCTGAAACGAGATGGCTTCAGGGAAACGGAGCATATCCAGTGGTTTACGGTTGGGGATGATTTTTCGCCTATGGGTGTGAAGGTGATTGGCGAATATTGCGGGGATATTCGCAATGAGGCGTTCGTCAATCCAGAGAAGTATGTCGTTGGCTTCCAGAACATGGCCTCCGAAATTCCGGGAGTAGGTTCCTTCGATTGGGCGCAGACCAAGGCTTCTATGCGCGTCTCCACGTCTCTGGAACACAAGATTTTGAACGCTCAATCCATGCCATCTCTGGCTTATCTAGTCCCTGAAGCAGCCAGAAAGGTGGGCGGCTCGGTGGATGCTTGCCATGCTTCCACTGCGGCAACTATTGTGGACCTGGGCCGTGAGGAGGCGCTGGTGATGGAAATGGAGAGATTGATCCAGGCTGAACTGGCGAAAAAATAAGTTGTTATGACTCTACTGCAAAAAGGTTGTTTTACCGCTGAGATCGCAGAGTACGCAGAGATTTAACTGATGAAAAACTCTGCGCTCTCTG
>FWPU01012862.1_pt1 | contig 10879 bp, 13 predicted proteins | sample 2228361 | NCBI WGS metagenome assembly FWPU01 (sample SAMEA103939777, study PRJEB20133) | metagenome | reverse complement strand
AGGCTGTCATGAAAGTTGCTATCAGAAATGCCAGGCTTATGAAAAATGTCTTCCTAACCATCTCCTCCACTCCTCACGCAAGGCTGAAGCCTTGCCTTACACCAAATATCTCATTCTATCCCTAAGGAGGCCACGATCTCCTTGGTCATGGGGAAAAGCCTTGGCTTCCAAACCTCATAGAACTCACGCAGCGGCTTTAGCCCATTGCATAAGCGTTGAAATCTCTCCAGATCGGGCTTAGCAAAGTGCCAAAGTGTGGCATGGCGGTATGGGGATAGGCCTTGACTCCAAACCCCATGCAGTATTTCTACTAGCTCCTCAGAAGAGACTTGGAAGCCATCGTTCTTGAGCAGTTCCAGTAGATGGCTTTGCGTCAATTGATGGAATTCGGTATCATCCACCAGCACCCCGCCCACATCGAGCAAAACTGCTTGAATCTTCAAGGTCGTCACCTCTGATCTTCCAATGCTATAATAGGCGAGGAGGGAGATACTTGCAAAGTGAGAGCCTGTGAAATCTGCGGACGTTCTGAGTTAGTAGCAAGAGAGCTTGCAATTTGTGGGGATTGCATTCGAACAAGCGAAGCAGCTGAATCGCTGAAGCCCCATATTCGGGTAAGAGAGGCCTTGGGCCTCCCTAGTTTGATCCCTAAAGGTGGGATAAAATGCACCTTCTGCAGCAATTCTTGTGAGATCCCAGAAGGCGAAATTGGCTACTGCGGCCTGCGCCAAAATCTCAATGGCAAGATGGTGCACATCGCTGGAGTCAAATATGGCCTAGCGCATACTTACTATGATCCCATTCCTACTAACTGCTGCGCCGCCTGGTTCTGTCCCCCTTGTCGAGGCAAGCCCTTCGGCCTCAATCTATCAGTCTTCTTCTACGGCTGCAACTTCGACTGCCTCTTCTGCCAGAACTGGCAGCATAAGTTTCTTGATCAAGGCGAAAAACTCTCTGTTGAGGAATTCGTCAGAAGGGCGCTCAGGCCCCAAGTCCGCTGCATCTGCTTCTTCGGAGGCTCGCCCGAGCCCCAGCTTCCGTTTGCAATTAAAGCTAGCGAAGCTGTGCTCGAGCTTATAAGCTCTCATCAAAGGGAGATGCGGATCTGCTGGGAGTGGAACGGCTGCGGGAACCAAGCTTTCGTTAGAAGAGCGGCTGAGCTATCTTTGAGATCGGGGGGCATCATCAAGTTCGATCTCAAGGCTTGGAATAAGAGGCTCGCTATCGCCTTAAGCGGAGTCCCCAACGAGAGGGCCTAAGAGAATTTTGCGATGATCGCTGAAGAGTATCTGCCCAAGGCCCGACACCCAATGCTTACAGCTACAACGCTTCTTGTGACTGGCTATGTTGACGAAGAAGAGGTCTTTAATATTGCCAAGTTCATCGCCAAGCTCAATCCCCAGATCCCTTATAGCTTGCTCATCTTTCATGGGGACTTTACGATGAGGGATCTTCCGCCTACGCCTTTAGAACAGGCAATTCGCTGCTACAAGGCGGCTAAAGAAGCTGGGCTTAAGAGCGTTCACGTGGGCAATCTCCATCTCTTGCACATCTATAGCATGGAGGCATTTGAAGCCTTGGCGGCTCATGAAGCAGCTCCATAATCTTAATCTTCTACCAGCGCCAGCACATCTTTTAATGCCGAGATAGCAGGCCCTTGCCATTCTTCTGCCTCCTGATGATCGTAAGCAAGTCCATAAGTATCTTCAGGATATGGCACACGCAGGAGAACCGCCTGCATACCCGCCTGAGAAGCACCGGCCAGTTCGCCCTGGTCTCCATCGCCGACGTAGAGGCAGCTGTGCGGCTCCACAGCCAGCAGCTCACATGCTAGCCGATAGATGCGCGGATCGGGCTTCCTAAGGCCCACCTTACAGGAGAATATATGGAAATCCACCAGCGAAGCGAAAGGCGTATCTTGCCAGAGGAGTGGAACCTCTGCTGAGCAGTTGCTGATGAGCCCGATTTTGTAGCTTGCAGCCTTCAGGAGGGTCAGAGTCTCCACGGCGTCTGGCCGTGGGGTGCTGAGTGCGCGCTGCGTGTAGTCACGCCGTATCTGGGCGGCTGCTGAAATCTGAGCGGCCTCCACTTGCAGCCCAAGAGCCTGGCAGATGTGCTCAAGGTTGGCTTCCACGCTGGCAAAAACCCCTGTGGCTCGCTTCTCGTAGGTTTCGACCCACAAGCGTACAAAATCTTGATGGGGCGCGTTAAGAGCGCCAGCCATCTCAGACAGCGCGCGCCTGAATGCCTGAGTGTAAAAGCCCACCAAAGTCCCAAAGAGATCGAAGATGATAGCCTTGTACTTCATGGGATTAAAAGCTCCCTTCTGCTGGCATAGCACCTAAGACCTCCTCACGACCGATGTGATGCACAGCTACCTTCTCCATCTCGGCGTAGAGATCCTCTCCCAAGTAGAAGGCCGGCTTGATTTTATCTAAATTTAGAACCCCTCGCTCATCTAGGGCCTCTTTTAAGTAATGAACGGCGACGACCTCGCCCACGAACCACTCATGATCGCCATAAGTATGGTGCTCCACCAGCTTGCACTCATAGGCGGCATAGGCGTCCTTCAAGATGGGGGAACTAATTTTTAGCGGCTCCTCTTTGGCTATTTGGAACTTCGCAAATTTTTCAAACTCTCTTCCGCTAGTGCGGCCTACAGAGGCGATGAGTTTGCGGCTCTCTATGGGCAAGAAATTTACCGCAAACTCCTTAGCTTCTAAGATGAGCTTGCAAGAGAATCTTTTGGGCGAGATGGCTATCCCGTAGAGCGGGGGCTTAAACGATAATGAGCAATGCCAAGCCACGGCCAGCGCGTTCTCCCTCTCCTCGGCCTTGACAGTTACCACCGTCGCCAACTTGGGATAATGCTGAAGGAACTTGTCTACATCTTCTGTGCGCACTTTGGACATCTTCGCTTCCTCCTTCTTCCTTAAATTCTTTCTGCTATAACTCGAAAAGTTCTTTGTAGAGCACCCAGTGTTTTCTTCCATACCCGCGATGAAAGTATAGCTCAAAAATCTGCCCAGTGTGCGTTCTCACGACGTAATGATCCCGATGCCGACGTCGCCACCACGCTTTCTGAAAGTCCAGCTTGCGCTGCATCTCCAAGACCGCTTCAATTTTATACTCCCGGCCGCGCCAGGTAAACGCACTGGGCGGGCCTGGCTTGCGCTCGAAGCGCACCTCGATCTCCTCGTCGATGAAGCGAGACTGCGCTGACATACTAGTTCTTCTCAGAAGCTAAAGCCTTCTCTTCCGCCTCATAGTCGAAGGCGTCCCAACGATATTCTTGAGGTGGGTGCTGGATGTGCCAGCTCACCGAGCGGCGCAGACGCTCTTCTATTGAGTAGCCCTCGCGATAGCCCAGCTTCTTGCGAATCTTGCTCGTGTCGCCCACGATGTGCTGCTGATGAGCTATATAGAGACCCAGATGCGGCGGGAGCCGCTCATCGGGAATAATCACAATCTCCAGCTCTGCCCCCATCACAGCCGCAATGGCTTCGGCCCACTGCTTCATCGTCAAAACGCGATCTTCGCCGACGTTGAAGATCTCTCCGATAGCTTGCTCGCTCTCTAAAGCCAAGGCGACAGCATTAGCGACGTCTTCGACATAAGCCCGCTGGCAGAGCCAGCAGCTTCCCCCGCCCATGAGCACTTTCTTCCGCCCATCAAGAACGCGCTTGATGAATGGCCATTCGCGCGCTTGAGGGTCACGAGGGCCGTAGACCATCGGCAGGCGCAGGATTGTTGCTGGAAAGTCACCTTGCTTATAAGCCTGCATAACCGTTCGTTCTACTAAAATCTTCTCATAGTTCTCAAAGCCCGGCAGCTTCCCACGGTAAAGATAGTGCCGCTCTCTTAAAGGTGCCTCTTCGGGAATTGGGATAAGATCGCTTACGCCATCTTCTTGCATGGCTCCCCAAGCGCGATAGACATCCATGCTGCTGATATGCACCGAGGCTTTGATGGCCCCCCGAAAGACTTCTAAGGCTTGCTTAGAGTCCTCATCGTTCATGGGAATGATGTCAATGACTGCATCGAAATTCTCATCGAGTAACAGCTCTTTGTAGTGCAGAAGTTGCTTGCGATTGCCATGAATATGCTTCACTTCTTGAGAATGTTCTGCCTCATGCTCGCCACGATGAAATATAACTACTTCATGGCCGCGAGAGACCAACTCTTCTGCTACAAAATAGCTTACGAAGCCCGTGCCGCCAATAATTAAAACTTTCATTTTTCCCTGTCTTTCTGCTAAGACCTCCCAATGGCTGTGCCTGCGGCCCTGCATCTCTGCACAAATTTATAGCACAACTATACCAAGTCCAAGATGGCCAATGTCGGTCTGCTCCCAATTCGGAAGGGCACCACGCTGTTCCCGAGGCCCGGCGAGACGTAAAGCACGCTCCGGCCCACCTTGTACCATCCTCCCACGAACGAGCCGCTACCCGGAGGAAGCCATAACACGACCCCAAATGGAGCAATCTGGCCCCCATGCGTGTGGCCCGAGATGATCAGCGTCGCTGCCTGTGCCTTGGGGGCAATTTCTTCGGCAATGGCCGGGCAGTGGCTCAGAACTAGAGTCTGTTGTGACCGCTCCTTCTCGAGCAAGCCGAGATCGGGGCTGCCGCCCAGCAGGTCGTCCAGGCCCACAATGCGAAGATCTGTGCCCCACCATTCGATGACGGCCTCATCATTGATTAGTAACTGAACTCCCGCTTCTTCGTAGTAGCTGCGAAGCATGCGGAGGTTGACGCCGCTCAAGTACTCCCAGTTGCCCAAAACCGCGAATTTACCCAGCGGAGCAGCCATGGGCCCGAAGAGATCTCTCACGAGAGGTTCGTTGCCCTTTTTATCTACGGAATCCCCGACGATCACTATTAAATCACACCGTGCGCGGTTGACCTCCGCAATCAGTTGGTTGGCAGGGAAGCGATAATTGGGCGCATGTAGGTCGCTCAAGACTCCCAGGCGCAGATGTTTGGAAAGGCCCCAGACCGATCGGGAGTAGGTCTGAACGGTCAAGGCGTTAGACCACCAGCCGTATCCCGCGCTGCCTGTGGTCGTCGCTGCAATCATAGCTCCGCCCAGCTGAAGGAACCGACGTCTATTCATGCTCTCATGAGCTATACTCGAACGGAATCCCGCGATGCAGGCCCAGCGAGCGCGCACATTCCACAACTTCCCAATATTCTTTGGAAGTGATCCGCCGCGAAAGCTCCGGATATTCAAAGGCCTTATAAACGGGGTGATACTGCGCCATGATGTTGATCCATGAGTCGCGCGACAGCTCTTCAGCAATGAACCTCAAAACTTCTCTTGAGCCCGCTAGGCCATGGGGCAACACTAAGTGTCGAATGAGCAGCCCTCGCTTGGCTAAGCCATCTTTAACGACAAGATCGCCAACTTGGCGGTGCATCTCTTTAAACGCGATGCGCGCCACATCCCAATAGTGCTTGATGCCCGAGTATTTCTCAGCGATCTGAGAATCGCTGTACTTGAGATCCGGCATATAGATATCAACAACGCCGTCTAATAGTCTTAACGCCTGCACGGAGTCGTAAGCGCTGGTGTTGTAGACTATGGGCAGTCTGAATCCCTGAGGGATCGCCAGCTCTAATGCTTCTAAAATCTGTGCCACGACGTGGCTGGGCGTCACTAAATTCAAATTGTGACAACCCATGCGCTGGACTCTTAAGAAGATTTCGGCTAGCTGCTCGGCATTGACCGCACAACCGTCTAGCAGTTGGCTTATAGAATAGTTCTGGCAGTAGAGGCATCTTGAGTTACAGCCGGCGAAGAAGACCGTGCCGGAGCCATGAGTGCCGCGCAGCACGCTCTCCTCCCCGAAGTGGGGGCCGAACGAACTCACCAGCGCGAAGCGGCCCACGTTGCACTGGCCGATCTCGTTCTTTAGGCGATTGGCGCGGCAGACGCGCGGGCAGAGCGCGCAGGCCTCTAAGCGCTTGCGCGCCTCTTCTACCCGCTCGTGCAACACGCCATGCTCATAGAGCTGCAGATAGCTGGGATAGGCAACGCTTTCTGCTCTCATAATCAGCACACATCAGAAATCCAGCAAGCTGCCAAGCGAGACACCGGCGAAGTAGATCTCTCCCTTCTTCTCGCCCTCAAATCCTTGCAACGGATAGGCAAACCCGAACGAGAGCTCGAGGGGCAAGCCGAACAGAATCTCCGTCTTCACCGCCAACTCAACGCCCGCTTCAATCTTGAGCTGTCTCACATCCAAAGCGATCTCTTGTGGTCTAGCCCACGTCTGGCCCGCTCTCATGAACGGCTTGGCCCACAGCTCATCAACGATCAAGAGATTGAGCACCGAATAGTCAAGCTCACGCGCCAGCGGGAGGACGACTCCCACTTGCCCGAAGAGTTTGAAGTTAGCGGGAACTATCCGCTTCGAGTCAGAAAAGCTCTTCAGCTCCTCCAACGCAAATTTGAGGGCGTCGGGCAATTCCCCAAAACTATAGCCCAGCTCAATCTGACCATCTAGATAGACGTTGGGCATGAGCCGAAAGCGCTTGAAGCTGTCGAGTGAGAGTTTCAAAAACCCGCGTTCGCCGGGCAGATTGGTACGGACAGATGAATGCGCCAGCCAGTAGTTGCTGGGCCTGTTGTCGCGCAAGTAATCGAGACCCAAGTAATCCACGGGTGTGCTCACTTGAAGGGCTTGCGAGCCCATCGTGCGTCCCACCGAGAGCCGGAAACGGTTGGCGGGTGCCCACCATTTACTGGCAATGCCGATCTGGGGATGCTCATAAAGCGTGAATCTTAACCCCAGCTCCCCGGTCAGTTGACCGCCACGTCCCAGAATCGGGTCGAAGTCATCCAGACGCAAGCGCACACTAATTGATGAGCCGCGCCCCGAGTCGAGCGAGAAGGTGCTCAGACCATCAAGCAAGAATCTTTCATCTTCGAAGTCGGGCCGTAGCAAGAGCGACCAACTATGATCTCTACGAAATCCGCCTTCGATCCCCAACAAGCTGAAGCGAATCGCATAAGCGTCCAGGGGCATGATGCGCTTGCCGAAAGAAATTTGAAACTTCCTGGGCCAGTGGTTGTTAAAACGATTGATATCGGGCACCATGCTCTCCGGGTCAAGGTGCACCGATTGGATTCGACTCTTAGAGGTGAAAGTAAGCACGTCTTGTGACTTCTCAGCCATCCAGACCTGCTCAACGGTCTGCCCGTCTTGGGCCATCGCTCTGAGAGTTATGGGCATAGCGATATCGCCCTGGCGGGAGAGATGGACTTTCGTGACCCAAACGTCGTCTGTCTTTTGGGACTCGACTTTGTCAATGCGGCCATCGAGCGACTCCGCGCTGTAGAGCCACTTTTCGAAAAATTCTTTGAGGTCTTTGCCGGAGATCTCCTCAGCAATCTTCTGAAAATCTTCAGTCGTGATGACGCGGTGCATGTAGCGTTTAGAAGCCTCTTGAAGAATGCGGTCTATGGTCTCCCGACCCACTAACTCCTCCAGCGCCCGGAGAACCAGCGAGCCCTTGGCGTAGATCCGCCCATACCAGTCCAAGAATGTGGAGAATTCAACGTCCGCTCGCGGTTTGACAATTGCCTGATCGAAGCCGTTCTGAACCATCCGCAGATAAATGAGCTCGTCGCCATGCTCGCGGAGATTGAGATAACCCATTTCTGAGTCGAGCAGCCCCTCGATGAGCCCTTTCTTAAACGAAAAGTAGTTCGGCCCGAACGCACCATACTTGTCCTCGAAGTAGCGCACGGCCATGTACTGGGCAAAGGACTCCGCCAGCCAGGGCTCGGCGTTCGCATCGAACCCCACGCCAGCACCCCACCACATATGAGCAACTTCATGGGCCATCCCCGCTTGCAGCCCCTGATCCAACATGCCGGGAATGACCAGATCCTTCGTGCGGAAGATATCCCTACCCATCACGATAAGTCCGTCACTGGCCGTCGCGACCTGCGAGTAGTGAGTTCCTTCAGCAATGGTGAGCTTCTTGTAGCCGTACTCGCCAAAGTGCGCGCCATGGTATTTGAGTGCGTCGGCGGCCAGAGAAGCGAAGAAGCGCGCAGGCGTCTCATGCCCCGGCAAGTAATAGACTTCAATGGGGATCTCGTAGTCGAGCTGATAGATCTCGAACGGCTCGCCCATGACGAGGGGCATCGAGAGCTGGGGTGTGTAGCTTTCCAGCAGCAGCGTCTTCCGGCCGTTCTCGGACTTTTCAACAGTTTGCTGGGCGTTGCCAGCCGCCACTTTGAAGCTCTCAGGCACGGTCAGTCGCACACGAACCCAGGCTGAGGGGGTCTCCATCTTCAGGGTCTTCCCCTGCCCTGTAGGCCGCCCCAAGGCCAGCGTCCTGGCTGGCATCGCAGCCGGATACCACGGGATAAACTGCCATACATAGATATCGCCGTGGTGTGACGGGCTGACCCACTTTTGATCGGGGAACTTCGTGATGAACTCGATCTTGAGCTTGATCTTGGCTCCAGGGGCCAACGGCTCCGGCAAGTCAACCCGCAGCAGCGTCTCTTGCAGAGAATAAGTTTGCAAGGCCGGCGGAGCCGCCTCTAGCTGCCAGTTCGGTGTCTTGCCATCTTCTGTGGTAACAGAAGTGATCTTCGTCCAGGCCGGATCAAAGCCATTCCAGTAGCCTTCGTCGAGTAACGCTTCGTCAACATAAGGGTTCTTCTCGCGATCGAAGTTCGCCCACAAAATAAAATAGAGCGAGTCCAGCGGGCGATCCGAATCGTTGTAATACTCAACGACCTCGGAGCCGCTGAGCGTATGAGTCCTCGTGTCGAGTTGAACTGTGATCTCGTAGCGGCTCCACTCACTCGGGGCTTGGCCGAAGGCCGCAGCACCCCCTATGACGCTCAACAGCAGTAACAGCACAATAGTGCTTCTCATCGCACCACTCCATCATCAACTCGAACTCGTTAGTCCTCTCCGAACTCCTTCGCAAGATTAGTTTCTTTCGTCCAGCTGGCCGCCGCGATCAGCTGCTCTACGGATTCGGCATAGGCCGGCCAGTGAACTTCTAAATAACGCTCCAGCGCGGCCGCGGCTGATTTATTTTGTGTCGTTGCCATAAAGTGCGCCAGCCACCACGGACCCACGCTCTCAATCACCTCATCCAACACGACCCGAAGCGCCCAACAGCCTCTTCTGCCGCACTCGACCAAGAGATTCGCCGTCTGCCCCAACGCCTCATCTTCATCCCAATACTTAGCCATTCAAATCCCCCTCCCTCCAACTTTAAGTTAACGGCCCTGCCGCTTCGATCAGCTTTTCGCCCGCTTCTAGCGCTCGCTCGTTGAGTGCGCGGAAGCGCTCCGGCACGCGCTTCAGAACGGCCTCTCGTAAACTCTTAGCAGAGACCAAGCCCACCAGCGCATTCATCACCCCCAAGGCGACCACATTAGCCGCGACCTTGCTACCCACCTTTACTGCTGTCTCTGTAATCGGGAATTTGTACACGAACCCCCCGGCGGGCGCCTCGCACTCAATATTGCTTGAGTCCAAAATAACTACGGTGTCAGAGTTGGTTTGCGGGAAGTATTTCTCGAAGGCATCTTGAGACAGGCACAGCAGCAGATCGGGCTTGGTGACTTGCGGATAAGCGATCTTCTTTGCGGAGATGATGACTTCGGACTTGCTGGCGCCCAGCCTGGCCTCGGGGCCGTAGCTCTGGGTTTGCACCACGTTCTTGCCGTCGAGTAACGCTGCCTCCGCCAAGATCACGCCCGCGGTAATCAAGCCCTGGCCGCCCGCGCCGCTAAGCCTGATCTGCACCGGGTCTTTCTCGATCCTCCTCTGAGTCCTCTCAGCGCTCATAAGGCTCTCTCTTGTTCGACTGTTCTCTTTCGCACAGCTCTCGATAAAGCTCCGTATACTCCGGCCTTTGTTCGTCTCTGAAGATGCCTGTCGGCAGCTGTTGCGTCAACTCCGCTTCCTCTTCGACGGTCGTGTCATCTTGGGGAATGGTTGTATCTTTGAGGTACTGGAGCATCTCGTAGGGGTCGCGCAGCTCGTTCATCCGGCCAAAATACGTGGGGCACGGGGTCAAGACTTCAACCACCGAAAAGCCCTTGTGGGCAAGGGCTCTTTTGATAAAATCGTTGAGCTCTTGGAAGTCGAAGACAGTGGTGCGGGCGACGAAGCCCGCTCCGGCTGCGATGGCCAACTCACACAAATCGAAATTTGGCTCAATGTTTCCAGAGAGGGAGGTGGTGGTGCGCTTGCCCTGAGGGGTGGTGGGAGCGAGTTGTCCGCCCGTCTGGCCGTAGATGGCATTGTTGAACACGATGGCCGTCAGATCAATGTTGCGCCGGCAAGCGTGAATGAAGTGGTTGCCACCGATTGCCACGGCATCCCCGTCGCCCATCGCTACGATCACTTTCAATTCCGGGCGGATGAGTTTGATCCCAGTGGCAAAGGCCAGCGCTCGCCCGTGGGTCGTATGCATGGTGTTGAAGTCTAAAATGAACGGCGTGCGCCCCGAGCAGCCGATGCCACCCAAGACGACGACTTCGTCTTTGTTAAGCCCCAGGGCCGCCACGGCATCTATTAGCGCTTTAACGATCACGCCGTTGCCGCAGCCGGGGCACCACACACTGGGCAGCTCCTCTTTTCGTAGATACTCTTTGTAGGGCTCGCCCATCGTCTCAGCTCCTCTTTTTTGCTCTTGTGCCTTCCTCATCCGTTAATCCGCTCTTGATCCGTTGAAAGATACATTCATAGATCTGCTGGGGCGTGATCAAGTTGCCGTCGACCCGACCTAAGTGTTCTACGAGGCAGTGGCCGTGCACCGTCCGATCTACCTCACGCACCAACTGGCCCAAATTGAGCTCCGGCACTAAAATGTATTCTATCTGCGGTGCGAGT
>FWPU01012859.1_pt1 | contig 10881 bp, 5 predicted proteins | sample 2228361 | NCBI WGS metagenome assembly FWPU01 (sample SAMEA103939777, study PRJEB20133) | metagenome | reverse complement strand
CGCCCCGCCCCCCGCCTCTCGCGGCCCGCCCCGCCTCTCGCCCGGCCCCGCCTCTCGCTCCCGCCCCGCGCCGCGCCGGGTTTACGCGCGGAGCTGCTTTTCGACGGACGCGACGAGATCGGCCTCGGTGAGCGGCTTTCCGGCCGCCTTCGCTTCCTCGGCCGCGCGGACCTTCGCCTCGTGCAGCACCTCCTTCGCGTGGTAGCCCTTGAAGCCCGTGCCCGCCGGGATCATGTGCCCGAGGATCACGTTCTCCTTGAGCCCGAGGAGATAGTCCACCTCTCCCGCCAGCGCCGCCCGCGTGAGCACCTTCGTCGTCTCCTGGAACGACGCCGCCGAGATGAAGGAGTCGCTGAAGAGCGACGCCTTGGTGATCCCGAGCAGGAGCGGCTTCGCCGTGGCCGGCTGGCCCCCCCGCTGCGCCACTTTCTCGTTTTCCGCCTTGTAGCGGAACTTGTCGATCACGTCGCCCGGGAGGAAGTCGGTGTCGCCGCTCGTCTCGATCTTCACCTTGCGCATCATCTGCGCGATGATGATCTCGATGTGCTTGTCGTCGATCGTGACGTTCTGCGAGCGGTACACGTTCTGAATCTCGCGGATGAGGTACTGCTGCGTCGGCTCCTCGCCGCTGATCCGGAGGATGTCGTGCGGGATCGCCGGCCCGTCCACCAGCGGCTCGCCGGCCCGAACGTACTGGCCCTTCACCACGCGGATGTGCTTCCCGCGCGGAATCAGGTGCTCCACCTCCACGCCCGACTCGCTCCTTACGATGATCGTGCGCTTCCCCTTCCGCTTCTCGCCGAGCTCGACCACCCCGTCGATCTCCGCGAGCACGGCCGGATTCTTCGGCTTGCGCACCTCGAACAGCTCCGTGACGCGCGGGAGGCCGCCCGTGATGTCCTGGGTTCCGACGATTTCGCGCGGCGTCTTGGCGAGCATGGTGCCCACCTGGATCCGCTGCCCCTCGTCGACGCGCAGGATCGCCTTCTCCGGAATCGGATAGACGGCGATGATCTGGCCGGCCTCGTCCTTCACCACCACCTGCGGGTGGAGGTCGCCCTTGTGCTCGATGATGACCTTCCGCGGGTGGCCGGTGACGGCGTCCTTCTCGATCCGCATGGTGTGGCCTTCGATGATGTCCTCGTAGGACACGATCCCGGCCTTCTCGCTGTGGATCGGGGTGGAGTGCGGGTCACGCTCGAGCAGCACCTGCCCCTTCTTCACCTTCTCGCCGCTCGCGACGCGCAGGCGGTCGCCGACCTTCACCGGGTAGCGGTCGTTGAGGTCGCGGCCCTTGTCGTCGAGCAGGACGATCTCGCCTGGCGTGAGCGCGATGTTCGCGGTGCCGGCCTTGGGATCGTCGCCGTCGGGCACGGCCACCGGCTGGAACCGCTCGAAACGCACGGTGCCGGCCTGCCGCGCCTTGACCTCCTTATCCTCAATCGCGCGCGACGCCGTGCCGCCGATGTGGAACGTGCGCATGGTAAGCTGCGTGCCGGGCTCGCCGATCGACTGCGCGGCGATGATCCCGACGGCAAGCCCCTCCTCGACGAGCTGCGACGTCGAGAGGTCCATACCGTAGCACTTCGCGCAGATCCCGAGCGGCGCCTCGCACGTAAGCGGCGAGCGCACCCGGACCTTGGCGTCCGGCCCGAGGAAGCGCTCCACCTCCTGCGCCTTCTCCTCGGTGATGAGCTCGTTTTCGTCGACGATCACCTCGTCGGTGATGAGGTCGACGATGCGGTCGCGCGCCACCCGCCCGCGGATCGCCTTCCAGAGCGGGACCTCATACTGATCCCCCTTCTTGGTCGCGGTCTTGCTGATCCCGCGCAGCGTGCCGCAGTCGACCTCGTTAATGACCACGTTCTGCGCGACGTCGGCCAGCTTGCGCGTAAGGTAGCCCGAGTCCGCCGTCTTGAGCGCCGTGTCCGCGAGCCCCTTGCGCGCCCCGTGCGTCGAGCTGAAGTACTCGAGCACCTTGAGCCCCTCGCGGAAGTTCGCCTTGATCGGCGTCTCGATGATCTTCCCCGACGGCTTCGCCATGAGCCCGCGCATGCCCGCGAGCTGCCGCACCTGCTGCACCGAGCCGCGCGCGCCGGAGGTGGCCATGAGGTAGATCGGGTTGAGATACGGCCGCCCGTCGCGCCGGTCCTCGCGGAGCGCGCGCATCATGGCGTCGCCAATCCGCTCGGTGGCGCTCGTCCAGAGGTCGATCACCTGGTTATAGCGCTCGCCGTCCGTGATGACGCCCTTCTTGTAAAGCTCCTCGACCTTCTGCACCTTCTTCTCGGTCTCCGCGATGATGTCCGCCTTCTCCGGGGGAACGCGCAGGTCGGCCGTGGCGAAGGAGAGCCCCGCGAGCGTCGACCACTTGAACCCGATCTCCTTGAGATCGTCGAGGAAGATGAGCGTCTTCTCGCGCCCGGCGATCTTGTAGCAATCGGCGATGATGCTGTTCACCGCGTTCTTGGTAAGCGCCATGTTGTAGAAGGGCATCCCGTCCGGCAGGATGTCGTTGAAGATGATCCGTCCGACCGTCGTGCCCTCCACGATGGTCGGCCGCACGATCTTCTCGACGGCGCCCTTCTCGCCGCGGATCTCGCGCGGCTTCTCTGGGCTCGCCCAAAACCGCACGTTGATGCGCGCGTGGAGCGCGAGCTTCCCCTCGGCGTGCGCCTGGATCGCCTCCAGGGGGCTTTCGTAGGCGCGGTAGTGGATCTCCGCCTTCTCCTTCTTGGTGCGCGCCTCCGCCACCCGCTGCGCCAGCTCCGCCTTCGGGAGCATCTCGCCGCGCTGGCCGTCGAGCAACGCCGTGAGGTAGTAGCACCCCATGACGATGTCCTGCGACGCCGCGATGATCGGCGCTCCGGACGCCGGTGAGAAGATGTTGTTCACCGACAGCATGAGCGTCGAGGCCTCGATCTGCGCCTCGAACGAGAGCGGCAGGTGGACGGCCATCTGGTCGCCGTCGAAGTCCGCGTTGAACCCCGTGCACACGAGCGGGTGGATCTTGATGGCGTTCCCCTCGATGAGGATCGGCTCGAACGCCTGGATGCCCATGCGGTGGAGCGTCGGGGCGCGGTTGAGGAGCACCGGGTGGCGGAGGGTCACGTCCTCCAGGATGTCCCAGACCTCGCGGTCCTTCCGTTCGAGCATCTTCTTCGCCGACTTGATGGTGTCGGCGTGGCCGAGCTCCTTGAGCCGCCGGATGATGAAGGGCTGGAAGAGCTCGAGCGCGATCTTCTTCGGAAGCCCGCACTGGTGGAGCTTGAGCTCCGGCCCGACCACGATCACCGAGCGCGCCGAGTAGTCGACGCGCTTCCCGAGCAGGTTCTGGCGGAAGCGGCCCTGCTTCCCCTTGATCATGTCCGTGAGCGACTTGAGCGGCCGGTTGTTCGACCCGAGCGCCGGGCGGCGGCAGCGGTTGTTGTCGAAGAGCGAGTCCACCGCCTGCTGGAGCATCCGCTTCTCGTTGCGGATGATCACCTCGGGCGCCCCGAGGTCGAGAAGCTTCTTCAGCCGGTTGTTGCGGTTGATCACGCGCCGGTAGAGGTCGTTGAGGTCGCTCGTCGCGAAGTTGCCGCTCTCCAAGAGCACGAGCGGGCGCAGCTCGGGCGGGATCACCGGGATCACGTCGAGCACCATCCACTCGGGCTTGTTCTCGGAGTCGCGGAGCGCCTTCACGATTTTCAGCCGCTTGATGATGTTCTTGACCTTCTGCTTGGAGGTCGTCTCGCGGAGCTCCGCGTAGAGCTCGTCGTAGAGCTTGTCGAGGTCGAGCCGCTGGAGGATCTTCTTGATCGCCTCCGCGCCCATGCCGGCATCAAAGGCGTCGCCGTACTCCTCGCGCGCCTTGCGGTACTCCTCCTCGGTGAGGAGCTGGCGCTCCTTGAGCGGCGTGTCGCCCGGGTCGGTGACGATGTACTCCTGGAAATAGATGATCTTTTCGAGCGAGGACGTCTTCTTCCCGAGGAGCCGCCCGAGCCGCGACGGCATCGCCTTGAAGAACCAGATGTGCACGACCGGGGCGGCGAGGGTGATGTGCCCCATGCGCTTGCGCCGCACGCGCGAGTGCGTGATGTCGACGCCGCAGCGGTCGCACGTGATCCCCTTGTGCTTGATCCCCTTGTACTTCCCGCAGAAGCACTCCCAGTCCTTCTCCGGGCCAAAGATCTTCTCGCAGAAGAGGCCGTCCTTCTCGGGCCGGTACGTCCGGTAGTTGATCGTCTCGGGCTTCTTCACCTCCCCGAAGGACCACTTCCGGATGTCCTCGGGCGAGGCGAGCCGGATCCGCACAGCCCCGTAGTCGTTGATCTTGTCGTAGAATTCCTTGATCATCGTCCGCAGCCTCTCCCTTCGGTCCACTGGGGCGGGACCCGCCAGGCGGGATCCCGCCGAACCGTCCCGGCGATCGCGGGCTGGAGCCCCACCGGCCGGCCGAACCCAGGGGGACGTTACCGGCACGACCGGTCCGCGCGCGGTGGCGCCTGCGATTCAGTCCTGGATCGTCGCTTCCCTCACTTCACCTGCAAACCGCTCATTGCCCGAGCAGCGCGCTTTCCGCGTGCGGCTCCGAGCCGTCGCTCGTGAACCGGATCGCGCCCGACGCATCTACCGCGAACGCGCGGCCGCCCGTCTTGCCGGGCGCCTCCGGGAGCGCCACGGCGAAATACCCGCCCGCGCCCGCCTCTCGCACCGCGAACGCGTACCCTGCCTTGCGCCCGCCCGCAAGCGACGGGTCGAGGAGGAGCCCCTTGGCCGCGAGCACCTCGAGCGACGGGGCGTACGCCCCCTCGCGCAGCGCGTGCTGCTGCTGCGCCGCGTGAATCGCCCGCAGCGACTGGATCGCCGACGCCTCGTCCGCGACCGCCCGGGCCTGCTGCGGGGTCGGCCCGCCCCCGGCCCCCAGTCCGCCCGACAGCTGGACGATTGCGAGCGCCGCGACGATCGCCGCGGCCGCGAGCACGCCGATCGCCTTCACCCTCGACCCGCCCTCCCCGCCCTACGCGTCCTGCGCCACGCGGAACTTCAACTCGCGCTCCGCGCCGCGCGTCTTCATGAGCTCCATGTTGAGACAGAGCCCCTTGATCTCGTTCGTGAGCACCTCGAAGCTGATCGGGGTCCCCGGCTCGAGCACGTTCTCGCCCTTCACCATGCTCTCGTAGATCTTCGCGCGCCCGTCGACGTCGTCCGACTTCACCGTGAGCAGCTCCTGGAGGATGTTGGCCGCGCCGTACGCCTCCAGCGCCCACACCTCCATCTCGCCGAAGCGCTGCCCGCCGAAGCGCGCCTTCCCTCCGAGCGGCTGCTGGGTGATGAGCGAGTACGGGCCCGTCGCGCGCGCGTGGATCTTGTCGTCGACCATGTGGTGGAGCTTGAGCATGTAGATGTAGCCGACGGTCACTTCCTGATCGAACAGCTCCCCGGTCCGGCCGTCGTAAAGGCGCACCTTCCCGTGCTCGGGGAGGCCGGCCTCGCGCAGCGCCGCGCGGATTTCCTCCTCGCTCGCGCCGTCGAAGACGGGCGTGATCGCCTGGAACCCGAGCGCCTTCGCCGCCCACCCGAGGTGCGTCTCCAGGATCTGGCCGACGTTCATGCGCGAGGGGACGCCGAGCGGATTCAGCAAGATGTCAACAGGCGTGCCGTCTTCTAGATACGGCATGTCCTCCTCGGGGAGGATCCGCGCCACGACGCCCTTGTTCCCGTGGCGCCCCGCCATCTTGTCGCCGACCTTGAGCTTCCGCTTGGTAGCCACGTAGACCTTGACCAGCTCGAGCACCCCGGGTGGCAGCTGGTCGCCCTTGGTGAGCCGCTCGATCCGGCGCGCCTTCTGGATCTCCAAGTCCTCGAGCCGATCGGTGAACTGCTCGACGATCTCTAGAAAGCGCGCTTCCTTTCGCTCGTCGCGGATGCCCACGCGCCCCGGCCCGAGGAGCGCGCGCACCTCCCGCGCCTCCATGCGCGCCACGTCGTCCGCGTGGAGCCGGATCGCCCCGCCCTCGACCAGGATCGGCCCGCCCAGGAACTGCTCGAGCGCGGAGACCATGGCCTGCGCCTGCTCCGCAATGAGCGCGTCGTACTTCTGGCGCGTCTCGTGGACCTCGCGCTCCACGCGCTCGCGCTCCTCGTCCGTGAGGTGCGTCTTCCGCTGGAAGGAGACCGCGTCGATCACCACGCCCTCGACGCCCGGCGGGACCTCGAGCGACTCGTTCTTCACCTCCTCGCCCATGCGCCCGAAGATCGCGCGCAGGAGCTTCTCCTCCGGGGTCAGCTCCGTCTTGGACTTCGGCGCCACCTTGCCGACCAGGATGTCTCCCGGCCCCACCTTCGTGCCGATCCGGGCGATCCCGCGCTCGTCGAGGTTCGCCAGCGCGCGCCGCGACACGTTCGGGACGTCGGCCGTGATCTCCTCCTTGCCGAGCTCGGTCTCGCGGACCTCGATCTCGAACTCCTCGATGTGCACGGAGGTGAAGACGTCGTCGCGCACGAGGCGCTCGCTCACGAGGATCGCGTCCTCGAAGTTGAATCCGTCGAAGGTCATGAACGCGACCAGCACGTTCTTGCCGAGCGACAGCTCGCCATCGCGCGTGGCCGCGCCGTCCGCGATCACCTGCCCCTTCTCGACGCGGTCGCCCGCGCGCACGCACGGCTTCTGGTTGAGGCAGGTCTTCTCCGTGAGCCCCTGGAACTTCTTGAGCCGGTAGACGCGGTCGTCCACCTGGATCTCTTCGGCGGTGGCGCGCCGCACCGTGCCGGATTCCTCTGCGACCACGACCATGCCGCTGTTCTGCGCGGTGGGCTTTTCCATGCCGGTCGCGACGAGCGGCGGCTCGCAGACGAGGAGCGGCACCGCCTGCCGCTGCATGTTCGACCCCATGAGCGCGCGGTTCGCGTCGTCGTGCTCGAGGAACGGAATCAGAGACGCCGAGAGCGAGACGAGCTGCTTTGGCGACACGTCCATGAACTCGACTTCCTCGGGGCGCACGCGCACGAAGTCGCCGCCGCGCCGCGCGAGCACCGTCTCGCCGAGGATCTTCCCCGTCGCGGGGTCCACCGCCGTATCGGCGGGCGCGATGACCTTGTCCTCCTCCTCGTCCGCGCGGAGGTAGCGCACCTCTCCGGTGAACTTCCCGCGCTTGAACACGCGATAGGGCGTGATGAGAAAACCGAAGTCGTCGACGCGCGCGTGCACGGCGAGCGAGCTGATAAGCCCGATGTTGGCGCCCTCGGGGGTCTCGATCGGGCAGATCCGGCCGTAGTGGGAGATGTGGACGTCGCGCACCTCGAACCCGGCGCGCTTGCGGTTGAGCCCGCCCGGCCCGAGCGCGGAGAGGCGCCGCTCGTGCGTGAGCTGCGCGAGCGGGTTGGTCTGGTCGACGATCTGCGAAAGCTCGCCGCGCCCGAAGAACGCCTCCACGGCGGACATGATCGGCTTGTAGTGGAGGAGCGAGCGCGGGGTCAGCGATTCCGCCTTCTCGTCGACGACGAGCCCCATGCGCTCCTGCGCCGCGCGCTTCATCCGCGAGAACCCGCGCCGCAGCTCCTCGGCGGCGAGCTCGTCGATCGTGCGGACGCGGCGGTTTCCGAGGTGGTCGATGTCGTCGAGCTCCCCCTTGCCCGCGCGCAGCCGCAGGATGTACTGCATGGCGCGGACCAGGTCCTCAGCGGTGAGCAAAAGCTCCCCGTCCGCCCCGGAAAGGCCGAACTTCCGGTTGATCCGGAAGCGCCCCACCTTCCCGAGCGAGTACTTCTGCGCATTGAGGAAGCGGTCCGCAAAGAGGTCCTGCGCCTTCTTCATGTCGGCGGGGTAGCCCGGGCGCAGCCGCGCGTAGAGCTTGAGCAGGGCGTCCTCGCGCGACTTGGAGACGTCCTCCTTGAGCGTCTCCAGGATGAGCGGGTCCTTGAGGTCGGAGATCACCTCGACCTCCGAGATCCCCGCGTCCTTCATGATCTTCGCGACCTCGGGGGCGATCTGCTCGCCGCTCTCGACCAGCGTCTCGCCGCTCGCCGGGTCCTTCACGTCCGCGACGGCGACCTTCTGCGGCGCCTTCTCGACCGCGACCACCTCCGTCGGGTAGAAGATGCGGATCAGGTCCGCGTCGGTGGAGTAGCGGTCTCCGAAGCAGCGCAGCAGCGCCGTGGCCGGAAACTTTCCCGACTGATCGATTCGGATGCGCAGGGTCTGCTTGCGCGTCACCTCCAGCTCGATCCACGACCCGCGCTCCGGGATCACGCGCGCCCGGTGGAGGCGCATCTCGCCGGCGACGACGTCCTCGCTGAAGTCGATCCCGGGCGAGCGGTGGAGCTGGCTCACGATCACGCGCTCGACGCCGTTCACGATGAACTCGCCGCCGCCGATCATCTTCGGCAGCTCGCCGAGGTAGACGTCCTCCTCGATCGCCTCCTCGCCCTGCTTGCGCAGGCGGACGCGGATCTTAAACGGCATGCCGTAGGTCAGGCGCAGCCTGCGGCACTCGTCGGCCGTGTAGCGGGGGCGGCCGAGCTCGTATCCGAGGTACTCGAGGACGATCCGCCGGTCGTAGCTCTCGATCGGAAAGATCTCCCGCAGGATCGCCTCTAGCCCCACCGCCTCCCGCTTGTGGGGCGGGCGATCGAGCTGCAGGAACCTCCGGTAGCTTCGCACCTGGAGGTCCTTGAGGTTCGGGACCGGAACCACCTCGGTGACGCGACTGTAGACTCGACTCTGCATGCGGCTCCTCTCGTCGCGGAGGCGGAGGCGAAAGAAAAGGCGCCGCCCCCCGCCGGCCCCCTCCGGCGTTGGTCGGTCGCTGGGGATGGGGACCCCCCTTCGCCACTCGGTGTTACGTGATTGATACTCTCCCGCCCGGCCCGCTGCGCATCACGGCCCGTCATTCTAACCGGTGTGAGGGCGGGCATCAAGGGCGCGCCGCCAGAATTGTCGCAAAGTCAATGCCATCATTCTTTCGCGCGCGCGGCGATAAACTCCTTCACCAGGGCCTGGACCTCGACGTCCGTGAGCGTCGTGCCGTCCTTTACGAACGCCACGTTCTTCCGCTTGAGGTAATTGATCAGGTCGCGCGCGACCCGCTCGTCGATTCGCATCCGCTTCTTCCCCCTTCCTCAACCGCCCGCGTCCGGCAGGGTCGCGAGGTCCGGCACGATTCGGCCGCGGCCGCCGACCGCGGGCGGGCGCCCGTGGTAGGGTATCGGCGGCGCGGCGGAGGGCCCCGCTCTCGCGGCCTCGCCCTCCGCGCCGTGCGGCGCGCTGGTCTCGGAGGCGAGAGCGGGCGGCGCCTCTTCGGGCGGGGGCCCGCCGGCCGCGAAGATGTCGCGCTGGCACTCGATGTCGTAGTCGATCGGCGCCGTCCCGTCGAGGAGGGCCTCGACGTTCGACGTCTCGATCTGGTGGTACATGACGCAGTCGGGATTGACGTCGTGCCGCGGGTGGTCGGGATCCTCGTGATCGTTCACCATGGGGATCCCGTTGTTCACGAGCCCGAAGAGGTGACCGCCCTCGTGCAGCAACACGAGCGATTCGACCGCCTCGCGCAGCGGCAGCGCGGTGGTCGCGGCGATGTTCTCGCGGAAGATCGCGATCGACGATCCCTCGTAGGCCACTCCGAGCGCGCGCGTCTGGCCCTCGTCGAACTCGCTCCGCCCGTTGAGATAGACGATCCAGATGACGGCGGTGCGCCGGTTCCGCGCGTCGCCGGTGAAATGGTCGCGGAATTGCGACTCCAGCGCGACGATGTCTCCGATCTCCCAGCGATCCCGCGCGAAGCTCCGCGGGATCTCCGTGTCGAGGAAGACCTCGACCCCGCCCGGCTTCTCCAGGCGCCGCGCCCACGTCTCGCGAATGCGCTCCATGGCCTCCGCCGACGGGGCGAAGCCGCTTATGTAGTCGATCTCCACCCGCAGGCGGCCGAAGTTCCGGTCCGTGACGTAGTCGAGGGCCAGGTCTCCGGGCTGCGTCCCCGCGGCGCGGCGGTCGCCCCCGCCGTCGCGGCCATCGCCGCAGCCTGCCGCGCCCTGGAGGACGAGCGCGAGCGCCAGGGCCAGAATACGCGCCGGTCTGGACATGCGAACGTTGCCCTCCGCCGGTCGGTCCGCGCACTCGCTCGCCTCGCGCCGGCGCATGACAAGTATACGGCCGGCGCGCCAGGCGGGTCAACGCAGAAGCGGATAAGTCTCATGCTTGCAGAATGTTACAACGACAAACGCCGCGCGCTGGCCGGTGGCGAATCCTCGTGCACAATAGGATCGTGGTGAGCCGGCATTCTGCCCTGCGGTTCGGGATCGCGGCCGCGCTCCTCGGCGCGTTCGTCGCGTTCGTTGGGCCCTGGCCGATCCTGGGGCGGCCGTTCGCGGCCCCCGCGGCGCTCGCGGCGGCGCGCGAGGCGGGGCGGGCGGCGGCCCGGGAGGCCGCGGCGGGTGGGCTTTTCGCCGGTTTCGGGCGAGAGGAGATCCCCGTGCTCCCGGGCGCGGCGCTGGCCGGGTACGGGCGGCGCGCGCGATCGCAGCCCGCCGCGAGCGTGCGCGACCGCTGCTTCGCGCGGGCCGTGGCGCTCCGCTGTGGGGAGGCGAGCGCGCCTGTCTCGGTCGTGATCGGAGCGGACCTCCTCTATGCCAACGGGCTCGTGCGCGAGCGGGTTCTCGCGCGCCTCGCACGCGACCCCGGGATCGCCCCCGAGCGCGTCTTCTTCACGGCCACGCACACGCACAGCGGCCCGGGGAACTTCGCCGAGTCGTTCGCGGAGACGTTCGCGCTCGGGCGCTATTCGGACGCGCAGGCGAAGGCGATCGTCGACGCGCTCGCGGACGCCGCCCGGCGCGCCGCCGCCGACCTCGCGCCGGCCAAGGCGCGGGTCGCGCGCGGCGAGGCGCGCGAGCTCCTCGCGA
>FWPU01012858.1_pt1 | contig 10881 bp, 10 predicted proteins | sample 2228361 | NCBI WGS metagenome assembly FWPU01 (sample SAMEA103939777, study PRJEB20133) | metagenome | reverse complement strand
CCTACGCCGGGCGTCCACCTACGTGGACGCTGCCACGGCGACCGCGTAGGCGGTCGCCCGGCGCGAGGCCCGCAATCCGGATTGCGGGCCTCTCAGGCGCGGTTTCAACCGCCCGCCTGAGCAGTAACCCGGCGAGAGCACTTGTGATCTACCGGTATCAGACAGCAGTGTCACAGTGATGCGATCCGGTCCTGTTTCCTGCTGGTCTGCCTGCCCGAGGTTGCAGCGATGGCGCGAAAAAGCGAGAGGAAGCCGAAATCCCGCCTTGACTGGCGAGGGGTTCCGACCCACCCGCTGATAGGACAGATCCTGGCTCTGATCGTGGGGGCGTTGGGGCTGATTACATTGCTGACGCTGTTCCGCGTGACGGCCGGGCGCTGGACGGATTGGTGGGTCGGGCAGTTGCGCTACCTGTTCGGATGGGGTGTCTATCCGGTCGCCGTGCTGATACTACTGGCCGGCATGCTGTGGATCGCGCACCAATTGGATCGCCCGCTCAAGTGGCGCTGGCGGCCTTTTGTCGGCGCCGAGTTGGTGTTCTTTACCTTGCTCGCGCTGACGCACGCCATTGCGGGGAGCACGGATCCCTGGGCGTTAGTGGACGCCGGCTGGGGCGGCGGGCTGGTTGGCTGGGCGATAGCGGTCACACTCTCGACCTATCTTGGCCTGCCGGTGACGGTATTGGCTCTCCTTGCTCTGCTGGTGTTGGGGCTAGGTTTGACATTCGACGTGACGTTTGCCGATGTGAAGCGCTGGGTGGGTGCGCTTCGAGGTGCATTTGCTCGGCGGCCATCGGCGCCGTCACGCCGTGCTGAGGAACAGGCGGCCCGCCCATTACCCCGGCCCGTAGCGCGGCGCGAGCAAGCGGCCCCGCCGCAGCCTGCACGTACGCAACCCGTCCCGCGGCCGACGCCTGCAAGGGAAATGCCTGTGCCGTCGGTACGGCCAGCCGAGAGGCCCCGTTCTGCGGCTCCTGTCGCAGCGGAGGCCCGCGTGACGCCTCCGCCTGCGGCTGTCACTCCACCTCGGCCGCGCGAGTACAAGTTGCCTGCGCTCGATCTGTTGAATGAGCCGGTAGGGCCGGCGCTTTCCGACGAGGAGATCCGCGAGAAATCGCGCATCATCGAAGAGACCCTGGCGCAGTTCGGCCTGCCGGCGGAGGTGGCCGAAGTACGCGTAGGGCCTACGGTCACCCAGTTCGGCGTGCGGCCCGGCTTCGTGGAGCGGTCTGGGGCCCTTGGGCGCAAGGTGCGGGTGAGCCAGATCAGCACCCTGGCCGATGACCTGGCGCTGGCGTTGGCCGCCCCGCGCATCCGCGTCGAGGCGCCCGTGCCGGGGCGCTCCATCGTCGGCATCGAAGTGCCCAACAACGAGGTCCAACTGGTCGGCGTCCGCGAGGTAATGGAAACGGACGAGTTCCGCAAACTCGATTCGCCGTTGGGCATCGTCCTGGGGCGCGATGTGGCGGGCGGGCCGGTGGTGGCAGACCTCGCCAAGATGCCGCACTTGCTCATCTCCGGCACTACGGGGTCGGGCAAATCGGTCTGCATCAAGGCGATCATCACCTGTCTGATCTACAACAACACACCCGACGACCTCCGAATGGTGATGATTGATCCCAAGATGGTCGAGTTGGTGCGCTTCAATGGCCTGCCGCATCTCTATGGCCGTGTCGAGGTGGATTTGGAGCGCGTGGTGCGGGTGCTGCGCTGGGTGGCGCTGGAGATGGACGATCGCTACAAACGTTTCGCCGCCGCGACCGCGCGCCACCTGGACGACTATAACCGTATGATGAAGCGCGAGCATCAGCCGACGCTCCCGCGCATCGTCGTGCTGATTGACGAGTTGGCCGATCTGATGATGCTGGCTCCCGAAGAGGTCGAGCGGACGATCTGCCGCATCGCCCAGATGGCACGCGCCACCGGCATCCACTTGGTCGTGGCGACGCAGCGACCCAGCGTGGACGTGGTCACCGGCCTGATCAAGGCCAACTTTCCGGCGCGTATTGCCTTTGCTACGGTCAGCCAGACCGACTCGCGGGTGATCCTGGACATGCCCGGGGCGGAGACGTTGATGGGCCGTGGCGACATGCTCTATCTGGGCGCCGACGCCGGCTATCCGGTGCGTGTCCAGGGCTGCTACGTCTCTGAAGAGGAGATCGAGCGTGTGGTCGAGTTTTGGCGCAAGCAGGCAGGCGCGGTCGAGGAGGCGCCGTGGGAGCGTATGATGCGCCCGACGGGATACGAGCAGGAGGGGCTCGGGGATGAGGACGACGACTTGCTGCAACAAGCGATTGCGCTGGTGCGGAGTACCGGCAGCGCCTCGGCCTCGCTCTTGCAACGCCGACTACGCATCGGCCACCCGCGCGCGGCGCAGTTGATGCAGCAGATGGAAGAGATGGGCATCATCGGCCCGCCGGAGGCTGCCGGCCGCACGCGCCGGGTGATCATCGGCGATGATGAGGAATGAGGGGATGGGGAGGTTGATTCAGAGTCACGAGGAATTGGATGTCTATCGGATGGCCTTTGAGGCGGCGATGCGCATCTTTGTCGAGGCAGTTTCCTCGTGAGGAGACCTATTCCCTGACCGATCAGATACGGCGTTCCTCTCGTTCGGTGTGCGGTAATCTGGCCGAGGTGTGGCGTAAGCGGCGGTACAGGGCGGCTTTTGTGAGCAAGTTGAGCGATGCGGCATCCGAGGCTGCTGAAACACAGACGTGGATTCGCTTTGCAGTGGCGTGTGGCTACTGGGCTGAGACGATTGGCAACGAGTTGTCCGGTGTCTATGACAACATCCTCGGTAAACTCGTCAGGATGATCGTCAATCCCGACCAGCGGCTGCTCAAGGGGTGATGGGGGGAGCGGGAGATGAGGAGAGCGGGGGATGGGGAGATATGAACTATCTTGGCCTCTTCGCCTGGTCGTTCGGCGTTGCCATCGGCCCCGTCGTTAGCCCTGGCCCGGTCAGCGCGGCGGTCGTGACCGAGGGAGTACGGCGGGGCTTTCGTGTCGGTCCGCTGGTCTCGACCGGCCACGCGCTGGTAGAACTCGGCATGGTAGGGGCGCTTGTGCTGGGGATGGGCCAGGTGCTCAAGCGTCCGCTGCTGGCGGCGGGTGTGGGCATCCTGGGCGGGCTGTTTCTCCTCTGGCTGGGCGGGACGATGGGCTGGAGCGCCCTACGGCGCAGGCCGAGGCTGCCCCGGCCCGGCGAGGATTCCACTGTCCCCCTGGGCCGCAGCCTGGTTGGCCTGGGCGTGGCGACGACGGTGGGCAATCCCTTCTGGTACCTGTGGTGGATCGGGGTGGGCGGAGGGTATGTGCTGATGACGTGGCAGCAGGGGCTGGCGGCACTCGTGGCGTTCTACCTGGGCCACATCGCCGCCGACTATGCCTGGAACACGTTGCTGGCGACGGTCGTCGCCTCCGGCCGCCCGTGGCTGAACGACCGGGTGTACCGGGGGCTCCTCGCGGTGTGTGGGCTGTTCCTCGTCTACACCGGTGTGCGGTTCATCTGGGCGGGAGCAGCGATGTTGAGCGGGTAGGCCGGATTGAAACTTGCAGTGTATAGCGCGAGCCTAAAGAGAGGAAAAAGATGAACATCGGCATTATCGTCTATTCCCAGACCGGAAACACTCTGTCCGTAGCCACGAGGCTCAGGGAGAAACTGGCCGCGGCCGGACATGCAGTGACCCTGGAACGGATTGAGGTCATCGGTGATGTGGCGCCGGGGAGACCCGTCCAGTTCAAGACGCTGCCCAATCCCGAGCCATACGATGCTCTGGTGTTCGGCGCTCCCGTGCAGGCCTTTTCCCTATGCCAGCCCATGCTTGGCTATCTCAAGCAGATCCCATCGTTGCAGGGCAAAAAAGTCGTCTGTCTGATGACACAGGGTTTTCCGTATCCCTGGCTGGGTGGAAACCGCGCCGTCCGCCAGATGACGAGAATCTGCGAATCCAGAGGCGCGACGGTTTGCGGAGCGGGGATCGTCAACTGGATGAACAAGCGTCGCGAGCAACAGATCGTCCAAGTTGTTGATGAACTGGGCCGGTTGTTCTGATCTCCTCTAGCATGTCGCCGACCCGGAAAGGAGGGTCTATGACGATCCTGATCGGCACCAGCGGTTTCAGTTACGACGATTGGGTGGGGCCGGTATATCCGCCTGACCTGCTCAAACAGGAGTGGCTGGCCTATTACGCGCGCGAGTTCCCCACCTGCGAACTGAACTTTACCCACTACCGCATCCCTAGCCCGCGCACGCTCGCTCAGATGGCGGCCAAGGTCCCCGAGGGTTTTCTCTTCGCGGTCAAGGCCTTCCAGGGCATCACCCACGAGCGGGAGAACCCGCAGCCACAGATCAAAGCGTTCACGACGGCGCTTGCCCCGCTGATTGACGCGGACAAGTTCGCCTGCGTCCTCGTGCAGTTTCCCTACTCCTTCCACGCCAACCAGACCAACCGCGCCTACCTCCGCTCGCTGCGTGAGGGCTTTGGTGACCTGCCGGTGGTGGTCGAGTTCCGCTCCCGCGACTGGGTCAGCGAGCGCACGTTCGAGGAACTGCGTGAACTCCAGTTTGGGTTTTGCTGCGTGGACGAGCCGCGCTTCGAGAATCTGATGCCCCCCGTGGCGGTCGCCACCGGGCCGGTCGCCTACGTGCGCTTTCACGGGCGCAACGCGGCCAAGTGGTGGAAACATGATGAGGCTTGGGAGCGCTACGATTACACCTACAGCGATGAAGAGTTGAGCGAATGGCTGCCCAAGATCCGTCAGTTGGACGAGGAAGCGCCCCTGACACTGGTCTATATGAACAATCACTGGCAGGGGCAGGCGGTGGGGACGGCAAGACAGTTGAAGCGGCTGTTGGATGAGACGTAAGACGCAAAACGTAATACGTAATACGTAATACGTTTCACGCCCTACGCATAACTTCCACGTGTCGGAGGAAGCAATGGCAAAGACGGTGCGCGTCAAATGGGTCGAAAAGCGCCAGTTTGTCGGCGTGGACGAGAGCAAACACGCGGTCGTGATGTCCTCGCAGGATGCCGAGAACGGCACGGGGATGAGCCCCTCGCAGTTATTGCTGGTGGCGCTGGGCGGCTGCACGGCCTACGACGTGGTGGATATTCTGCAGAAGAAACGCCAACCGCTGACCGGGCTGGAGGTAAGCGTTACCGGCGAGCAGGACGCCGAGCCACCCTGGGCATACCGCAAGATTCACGTCCACTACACGCTGCGCGGTAGGGGGCTCAAGGAGAAGGCCGTCGCCGACGCGATCCGTCTCTCCGAGGAAAAGTACTGTTCCGTCGCCGCCACGCTGCGCAGCGCGGTCGAGATCACCACCGACTACACTATCGCCGAGGATGGTGGATAAGGGCGCGATATTCTTGTTGGCGCGCCAAACCGCGGGGGTAGAGGCGGGGTAACCCCGCCCCTACCAGGGCCATCCCATCACTTTGGCGCGTCTACATATTCTTCCTCGACCTGCGCAGGACGTACCTTCATGAGCCTGTCCGCTGTCCTTTCGGCCTTGCGCCAGGATCCCGACTTTATGCGCTGCGTCACCGCCTGGGAACGCATCCCGGCCCGTGCCGCGCGCACTGCACCCTGGCCGGTCGGGCTCGATCCCCGCCTGATTGCCACCGCTCAAGCGCAAGGCATCGAACAGCCCTACACCCACCAGGCGCAGGCCATCGAAGCGGCGCTCGCTGGCAGGCACGTCGTCATGGCGACCTCCACTGCCTCCGGCAAAACGTTGGCCTACAACCTGCCGGTGCTCCAGGCGCTGCTGAACGCCCCCGCCGCCTGCGCGTTATACCTCTTCCCCACCAAGGCCCTCGCCCACGACCAGATCGCCAACCTCCAATCTCTAATTTCCAACCTCCAACCTCCAATCTCCGTCCGTCCCTACGACGGCGATACCCCTCAGTCTCATCGTGCCGCGATCCGCCGGGATGCTCGCTTGCTGGTGACCAACCCCGATATGCTGCACACCGGCATTCTCCCGCACCACACGCGCTGGGCACGGCTGTTCGCCAACCTGCGCTATGTCGTGCTCGACGAGTTGCACACCTACCGCGGCGTCTTTGGCGGGCACGTGGCGAACCTGCTGCGGCGTTTGCGGCGCGTGTGTCGCTTCTATGGCGCCGACCCGCGTTTCATCTGCGCCTCCGCCACCATCGCCAACCCGCGCCAACTGGCTGAACGGCTGATCGAAGCGCCCGTCACATTGGTGGACGACGACGGCGCCCCACGCGGCGACAAGCACGTTATCCTCTACAATCCGCCGCTGGTAGACGCGCAGTTGGGCATCCGGCGCGGCGCGGCGTTGGCCGCCAAAGACATCGCTGCCCGCTTCCTCCAGGCCGACGTGCAGACCATCGTCTTTGCCCGCGCCCGGCTCACCACCGAGGTGCTGCTGGGCTACCTGCGCGACGCCATTGCCGCCGAGGGAGGCAACGCCCAAGCGGTGCAGGGCTATCGTGGCGGCTACCTGCCCAACGAGCGGCGTGCTATCGAGCGGGGCCTGCGCGAGGGGACGGTACGCGGCGTCGTGGCAACCAACGCGCTCGAATTGGGTGTGGACATCGGACAATTGAGCGCGTGCGTGATGGCCGGCTACCCCGGCACCGTCGCCAGCGCCTGGCAGCAGGCCGGACGGGCCGGACGCCGGGCGGGCGTCTCGGTAGCGGTGCTCGTCGCCAGCGCCCTGCCGCTCGACCAGTATCTGATCACCCATCCGCGCTACTTTTTCGGCCAGCCGGTGGAACAGGCGTTGCTCGACCCCGATAACCTGGCGATCCTTGCCAATCACCTGGCTTGCGCTGCGTTCGAACTCCCCTTCGAGCGCGGTGAACCCTTCGGCGCATTCGCCGACGCCGAGGCCGTATTGGAGACGTTGGTCGAGGAGGGGATGGTGCACCGTAGCGGGGACCGCTATGCCTGGATCGGCGAGGAGTATCCGGCGGCAGGGCTTTCGCTGCGCACCAGCACTCCCGACACGATCGTCATCCAGGACGTGGGCGAAGAACCCCCGCAGGTGATCGGCCAGATGGATCGCCCCAGCGCGCCGGTGTTGCTGTACCAGGGCGCGGTCTACCTGCACGGCGGCGAGACCTACATCGTCGAGTCGCTCGATTGGGAGAGGGGTCTTGCTTCGGTGCGTGCCGCTGAACTCGATTATTACACACGGGCTTCGTCTACAACGGACGTGCGCGTCATCGAGGAGTACTCTCCCAGTCCCCGTGTCTCCATGTCCCCGTGTCCCGAAGATGTGAAGACGCGGAGAAGCGGGGACACGGTGAGGGGGTACGGCGAGGTGCTGGTCACGACGAAGGCGACGGGCTATCGCAAGATCAAACGCTACACCCACGAGACACTCGGCTGGGAGCCGATTGACCTGCCGGAGCAGAGTATGCGCACGGTGGGCTATCGGCTGGCGCTCTCCGAGGAATTGACCGCGCGGCTGGAGGAAGCCGGCGTGCTTCCCGCTTCGCTCGACTACGGCCCCAATTGGGCTGCGCAGCGCGACGCCGCGCGCGCCCGCGACGGGTACGCTTGCCGCCACTGCGGCGCCGCCGAACGCCAAGGCCGCCAGCACGACGTGCACCACCTCACGCCCTTCCGCGTCTTTGGCTATGTCCCCGGCGTCAACGATCTCTACTTGCTCGCCAACCGGCTAGAGAACCTGATCACGCTCTGCCCGGCCTGCCATCGTCGCGTCGAGCAGGCACGCGGCGCGCGCGGGGCACTGAGCGGCCTGGCCTACCTGCTGCAAAACCTGGCCCCGCTGCACCTGATGTGCGACCCGGGCGATCTGGGCGCGGCGGTGCAGGCGCGTGCCCCGGAGACGGGCTTGCCCACCGTCACGCTCTACGACCGTGCGCCGGGCGGGGCAGGCTTGTGCGCGCGGCTCTACGAACTACACGAGGAACTGCTTGCGGCGGCGCTGGAGGTCGTGCGCCGTTGCCCTTGTGCCGATGGCTGCCCCGGCTGCGTGGGCCCGGCCGGCGAATCCGAACCCGGCGTCAAGGGCCTCACCCGCCGGTTGTTGGAGGCCGTCGTGGAAAACGAGACCTCCGAAGTCGTGCAAACCTGCGGTTTGCCTGAGACCTCGGAGGTCTGACTGGCTAGATCAACCCCAGCCAGCGCAGCGGCTCGTAGAAGATGGGCGGGAGCATCCTGAGATAGTCGAGTACGAACACGCCGACGCAAGCCACGACCACGACCAGCACCGCGACGATCACACACCCGATGATCAAGCCGGTCCTGCGTTTCTTCTCTTCCTCGACCGGCACCGCCGGAGATGGAGGCGTGGCCGTGTAAGCGGGCGGCTGTCCTATCGCGTAAGGGGAGGGTTGTGCTGCCGGGTACGGAGGCGGTGCAGCCACGTAGCCCGGTGGCGGCGTCGGATAAGGTTGAGGGCGTGGAACCTGCGGCACCTGAACGAGCGGAGGCGGTGTGACGGCAGCCGCCTGCCCCACAAGCGTTTCGGTCGCCCCGGTTGCCATCCCTACTTCGTAATAGGTCAGGATCACCGCATCCCCCAGGCCGAGCACGTCACCATTCACCATGACGTGCGGCCCTGCCAGCCGTATCCCGTTGACGAAAGTGCCATTCGTGCTGCCCAGGTCCTCGATCACAACTAGTTTCCCCTGGCGTGTAATGCGTGCATGCTGCCGTGAGACCTGTGGATCGCTGATCACGATCTCGTTGCTCGGATCGCGCCCCAAGGTCAACTGGTCACGGTCAACCATAAAGGTTTGCCCAGGCTGAGGGCCTCGATTCATTACCAGCCATGAACCGCTGATCATCGCCATCCTCCTCCCCGGTTTGGGCTTCAAATGCCGCTCGTTGTCTAGTATATGCTGATTGTGCGCGATTGTCAAACTCGCCTTTTGTGGTACACTTATGTCTATGACCGGGCCGGTGCCAATCGTAGATGCCCACGAGGACATTGCCTGGAATGCGCTCGTCCTGGACCGAGATGTGCGCCGCAGCGCACTCGCCACCCGCCGCCTGGAGGAAGGCAGCGACGTCCCCCAGCAACACGGCTTGTGCACCGTTGGTCTACCCGAATGGCTGGCCGGTGGCGTAGCGGTCGTTTGCGGCACCGTCTTTGCCTCCCCCGCCCGCCCCGGCTTCCCCGAACAGCACACCTACACCACCGCCGACGAGGCATACGCCCTGGCGCTTGCACAACTCGATTTTTATCACCGCCTGGCCGAAGACGAGAGACACATCGCGCTGATCGGCAGCCGCGCCGATCTGGATGCCGTGTTGAGCAGTTGGCAGAGCGAGACGCCTCGGGTGGGCCTCCTCCCGCTGATGGAGGGCGCCGACCCGATCCGCGAGCCGGCCGAGGCCGAATTCTGGTTCGAGCGGGGCGTGCGGCTGGTGGGGCCGGCCTGGCTCGCAGGCTCACGCTACGCTGGCGGTGATTCCGCCCCCGGCCCCCTCACCGACAAAGGCCGTGAACTATTGGAAGTCCTGGCCGGCCTGGGGGTGATCCTCGACACGAGCCACATGGCCGACGAGGCATTCTTCGAAGCGGTAGATCGCTACGAAGGCCGGGTCGTCGCCACACACGCCAACCCACGGGCGCGGGTGCCCGGCTCACGCCAACTCTCCGATGCGATGATCCGCCGCCTGGCCGAGCGGGACGGCGTCGTCGGCATCGTGCCCTACAACCGCTTCCTGCGCCCCGGCTGGACGAAAGGTGACCCCAAGGATGCCGTCACCGTCGTGGACGTGGCGGCCGCCATAGACCACGTCTGCCAGGTCGTGGGAGATGCAGCCCACGTGGGGATCGGCTCCGATTTCGACGGCGGCTTTGGCGCCGAGTCCACCCCCGTCGGGATAGACACCGTCGCCGACCTGAATCGTATCGGCCCGGCGCTCGGCGAGATGGGCTACAGCACAGACGACATCGCTGCCGTTCTGGGGGGCAACTGGCTGCGCCTCTTCCGCTCCGCCCTCCCGGAATAACTCGCCGATTTGCCGATTCGTTGATTTGCCGATTTGTATGCACTTCGACATCCTGACCCTCTTCCCCGAAATCTTTCGCGGCCCGCTGGATGAGAGCATCCTCAAGCGGGCGCAAGAGAGCGGGCGGCTGACCGTCGCGCTGCACAACATCCGCGACTATGCCTCCGGTAAACACCGCATCACCGACGACCTCCCCTACGGTGGAGGCGGTGGCATGGTGATGAAGCCGGAGCCGATCTTTGCTGCCGTCGAAGCGATCCTGGCGGGAGAGACCGGCGTGCCGATCATCCTTCTCAGTCCCCAGGGTCGTCTCTTCACGCAGGCCGTCGCCGTGGAACTGGCGCGTTACCGGCGCATCGTCCTCATCTGCGGGCGCTACGAAGGCGTGGACGAGCGCGTGCGCGAGCACCTGGCGACCGACGAGATCTCCATCGGCGACTATGTGCTCACCGGCGGCGAGTTGGCCGCGCTGGTCATCGTGGACGCGGTCACCCGCCTCCTCCCGGGCGTGCTGGGCGATCCCGGCGCGACGTTCGATGATTCTCACGCGCGGGGCCTGCTGGAAGGGCCACACTACACCCGCCCGGCCGTCTTTCGCGGCTGGGCGGTGCCGGAGGTACTGCTTTCGGGGAACCACGCCGCCATCGTCCGCTGGCGGCGTGAGCAGGCCCTGCGTCGCACCTTCGAGCGCCGTCCGGACCTGCTGGAGCGTGCCGAACTGACCGCCCAGGACCGCGAATTCCTGGCGCGATTGAAGCGTGAAAAGGCCGACACGGATGGTTACAAGCCACTTGGGCCGCACAAGGAACCACCTCTAGAGCACGTTTCCAAAAGTTCTTAGGGTATGTCCCTAACCCGGACAAGCCGGAACCAAAAACCACGAAGGACACGAAGGATACAC
>FWPU01012857.1_pt1 | contig 10884 bp, 10 predicted proteins | sample 2228361 | NCBI WGS metagenome assembly FWPU01 (sample SAMEA103939777, study PRJEB20133) | metagenome | reverse complement strand
AATGACGGGCTAGGGCATCCAGGTCGATATTCTGATCTGCTTCGCTAAGTTCCTGTTGTAGATTATCTGCAACCAACGTGGCTTCGGCGGTCAATTGCTCCGTTAAATTATCCAGATAAGCCAGGCGGATTATCCGGGACAGATAGATGCCTACCCCAACCATGGTGAGAAGGATTAAGATCACATACGGTAGGGCAATGCGCCAGCGAAATGTGCGAAACATGGGTGTGGAGGTCAAGAACGCCGGGTTGTTAGCTTCATCCTTCGAAGCGGTAACCGGCGCCGCGGACGGTGATGATGCGCTGCGGGTGCACCGGGTCTGGCTCGATTTTCTCGCGCAGCCAGCGGATGTGAACGTCGACCGTGCGACTGCCGCCAGTGAAATCCCATCCCCAAACGCGATCCATGATCAGCTCGCGTGAGAGCGCCTGCCCCTGATGACGCGCCAGGAAGAGCAGGAGCTCGTACTCTTTGGGTTTCATGGCAACCGGTTTGCCTTCCAAAGCCACTTCTCGCCGTCCCAGATCGATAGTCAGGTTTCCAAAGCGTAATATCTCGTGCGGGATCTGTTCGTCGGCGCTGATCTCCTGACGCACTAACCGCACACGACGGAGCTGGGCTTTAACTCGGGCGAGAAATTCGCGCATGCTGAATGGTTTGGTCAGGTAGTCGTCGGCTCCCAACTCCAAGCCAATCACTCGATCGATCTCATCATCGCGGGCGGTCAACATCAAGATCGGCGCATTCATCTCTTTGCGCAAGATGCGGCACACTTCGAAGCCATCCAAGACCGGCAACATGATGTCCAGGACAATCAAATCCGGCTTCCACTTCCGGGCGGTCAGGATGGCTTTTTCCCCATCGTCAGCGGTTTCAACGATGTATCCTTGCTGGGAGAGGTTATAAGCCAGCGCCTCTTGCAAGGACGGTTCGTCCTCAACGACTAAGATTTTTTCTGACATAGGCTGATCAGCACGAGAGGTTCAATCAGGGAAAATATCCTACACTCAATCGCAATTTTTCTGCCAGAGTCCGGTTAGATGGCTCAACCAGGATGGAACCGTCCTCAAAAACAATGGTAGGCACGCTGCGCAATCCATTGTTGACCTTGAAGACGAATTCTTCCGCGTCCTTATCTACATCTATATTGATGTATTGGTAGACAATATTGTTTTGATCGAGAAGTCTTCTGACGCGTCGGCAATCGCCGCACCAGTTTGTTCCATAAATGATTATCTTTTTTTCACCCATGGCGTTATCCCTGATTGGAATCGTTGAAGGCATCGCCATGTTTGCCTTTGTGATGGGGTTAGTTTACAACAAACTAACCGTACGTGCAATTATAATAGGAGCAATTTTGTGGTATGACTTCACCGATTAGGAGTATCGTGCGCATTTCTCGTTTTGCCAGGTACGCCTGGGGCGTATTGCTCTATAACCTGCTTGTGATTCTGTGGGGCGCCTATGTAAGGGCGACAGGTTCAGGGGCAGGTTGCGGCAGTCACTGGCCGCTGTGTAATGGGGAAGTGATCCCCCGGACGCCTCAAGCCGAGACATTGATTGAATTCACCCATCGGCTGACCAGTGGTTTTGCCTTCCTGTTGGTGGTTTTATTGCTGATCCTGGCTTTTCGGTCGCACCCCAGAGGCAGTCAGGTAAGGTGGGGTGCAATATTCTCGATGGTGTTTATTGTAACTGAGGCATTAATCGGCGCCGGTTTGGTGCTTTTTGAGTGGGTGGCTCACGACGCATCGCTTGGACGGGCAATTGCTATGTCGGTGCACTTATTGAACACGTTTTTCCTGCTCGCTGCGCTTTCACTGACCGCCTGGTGGGCGTCTGATGGCGGAAAGGTCGATTTAGCCAGCGTGGGGTGGGGAAGCGCCTGGCTGGGAATTGGATTCATTGGCATGCTTGTGCTTGGCGTGAGCGGCGCTTTGACGGCATTGGGAGACACGCTTTTCCCAGCTTCCACGTTACAGCAAGGCATCGCTCAAGATTTCTCCCCAACACCGCATTTCCTGATTCGTTTGCGCCTGTTGCATCCAATGCTGGCGGTGTCGGTGGGTATCTACCTGGTCTTGCTGGCAGCAATTGTACGCAAACAGAGGCAAGATGAGCAGGTGCGGATTTTGAGCCAGGTTCTGACAGTTGTCTTTCTAATGCAATCGGGGGTGGGGGTCGTGAATGTTTATTTGCTTGCCCCGGTTTGGTTACAACTTGTGCATTTGTTAATTGCAGATCTTACCTGGATATTGCTGATTATGCTTACCGCTGCGGCGTTTTCAACACAGGAACGACCTTCACACTTCACCCATCGTGCGAGTTCAGTTATTCGCTGACGGGCTATTGCATAAAACTGGCTGGAATGAGTTATTCCATGGATGCTCGAGATGGATAAAAAAATGAGACAAGACGAAGACCTTGACGCGCTGCATCAAAAACTCGAAAAACTCCGTCGTGACATCCACTATCACAATTACCGCTATCATGTCTTGGATGATCCGGTGATCAGCGATTATGAGTATGATCAACTCCTATTGGAATTACGAAAGATAGAAGCGGAACATCCCGAATCGATTACTCCCGACTCGCCAACTCAACGAAGCGGCGCGCCCCCGGCAGAAAAATTTGCCCGAGTTCAACATCCGGCGCCTATCTTAAGTCTGGGAAATGCTTTTCAGAAAGAAGATGTCATTGCCTGGTTTGAGCGCATTGCCAGGCTGGATGAGCGGGTTGTTCATGCCGATTTTGTTCTGGAACCCAAAATAGACGGATTGACGGTTGTACTCCATTATCGGAATGGTATTTTTGTACAGGGTGCGACGCGCGGCGATGGCGAAATAGGCGAGGATATTACGGCGAACCTGCGAACGATTCGGGCTTTGCCGTTGAAAATCCCGGTTTCGCCCGATATCTCCAATGCGCCAGATTACCTTGTCGTCAGAGGAGAAGCCTTTATCCGCTTGCGCGATTTTGAAGAGTTGAATCGAAAGCTGGCTGAGGCTGGAGAAAAAACCTACCTCAACCCCCGGAATACAGCGGCGGGTTCTCTACGTCAGCTCGATCCGGCGCTGACTGCATCCAGACCACTCACCCTATTGACCTATGCGATCGTAGCGATCTCCGAGAACAAGGCGCCGCGCTATCGAACCGAGATCGAAATGCTTGCTTACTTACGATTGCTTGGTTTTCCAGTGGTTGAAAGTGTCCATTGTCCAAACCTTGAAGCGGTTTTTGAGGCTTACGAAAAATTGGCTGCACGCCGGGATGAGTTGCCGTATGAGGCTGATGGAGCGGTGATTAAGATTAACGATCTCGACCTGGCAGCCGACCTTGGGGTTGTTGGCAAAGATCCACGCGGCTCCATTGCTTATAAATTTCCGTCACGGGAGGTGACCACGGTCCTGCTGGATATCGGCGTGAATGTCGGCAGAACCGGCGTGCTTACGCCATACGCTATCCTGGAACCGGTAAACATTGGCGGGGTAGTGGTAAAGCAAGCCACATTGCATAACTTTGACTATATTGAGGAAAAAGATATTCGCATCGGCGATCGGGTTCTAGTCAAGCGGGCGGGAGATGTTATTCCCTATGTGATTGGCCCGATTGTGTCTGCACGAACCGGCGCCGAGAAACGGTTTGAACCTCCTGAGAACTGCCCGGCTTGTGCTCAGCCGGTGGAACATCTGCCAGGCGAAGTGGCCTGGTATTGTGTGAACCATGCCTGCCCAGCGCAACTCATCAGGAACCTGGAGCATTTTGTCTCTCGCGGGGCGATGGACATCGTCGGTCTGGGGATTAAAATCGTTGAACAACTGGTAGAGAGCGGTTTGGTACGCGATGTTGCTGATTTGTACACCCTGCCAAGAGGTAAGCTGCTGGAACTTGAAGGGTTTGCCGAGAAGAAGGCGGATAACTTGCTGGCAGCGATTGAAAATTCGAAAAATCGCTCGCTGGCGCGGTTAATCACTGCGCTTGGCATTCGCGGCGTTGGCGAGGTGATCGCCGCGGACCTGGCTCGCTATTATCCGAACCTGGATTTACTCTCCCAGGCCAGTGTCGAAGAACTACAGAAAATCGAAGGTATTGGACCGAACATCGCCCAGGCGATTGTGGATTGGTTTTCCAGGCCGGCAAATCAGCAGGTTTTGAAGAAACTGAAGGCTGTTGGCGTCTGGCCAACGTCACATCTGGAGCCTTCGCCGGTCGAAGCACCGCGCCCATTGGAGGGTTTGACCTTTGTCGTCACTGGGACGCTAACAGGATTTTCGCGTGAAGGCGTCAAAGAATACATCGAAGCTCACGGCGGCAAGGTGAGTGAATCGGTCAGTAAAAAGACCAGCTACCTCATCCTGGGCGAAAATCCCGGATCGAAGTATGAGAAAGCCAGAGCGTTGAACATTCCAATTCTGAATGAAGTCCAACTACGTGAAATGGCTGAAGCGACTTCTAATCGTAAGCCCGGCGCAGTTGACAGTTCCCGCTGGCTGGAATAAACTTGCCAGATAGAATCTTTGAGGAGCAGAATATGGATCGTCTATTTGAAGATGCCATTGCGGAACGCGTGAAAGCGATGAACGCGCGGTTGAAATCGATCCAACAGGCTGATCTGTATTATTACAACCAACCGGTATCGGAGCTGCGTGGTGGCTCGCGCGTCCTGGTGAACGGGCGGGAGATGAGCATGTTTGCGTCTTACAGCTATTTAGGGCTGGTGGGGCACCCTCGCATCAATCAGGCGGCCAAGCAAGCGATTGATAAGTTTGGCACAGGAACGCATGGTGTTCGCACTCTTGCCGGAAGTCTGACAGTTCATCGGGAGCTGGAAGAGACGATTGCATCATTTAAAAACACAGAGGCCGCGGTGACTTTTTCGTCCGGTTATGTCACCAACCTGTCAGTGATCTCGACATTGGTCGGGCGAAACGACTATGTGATCTCCGACAAACTCAACCATGCCAGCATCGTAGATGGTTGTTTGATGTCGGGGGCGAAATTCTTGCGTTTTCGCCATAATGATATGGAAGCCCTGGAACAGCGCTTGATTCAGGCAGCCGATGGGGCGAAATTGGTGGTGGCCGACTCGGTTTTTTCGATGGATGGAGATATCATTGACCTGCCCAAAATGGTCGAGTTATGCCGTAAATATAAAGCCTGGTTGATGATCGATGAAGCTCACTCGGTTGGCGTCTTAGGGAAGACCGGACGAGGAATTGAAGAGTATTACGGTATGGATGGTGTCATTGACATCAAGATGGGTACCTTGAGCAAGACCATTCCATCTGTAGGCGGCTATGTCGCTGGTAAAAAAGACCTGATTGAATTTTTACGCCACGCAAGCCGGGCATATATCTTCTCGGCAGCTTTGCCTCCTGCGCAGGCGGCAGCGGCTAAAGCGGCGTTTGAGGTCATTCTGGATGAGCCGTGGCGAGTAGAAAAGTTGAATGAAAACTCCAGGCAGTTTATCAATGGGCTGAAGCAGCGTGGTTTCAATACCTTGTATACACAGACTGCCATTGTGCCGGTGCTTTGTGGAACCGACGAGGCAGCCTTTGCCATGACGCGCGAGGCCCAACACCATGATGTCTTCGTCTTACCGGTTGTCTCGCCAGCCGTCCCACCTGGTCTGGCGCGGCTACGCGCTACCGTAACTGCTGCGCACGAAACGGATGAAATTGAGCGCGCGATGGATGTGATCCAAGCTGCCGGCAAGAAGGTCGGGATCATCTGAGCAGGGAGTTGGTCACAGCGGATATGCACTACACAGGGCAGGGTCAGGCACATCCTGCCCTTGATTTACCCATGATTGAGATCAGGCTCAAACCAGGGCGAGAAAAATCGGTTTTGCGTCGCCACCCTTGGGTATTCTCGGGGGCGATTGACAGCATGAATGGCACTCCACAGGATGGAGAAACAGTCGAATTGTTGGACAGCAAGGGTAGGTGGCTGGCTAGGGGGGCATATAGCGCATCCTCTCAACTCAGGGTACGGATATGGAGCTGGGATGCGGCTGAGAGGATCGAGAGGGAGTTCTTCCACCGACGGCTAAAGAGCGCCATAGCATTTCGGCAACGAATCATCAACCCTGAGCAAACCAATGCCTGCCGCCTGGTACACGCCGAATCGGATGGATTACCTGGCCTCATCGTGGATCAATATCAGCAAGCGATTGTTGTGCAATTCTTGAGCTGTGGTGCAGAGCGCTGGCGGGAAGTGATTACCGAGATTCTGGAGGAGCTGTTGCATCCAGAACTGATCTACGAGCGCTCTGATGTGGAGGTGCGCAAGCTGGAGGGCTTGTCCTTGAGAACGGGCGTGTTGCATGGACAAGCGCCGGTTGGTCCGGTGACGATATTTGAAAATGGTTGTTATTTCGAAGTAGATCTTTGTAGTGGACAAAAAACGGGTTTTTATCTCGATCAGCGCGTCAACAGGCAGCGAGCGAAGCAACTTGCGCGAGAGCGGAGCGTTTTGGATTGTTTCTCTTATACGGGCGGGTTTACTATCTCAGCTTTGATGGGTGGGGCGCAGTCGGTTGTCGCTGTTGAGGCTTCGGAGGCGGCGCTCAAACTGGCCAGGGAAAACGTGGCGCTAAATGGATTGGATAGCGATAGAGTAGAATGGATCGAGGGGGATGTTTTTCAGGTGTTGCGTCGAATGAGAGATCAAGGCAGGCGATTCGATCTGGTGATTGTCGATCCACCCAAGTTTGCTATCAGCGCATCCCAGGCAGGACGAGCTGCCAGGGGATACAAGGATGTCAACCTGTTGGCATTCAAGCTGCTGAACCCGGAGGGAATCCTGGTCACTTTTTCCTGTTCCGGTGTTATAAGCCTGCAACTGTTTCAAAGTATTGTGGCGGGAGCGGCTTTGGATGCGGGGGTAGACGCACGGCTTGTCGAAGTGTTGACGCAAGCGCCTGACCATCCGGTGGCACTCAACTTTCCGGAAAGCGCTTACCTGAAGGGGCTGGTGGTGGCTGTGTAAGCCAAAGCGGCAGTCAGCCAGCCGTCACTACCGGTCCTGATTGCAACCCAAGGCGTTGATTCTTGCCAGGATGGAAAGCAGAAGCCCAATGGATCGGGATTTCCATTGGGCTTATCTTGTGGTGGAGATGTCGGGAATCGAACCCGAGTCCGAAAGATTCGTCCCGCGAATCTCTACGAGCGTAGCCTGTTGATCTTTCTCGCCGGCGAGGACCTCAACTGGCCAGGGATACCTGCCAGCCAGCCGCTGGGACCCGAAAGCCCCTCTTTCGCACGTGTAGCGGCGTCGTGTGCGGCACTCCGACTTTCTCACGCCCGACCCTGCCTCCGGTCGGAGAGCGGGGCAGGCGGACGTGGTCCTGCTTTGGAGGACCTGCTGTCAGCTTCCTCACTTATGCAGCGAGGGGCAGAGCAGCGTAGGCAGTGCGATTGGCACTTTTGTTTGCGCTGATTTTTCGAGTTCGGCGCCTCTCGGCTCGCAATTCGGGGACAGCCTCTCCCGTCGAAGCCTGTCATCCCCGTGGTGTAGATTATACCATGCTTTCCTGATGCTCTGACGTGTCAGCGCCCGATGTAGTTAAAAATGGTTGATTCGTATCCGATTTATATTCACGGCTGATATAATTTGTAAGTCCGATATGGTTGATCGTTTGAGCTATCCGTGGAAGAAACTATTTTCGCTTTGTGGGGTTATGGTTAATGACCCCGCAAGCACAGGCGAGGCAAGCATTGGAACTGGATGACAATGCTGCGTTAAGCCGTGCGGCTCAGGGCGATATCGAAGCGTTCGGCATTCTTTACGAACGCTATGTAGGCCGTATCTATAACTATATCTATTATCGAACCGGTCAATCGGCTGATGCTGAAGACCTCACCGCCAGGGTATTCTATCGGGCGATGCAACACATTCGTGGTTACCGCGACCGCGGTCTGCCATTCTCTGCCTGGTTATATCGGATTGCCCATAATGTACTGGCAAACTGGCATCGTGATAACAGCCGATGTAAAGAGGTTCCACTCGATGAAGCGCTTCTTGGCCGTACAGACGCCCAGCATCCAGAAATAGAAGTAGTTCGAAACGAGCAGCGAGAACGTCTGTTACAGATCATTCGTTGTCTGCCACCCGATCGTCAGCAGTTACTTATTTTAAAGTTTGTTGAGCACTACTCGAATGCCGAAATCGGTATGATTATGGGGAGAACAGAAGGCGCAATCAAGAGCCTGTATCATCGGACTTTATTATCCCTGCGAGATGAATATGGCTTGCCGGTTGATACCAGTCTGGAGGATTCTGAGCATGCCGATCAGACATAACTCGAACCAGCCTTTAAAAACTCAGGAACTAAGCGCCATTGAATCCAGGTTGATCAAGACCTTAAAGCCAGTGGCTCCTCGGGAGGATTTCGTTCTGGGCTTGAAAGAGAAACTGGTGCGACAGATGCAGATGCTGCCTTATCTAACACGCTTTAGTCGCTCATATGTCTTGTTGATGGCTTTATTGTTGATCGTTCTGGGACTGACCCTATTGCTTCTCATACTCCGGGCAATAATTACATTGATCGGAGTTACTAAGCTGTATCAGTACTATCAGAAGCGGGATAAGCTGGATAAGTTGAGCGTTCTTCCAGGCGCCGAATGATCCTGATCATTCTGTGGAGCTGGAAGGTTGATCCTCACTACGCGTTCCGGGGGCGATATATTGGATTTTCTTGAACGGCTTTACCTGTTCCCTGACATTGTCACGCATCAAATTCCCGGAAACATGCATCAGTGTATCGCTGAAGTCTGCATCTATGCCCATACTAGCCAGGCAAGGATAATGGTGGTGTAACAATCCGGCTTTTTCCTCTGCGTCATCGGCAAGAACCCCAACCAAACCTTCGGCGACGAAACGAGCGCAACCGCAAACGGAATCTCGCTCTACCTCGGCGGAAAGGATTACCCGGGTCTTTGTATCTACAGTGATCTTCAGCCGCGGCTGACCGAAATAGCGGGCAAATTCACTGATCAGTGGGCTTTGATAAGTCAGACGTTGGCGGCGGGTAATGGCGTAGTCGGTTTCTGTCAGCGAGCACAGCGGTTTTGGGGTTGCGCAAGCCACGCCAATCTTCTCGAGCCAGCCACGTAGCTGACGCGCCAGGCCTCTAGGCAACCAGCTTTCGTTATCGATGCCCGCAATGACCGCCTGTGCGCCTGTCCTTTGAGCAATATCGGGGAGTAATTCGGCAATGCCTTTGTGCTCGCCAAAGGAGAGGATTAAGTCGGCTTTTGGCAAAGAGATGGGAAGATAATCTTCCGGGTAATCGATCACCAGGGGGAAAGTATTCGGGGCTTGCCAGGTTTCAATCGTCCAGGATGCCGGGCCGTGTTTTCGGATGTTCGCCACATGTCGCAGGCCATATTCTCCGGAAGTGATCGCCAATATTTTCATGCGGGCTCAATAAACCTATCCAAGCAAGCGGTCTTTCAGCCACTGCGCCTCGGCGATCAAATCAGCGTTGATTGGCAGTTGCTGTTCAGGAGTGACGCGGATGAGCAAGTGCTCCACGATCCGCCGGACATCTTCAGGAATATCACGGAGGGTGAGAAGCATCCGCAACCGATTGTAGGCGCTTGGATCGGCGGTTTGGACGCCGCGGCGCTTGAGGAATTCACCGGCAACGACTCCTGCTGCACGGCGAGCACAAACCCGCGCTCTGCCTTCGTTTCCAGATGCCCGTGCGGCAAAAGCCATTCGGATTTCTTCCAGGTAGCGGTGATATTCCGGGAATTGATCGGTCATGCTACTTCGACCCGATTGCGGCCGCGTTGTTTGGCGTAGTACAGGGCTGTATCGGCGCTTTCCAGCAACGATGCCAGTTCCTGGGTATCGGCAACGGCTTTTGAGACACCCAGACTGATTGTGAATGGCACCTGTCCCGATTCTATGGTAACGCTAGATTCCATGGCGCATTGTCGTAACCGCTCTGCCACGGCGGTAGCGGTGAATAAATCCGTCTCGGGCAAGAGGATGGCGAACTCATCGCCTCCATACCGGCAGAGGATATCCACGCTGCGGGTGATCTTTTGCAGGCTCCCGGCCAGATGAACAAGCACCCGATCGCCGACGATGTGACCATACGTATCATTTATTTGCTTAAAGTGATCTACGTCGATCATAATGGCGGATAGAGGGTGCTTAAATCGCCTGGCGCGCTGTATTTCCCTGCGCCCAATCTCAAAGAACCCTCTGCGATTATAAAGTCCGGTCAATGAGTCGGTAATCGCCAGCTTCTGAACCTCGGCGTGCAACTGCGCATTGCGCAAGGCTGCGGTAGTTGTGGCGGCAAAACTTACGAGCAGACGTTTGTCGGATTCGGTAAATGCATTGGTCTTATTGGCGCTAAGGGTGATAGCCCCCAAAACTTCATCGCCCAGGATCAGCGGAGCCACAACCACAGAGAGAACGCGTGGCGCTCCGGGGCTGGTTTCTGAGGCGGTGGTTAAGTCGTTGCTGGCGACTTCCGGGATTAGAACTGCCTGGCGAGTTTGCAGCGCCTTTGCCGTATGTGTTTCGATCATGGTGGCGCGAATAGATTTTATCCGTGGGTCTCTATAACCCAAGAACGCCCTCAGCTCCAACTTTCCTGTATCCCTGGAAACCAGGTGCAATTCCCCATGGTCTGCGGTGGGAATGGCTTTCATGGCTGCATCCAGGATTTGGCCCAGCAACACATCGATATCCAGAGAGGTGAGCAGGGCCGCCGTAGCCGTGTGCAAGGCGACGATGCCCCCTCCGAGGAGCCTCCAGCCTACCGACCGGAAGCCGGCCTTGCAGAGGAGGGCGGCGAGATCCTCCGGCCCGGGGAAGCGCCGCACGCTCGCCGGAAGGTAGGCGTACGCGGCTCCCCCCAGC
>FWPU01012851.1_pt1 | contig 10887 bp, 1 predicted proteins | sample 2228361 | NCBI WGS metagenome assembly FWPU01 (sample SAMEA103939777, study PRJEB20133) | metagenome | reverse complement strand
CACCCACCCCCGGCCGCCGGGCCAGCGTCGCCGCGTCCCATGAGGATCCGGGCCACGCCGAGAAGGGCCTCGACTCGTTCCTCGATGTCGCCCGTGGTCCTCGCGAGTCTGCGGAACAGGTCCAGGGCCTCCTGCGCCTCTCCTTTCGTCTCCATGTGCCGCGCAGTGACCAGCAGGGCCCTCGGGTTCGCCGGGTCCAGGGCGAGGATCTCCCGCGCGAGACCCCCCGCGAGTTCCGGGTCACCGATCTCGTTGCGCGCCAGGTCGCAGGCCTTCGCCAGCAGGGCGACCCTCTCTCCCACCGCGGGCACCAGCGCGGCCTTCCGCCGCAGGGCCTCGAGCAGACTCGACCACTCGCCCGAGCGGTAGTGGACGCGGATCAACTCGTCCACCACGGGCAGGAAGTCCGGGGCGATCTCGCGTGCCCTTTCCAAAAGCGAGGCCGCAGCCGCAAGGTCCTCCAGGTGCGTCTCGGCCACGGACGCCGCCTTCATCGCGGCCTCGACGCGCGTACCGGTGTCCTGGGTCTCGTCCGACACGACGTCGCCCAGCATGGCGAGCAGGGCAGGCCAGTCCTGAAGGACCTCGCAGACCTCCCGGAGACGGCGGCGGGCCTCGGGATGGCCTGGGTCCTCGGACAGCAACGATTCCAGAACGCCGCGAGCCGCGACCGGGTCCTCGAGTTTGCCCACCAGTAGGTCCGCGGCCCGCAGCAGGCACGCCTCCCGCTCCGACGCTGCCGGGGACGCCCCGGCCAGCCGTTCGAGGGCTGAGACGAGACCTCGCGTGTTCCCTTCCTCGTCGTAGAGGGCCACCAGGTTCTCGAGGATACCCGTGTCGCCCGGTTCGAGACTCGATGCCTCCTCGAGCGCCCGGATCGCGCGGTCCCTCTCGCGCCGGACCCTGTGCAGGCCGGCCAGCCGTCCGAGCGTCGCCACGCGCTCGGCAGGCGCCATGTCGAGCCGGAGTTTCCGCGTCAGGATGTCCACGAGGTCGCCTGCCCTCCCCTCCTTGTCGAACAGGCGCTCCAGGATCTCGATTGCCTCCCGGCACGTGGGGTCCATCTCGAGGACCCTCGCCAGTTCCGCCTCCACCTCACGGTCCCGCCCGCCCGCACGGTCCGCCATCCTGGCCGCATGCAGGCGCAGGGTCCGCTCGAGGTCCGCCCACGAGGCCCCCGACGCGGCCCGCGCCAGGTATTCGTAGGCCACGCCGTACTGCCCGGTCCGGTCCGCGGCCTCGAGGAACCTCCGGCAAAGGGCCTCGTGAGACGGAGCCAGTACGAGCGCCATTCCGAGGTGTCTCATCTCGTCGTCCGGCCGATCGAGCCGCCGGGCCACCTCGGCAGCCTCCTGATGGAGCGGGAGCGGATCCGCGTCGTCGATGGACAGGCCCTGGCCAATGCACTCGATCCTCTTGTCGAGGGCCCACGCGAGCCCCTCGTCGTCCCCGGACCCCCGCAGGGTCGCGATGAGGACCTCGAGGGCGTGGTGTCCCACGACTGGGTGGTCCACGAGGTTGCTCAGGCGCCGGACGGCCTCCCGGTCCCCCGGGCGCTGCGCCAGGACGGTCCGGAGCTGTTCGACCGCTCCCTCCGCGTCCTGGAGCCGGGTTGCGAGCAGGTCCCCGAGCCGCATCCGCAGTTCCAGCGCGTTCGGCCCATCGCCGACCAGTCCGATCCGCTGTCTGAGGACGTCCGCGAGCCGTTCCGCGTAACCCAGGTCCGAGTACAGCCGGTCAAGGACCGCCAGCGTCTCCGCATCGCCCGGGTTGTCCTGGAGATAGGCGCCATAGTGTCTCGCGGCCGCCGCCGGGTCCTTCAGGTCCCGGTCCGCGACCTCGGCCGCCCTGCGGTTCATTCGCGACCGGATGTCGGCGTCGCGAACCTCGCCGGCCAGGCGGTTGAGGACCTCGTACAGCCTGGCTGCCTCCCCGGTCTTCAGCGCCAGGCTCTCGAACCGCTCCAGGGTGTCCTGGTTCGCCGGATTCAGTGTCAGGGCAGCAGCCAGGGAGTCAAGGGCCGCACTCGCGTCGCCGAGCCGGTCCGCCTGGACCTCCGCCATGCGCAGCCACAGGCCCTCCCTCTCGCCTGCCGTCTTCACGAGCTCGGATTCGCGCCGGAGGACCGCGCACAACTTCAGGTGCTCTCCGGACGACTCATAGACCTCCTCGAGGGCGAGGGCCGCGTCCATGGCCACGTCCTCGCCCTGGAGGATCCGCTCCAGCCCTTCCCTTGCCTCCACGCGGTACGGATCGAGCGAGAGGGCCGCCCGGTAGTGAATCACGGCGCTCGCCGGGTCGTTCAATGCAGACTCGCAGACCGCCCCGATCCGCGCGTGCAGGTGAGCCTGAGCCACCGCCGAGTCCGTGTGCGACAGGTGCCCCTCAAGCAAATCCACGAGCCCGTGAAAGTCCCCCGCGGCTTCCAGGAGTTCGCCGAGACGGGTGAAGGCGAACTGGTTGAGCGGGTCCAGGTCCAGGATTCGCTTCAGGAGCCCCATCGCCGCCTCGCGGTCCCCGAGCCGCGATTCGTGGACCGCCGCCGCCTTCTTCAGCGCGCCGGTCTTGCGTTCGAGGTCGGTCGCGGCCTCGGCCTCCCGCTCGAAGAGGTCCGCCAGGTCGCGATATCGCTCGGTCTGGACGTAGAGTTCCGTCAGGCGCGCGATGGCCTCGGAGTTCCCCGCATCGGAGTCCAGCACCTCCTCGAGCGTCCGGATGGCCCCCGCCACGTCCCCGAGGGGGCCCACCCGCACCGAGGCCAGTTCCAGGAGGTACCTCCGGCGGTCCTCGGGCGACGCGCTGACCTCGGCCTTCCGCGCGAGGGCCTGGGCCAGCATCATCGGGTCCCCGGTCTCCCTCGCAATGGCTTCCAGGGCATCGAGCGCCGTCCGGCTTTCCGGGTCCTGGTCCAGGACCTTCTTCAGGACCTCGGCTGCACCAACCGGGTCCTTCATCCGGGCCCGGATGACCTCGAATGCCTGGAAGTAGAGGGCGAGCCGCTCGTCGGTGTCACCGGCGAGGTCCCCGAGGTTCTCGTACAGGAGGGCCAGGTCCCCGAACCGGGACAGTTTCTCGTACAGCGCCGCCAGTTCACGGACCACGTCCCCGTCGTCCGGCCGGCGCAGCATCGCGACGCGCAGGTAGTCCACCGCCTCCTCGTCGCGCCTCAGGTCGTCCCGCAAGATGCGCGCGAGGACGCGGGCGAAGTCGCCGGCCACGGGTTCGTCCTGGTGCGTGGCGAAGAGCGCCTCCAGGTGGGCGACGACCTCCTCGAGCCTCCCGGCCCTCCGGCCCGCCGACTCGAATGCCTCGCGCAGGGTCTCGTCCTCCGGGCACAACCCCACCAGGGCCGCCAGGTCATCGGTCGGGTCCTCGCCGAGGGTCTCCTCGATGGCAATGGCGGCCCGCAACGCGGTCTCGCGCGATGGGTCCTCGAGGTCCATGCCGGCCGCGAACCTCCACAAGTCCAGGAGTCCCTCGCGGTCCACGGTCCTGGTCAGGGCATCGGCCAGGGCGTGGAAGAGGTCCGGCCGGCAGCCTGCCTCCGCATACACTCTGCGGGCAGTCACGAGGTCGTCGGGCGAGGGCTGCGACGCCCGCGCGAGGTCGATCGCGTGGGCCACCGCCTCCTCGTGGCGCCCGTCTTCCAGGGCCATCACAGCCAGGTAACGGTGGAGTTCCGCCCGGCGCACCCCGTCCCCAATCGCGGTGCGTGCGGACAGGTGAGACAGTTCGTGTTCATATAACGTCCTCAGGGCTTCCCGGTCGCCCGTCCGGACGAGGAGCGCGGTCAGGCGCGGGATGGTCGCGTCGTGCAGCGGGTACAGCGCCAGGACCTTCCAGTGATACGCCTGCGCGAGGCTTGCGTCCGCCAGGGCGGTGTCGGCCAGGTGCGCACATCGTTCATACAGCGAGGCCTTTTCCTCCGGCTCCTCCGCGGCCTCGGCCATGGCGTCGAGGGTCCTCACGAGTGCGTCGTGCCGCCCGAGGGCCTCGAAGGCACGCGCGAGCAAATCGAGTGTGGGCCGGTGGTGAGGCTCCTCCGCCGCCGAGACCTCCAGGACATCCACCGCCGCCTCGTGAAGCCCCGCCTCCACGAGCGTCGAGGCCGCGCGCAGCCGGAGTCTCATCCGGTCCGGCTCGGTCCCAGTAACGGCCTCCTTCGTCGCCGCGGCGAGGTCCCCCAGGCGGCCCCGGGCCCGCAGCCCCTCCACGAGCCTCCGGAAAACTTCCGGGTCTGCCGGCACGTCGCGGTGCGCCTCGATGAGCACCTCGACGGCGGCATCGGGTCGGTCCGCCAGGCACTCCGCCAGGCGGAGGCGGAGGCCCGTCCTCTCCACCGCGTCGCTCGTGTTCGCCACGAGCGTGCGGAGGGCCCTGGCGAGCGCCTCGCTGTCCCCGGAACGCAAGGCCGCATTCTCGAGGATATGCGCCGCGTCCGTGGCCAGAACCGTGTCTTCCAGGTACGCCGTCACCATTTCCCGGGCCTCCGGGTGCGCCGGCTGTTCCGCCAGGACCTGGCGCAGGGGCTCCAGGACGCCGCGATCGCCCTGTTCCTCGAGGACCCTGGCGAGCGCGATCAGGGACTCGATGCGCTCCACCGTGTCCTGCGTGTGGTCTATCTCCCTCTGGATCAGGTCGCGGAGCCGGTCCAGGTCCGAGACCTCCCGCGCGAGGGCCTTGGCCCGCTCCAGGGCCTCCGGATCGGTCGGGTTTCTCGCGAGGAGTTCCTCGAACACCGCGGACGCCTCGGTCGCGTCCTTGAGTTCCTCCTGGATCAGGATGCCGGCGAGCAGGAGGTGGCCCCTCGCCGTCTCCGGGTCCTCGGCGGTGCGACCAAGGAGCAGCCTCAAATCGGCCAGTTGCCGGACCCGCCCCAAAGACTCGTACAGCGCCAGGAGGCGGTCCGCGGCGTCCCGAGCAATGGAGTCGAAGGCGAACTCGGTCGGCCGGCGTTCCAGGGCGAACCGAAACGCCCGGGTCGCGCCGTCCAGGTCACCGGTTGCGCGGCAGAGGTCCCCGATGGACAGGTGAATGGCCCGCTTGTCGTCCACGGAGATGGCGTTCGCCGCCATCTCGTGGAGCAGGGGGATGCGCTCGGCCTCGCGGCCCATCTCGTGGAGCAGGGCGTCCATCTCGCGCAGGATGGCCACGGAACCCGGCTGTAGTTCGAGCAGTTCGTCATACAGCGCCGCAGCGCGCGGCAGGTCGGAGAGGTCCTCGCGGGCCAGGCGCGCCGCCGTGAGCAGCACCCGGACCCGGGCGTCGCTCCCGAGCGACGGGGTCTCCTCGTGGCCCGTCCCCCCTCCCGCGCCTGCCAGCCTTTCCAGCATCTCGACGAGGGCCCGGACGACCCCGGCCTTCCGGCTCACCTCCACCGTCCGGTCCAGGAGCCCCTGGTCGTCCGGCATGGTCCAGAACGCGCGCGCGGCGGCTTCGTACGCCCGATCCAGCGCCCCCCTGCCCTCCTCGATCGCGGCCACGTCCGAGTACGCCACCGCCCGGTCCCACGGGCTCCGCGCCAGCCTCGCCTTCGCGTCGAGCACCGCGACGAGCCGGTCCGTCTCGGTCCCCTTCTCGCGGAGCACGGCCTCCACGACTGGCAGGAGTGCGCGCGCGCACGTCTCGTGCTCGGGGGCCCCGGCGTCCAGGATCATGGCCTCGGCGGCAAGCCTCGCGTCCGCGTGGTCCGGGTGCTCCACCAGGCACCTGCGCATGTAATCTGCGGCCCCGACCGGGTTCCCCAGACGGTCCCGGTAGATCGCCGCGATCTGAAACAGGAGGTCCGCGCGTCGAGCCGGGTCGGACGTAGCCTGTTCCTCGCGCTGCAGGACGCGGACCAGGTCGCCGAACCTGCCGGCGTCCGACAGGATGTCCTCGAGGAGGCTCGCGGCCTCGAAATCGTCCGGCCGCGTGTCCAAGACCTGCTCAAGCGCGTCGATGGCCTGGTCCGTCTCGCCCACGTCGCGGGCCACACCCGCCTTCTCGACCAGGATCGCCCGTCTTGCCAGACCGTCCGGCAAGGACCCGGCCAGGCGGTCATAGGTCATGAGGACCGACGCCGTGTCGCCAAGCCTCCGGTACAGACCGAGCATCTTGCGCAGCAGGGCCTCGTCCTCGTCCTCGAACGGGAGGGCCTTCTCGTAGGCGCGGATTGCGAGGTCCGGCCGGTCCAGGGGCGGCTCGGCGTACAGGTGACCCAGGCGGAGGCAGAGCCTCGCCTCCCGCCCCGCGTCGGGGAGGGTCGTGGCAAACGGCCTCTCCCCCTCGGGGAGGATCCCGACCCAGCGACCGATCACCAGCGCGGCCTCGCCGTGCCTCCCCGTGGCCTCGGCGAGTTCCAGCAGCCGGTCCACATAGACGTCCGACGGAAACAGGGACACGGCCGCCGCCACGGAGTCAAACGCCGCCCCCGCGTTCCCGTGGATCCGACCCTCGATGTCCGCGATCTCCATGTGGAGGGCGGCCCTGGCCTCGGGGCGCACAGGGTCGTCGGCCCTCGCCCGGAGCAGGGCCAGGAGGTCCGCGAAACGCTCGTTGGCGCGGAAATAGGGGGCGAGGATGTTCGCCGCGGCGTCCCGCGCCTGGCGGTTGTCAAACAGGGTCCACAACTGCGCCACGGCCTGTTCCGCCTCGTCCGAGACGAGGGCGTTCTGGAGCAGCCGCAGCGCCTCGTCGTGGTCGTCCAGCGATTCCCAGCACAGGCGGGCAAGGTCGCACTGGAGGCGCGCCCGCTCGCGGGGGGTCTCGGCGCACGCGATCTCCATGCGGATCACGTCGGCCAGTTCCAGGTACCGTTCCGAACGCTCGTAGGTCCGGTGCAGGCCCCCCAGGACCTCGCGGTCCTCCGGGTGCGTCTGCAGGACCTGCATGTAACAGTCCGCCGCCGCCGCGTCGTCCCCGACAAGGTCCTCGTACAGCCGCCCCAGGCGCATGCGGATGTCGCGCGCCTGCTCCGGGTCCGCGGCCACGTCAATCCGGCGGCGCAAGACCTGCTCGAGCCCCGCGTAGTCCTCGAGTTGTAGGGCGATGTCCTCGAGCAGCCCCAGGGCCGCCAGGTTGCCCGGGTCGAGGTCGAGGACCTGCTGGAGCACGGCGCGCGCGTCGTCGTGGAAGAGCAACCGGTTCTCATAGACCTCTCCCAGTTCCAAAAGGAGTCGGAGCCGCCTCGTGGGCTCCATCGTCGCCTCACTCACCTCCCGCAGCAGGGCCGCGTATTCATGCCATAGGGCTCCGTTCGCCGCCGTGTTCCTGGCCGCCTCCATCAAGGTATCCGGGTCTTGCCCGGACGACAGGGCGAGCCACACCGCCTCCGAAATCGCGGCGAAGGCCTCCTGGGTGCGGCCGAGGCGCTCGAGGTGCCGGTGGAGCCTCTCCCACGTCTTCATGCGGTCGGTGGGGTCCTCGACGGCCGGCGCCATGTCCTTCAGCACGGCCACCGCGCCCTCGATGTTCCCCTGGGCCTCGTACAGGTCGAGGAGCCGGCGACCCACGTCCACGAGCGAATGGTCCAGGGACCAGGCCGTCTCGAGATACCGCACGGCCCTCGCCGGCTCGCGCAGGTCCTCCTCGCACGCGCGGGCCATGGCCAGGTTCAGGACGACGCGTCGCTCCGGGTCCTTCTCGCGGGCGTCGCGCTGGGCCAGGAGGGCCACGAAGGACCTCATGTCCCCGCGCCGGCCGAACATCGCCCGCAACGCCTCGATGTCCTCGCGCTCGAGGTAGAGTTGTTCGAGCCTCCGGACCGCGAGGTCGTCGCCCGGGTCCTCGGCGAGCACGCCCTCGTACACCTCCTTCGCACCCTCCAGGTCGCCGAGACGGTCCACGAGGACCTCCCCGAGCCGATGCCGCAGTTCGGTACGGCGCTTCCCGGGCATCGGACGCGAGACCTCCTCGCGGAGAAAGCGGGCGTAATCCGCCCACCTCTCGAGCCTCGCATACAGGACGTGAAGGTTCTCGCGAGCCTCCCTGGAGTTACGATTCAATTGATACAGTTCTTCGTATAATCTCAATGCCTCCTCGTACCGCAGCAGGCGGTCCCTGGCCATGGCTGCAGCAGACGCCAGGACCTGCTCGCGCTCTGCGCCCCGGAGCATCGGGAGTTCCCTCAGGTGCATCGCGAACAATTTCTCCTGGTTGTGCTTCCGCCGGTAGATGTCCTTGAGCCTCTTGACCACGTCCAGGTTCTGGGGGTCGAGTTCCAGGATGCGTTCCAGGAAAGGAATCGCCTGCGTCTCGTTGGACATCCGCGTGATGGCGATCTCCGAGATCCGATGGAAGAGCTCGAGCAGTTCGTCCGGGTCCTCGGTGACGGCGACCTGCTTCTGCAGCACGCGGAGGAGGTCGGGCCAGCGTTCCCGGGACTCGTACCCGCGGGCTAGGGTCTCGAGGGCCTGCCGGTTCGTCGGGGAGACCTCCGCGATGCGGGCGTAGGTCGCGAGCACGTTGTCCTCGCTCGGGAGTTTCTCGGGGTCCTGGTAGATCTCGATGATGCGGAAGAGCGTGGCCACGCGCTCGTCGATCGCGTCCTCAGGGAGCCGCCGCAATCGCTCGTTGTAGAACTCGATGAGCGCGTGCCACCTGCGAGTCTTCTCGTACAGGGCCACCACCGCGGCCTGGGCCTCCTCGTCCAGCGGGACGATGGACAGGATGCGCTTGTGCGCCTCGAGGGCCCGCTCGAGGTTGTTCAGGCGATGCTCGGCCACCTCCGCCATCTTGCGGTTGATGCGGACCTTCTCGCCGGGGTCCTCGACCACGGACAGGGCGAATTGCAGCGTCGTGAACAGTTTCTGGTGGTCCCCCGCCGCCTCGTGGTACTCCTCGTAGAACCGCAGGGCATCCACGTTGCGGGGGTCGAGGGCCCTCAGGCGCCGCCAGGTCCTCTCGGCCTCCTCGACTCGGCCGAGCCTCGATTGCAGTCGCGCCAGGACCGGCAGGACCTGCGCCTCCTCGGGACGACCCGCGCTCGCGGCCCGGGCCTTCTCGACCAGGGGGAGCGCGTCTTCAGGGACGCCAAGGGCCTCGCAGGCCTCGACGAGGCCATGCAGGGCGGCGGCGGTCGCCGGTTCCAGGTCGAGCACGGCCTCGAACGACGAGCGGGCCTTCGAGGGTTCCCGGAGCAGTTCCAACTGAAGTCTTCCGAGGTCGATCAGAAGGGTGGAGCGCGATGCCTCGCCCTCGACCGAGGCCAGGGCCCGCGCATACCACCCCTCGACCTTCTTCTGGCGCCGCGTGGCCACGAGCGCCCTCGCGATCAGCCGCAGGGCATCCGCATCGGCCGGCGCCTTCTCCAGCACGCGCTCCAGGGCCTTGATGGCCTCCTCGGGGTCGCTGTCCACGAGCGCGCGGGCCTCTTCGAGGCGACGGGTCTCCCTTCGCGGGGCGTCTGACCCGCCCTCGTGAAGCCTCCTCCGCAGGGCGATGTACCGCTCCCGCTCCGGTTCCGGGGCCATCGAGGCGAGGACCTCGAGGAGGCGCGCAGTCTGCGGGGCGTCGAGGTGCCCGGCGAACCGGTCGTACAGGGACATCCAGCCCGCAGGGTCCAGGTCTCGGACCGCGGACACGAGGCGCGCCATCTCGGCCCCGGCCTCGTCGTGCAGGTCCCTCGCATACAGGTCCGCGGCCACCGCCGCCACGCGCCCCGCCTCCGGTCCGCAGGAGCCCGCGGCGAACCAGGTCAACAGGCCGGCCAGGTCCCGGGTCCAGCGCGACGCCTCGTCCGGGGTCGCGGCCTGGCGGGCCCTCTCGCGGATACGGTCCACGGCCGTAACCAGGTCCTCGGTCGGCAGGGTCCACGGCGCGTCGTCAAGGTCTGCCCGTCCGGCCTCGAGGCCCAGGTCGTCCAGGATCCGCCGGATGTCGCTCGCCTCCATTCTCCACCCCTCCCTCACGGTCTCCGGCTCTTCGAACCACCAAACGCCCGGACCATCTCGGTCCAGGCCTTCTTCTCGATGGCCGAATAGACGTACCCCTTCTTTTCGGCCTCGGCGTATCCCTTCTTCATGGCGGGTTCGAGTTCGACCGCGCGCTCGAACGAGCGGCGGGCCTCGTCCAGGCGGCCCTGCCGGAACAGGGTCAACGCCAGCCCCACGTGGTTGTCGGCCGTCTTCTCGTCCTTCGCTATGGCCTCGCGAAACGTGCGCTCGGCCTTGTCCCAGGCCGACTGGTCGAAGTGGGCGTAGGCGAGCCCCCCGAGCACCTGCGACGAGTCGTCCCCGAGCGCCATGCATCGCTCGAAATCCTGGGCCGCGCCCTCGGCATCGCCGAGCAGCAGTCGGACCAGCCCCCGGAAGAAGAGGGGCTCGCACTCGTCGCGCGCCAGGTCCGAGGCGCGCGTGTAGGCCACCGCCGCCTCGCGGTACCTGCGGCGCTCCATCTCGATGCGGCCCCGGATCATGAAGTGCCGGCGGTCCCACGACGCCTCGGGCCCCGCCTTGTCCAACGCGGCCGAGGCCTTCGTGGGCTCGCCAATCCGGGCGTAGGCGTCAGCGATAACCAGCCAGTCGTCGGTCCCGGATGGACGCGCCCGGATCGCCTCTCGAAGCAGCGCCTTCGCGCGCCTGCGGTCGCCCCGCTCGCCGCGGATCGCCCCGACCTGAGCGAGGACCGGTGCCTCGACCACTCGCGCGGCCCGCGCCAGGGCCACCGCGCGGTCCAGGACCCGGACGTGGTCGCTCGCCGCGAGCCACCGCAACAGGGCTGCCGTCCCCTCCGTCACGCCCTCGGTCTCCGGCCTCGCGACAGAGAACGCCTCCTTCAGGATGCGGTTGGCCTCGCGTTCCTGCCGGGACATCTCGCGGCGGGCGGCCGGGGGGTGGGAGGGGGGAGGTGGGGGGCGGCTTTTTCGTGTCCGGGGGCATGGCTCGGGGTTATGAGAAACAGCCGGTC
>FWPU01012850.1_pt1 | contig 10887 bp, 9 predicted proteins | sample 2228361 | NCBI WGS metagenome assembly FWPU01 (sample SAMEA103939777, study PRJEB20133) | metagenome | reverse complement strand
TCAAAAAATAAAGTGCTCCCATATCCACGAATCACGCTATATACATCACCAATTGGTCTAAAAACTATTGCACCAAAATTACTCGATTCGTTTATCGAAAGATAATGGGTGTCATAAACCAGAAACTTATGGGCTACTGCACTTCGATACCACATGTAATCATGATCAGTTACTATTCTCGCAGATTTATTAAGAGTCCCAAATGAAATATCGAACATATCATTTGTATCTATTATTTTCATCGCCTGCCCACCATTAATATCCACAATTACAGCACCATGAGTTCCATTATTTGCTTTAAGTCCCGGCTGCAGTATGATATCGCCGCCGTTGTAGTTATTGGTATCTGTTCCTTCAGCGTTACCAGCTTTAAGTGTTATTGATTTTCCATGTGCATTGAGAGAAGCATTTTCGACTTCAAGCATTAAGATGTCTGAATTTGATTTCCAGATTTTATTCGACGATAAAACCAATGAATTTGCTATATCAAGCGAAGTTCCCAAATATATTGTTCGAGGTTTATAGTTTGAGATTTGACCTATATCTAAACTATTATGTGGAAGAAAGAAAATATTTTTTTCAAACCAGATTTGTTCTCCAAACTCGGCCATAACACCATATGAAGGATGTAAAAGTTGTAGTGTGCTTCCAGCATCATGAAGAGCAAAGCCATTATGGCTACTCAAATCCCAAAAAATTTGCCATCGAAGCTGGTCGTTGGTATAAAATTTATGCTTTCCAGGAGACCCCGAAGCGTCTCCACGTCCCGGACGATATTCGATGTCAGAGCCGTATCCAATATCGTTAGTTGGCGAACCACCTTGAATAACTAATTTCGGTCGAGGATCTGTTCCATCACTTACTTTAATTAAGAATTTATCTATATCCCATCCTGCAGTAAGATAATCGCCGATATCATTTCCAAGATATGTTTTTAAAAATGGTGATAGTGGTGAGCCGATATTGTAAAGTCCAGCGCCTGAAGCAGTAATATTACCAGCCATAGAAGACGAGCCGTCGATATGTAGCGAAAGAGGATCGGTCTCTGTAACAAGTCCTGGAATAGAACCTATGAGAAGTTTTTTCTTCTTATATGTATCAGCAGAATCTTCAATAAGGAGTATATCGTCAACTGCTGGAGTATTTTTTTCTGCAATAGTATTTATTTCATTTTCCGTATCACGATGAATCGCGGTTGTATCAGAACCAGCACCTCCGCCGCCACCACCACCAACCCAAGAAGCATAAGATATCGACGATAAAATAGCAAGTAAAAACAAAATTGCTTTCATAACTTCACCATACAGTTATATAGATTTTTCCAGTTATTATTGGTTCATCAGCTAAAGTTCTTATATATATCTTATCTGCTAAACCAATATCATCGAGAGCAAATATTAGCGTCGCTCCTGCTATGACTTGATCTGTACACGCATCGACTGAAACTGCGTTAAGACAAAACGCGATTGGCGCCGCGATTGAGTTATTAGTAACCGCAATATGAGTTTTTTTGTATAAATTCTCGAGTAATAGTGCGTTTGTATCTGAATATGATTTCGGTATTGGAGTTACTGCAGCATCTCTTGAATAGCCGATTGGACTTCCCACAATAGCAAAAACAATATTTGGAATTAATATCAATAACGCTAAAAATTTCATTTATCTTCTCCTTTTATATCCTTTAAATATTCCTGCATATGTCTTGTGAAAATTCTATCATTAAGCGCCGTATCATCAGTATCGTCGATAGTTAATGTTGGTAGTAGATTAGTTGATTGTGATTTATCGGAGAGAAAGCGAGCAAGTTTTGAATAATGTTCATAGAGTTGTGAGTATGATTTAGATATATCACCAACGCGTTCATCGCAGAGTCTGGAATATCTAGCCGCCAGTGCACGAGCTGCTTCCGCCGCCGCTTCCAAAACATCATATTGTGTAAGAAGAAAAAGAATTTCCTCGTCTTGTAAGAGCTGGTCGCACTTATCAATGTCGCCTATCAAAAATCGAACTCTGTCTTTATCAGTTGCGATGTTTGACGAATACGACCAGCTCATTTTCTTTTTTTACATAAAGGAGGAAATATATATTAGCTTATCACATTATTAAAAAATACGCCACAATCCGCCGCGACAACTCTAGCATCGAAAGCCATCTCACCCTCAACTCTATCTGATGATAGCTGTTCGATTCTGAATTTTTTAATTCTATTTCCGTATGCGCCAGCACCAAGTAAACCATCCCAAGTAAATATATAACCACCACTTGGTTGCATAATACTTGGTTCATTCGCCGCATAAACCAATAACGCATCTTTGGAATAAAGGAAGCTTGGAGCTGGAGTAGCGCCGGGAGCCGATAAATCGACGACAGCTTTAGCTACTAAATATCTATCGAGCTCAAATAGATTCGCAAGTAAATCGGCTGTGACTACACCGCGCTGAGTATACTTTATTCTTTCAAGAATAGTGGAATGATTTTTCAAGACGGTATGGACATCTGGGCTTACTACTAACACATTAGGTCGAAACCCAGTTGTTTTTTCCACTTGATCGCGTTTTCTTTCGACGTCATCTATCGGAGTTGAGCCGCTAGCACTCCAAAGCGTCGTTGGTGTATAGTCTTCACTCCAAACACCAGTAGTAAAGAACGCAGATTGCCACATTAGTTCTCGCTTTAGAAGAAGTTGCCGAGTAACAAAAGCTGTTGCATCTCTATCCAAGTCAATTGGTTCGCTCTGGTTTTGACGAGTTTGATCGTCGATATCTTTATGAAATGCGATTACAGAACAAAAGTAGGTCGGTGTATTATCGATGCTGAATCCACCGCCAGCACTTTCAGTTCCCGGAGCGCGAACTTCAGCTTGAGAACGCATCCAATCTTCTTTATTATATTTGAAATATCTATCGCTTTGTTTTTTTACTGGGACAAGAGGGAATACTTTGTCGGCGATAAATGCCGTCTCACTCTGTATGTAAGCGACAGAGATATTTGTTAATGCTTCGTTAATATGAACATCTTGTCTTGTAGGAGGCATAATCTATTCCTTTCTTGTTTCTAGGCTTTTCCGCCAAGAGTTAAAAATACTGAAACTCTTTCACCAGCGCTAACTGAAGTAAGTGCAACGCCGAGAACAAAACTACCAGCTGTAGCGGCGACTGCCTTTGCATTCGCATCGCTTGCTAGTACCATTCCAGCGGTGATATTAGTTCCAGCAATAACCTCGCAAACGTCGCCGTCAACTGCAAGTTCAACAGCTTCGCCGAGAATTGGTTTATTTTGAACAACGCCGATCGGCATTTCGCCTGCACCGCAAAGATCCACAGCTAATTCACCACTAACTTTTGCGATATAATATTGCTTTGCACTTAAATCAACTGCTGCTTTACAAATACCTAACTTATGACTTAATATTTCCATTTCATTCTCCTTCCATTTCAGAGTAAAGTTTTTTGAATTCAGGCTCTTTCAAGATTTCAGCATACGCCTGATGATAACTAATCTTTTTCTCGTTAGCCAATTTTTCTGCGGCTTTCTGTATTTTTTCTCTAGCACTCATTGGCGAATTCGAAGTCGTTCCAATCTCTTTAAAGAGCGATGATTTTTCAATCGCATTGTTAATATTGGTGAGAAGATCTTCAAGTTCTTTTTCTTCTTCAGGAGCAATTTTGAAGAATTTGTAAAGAAGATTTCCGACTTTTTCGTTATCGCCGATAGTTTTCAAAATTTTTGCTTTTTCTACGAATGCGAGCCGCTCTTTTTCTTCAGCTTCTTTTTTCAACGTTGCCTCAAGTTCTTCGGTGCGTTTCTTGAGTGAATCTAACTCATCGCTCTTAGCTTTCCATAACGCCTCGAGTTCAGTTTTAAGTTCAGCTGGTATTTTTTCCATCAGTTCTTCTTGTTTTTTCTTCCCATAATCTGGTTTTGGATATTCGGTATACGTTGTAACAGGTTTCACTATGCCTGCTTGTGGATACCCATAGCCAGCCCATTGCGCTAAAGCTGAAAAGACTGTATCGGCGGCACCAGCGGGGAGTTTATCTTTTACTGCGCGTAAAAGTTTTAACGCCGCTTTAATCGCTTCAACAGCTTCCTCATCTAGTTGTGCTTTTACTAGTTCTTCATTTAATTTATCTTCGTCCTCGATTGACATTTCGAGAACTTTATTAATTAAGTCACTCATAATATGTCCTTTCCGTTTTAGAATTAAAAATTTTCTTTTATTTGCGCCTTTATCGACAATCGAAATTTCGATTGGTTTCAATTCCGTTAGTATACTCATATTAGTTCAATAATGCAAAACCGCCAAAAGAAAATGATTGAAACTCACCGCTTTTGATACTATCCCATAACTTCGAATCATTAACCTTAACAGCAATAATCCAAGTCCCTTTTTTGATTTGGGAGCCATTTAATTCAAAATCTATCGGCGATATCCACGATTCAACAACTTCCGCATCAGCAGTTTCTTTATGCTGAAGTCCGATAATACGTGATTTGGCAAGGTATTCATGAGCCGCTCTTTCGATTTCTTCAGCGGATATTATATCGCCATGCGCATCAACTTCATCAGGGATTAACACTTCACCAACAACAATCTGTTTATCTAAGTTCTTATTTATTATTTTAATAGTTTTTTCTTCTATAAGCGAATATTTTTGAAGAATGCGTCTAAATTCATCTAGCGACGTGTCATTAATATCAATTAGTATCGGTTCGAGTTTTGGTTTAGCTATGTAGATATGGGAACGGTTTTTTTCTTTTTGTTCTTTGAATTGTTTTATGAGGTCTTCTCTATCGACGAATGGTGTTATATCTTCTTGACGTCGAATAATCCATATACGTTTTTCTCCGACTGGGGCGAATTGTAGTGTGTAACGACCTTTGATTTTCTCGCCATAAAGGAAAATCTCAACAAAATGTTTTTCAGCATAACCTATATCATATTCGCCTTTATCGAAGACAAAGTATTTAGCATAAGTTTTTGTCGCCGCACCGAGCCCATGAGGTTCAATGATAACTGGGCTTCTTACTCCGACATTTAGCCATTCTTTTGGTTGAGGAAGTTTTGGAGTGCATTGAAGCGCGTCATCGAATGGGAGATTCATCAGTCTATCGCCGCCAGCGTCCCTAATGTCTTTCGTTTCGCCGAGAAAAATCGTAAATCCCCAGAGAGCATCGTCGCTCTCAAGTCTCAAATCTCCATGAACTGAATGCTGAGTGTTAAGTAATTTTTCTTCGCTATATTCTACTTCGTCTTTATTCATACCTCGCCAGTGGTGTTGATATACGAAACGGAGATGATTTTTTTTCGGCAACATTGAGAACCAATTTTTTTCCCAATTGCGTATTGAAAGTCCAGCTCGAGTCTCCCCCATTTCTTCTTCTGGAGTGATTTTCTTTATTTCTCCCAAAGCCGAAAGAATAAATAATTTTTCTTTCTTAATCGACTGCCATATACCGCCGCGTTTTGCTAAATCAATAACTTGTTCAATTGAGTATGGAGTAGTTCGAGTATCATCTTTATCAATAACACGAGGCGCATACCATGCAATTTCTTCAAGACCAGTTTTTTTATTGATGTGTGGTATGAGTTCTTCAATCTTAACTGTGATAATATCGCCGATATTTGCGTTGATTTTGGTTGAGAAGCTATCGCCTAGATTGACGTATTTTTTATTACCAAGTTCGGTTATGTTAACGCCTTTATACGACTGCGACACAGATACGCCCCCCGCGTATACAAAAGTGTCCGTCTTGGTTCGTTTTTTTTCCAGTACGATAGCTTTTATCTCAACCTCATGTTTAAGTTTGCTCCACTCATTAGTTGCGCCATCAAGTTCATAAGCGCCACCAAGAGTTTTCGCAACGAGTCCTTCACTTAACGGGAATGAAAACGCCCATTTCGCAAGTTGCTTTAATTCATTTTTGTTTTTTGCTTGTTGCGATGGTACTAGTTCAAAAAGTTTTTCAGCTTTACCAGCTAAATAGGTATTAAAAAATTCCTCAAGACGATTTCTTCTTTCGGTGAATGGTAGCTCATGCAAATCTTTTTTCCAATATGGTAAATCAAAAACTGTTATAACTAATGTATCTGGTTCAAAGATAATGGGATCATCCGCATTCAGTGTTACAATTTCATTTCTAGGGAGTCTTTTTCCTGCATGTTTCATCCCAACATCACAATCGACGATAAAATCGTCTGGAATCTGTGACAATGTATCTCGAACACGGGAGAAGACTTTTTTCTCAAGTTGATTATCTTCGCGCTTTCCTTCGAACCAGAGAGAAATTTTATTTCCAGATTTTTCCATTATCGCCCGAAAGCCATTAAGTTTTGGCTCAACTATTATCGGCATTCTATCTTTAGCCCAGTTATTCCAAATCTCTTCGACATCGAAAAATTCAGTGAACATTGGCATAATTGGCTTTGGCGGAATGAAACTTGAAAATGGTTTTAACTCCCGTTTTATTATTCGATTTTTTCCGTCGTAATTTGGTGGTTCAGGCTCAATGCGTTCAACGCCTGCGATTCTCCGTCGACATATTAAATCATAAACTGGTATATAATCCGTAAAACTTCCTTGAGGCGACGGTACAATATGGAGACCTTTTTTTGAACTATCGAAAAATCGTCTTAAAGCAACATTAAGAAGTGATGCATCGATTAGATAGCTTGTCGTTGATTCGTCGTATTTAGCACGAAGAATTAGATCAATATCTTCCGGGTTTTCGGTTACTGCTGCGGAGCCTCCAACCATAGCAAAATCACGAACAAGTAGAATTTCATTTGGCAGTTTTTTGAGTATATCGTCGATAAATTTGGGCATTGGCGATGCGTTTCCATAAGCTGTTCTCTTTCTTAATTCTCGTTCGAGTTTATCTACTTCTTTAGAAAGCTCTAGTGTTTCATCGACCTTAAAGCCCCGAGATTTCATTTCGGTTCGCGTCCATAAAGCGGCATTAACGATATTCTCAATACTTCGCTTTTCTTTTTTAGCATTAACATACCATTGATTGAGTCTAAGCCAAACTTGGGAAAGCTCTTTATCGTCTAATTTTCTAAGTTTTTGTGGCGTTATGTCGGTTAATTCTGTTTTAAAAAGTGCGTATCTAAGTAATTTCATACTATGTAATCAATAAGGCAGTTGCAATTAGGGTGAAGTGGTGGGATATCGACCGCCCCGAAGTCTGAATTAAAAACATCGTGCAAAGCTCGTTCTTCTCCGTCAAGCGGCTCGCATATCTCACAAGCTGTGACTGGGTCGACAGTCCAAACTTTTTTCGTCGTTTTTTCACTAATCAAATCTTTATCAATTGCTTGAAAGATAAGTTCCCTTTCTCCAGCATTAACCACAAATGCACTTTCAGTTCTAGCGATTACCTCAGCGCGTTTTGAAAGTAATCTATTCGCATAATACATCGTAGAGCGCTCAGCGTCAGACTCTTTCACTCCTTGATTCAATAATAACTCATGATATCTGGCCGTCGCAATAGAATATCTGTCATGGAGTCCCAAGTTAGCCTCGATAAGTCTAGCGAGCCGCTTAATTGGAACGCCGCGAGAGAGATTGTTTTCGATTAACATTCTAATAGCCTGCTTGTTTGAGTCTTTAATATCAAGTAGGAGATTATTCCATCGTATATCAAGAAGTTTTTTTAGTCTACCACTTTGGGTATCAAAAAAAATTTCAGGTTTTTCTATTATTGGGATAGCTTTTAGTATTTTCCGTTTTTTTGATGATAGGATATGTGCATATGTAACAGCGGCTCGTTTAGCGCCAGCATCATAAAGTTTCCTTATGGTTACTAAACTATCGTCGATAAATTGAAATGGAATCTCATCTAGTACTCCATCGATATCATTGCTCATGAGCTTATTTTCAATATTTTTTTTTACTACTTTATCTTTTAGTTCTCGAATAACGGAGACGATATTGATGTGGATTAATCCTTTTAGTTCATCGGCGATGCGATTAAGTTTAAAAACTTCAGGAGTTTTTTTTATGCGTTTAAACACAAACATTATTCGATATTAAGTCCCAGTTGTCTGAGTAAATAGTTTTCCAGTTGTTCATTTGGAAAAATAACAGCTCCAGCCGTAGCAAGTGACGATATTAGTTTAGAAACCGCATCGAAGTCAATCTTTTCGACTGTTTTGTGTTTTATGTATGGAAGTTCTTCTGTTTGCATTCCATTTGCTTCGAAAAGTCTTGTCACGGCGTATCTATTAAAAGTATCGTCTATAGTATTTAGCCAAGCATCGATTGCGCGGGAGAAAAGTGAGGTCTTTTCGGTTGCGAGTGAGTATGAACCTCGTTCAGCTCCGAGCATAATAAAGTCAGCAAGAACAGTTGTAACTATAGCTCGGTTGTATCGTTCGATTATTGTCGACGTATCAAATTGACGTCGTCCACCAGTTGAAAGAAGTCCGAAATCAAAAATCTTATTTCCGTTTGAGTCATAAGCAAGTGGTAGAATAATACCTTCTTGTTCATCTCTACGGACGTTTTTGACGATTTTTTTAATAGCTTCAAGTGTGGCCACTTCTTCTTTTAGAGCTGTTGTTTTCAGAAGTTGTGGTGGAACCCATGCAATAGGAAGCCCTGCCAAATCTCTTTCAATGCCGATTGCTTCGATGTTTTCGATATGTTTTTTAAAATACCATGCTCGGTATGCATTTCGTAGAATGCTTCTCCCCTCTGGGTTATTTTTATGTGTTGAAGTGCGGAAGAGTATAAGTTTTTCGATTGGGATGATTCTTGTTCTATAATCTGGTGGGGCTACTTGTTCAATTCCTTGAAGACCTCCAGTGGTATCGAAAAGCCATCTGGATATAGTTTCTTGGGAGCGAATAGCGAATTTGCGCCATCCAATTTTTCCGTCGTTATATTTCGACTTCGTTTCTGAAAACTCGGAATTTCCGCCTCTAATTTTATAGACGATTTCGAAGATTGAGTAACCAAATACCAACATAGTAAATATTTCTGATACAAAGTCAGACCACGTATGCGACATATCGTCGACACATTCTTCAAGAAACGCGGCGTCTTTTTTATGATTTTCTTTGTTCGAATATGGTTCTACTTGCCATTCACTTTCACGAGCTAGCATTTCGATCGCAAAAAGTGTTGCGCCGATATATGCGTCGTTATCTCGCATCTCCCGAAAAGTTTTTACAGCTTTAGTTCCTCTTAGTTCTGGTAAAAATTCTTCTTCGATATAACTGTTATATCGATTAAGACCTATGCTGCCTAATTCTCTGAAATCGACTGGTTTCCGTTTCGGCATAAATCATCCTTTCATAAATTCCATCGTGACAAACTTTCAAATGAAATAATGTTTGATGAAAAACTATAACTTTCAGTCTCTCTAAATCTTAGTAGTGCCTGAGTTGTTGCGTCAACCATATCATCATTAAGTCCATTCGGGAACAAATCGAATTCCGCCAAATAATCATGAATCCACGGCGCCACTTCTGGGTCTGGGATAAAGATATTGCCTGCCTCGATTTCTGGTGACACGGCATTAAGCCGAGCTATTTTTGACGTTTTTGGCAAAAAGGGAACGAGTCCTGAAATTTCTTTATTCAACGCATCTATAATAGCTCTTCCGTTTGCTGCTTCTTCAATAAGTTTTAATGTTGCTTGTGGCCACTTAGCGGATAGTGATTTTATCGCCGATATTGTTGCTACGAATGAAAGTCTAGCATGGAGTTGGTCAAGTAGATATTTGCGAGCGCCGACTCTTCCCCAGACCTGTCCGCAAACGAAATCAGAATGTGGGGTATCTTTGAATGCACAATCCCAAGACTGGATTATTTCATCGAATTCGGCTGGTTTTATTTTATAGAATTTCCACCATTCGCGTTTAATAAGCCCTCCGCTTCTTGGTGTCGGATTTTGTTGATATTGCGCTTGGAATGCATATGAGCCAATCATGTTTTTTTTCTCATTCAATGCTTCGAGGCTTTCACGTTCTGGGTGAAGAGCTGTTCCTTCGATGCGAGTATGTTTCACTCTTGATATTGGGAAAATAATTTCTTCAGTTTTTTCTGCGATTGCTGGCAATGAAAGGAGTGTCCATCTTTTCGATTTAAGAACATGGGTAGTTAAATCGTCGATATGAAGTCGCTGCATAACGATTATCATAACTCCTCGCTCTGAATTGAGCCTAGTTAAAAATGAGCGATTGAATGCTTCGATGACTGAATTTCTAATTGATGTGCTTTCGGCGGTTCTTGGGTCGTGCGGGTCATCTATGATTACAAAGTCACCACCTTTCCCTGTAACAGTTCCAAGCATCGAAGTTGATACAATATGCACACGAAGTGTGTTTACAAATTCCGTTTTTACATTCTGATCTGTGGAAAGTTTTACTTTTTTCCAATGATATCGATACCAATCCGATTCGATTAAATCTCGGCGGTCTTTGGAATGTTTCGTCGATAGTGAATCTGAATATGATGCGAATAAGAATTTTAGTCGAGGATTTTTTGTCCAAACCCATGCTGGAAAAAGAACTGAAATAATATTTGACTTCAAATATCTTGGCGGCATATTTATGACAAGTTTCCTTATATCTCTCTCATAACAAAGCATAAGATATTCGCAAATCAATTTATGATGCCAGTTCCATTCGAGTTTTATCGACGGTTCTATTATTTCCCATGCAGCTTGCACAAAAAATTCGAAATATTTTTCACAAAGTATTTTTTCGTATTTCACCAATTCAAAAAGTTCCCGTTGTAATTCATCTTGTATTTCATTCGTTAGCATCTATAACTACGTCCTTTTGTGCGCCTAAAAGAGAAAGTCTTTTACTAATTTTATCGCCGATTTCAAGAATTCTTTTTTGTATTTCTTCGACGGTAAGTTGCGATATGGGAGT
>FWPU01012848.1_pt1 | contig 10888 bp, 9 predicted proteins | sample 2228361 | NCBI WGS metagenome assembly FWPU01 (sample SAMEA103939777, study PRJEB20133) | metagenome | reverse complement strand
CAGGCGCAGATTCTGGTCGGGCCGCAGACTATCGAGCAGTTGCGCAGCCTGCACGCCGACAAGATGTTCCTCGGCTCCGACGGCATGACCTTGAGCCACGGCTTCACCACCGCCAATGTGCTCGAAGCGGAGGTGGATCGGGCAATGGTGCAAGCCGCCAGCGAAGTCATCGTGGTTTCCGCCTCCTCCAAGGTCGGCAAGATCGGGCTGGCGACCATCCTGCCCATCAACGGGGTGAACAAATTGATCACCGATAGCGACGCCCCGCCAGATTTCGTCGCCGCGCTGCGCGATCGCGGGGTGGAAGTGATCCTGGTTTGAGCACCACAACACCACAGGAGCATTTCCCCATGACGCCCATCTCCAAAACCCAGGCCATGCAGCTTGCCCGGCGCAGCTTCCAGCAGGAAATCGAAACGTTGCGCGCCCTCAAGACCGGCCTGGGCGAAGCCTTCTGGCAGGTCGCCCGATTGCTCTGCGAGTGCCGCGGCGTCGCCTGGGTGACCGGCGTGGGCACTTCAGCGGCAGTGGGCGCCCGTTTTGCCCATGTGCTCACCTGCAGCGGGCTGCGCTCGATGTTCCTCTCTACCATTGACGGTCTGCACGGTCACAGCCTGGTGATTCAGCCGGAAGACCTGCTCATCGCCCTATCCCGCGGCGGGGGCAGCGAGGAAGTGAATCAGATGGTTGCCATTGCCAACCAGCGCCGGGCGACGACCATCGCCCTGGTGCATCAAACCGATTCACCCCTGGCGCGCCTGTGCCACTACGTGCTGCCAATCCCAAGCCCGCAGGAGTACGAATTAGGCGGCTACCTGGCAACCACTAGCACGGTCGCCTTTTGCGCCATGTGCGACGCCCTGTGCGCCGTCGTTTTGGCGGCGAAGGGCTTCGACCTGCAGGCTTTTCAGCTCACCCATCCTGGCGGTGCGGTGGGAGAGACGCTCTCCGCCCGTCAAAATTCACCTGTTGGAGGAAATGACCCGTGAAAGCAGCTTTATTGTATGGAAAAGAGGATATCCGCATCGAGCCGATGGAGCTACCCGCGCTGGAATCGCACGGTTTGATCATCCGCGTGCTCACCTGCGGGATTTGCGGCTCGGACAGCCGCATGTTCTTCAACGGTCCAACGCCGCGTTACATCAACCCGGTGATTCTGGGACACGAGATCTGCGGCGAGGTGACCGCGGTGGGCGAGGGCCTCAGCGATTACCGCCCCGGCGACCTGGTGGGCATCGCCCCGATCATCCCCTGCATGCGCTGTCACGCCTGCTCGCACGGGCAAGATAACATCTGCGCCACCGCCAAGGTGATCGGCTGCAACGTGCACGGCGCCATGGCTGAGTACATGTACATCCCCAGCCAGATGGTGCAGGTGGGCGGGGTGGTCAAGCTGCCTCCTGGCGCCAATCAACGCGAAGCCGCCCTTGCCGAGCTGGTGGGCTGTGTGCTGCACGGCTTGCGCCAGGTGGGTGTGGAGCCCGGCGATCGGCTGCTGGTGATCGGCGGCGGGCCAATCGGGATGACCTTCGTCCAGCTTGCCCGCCTGCTGGGGGCGCGGGTGGTCTCCAGCGAGCCTTTGCCGCGGCGGCGCGAGATGGCGCTGGAGCTGGGCGCCGAGGAAGCGGTTGACCCGACCGCGATTGACCTGAAAGCGCGCTACGGCTACGCCTTCGACCGGGTGATCGTCGCCGTCGCCAACGTGCCGGCGACCGCCCAGGCTTTCGACCTGGTGCGCGCCGGCGGTTCGCTGCTGTTCTTCAGCGGCTATCTCAAAGGCTCGACGCTGGAGATGCAGCTCAACGACGTGCACTACCGCGAGCTGCACATTCACGGTTCGATTGATTGCACCATTCGCGACTATCAGAACGCCGTCGCCCTGCTGCCGCAACTGCGCATGGGCGAGCTGGTGACCGACGTCTTCCCGCTGGATAAGACGGTGGAGGCGTTTCATGCCACCCGCAATCCGGAAGCGATTAAGGTGGTGATCGAGCCGTAAGCCCCCAATCGAACGAGGAGAAACGCAAGATGCTGACTTATGAAGATGTAACCGAGAATGTGGACGTTTCCTGGGTGCGCGAGATGTACACCAACCCCAGCGAAGCCGATATGGCCGCCGGCCGCCAGGCGTTGCTGAGCGGTTCGGTGGGCGGCGAGCTGCCGCTGATGATCGCCAAGGCGCGCGGGGCTTCATTTTGGGATCCCCAGGGACGGGAATACATAGACTGCACCTCGCAAGCCTGGAGCCTGAACGTGGGCGCCTGTCACCCCAAGGTGATGGCGGCGGTGAAGGAACAGTTGAATTATTTCACCCACGTGCGCACCAGCTTCGAGACCATGCCGCGCATCTATCTCTCCAAGCGCCTGGCGGAGGTCGCCCCGGGGAACCTGAAGCGGGTGAACTACTGCCTGCACGCCTCCACCGCCATCGAAGGGGCGATGAAGCTGGCAATGCGCGAGTACCCCGATCGCAAGTATTTCATTGCCCCCTGGGACTCGTTCTCCGGGCGCACGCTGGCGGGCATCAGCCTGAGCTACCCCCATCCCTGGCCGTTCCAGCACTACACCGGCAACGTGGTGCGCGTGCCCCAGGGCTACTGCTACCGCTGCCCCTACCAGATGCAGTACCCCTCCTGCGAGCTGTACTGCGTCAAAATGATGGGCGAGTTCATCGAACACGCTGTAGACGGGCAGCCGCTGGCTTTCATCATGGAGCCAATCCAGGCAAGCGGCGGGATGATTGACTTCCCCAAGCCGTATTACCAGGCAATCCGCCAGCTCTGCGACCGCTACGACATGCTGCTGATCTGGGACGAAGTGCAGACCGGCTTCGGTCGCCTGGGGACGATGTTCGCTGCCGAGCTGTACGAGACCGTGCCCGACATCCTGGTCTTTGGCAAGGCGCTGGGCGGGGGGTTCCCCATCGCCGGGCATCTCTCGCGCGACGGATTGAAAGGCTTCAAGCCAGCCGATCACTCCTTCACCTTCGCCCACTTCCCGGTTTCGCTGGTGGCTTCTCTGGCCACGCTGCGGGTGCTGGAGGAAGAGGGGCTGCTGGAGCGGGCGCGCCAGGTGGGCGCTTACTTCACCGAGAAGCTGTTGGAGATGAAAGACAAATACGAGCTCATCGGCGATGTGCGCGGCCCAGGGCTGATGCTTGGCATCGAGCTGGTGCGCAGCAAAAAGACCAAGGAACGCGCCACCACTGAAACGACTCAGTTCGAGAAAGAGGGCTTGAAGCGCGGCGTGCTCTTCGGCACCTCCAAATACGCTGGCATGGGCAACGTGGTCAAAATCAAGCCGCCGCTGGTGATCAGCGACGCCCAGGCGGAGAAGGTGATGGAGGTGTTCGAGGAGATCGTGCAGTTGCTCACGCCGGGGTAAGCCAGACGCCGCGGCGGGGAATCGTATTCCGGCTATCATGCAAAGGAGAGCTACCGTGACCGGGAAAGAAATCCGAATGCAAAAACTATTCAGAAGCGGGAAGAAGGCGGTGATCGTCGCCATGGATCACGGCCAGACCTTTGGCCCGATCGAGGGGCTGGTGGATTTCACCGCCGCCGCCGAGGTGCTCAAAGGGGCAGACGGCGTGCTGATGGCGGCGCAGATGGTGCGATTCTCCGGAAACCTGTTCCGCGGGCAAGATAGCCCGGCGCTGATCACCCGCCTGAACTGGAACACCATCCACTGCGAGCCGTGGCACTACCGCGAGGCGTACACTGTGCCGAGCATCTCGGTGCAGTCGGCGGTGGCGGTAGGCTCGGATATCCTGCTCGCCAGTCTGGTGTTGCAAACCGGCAGCGAAGCTCACGATGCCGACAACGTGCGCCTGTTCGCCGCCCTTGCCGACCAGGCTAACCTGCTGGGCATGCCGCTGATCGGCGAGATCTTCCCTGCCGGCGACCTGCGCAATCGCCCAGATGAATTTCACGACTACATCCGCCGCACCTGCCGCATCATCTGCGAGCTGGGCGCAGACGCGATCAAGACTTTCTACACCGGCGAACGCTTCGCCGAGGTGATCGAGGGCACGCCGATTCCGATCTTCGCCCTGGGCGCGGAGAAGCTGGAGCGCGAGGTGGACGCCCTGGAGCTTTCGGCGCGCGCGGTTCGGGCGGGAGCGCAGGGCGTGGTATTCGGGCGCAATGTGCTGCAAGCCGCCGACCCACACGCCTTCCTGCAAGGCTTGAAGGCAGTTGTGCAGCAGGGCATCTCCCCGGCAGAAGCCGCGGCGCGCTTTGGATTGCATTAGCCGAACCGCAGCGGTGGCAACATGACCGCGGTATTGGGCATCGACGCCGGCACCACCTCGATCAAGGCTGCCCTGTTCGACACCTCCGGGCGCTGCCTGGCGATCGGCAGGGAGGAATACAGCCTGGAGACGCCCTCCGCCGATCGGGTCGAGCTGGACGCGGAGATTTACTGGCAGGCGTGCGTCAAAGCTGTGCGCCACGCCGTGGCTCAGGCGGGCATCAACCCCGCCGCGGTGAAGGGCATTGGCGTGTCCAGCCAGGGGGAGACGGTAACCCCGATCGGCCGTGACGGCGCGCCGCTCGGGCCGGCAATCGTCTGGCTGGATAACCGCGCCGCCGACGAAGCCGACTTCCTGAGCAGGCAACTCGACCCCGACACACTCTACCGCATCACCGGCATCAACGAAGTCGTCCCCACCTGGACTGCCTGTAAGCTGCTCTGGCTGAAGCGCAACCAGCCGGAGCTGTTCGCGGCGACGCACAAATTCCTGCTGGTGCAGGACTGGCTGGTCTTCCGCCTGACCGGGCGCTACGTGACCGAGGCTGCCGTCTCCAGCTCCACGATGCTCTACGACATCGTCCAGGACGACTGGCGCGCCGAGCTGTTGGAGCTGGCGGGGGTGAGCCGGGCGCAACTCGCCGAACCGGCGCGGGCGGGGATTGCCATCGGCGGGCTGAATGAGCAAGCCGCCGAAGCCCTGGGGTTGCCGCAAGGGACGCCGGTGACGATGTGCGGCATGGATCAATGCGCCGGGGCGGTCGGCGCGGGCAACATCGCCCCGGGATTCGTCTCCGAAACCACCGGCGCCGCCCTGGCGGTGCAGGCTTCCCTCGCCCAATTCACCCTGGAGCGCCGGGTCAACCTGCCGGTCGTCCACCACAGCGCCCCGGGGTTGTTTCTGGTCTGCCCATTTGGCTCCACCGGCGGGATGACGCTGAAATGGTTTCGCGACACCTTCGGCGAGCTCGAGATGCAGAAAGCCCAGGAAGCCGGGTTGGACGCCTATGATCTGCTCTGCGAGCAAGCCGCCCAGGCAGAGCCGGGCTGCGGCGGGCTGGTGATGCTGCCCCATCTGACGGGCGCTTCCAGCCCCGAATATAACCCGTTTGCCCGCGGCGTCTTTTACGGCTTTACCCTCTACCACCGTAAGAGCCATTTCATCCGCGCCGTGCTGGAAGCGGTGGCGTTCTTGCTGCGGCGCAACCTGGAGCTGATGTCGTCGGCGGGGTTGCAGTTTTACGAGGTGCGCTCGACGGGCGGCGGAGCGCGCAGCCCGCTCTGGCGGCAGATCAAAGCCGATGTGTGCAACCTGCCGGTGGCAACTCTGGAAGAATCGGAAACAGCGTTGCTCGGCGACGCCATGCAAGCCGCTGTGGCGGTGGGCATCTATCCATCGTTGCAGCAGGCAGCGGAGAAGATGGTGCGCCTGGCAGATCGGTTGCAGCCGACGCCCGCCCATGTGCCAGTTTATGAACAAGCCTATCAGCGCTATTGCCAGTTGAATGACGCGCTCGACACTGTCTTCCGAGCTCACTTTGCCAGACAGGACGTTTGAGCGCCTGAGATAGATTGGAGGTGAAGCGATGAGCAGCAAAGCAAAAATTGGATTGTTCGTCACCGCGCTGTTGGAAGACGATTACAACAAGACCGGCCACATGCGACCGAAGATGGCTGAGGCTACCGAGCGCATCGCCGGCATCCTGGCGCCTTTTGGGGAAATCGTCAACCCGGGCTTCGTGGAATATGAGCCCGACGCCGAGAAAGCGGCGGCGCTATTCAACGCCGAGGGCGTGGATTTGATCGTGGTGATCGAGCTGGCATACCAGAAAGGCATCATCCCCATGCGAGCGCTGTTGCGGGTGACGGCGCCGATTTTGGTGTGGAACACCCAGCAGATTCGCCGCCTGCCCGAAGACGCCGATTTCGACCTGATCATGGAGAACTCCGGCATGGCAGGCGTGCCCGAGCTGACCAGCGCCCTGATTCGCCGCCAGCGGCCGTTCGAGCTGATCACCAGCCACATCGCCGATCCCGCCGCCCTGGCGCAAATCGGACAATACGCCACCGCCGCCGCGGCAATCCGCCGCCTGGAGAAGATGCGCATCGGCGTTATCGGCCACGCCTTCGAAGGTATGACCGACCTGATGATAGACGAACTGAGCCTGCGCGACGCCATCGGCCCGGTTTGCTGGCCGATCGAGCCGGAGAAAGTCGCCCAGCGGGTGGCAACGATGGATTCCAGCCGGGTGAGCGCTTTCATGAAACAGCAAGCCGCCCTGTATGACGCCAGCGAGATGCCCGCCGACCTTTTCGAGCGTTCGGCGCGGCTGGCGCTGGTGCTGCTGGACACGGCGAAGCAGGAAAACTTCGACGCATTGGCAACCTTCGACCAGGTATGGCTGACAGACCCGCGCGTGGGCATCATCCCCAGCTACGGCACGGGTTACCTGTGCTCGGAGGGCATCCCGGTTGCCACCGAAGCCGATGTGACCACGCTGACGGCGATGATGATCCTGCAAGAACTGGCCGGGCAGGCTACCTTCCTGGAGAACTACGTAATTGACTTCGATAACGACGCCATCATCCTCTCCCACGACGGACACGGCAACCCGGCGCTGGCAGCGAACCCCAAACAGGTCAAGATCAAGCCTAGCATTTACTACGAGGGCGTGAACGGGCGCGGCGCTGGGCTGGAATTTGCCTATGCCCCAGGTGCGGTGACCCTGCTGTCGTTGATCCCGCTGGGGGATGGAAGCTGGCGGCTGATCGTTGCCGAGGGCGAATCGCTGCCGATGACTCCCCGCCCGGTGGCAGCCCCGCAGATGCTCTTCCGCTACAAGGACGGCAGCATCATCGAATTTTGCGACCGCTGGCTGCTGGCCGGCGCGCCGCATCACATGGCGCTGGCTTACGGTCACCTTGCCAACCAGGTGGAGAAGCTCGGCAACCTGCTGGGTGTCGAGGTGGCTCACGTATAAGCAGGGAAGGCAATGATACCCGATCCATACCCACCCACCCCGCCAGAGCTGGCGGTCAAGCGCCGGCGCTTACTGGATTTGATGCAGTCGCGCAACCTGGAGGCGATTCTGCTCTCGCGCCTGAGCAACTTCTTCTGGTACACAGGCGGGCGAGATTGCAGCATCTTCACTTCACTGGAGCGCGGCGAAGCGTGGTTGTGGATCACCCCGGAGCGCAGCGCCCTGATCGTGCCGAATGTCGAGGCAGCGCGCCTGGCTGAGGAAGAAGGGCTGGCTGACCAGGGCTACGAGTTCATCGTCCAGCCGTGGTGGCAGCCCGGTAAGGCGCTGAGCGAGCTCAGCGCGGGGAAGCGCTGGGGCGCAGACTGGGCGCTGCCCGGGGCGATTGACCTGAGCGAGGCAATCGCCCGGCTGCGCTGGCCGCTGACGCCAGTGGAGCTGGAGCGCTTTCGCTGGCTGGGGAAAGCCAGCGCCCTGGCTCTGGAGCACGTGGCGGCGGGTATCCGCCCCGGCCAGAGCGAGCGCCACATCGCCGGCTGGCTGACGCAGGAGGCAATGACCCGTTCGGTGACCCCTACGCTGACGCTGGTGGGCACCGACGAGCGCGTGCTGCGCTACCGCCATCCCATCCCCACCGAAAAGCCGCTGGAGCGCTACGCCATGCTGGTGATCTGCGGACGGCGCTGGGGGCTGGTGGCATCCGCCACCCGCCTGGTGCACTTTGGCAAACTGCCGGAGGAGCTGGAACGAAAATTCCAGGCGGTTGTGCAGGTGGATGCCACGTATATCCATGCCACCGTGGAGGGGGCTTCCATCGCCAGCATCTTCGACAAGGCAGCGCAGGCATACGCTGCCGCCGGATTTCCGCAAGAGTGGCAAAAGCATTATCAGGGCGGCGCGGCGGGTTACGAATCGCGCGAGTACGAGTCAACGCCAGACAGCGCCGAGGTGGTAACGCTGGACACAGCCTACGCCTGGAACCCGTCCATCAGCGGGGTCAAGTCCGAAGATACATTCCTGCTCACCGCGCAGGGCCGCCAGATGATCACCGAGACCGGCAATTGGCCGCAGGTCAGCGTGACCATCGCTGGAGAGACGATGCGCCGACCGGACATCCTGCGCCAGACTTGAGCGTTCGAGAAGGAGGTGCGCCAATGGAAGCAATTCGAGCCGGTTACGTCGCCCTGGGGACTGAGTTCTACGTCCCCGAGCGGCTCAAGGAGATCTCCGCCCGCGCCGAAAAACAACTGCAGGCGGCGGGCATCGAGCTGGTGAAGACCGATCCGGTTTTCTCGCTGGGGCAGGAAGAGCGCGCTATCGCCGAGCTGAAAGCCCAGCCGTGGGATTTTTTGCTGGTGAATGTGATCAACTGGATTGACCCGCGCGCCGCCAGCCGCATCCTGTACACCTTCCGCCAGGAGCCTATCTTGCTCTACAGCCTGGGCGGCTTCACCGAGGGCGACACGCTCATCTCGCCGGCTGCTGGGGCAGGCTCCACGGCGCTGCGCTACCCAATGGAGCTATGGGGCATCAAGTTCAAATACCTGTTCAACGCGCCGGATGCGCCGATGGACGTCGCCGGCGTGCTGAAGTTCGCTCGCGCCTGCCGCGCCAGGCGCAAGCTGCAAAGCGCCCGCCTGGGGATGATCGGCTGGAATGACATGGGGCTGTACACCACCGGTTTCAACGTCACCCGATTGCGCGCGCAAATCGGCGTGGAGGTGGAAAGCCTGGACATGCTGCAACTGGAACGCAAGATGCAGGCGTTGGACGAGGCGGCAGTGCAGCAAGAAGTGCAGCGCATCACCCAGGATTGGGAATACCCGCTGGGCAAGCCCGCCGAGGCGGTGATCGAGCGCGCCATCCGCATGTACATGGCTACGGTGGCGTTTTGCCAGGAGAAGAACTTCAGCGCCTTCACCTACAAATGCGTGGAGGGCATCGCCCTGGAGATGAGCGCCGTGCACAGCGTGCCCTCGGCGCTGGTAGCCACCGCCGGCTATCCCTATGTGGACGAAAACGACATCGGCAATCTCACCGCCGAGTTGATGCTCAAATTTATCTCCGACCAGCCGGTGACCTTCCTGGAGCATTACGAGCATCACCCGGAGTGGATTCTGCTGGGCGTGGATGGCTTCATCCCCCACCAGATGATCGAAGGCAAGCCGCAGATCAAGCCGATCACCACCGCGCTGTTGAACGGCATCGCTCATTGCTCGCGGATGAAGACCGGACGGATGACGCTGGCGTGCCTGTCGGAAGATCACCAGGGCTACCGCATGCACATCGTCAGCGGCGAGGGGAAAGCGCCGCCGCAGTGGGTGGAGATGGGCGTGCCGCTGCCCTCCTGGCCGAGCGTGAAATTCTACCCCGACGGCAACGTGCGCTCGATCCTGGATCATGTGCAATCGCAGCACTTCGCCGCCGTATTCGGCGATTACGCCGATGAGCTGGTGGAGCTGTGCCGTTTGTTGGACATCCGCCCGGTGCTGGACGTGGGTTAGGGGCAGACGAATGGCAGTCGCCGCCGGCATGGGCTGATCGAGCGCTTCGGGAACTCAGCGAGCTATCCGAACGTCATAGACAATAGTGAACTCCGCTGTATAATAGGAGTACGTTCAACCCGCCGATATACCTGCATCGAACACGTCTTATCGGATGGAAGATTTTGAAAGGAGAATGCCACATGTCACCCCAACAGAAACGAACTATCACCTGGCTGAGCCGTGGATTGGGTATCCTGCTGATCCTCTCCCTGCTGGCGGCGTTGCTGCCCCTGAACGTTCTGGCTGCTCCGGCGGCAGCGACCAAGTGCACCACCACCTATGAGGTCAAGCGCGGCGATACCCTGGCAAAGATCGGCAACCGGTTTGGCTACGCCCCCAACCAGATTGTGTATGTGAACAAGAGCTGGGTAAAGCCCTACACCATCTATGTTGGACAGCGCATCTGCATCCCGGAAAAGAAGAGCAAAGATGCGCCCAAGCTGGATAGCAAGTACGCCAACGCGGCGGCGGCTCACTTCGTCGCCGGGCGCACGGTGGATAGCGTGCTGATCTATACCTACACCTATCCTAAAACCACGGTGATCGTCAGGGTTGCCAACGCCGGCGATCCCAACCGCAAGTTCTACAGCGTGGGCACGATCAATATCGCCTCGATAGGGAACAATCGCTCCATTAAATTCAAGCTGCCCAGCGCGCTGAAGAACGCCCGGCAATTGCAGGTGTGCCTGAAGGATCGCACAACCAGCTACTTACAGTGCGTGTACCCGCGCACCGGCAGTTAGACCCGGTTTGACTTTTTGTATCGTTAAACCACAGGGAAACCGGAACAGGGGCAGTCGCCAGGACCGCCCCTGTTTCGTGTGTGCGGGTGGCAACGATTATCGGGTTGTTGACACTGGATGGAGAAGGAAGGATAATATCTACAAAAGGTGGAAGTTCGAGTCGGTAATAATGAGGTGGAATAATTCTGCATAAAGCACGAAATTTCAAGGATAGATGGAATCCGGCTAAGAAGGAAATATTGAGGGAAAAGCGAGATTCCGCATAATTAGTTGGGCGGCTAGCCTAGTTTTTGGTGCAAAACGCGCTCCTGAGTGCACTTGTTCACGACATAAGAAATCGTACCTTACCAACTGATCAGGCTCTAGC
>FWPU01012847.1_pt1 | contig 10888 bp, 9 predicted proteins | sample 2228361 | NCBI WGS metagenome assembly FWPU01 (sample SAMEA103939777, study PRJEB20133) | metagenome | reverse complement strand
TAGGGGGCATGCGGATCCGAGTAATGAATCCAAGCAAAAAACGGCCGCTGCGGATCTCGGCGCGTCAGGATATCCAAAGCGACATCCGTCACTTCGTCCGCATATCGTTCGCTTTTGATAAAACCCCATCGTCCCTTATGAAAATCATCTTCATATAAAGAGAAACCGCGCCCCAATCCGCTGATGCGGTTTTTGATCGTCCAATTACTCTGTACGGCGAAGGTGAAGTAACCCGCTTGTTGAAAATACTCCTGGACGAGGGGTACATCGGCGCGTACGCGCATTCCGTTGCGCGTTAAGCCGGTAAGCCGCGGAAATAAGGAACTGAGCATTGCGGCAAAGGACGGCGCGGTTAACGGAATTTCCGCCAGACAGTCTTCAAAAACGAGGGATTGGGCCGCAAGTGCGTCCAGGTTCGGCGAGGTCGGAAACGAATACCCGTAACACCCGAGTCGGTCGGCGCGCAGGGTGTCCACCGTAAGCAAAACGATATTGGGCTGTGCGGAGAAACCCGCAGCCAAAAGCGAAGAACACAGTAAAGCCAGCATGCGGGCGCGCTCCTTGGAATGATTACGGCTGGGTGGAGGGCTGCGTCGGTCCCTCCGTTTGTGGAGCGGCCGTTTCAGGATAACGGATGATTACAGGGATTTCCGTCTGCAAATTCACCGTGCCCATGCCTTTCACACGGACCGGTACGGGTAAGCCGTCCGAGCGGTAGGCGCGTATCTCCAACGTATATTGGCCGGGAGCGGCGAGGAACGGGACGTCCACTTTGAAGCACCAGAGGCCGTCGCCGGCTTTTTCGTCGGGCGGCTGACCGTCATCCCGCAAGGGGAAGGTAACGTCGGGAAATTCTTTGACAACGCCTTCCAGCCGTTTTACAACTTTTTGTTTATCCATCAGGCGCACAGTAATGACGCCGGAATCCCCCGGCTGCAACTGTGGTGGGTTCAGCGCGGCCTCAGCAAAGCGAGGCGTCCCGCTGAACGTGTTGCAGCCTGCGCTGGTCAAAATGAATAAGAGGCCGGCAAGGTACCCTAACCTCTTCATGGGCATTCCTCCGCATTATTGGGGCATGGTAAGCCCCCATTGAGACAGATGGGCACGTGTGTATAAACGCCGGAACCAAGTAAAGAGTAAACAAGGCGGGTCATAACAATCAACCTGTGCGGGTCTAAGAAGTGTCTGAATGAACATTGGAAAACTTTTGCATCGTGCGAACATATTGAAGTCCGTTGTCGGAACCGCCTATAGAAAAAACGTCCTCCGCGGCGAACTCATGCGCGTCAGGCGGAAGCACTACCGCTAGGTTGTTTCCGTTCGCACGTTCTGTAGGCCGGAACAGAATTTTTTCGAAGGGCTCCGGTTGCTCCAACCAGTTGAACCCATTGCCGACCGGTTGATTCAACACGACAGCATGCCTGCGTCCGTTTCGGTCATTCCGCCAAGCCACCAGTGTAGAAGAACCGCCGCCGTCCATGTTAATGCCGATCCAGGCACCCGCTTCCTGCAAGAACCCGCCTAATTCATACTCCGTGCATCCTTGGCTTTGATGCCTGCGGCCGTCTACTACGATCCAGTAGACTGTACGTTTGTCGCGGCTGAGTCCAACGGCGGTTCTAGGATGCAATGTGGTGGTATCGCCCGTAGGCTCGCCGTCTTTTAGGCAGAACGAAAACCCACTGACCGCCGTACGCACTTTTTCGAGCGGGGTCTTCGACGTGGTTACCGCCATATCCAATGTTCCGTCTTCAAATTCGATAAAGGACGGCGAATTTGCGGGTGGGGAAACTACAATGCCCTCCGCAACGGCAAGCCCGGCTAGATTGCACGGACCCTCTTCGTTATACGGTGCCGGCCAGGGACTGAAGGCATCACCGTTCACTGCTACAACGGCATTGTGCCCCTGATTCTGCAATGCTTCGAGAAATTCTCGTGTAGTTCGGCGCACCGTTTCGCGCTTGTTCGGTACCCAGTCTGCAGCGCGCGGCGTAGTGTAAAAATGCGCCTTCGCTTCGGGTCGAATACGCACCGCATGTATTTCCATCGCCCTCGGCTCGGTGCGTCGTTCACAGATGTAATCTATGCCTGGTGCAAGAGATTGGACGGTACTGAGCGCCCAATCCCAGGCAACGGCTTCAAAGACAACGCAACATTCTAAAAGAATAATGAGGAAAAGCCGCGTACTCGGGCTTTCTGTAGAACGACGCATATTTAATTCCTCTGTACAGCACGGCGGAGTGACCCGGTGACCGTACCGATTTTTGCTATTGTATCGCTTCGATGAACCTCAGGGAATCTACGGCAAAATCGTCTGTGAATAGAACGGCTGCAGTTTCCTTTGATCTTGTGTACGACGACCGACGGCGGCGCTTTTTTTCATGCGCCATGGGGGTGACCGCCGCTGTCATACTCTTGCTGGGTCCGGGTTGTGCACACCGTCAGCCGAGCCCACGCGCTTTGCAAGTACCGCGTTTCGAGTCGCTCGTCCCCAGGGGTATGCCGCTGCCCGCAGGGCAATACCGTCTTTCGCGTGGGTTTATTGCTCCCTCGAATCAAGACAAAGGCCACAAAGGGATTGATTTGACGGCGGAGCGTGGCACGCCCGTGTTGGCGACGGCACCGGGTCGCGTTATTCTGTCACAATTTGCCGACGGAGGCTACGGTGAAGTTATCTTGATCGAGCACGCAGAGGGCTATGAAACCTTGTACGCACACCTCGGCGAGCGTCTTGTACGCGAGGGCGATCGCGTGCGCCGCAAGCAACCCATCGGGCGCGTGGGAGCCACGGGGAACGCTACGGGCCCGCATTTGCATTACGAGGTGCGACGATGGGGGACTCCGATTGATCCTCTCCCGTTTTTGAGCGAATAAGGCGCAGTTGTCGAAGATTCTCGAGGACGGTGGGATGGTCGGGCGCAAGTTCTTGGGCACGACGTAAGGCACGTTCCGCCTCGGGCAGTTTGTAAAGACGCATCGCGGCAACCCCCAAGTTGAGCCAGGCATTCATGGAAGCCGGATCCAAATCAGCGGCACGGGAGAGTACGGTAAAGGCTTCGACGTTTTGATGGATATTGAGAAGCGCCACGCCTAAGTTTACATACGCAGAGGCATCGTGTGGTTGTATTTGAACGAGTCGCCGCAAGAGCGGTACTGCTGAGGCACTGCGACCGGTGGTGAGGTATAGATAAGCGAGGTTATACAAGGCGTTGGGGTCGTGGTCGTTCAAACGCAAGGCTTGCTGCAAATATTGTTCCGCCTCTTCGGTTTTCTGTTGCGCGATCAGTGCTTCGGCAAAGTTAACAAGAACAAGGGGGCTGGTGCCCGCTTTTTCCAACGCAGCACGCCAAAGGTGCTCGCTATCGCGCCAATGGGCCGCATGGTGCCGGGTAATCAACGATAAGAGACCTAATACGATCACACCTACGGCCGTAAAAATATTAACCACACGCTGCGTATCAAGCGCCCGCCCAGCCAAGGCATGGAGAAATACCAAAAATTTCGCGGTGTAATTCCCCGTGTATTTTGCTGGATGACGTCCCGCATTTGCGTAAAACAAACGCGCCAGGGCCGCGGCTATGGTAAATGTAAACCCAAGCATGGGGAAGTACGTGTAGCGATCGGCATGGGCTTGCTGCCCCACCTGAATGATCCCCAGGACGGGGGTAAGCGCTATGAAAAACCACGTACACCCAAAAATTAGTGAGGGGGCCTGTTTCCGAAAATGTACGGCTGCGGTGATAACCAAGAGCACTACGAAACCGTGCACCGTCACACGAGCCAACGTAATGGTGGAATCGTCGAACGGGTAAAACGGCGCTAGGTGGATAGGGCAAAGCATCTGCTGCAAATAAATGCTGCACGAGCAGAGCGCATTTCCTAAGCGTTCCCGTAAGGGTAACGCCTCCAGAGGAGCCATTGCCGTTTGCTGTGCCCATGCCGTGAGTATAGCGGAAGGGAGGACAAGCAAAAACAACGGGATTTTTTCCGATACACATAAACGCAATGCAGACCACGTCGGTACGCGGTTATACACATATCGGTCCACCAACAAAAGTAACACGGGCACAGTGATCGGCATAGGTTTACAAAGCAAGGCCGATGCGTAAAAGAGTATCGTCATCAGCCACGCATAGCGACGTGCTCCCGTGACGTATCGGTGATAACTTATAAACGCCGTCAGGGCAAAAAACGTGGCCAGGAGCTCCTTGCGTTGTGCCACCCAGACCACCACTTCGGCACGCAGCGGGTGCAGTGCCCAAAACAGGGCGGCAAGCAAACACGCAACGGCGAGACTACTTGTTCGTTGAATCTTTTTGTCCTCTCTATTTTCTAGAAAACGGGTGGATACCCACGCGTATAAAAGATGGAAAAGAAGCACCGCATTTGCGGCGTGTAAGAAAAGATTTATGCCGTGGTGCCTGCGGCTGTCCAAACCAAATAGGCGTATGTCCAAGGCATGAGACAACCATGTTATGGGGTGCCAATTCCCCTCGTAGCGTGCCGTAAATGCCCAATAAAGAATGGAAGAAAGCGAGGTTGCCCGGAGGTACGGATTTTCGGTTACATAGCCGTCATCATCAAAATTCAGGAACGAAAACCAGAGCGACGGTGCAAAAACCGCCGCGACAGCAAGGCCTACGCATGCCGAAAACAGGTACAGATGGAAGGTTCGTTTTTTATTGTCGCGTGGTTTATCTGCCGTCATGCCGTGTTCTTAATGTTGGATATCCGCCGGGGGAACTTTGTTAATACCGGTAACTTCTACGCGATATGCACCACCCCAAGGCGCAATCGCTCCAGCCTCCTCCCATTGGATATGCGGGGTTAGCGCTTGCGCATTCGCCGCCGTAACGCGGTACGGCACCCGCACCAAATCGCCAACCGCGCTGTGCTTCCACCGACCGCTAAGCGTAACAAGCAAGCGGTTAGCCAAGACATTGCTCTGCAAACGCATGCCCGAAACTACGCCGGCTGTCGAGAGTACAGGATCCTCCCATTCCGTACTGGAATCGTCCAGTACCATAAGGAGAAATATCCGCTGGACCACCGCGCTTTCCGGTGCTTCGAAACGAATACGTACAAGACCGGAATACGTCATTTGTTCCCGAAGTGAAGGAGGATCTACCTGTACATGCACGTAGACTCCCGTCGCCTCGCTTACCTCAAAGGCTTCCGGCAATACGGCTTCAAAAACACCCTGCCGTGCAAGAACGCGCAGGGCAACCCGTTTTTTCTGATGTTCCGTCAAAGGAGGGGTGCGCACTTGTGCCAGCGTGGGCGACAAAACGGTTTGAGACAGGGCGGGAACATCGGCAAAATAAAAAACACTGTCCGGGCTAAAATTGCGCCCGACAACATTGACGGCAACGTTACCTTCCGCGGGACCCTGCGCCGGCATCAAGTAATCAATGCCGGGGGATTCAAAGGGTGCATAAGGTGTATGGTCCGCGCCGTCCCAATAGCCGTCACCGTCGGTATCGGGATTTCGTGGATCCGTTTCTCCGGGATCTACTCGTCCGTTCAGATTGGCATCTTCCAGCCCGTCGGGCACACCATCCCCGTCGTATCTGCAATTAAGTAATGCGTCTCCCCAGGGTCTACTTGGCCGGGATTTCGTTTGTCCTCAACTGCGTCGGGAAGTCCGTCACCGTCCATGTCTTGCACGTCGCGCAAGGATTGGGCGAGCCATTCCGTCAAGGGGGTAATGACGTCGGACGCTTTATTTTCCGAGGCTGTGAGCATAGAGGGCGAAGCAAGCGCGGCGATGCGGCCGTAGCCGTAGGTTTTTACGAGAAGCACCGCCTCTTCTGCGTCGGGCTGGACAGGTACGGAATAGAATGTCTCCGAGGAATAGAGGGCCACGCCACCCTCTACACGCAAAGGCATCTTCGCAGGCAATATAGAAGACTCTTCGGTAGTGGTAAACACGCCGTGCAACGGAGTTTCCCCTCTCACGCGAATAGAAAAGGGAGCAAGCCAACCGTCTAAGACGCGTGCCTCGGCCGAAGACAGCGCTTGGGCAAGTATGAGTACGCCGCCTCCCCCGCGAAGGAATTGAGCAAGTTCTGCGTGAAGCACCGCACCGTCAAGGATGGCCCCGGCAGTGAGAATAACGACGTCGTACGAATCCAGTGTGTTTGCAGATCCACGATTCCATAGGGTGTGTGTGAACAAATGCGGTGCGGCACTGAGCGTATCCTGAAGTTCCGGTACAGCCCTCAAAAATTCCGCTTCGACGTCCGACCGTGCATTCGTAGGCAAGACCCAAAGAATGCGGCGAAACGGTTGCGCCTGTGCTTTCACCACCACAGGGACAGTATACGTGTGGCGATACGACGTAGCCGTCATAGGGAAATCTTGCGTCTGCAAGGTAATGGTCACGGGTGCACCGGCATCGGTTTCACGTCGAAAACGAAGTGGATCTATGCCCAAGTAAATAACGGCGGGCGTACGGCCGCGCGTCGGATAAAGCACAAGCCACGGCATTTGTTCTTTGTCCCAACCGGCTTCCCAGTAAGCGGGGTCGCACGGCGTCTGCAAAAAGAGGCCGCGCAACTGCCTCCCCGCGGCCTTTTCGTACAGTGTTATCTGCTCCGGCAAGTCGAGCTGAGGTGTTGGTACGAGCGGCTCTGGGTCCGCGCCGTCGGGTAATCCGTCGTTATCCGAATCGAATTGCGACGGCGAAGTTCCGAGACTCTGCTCGGCGGAGGCGCTGAGACCGTCCATATCCGCGTCGTCTTGCGGCACTAAAGAAGGGGGGAGAATCGCCACGTGTTCAACACAACCTGTCTGAAATACCAGTGTCGAGTGAATCCGACCGGTTTCGGGGTCAAGTTGATGCAGGCGATTTTCCTCGGCAGCCAGGATACCCTCTTGGGTCCAGGCTAACCATCGAAGCGCTTCGGCAAAAGACTTACTTTCCGGGAGTCCCCCTACGCCCTTTTGCCAAAAAAGGCGCGGACCGAGTGTATAGGCTAACCGGTCCGATGTGGGCGCAGCGGCAACTAAGGTATGCTCCGCATTTTCACTCAAGGGTATCTCTTCGACACGCTCCAATCGAATACCGGTTTCTTGCTCGATCCATCGGAAAACCGTAATTCGACCAAAGCCGCTGTCTTCATCATAGGTGGCTACGGCGGTGGTGTCGGGAGAGAGCGTTGCCCAAGGACTTTCCGATTCCGTGGGAACCCCACGCAATACCAGCGGCATTCCATATTTTCCCTGCGGAAAAATACACGGTAACAACAAAGTAGATTTTGCAAAAGGGAAAACGTCTTGTTGAGTGGTGGCTAAGAGTATGCTTTTCCCGGAGGTGTCGACCGGTAGCAGGCTCACGCCTTGCACCTGCGCGTAGTCCGATAGTGTGGGGATAGGCACGGCCTGCGCTCTCCCGCGCTCAAAGTCCAGAAACATGACCGCAAGACCGTTCCTTGCATCGTTAAGAAGGACATAACCTGCAAGACTACGCGAAATTGCACCGACTCCGAGCACATCGAGCGGTTCGCCCGGTAGAGATTCAAAGATTTTCCAAGGAGCTAAATCTTTTTCGTCTCCCTCTAGGCGATAAAACGCCAGGCTGTATGTTGTCTCTTTATTTTCCCCTGTTTCGGCATGTGCGAGGGCTATACAATCCTCCCCAACATTACGTACAGGAAAAGGTCGTAGAAGGGAAATATTTTCGGAGGGTGGAAGCATCTCCGTCACAAAACGCAACGGTGTAATTTGGAGCACGGTGTATCGGGCTCTTTCCGTGCTTGGTTCCATGTACGGTACGCCGCGCACGCCTGCAGTGGCGGTCAGGGCGAGATTGTGAGAGGGGAATAATACCGGCTGCATCAATGGGCGACGCCCGGGTAACCGCTGCGCTACAGGAGCTACGTCGCCGCTGCTGAAATCAACGACATGAAGATAAACCGCCGCCGCCTGGCCCAAGGCCGAGTACGCTACAGTTTCAACCCACGCGCGCTGTGCCGCCGCCTGTCGGCTAAGTGCACACACCAGAACGGCATATACTAAAGCGAAGCATACTATATGTACACAGGGTTTCGGTCTGGACATAGCCAAATGCTAGCATATCCGTAGCCGTCTATATGGAGGACAGGTGAAGCACAATCTAGCCGAAAAAACGTTTTTTATGCGCTTTTCACACCCGTGGGGTGTGTTCGTCATCGAAGGCGGCCCGCATGGGGTAAGAAGTATTCATTTACCCGCGCCGAACACCGTACACGATGTGTGTGCCGCCCTTACCAGCCTAGAGCGAACCTTACCCGGCTGGCCTACGCGTCTTTATCACACGATGCATCGGTATTTTTCAGGAGAAAAAACCGATTTCCGCGGGATTCCGGTTGATCTCTCATGGGGAACAGAATTTCAAAAACAGGTCTGGCGCACGGCCCAAGCAATTTTGTATGGGCACACTGTTTTTCGCCGTCACATGCGCGCGCTGTGGCTCAAGCGCTCGCGCGGAATCCCATCCCTCTGTTAATACCCTGTCATCGGGTTATCGGCGCGGATGGGGATCTGAAAGGGTATTCCGGGGGTGAGGCGTGGAAACCGGCTTTGCTTCGTCTTGAAGGGCTTAATGTGTAAACGGTCAAACCTACGAATGGAAGCCCCTGTGGCGTCATGGCTGCGTCGGGCGCACGGGTTGCAGCCACGCCATCTCCAGGTCACCTTCTTCGGCCGGGTTGGGCATCTTGCGGGAGGAAATTACCCGCGCTCGTATGTAGAGCTCATCACCGTGTGCCGTGTATGCGGCTGGGTTTTCCGTCGTGCTGAACAACACAGTACCTATACTGTCGCTGTATTTTCGGCTGGCACGAGGAAAGGGATTTCCGTCCTCGCCGAGCACCACCTCAGAATGGGTATCAAACCCTTTACGTGTACCAATGAATTCGGTGGTGTAGGTAACTCCCGGTTCTGAATCAATGTGGACGGTGTAGGTTTTGCCATCCCAAGTAAAATCGTTTATTTTCACCCCGGTGCTGGCGTAGAACTGCCCTTTTTCCATCGCCGTAATGAGTGCGTCGGCGGTGAGCGTCTCCGAACGCACCATGATCCAGCCGCGGCCGGGATTCACTTTACCCAGGCCCCACTCGTGGTACTCGTGGCTGTCATCGGTCGCTACGGCGTACAACATTTCGGCGCCGGGCTGCAACATGCGAAAACTTAATAATACATCCCAGTGGCGGTCACTCGACGGGCGGTGTTTCTTGGGTACGCCGAAGGAATGCACCGCCGGGTTGCCGTTGTAAACTTCAAAAAAAGATAACCCGCGTACCTGCATCATTTCTTCCGTAGTAATTCCGTACTCAAAGTTAACGTGATTGAGGTGACCGATCATGGGCACACCGTATTTCTCACGCTGTGCTTTGATCGCATCCAAATATTTTTGTATCAATTCGGCAACTTCGCCCTTTTCCCCTTTTATCGGTTCCCGGAGATTAATGCCGTTTAAGTGTGTCGAACCGCTCAATGACGTGATCTCTTCCGCCGGAATAAGAAGAAACTCCCCGGGCTTGTTAAAATAACGGCTCAGCTCTTCATGCGTCTTGAGGCGCATGCGCGGTTTGCTGTTTTCCGTTTTAATTTCTATCCAATTTTTTCCAAAGCGCTTTTCAATCTCCTCCACGTGCTCTGGGCTCAGGCGCGACCCGGGGACAATAGAAACATATTTATCGCCCTGTTGCAGCACATGGTGCTCGGAAAAGCAAATAAAATTGTACCCGTGATCCAAGTACCACGCCGCGATCATTTCGGGGGCCGTGTCGCCGTCACTCCACAGGCTGTGCATGGGCGTCACGCCTTTGTACCAGCGCGGTTCGGCGCCGGCACAGAGATTGAGAGCAAGCACTAGACCTAAAGCCACTACGATTAGGTTACGCTTCTGAAACATAGCGCACTGCCTCCTTTTGGCGCGAACTCGTGCCATACGTTGCTGATGATGCAATGTTAAGAACGAAGGGCCGGGAAAATTCTTTCATATCCCTGTATAGACGGGGCGAAAATTTTGTAAAAAATTGCTAGTGAGTAGACTTCGGTTCTAGTTTGCGTGCGGGTACACCGGCGACAACGATGCCCGGCTCGGTAATATCCTTTACAACAGCGGCTTGAGCCCCAACCGTAACCCAGGGGGCAATCTTTACCTTCTCTCGAACCAGACACCCCGCGCCCAGCCAAACACCTTCCCCAATATCCACATTACCGACAGTGATACTTCCCGGCGCAAAATAGACATAGTCGCCGATACGCGAATGATGACCCACTACGCAATGATGCGTGACATGAACATAATCGCCTATCCAGGCAGACGGTTCGATCATGGCAAAGGCGACGAAAATGCATGCTGCGCCGATGTGTCGTGGACAATGCACAACACAATTCGGGTGAATAATCGGCGGTGCGGGCTTTAGGCCGGCGGCCAACGCCTTCTCCACAAAGCTCTTCTTGTACCGAGGATCTGTAGTCGTCAATGTAAAATGCTGGAACGCATGTTGTGAACCGTAGCGCGAACGCTTACGGTATTCGGTCAGATCCCACGTTTTGAGGACTGTTTGTTTTGCGTCACCGAAATCTATTTCCGCTCGGTCGGATTCGTCTTCGATCACCACGACTTCAAAATCGCCCAAGATGTCTTTAAGCGTCCAGTACACCACATTGGCCGTTCCGCCCGCCCCTAAAAACACCCATGAGCGCGGCAATTCCGTTCCATGCACGGCGGCATACTCCTCTAAAACGAAGATTCGTACCTAGACCGATCGTTTCGAACGTTCTACTTTAGCATATCTTGTAAGCTATGCGTGTACCCATAAAGGACATGGGGATTCATGAACCTTTTGGTTTTGTATTCTTTTTTCTTCGCAAAAATCCTCTACTCTACGAGGAA
>FWPU01012846.1_pt1 | contig 10889 bp, 10 predicted proteins | sample 2228361 | NCBI WGS metagenome assembly FWPU01 (sample SAMEA103939777, study PRJEB20133) | metagenome | reverse complement strand
CATCGGATTCACCTCTCTTTCGCATTCGACGTGGTCATACCAGCGGTAATTGCATGATCGTAAAGCCAACCTCCGGCAAATCACGAACCGCATGAAATCCGAGCCGTTCATAAAGCGCTCTGGCACGCGAATTGGAATGATGAACGCCCAACTCAATTGCATCCATCCGCCCGCGGTATTCCTCCGCCAGCCGGCGGATGATGCGCGAGCCAATCCCCTGCCCCTGAAACGCCCGCGCCACCACAATCCCGTGCAGGTGTAAAATCCGCTCACGCTCCTCAATCCAATAACAACCCACCTTATGCTCCCCCGCATAGACACAGAACACCCGCCCCACCCCCCGCACCCGCTGGGCAAATTCTACCCACGACCAGCCCATCACTTCCATGGTGGGAATCAGATAATCCTGCGCATCCAAGCGCAACAATTCCAGAAACTCGTCAATCTGCTCGTCTCTGGCCGGTATGCAAACCAGTTCTGCGTCCATCGCCCTCCCCTCCTTTCCGAAAACGATGGACACCCCTGCCGTTCCCCGGTCGGCAGGCGGATCAGACAACCTCCACACTTATTATATAATTCTGTCAGATGCTTTTCAACTCGGGATTTTGGTCGCATGTACGCCTTGCGCCGCGCTGAACGGGGTGATGCCCGCGCCATCCGCCGCCTGATTTACAGCGAACGGCTCAATCCGCTGGGGCTGGACTGGCAGCGTTTCTGGCTGGCCGTAGATGGAAACGGGGACATGATCGGCTGCGGACAGGTCAAAACCCACCGCGACGGCTCGCGCGAGTTGGCCTCGATTGCCGTGCGGGCGGAATGGCGCAGGCGCGGCGTGGCCAGCGCCCTCATCCGTCAGCTGCTCGCCGAGCATCCCCCGCCGCTGTACCTGACCTGCCGTGCCGAACTGGTCGGTTTTTACGCCCGCTTTGGATTTGTAATCGCCGAAAACCCCTCCCAATTACCCGCGTACTTTCGGCGCATCGCCCAGATCAGCCGGCTTTTGAGAAGAATGACGCACCGCAAATTGAACGTTCAAATCCTCGTATTGCCTAAAATTAAATTCGAATCTGAAACACTAGAAACGTGCCATTGAACGGATGTTGGATTATCGTGCGCTGGAGTGAACTAAATTGATCGCCAAACACATCTGCTATCTTCTCAATTACCTGTTCTTTCTCTGCGCAACTGGAATAAGGTATCACCAAATTTAGGGTGTTATCTAAAATCTGTGGATACCTGTGAGGATCAAGGATGTTTGCTTCCGCCTTCGCCTCTGTCATTATCCTAAAACGCAACTTAACAGAGGAGTTTGGCACATCCCGAACCCTACGAAAATACTTTTGCTGGCATAATAAAGTTAGAACCTTTTCTATGGTATCTTCATCCAGAGTCTGCTCGCTTTCGTATATTCCTTCAGCAAGCGCTTGAGCAAACGACTGTCGGATGAGATCTTTGATCTTTATCGTTTCAAAAAAGTGTCCATGAACAAGACAAACCTTTATACTTAGAGGATTATTTTTCTTACCTCGGATGAGATAGTACACATCCCGCTCAGGCATTTGATGGGGGTCTTCGCCCCTATCCCGCATTTGTTGAAGGATGCGACTGCTTTCTGCGGATGTAAACTCGTCTAACTTTTTTCTACCACTTGGAATGGTCGAGTTGAACGAGGAAATTTGGTAGGTTTTGTTATCTTTAATTTCGATCAACTCTCCTCCGCTGTATTGATCGCCTACCTTGCTAATCCGAATTGCAAGATCAGGGAAGACGCCTTTATTTCTGCAAGAGAGCAGATCTTCGTCAAATGGAAAATCCTCTAACTTCTCAACCCGCAAAAATTCACTCCTCTGACTCACTAAAGACCTAAAAAAGTGAAAAATAGAAGTCATTAGTCTCTTAATCCGTTAGCAAAAGTTGTTTTGGCTTTAGCACAGGTGAGTTTGGTAGCCAATCCGATTTTCCCCAAATCGCCTCTAGGTTGTCGGTGTATTTATACTCATCATAGTACGCGTCAATCCGGTCAGCATCTCGAATATTTGAAATTCGATTGCGAATGCACTCAACATTTTCAGGACTTTTTTCAATTCCAATCGAGTTTCGAGATAACTGTTTTGCAACAACCAATGTTGTCCCCGTGCCTGCGAATGGGTCTAAAACCGTATCGCCTGGCAAAGATGAAGAAAGCATGATTCTAATGAGCAATTGTACGGGTGACTGTTGTTTATGAAAACGGCTTCCATCGGGTTTGCGCAGGGCCTCATCGCCCGCAAAATAACCTGAGGTTAACTCACGAATATCATCCCACACATCAGTGACATAAATTCCGCCTTTCCTTTCATACTTATAGTTCGACGGTAAAGGTGGATTGATACGTAAGCGGTTGAAAACTCTCGCTTTCTTTCCTTTTACGGCAAAAGCAATAATCTGGTAATGTTTTCCAAACTTATTCATATTTGGAACTGCTGAAGTTTTTTTCTTCCAAATAATAATGTTCTGTAAATTCCACCCCGCTTTTCGTAAGCAGGCTAGAACCTGTTCGGTATTTTTTTCGCGTTGCATAAAATAAATTGCGCCGCCTAGCGAAGTCCTCCAATAGACTTCCTTGCAAACTTCTTCCATCCACTCCCAGTAAATCCGATCAGGCAGGTTATCGTTGTGATTCTCATATTCCTTACCCTGATTAAAAGGCGGATCCAAAAAAGTCAAATCCACCATTGCGCTCAGGTTCTTTAGAATTTCCGTGCAGTCGCCTAATAGTATTTGACAACTCATGCCTTTTTCCACCTTAGAAACTGAATAACTACTCCATTTTTATTATATCGTCAGAGCGTAAAAACTTACTAATAACTCGAAAACTCAACTGACAAAAAACAAACAAAGTTTCTAAGTTCTAATTTTCTTGATTTGTCTGCTGCCGCAACGCCGCATCGAAGCGGCGCGTTATCCGGTATAATGCTACTGTTTTCACTCACGGAGAAACTCACCATGCGCCTGAAAAAACCTTTTTTGCTGATTCTCTTCACCGCGCTGCTGGCGGCCTGCAGCGGCGGGCCGGCAACCACCCCGACGCCTGCCCCCACCGCCGCCCTGCCAACCGATACGCCCCTGCCTTCCCCCACCCCCGTCCCCCCGCGCGAGTTGACCATCTGCATCGGGCAGGAACCGCGCTCGCTTTATCTGTATGGCGGCAGCGGCTCGCGCGCCCTGTGGAACATTCTGGAAGCCATTTACGACGGGCCGCTGGATTACCGCGCTTACCAGCCCCAGCCGGTGCTGTTGGAGAGCCTGCCTTCTCTGGAAAACGGCGGGGCGGTGTACGAGGCGGTTTCAGTCGAGCGCGGCGCTGAGGCGCTCAACGCCGATGGCGAACCGGTATTGCTCGATACCGGCGTTCGCGTCCTGCCGGCCGGCTGCCGCTCGCCGGATTGCGCCGTGCGCTGGGACGGGGTTTCTCCGCTGCAAATGGAACGCCTGACCCTCACCTTCCGTCTCAAAGACGGCCTGCGCTGGCAGGATGGCGCGCCGCTCACCGCCGCCGATTCGCTGTTTGCTTTCCGCGTCGCCTCCGACCCGCAAACCCCGGCCGTCCGCTGGCTGACGCTGCGCACGGCTGCCTACCGCGCCGTGGATGAGCGGACGGTGGAGTGGCAGGGTCTGCCCGGTTATTTGCCCGCCGATTACGGGATGCACTTTTTCCTGCCGCTGCCCGAACACGCCTGGGGCAATTTGACTGCGGCTGAAATGCTGGAAAACGAGCAGGTCAACCGCCGCCCGCTGGGCTGGGGCCCATACCAAATCGACTCATGGACGCCGGGCGAAAGTATCCGTTTGAGCCGCAACCCCCATTACTTCCGCGCCGCTGAAGGGCTGCCCAAGTTCGACTTGCTCACCTTCCGCTTCTTCGGCGAGCCAGCCGATAACCACATCGCTGCCCTGACCAACGGCGACTGCGACTTCGTGGATGACAGCGTGGATTGGGAAGGTCAGTTGTACATTCTGAATGAATTGCAGCAGAAGAACGCCGCCGTCATTCAGGCTGTGCCGACCACGACCTGGGAGCAGCTGACCTTTGGCATCCGTCCGGCGGCTTACGATGCCGGTTACACCCCGTTCGGCGGCTACCGCCAGGATCTGCTCGGCGACCGGCGCACGCGGCAGGCAATGGCCGCCTGCATAGACCGCCAGGCATTGGTGGATCGTCTGCTGTACGGTTATTCGGCCGTGCCGAACGGCTTTTTCCCGCCCGATCATCCGTTGGCTTTTGCCGACCTGAACGCCCCGCCCTTCGACCCCGAACGGGGACAGCGCCTGCTGGACGAAGTCGGCTGGCGCGATCTGGATAATGACCCCGCCACGCCGCGCACGGCGGTTGGCGTACCCAATGTGCTGAATGAGACGCCCCTCGTGCTGGAATACCGCACCACGCCCGACCGTCTCCACCAAATGACCGCCGAGCGGATTGCCGAAAACCTGCAAGCCTGCGGCGTGGGCGTTCTGCTCAAACTGGTTGAGCCCTTCGAATTGTTTGCGCCCGGCCCAGATGGAGCGCTTTTCGGCCGCAACTTCGACCTGGCGCAGTTTGCCTGGCAATCGGGGCGCACCACCCCGCCGTGTGCGCTGTTCACGGCTGCGCAAATCCCCAGCCCGGCCAACGGCTGGATCGGCACCAACATCAGCGGCTGGAGCAGCCCGGCTTACGATGCCCAATGCGCGGCCGCCTTGCAGGCTGATGCGCGTGATGGTCAGGGCTACCTGCAAGCGCAGCGCGCCGTTCAGCAGACCTTTCTAGAAGAACTGCCGGCCGTGCCGCTCTTCTTCCGCCTGCAAATTGCGCTTGCCAGCCCGTCCATCTGTGGCGTGCAGGTGGACGCCAGCGCCCGCAGCGTATTATGGAATATCGAAGAATGGGACATAGGAGAAGGCTGCCGGTGAATTTCGGCTGCATTTGACCCCTCCGGCTTTTTCGGTTATAAAAAAGGCTAAAGATCAAAACCAAAAAGACTAAAAGGAGGTGTACTCATGGCAGCTATCGCAGGCATTGCCAGGCCTGGCGAACAAGACCGTGTTGTTCGCATGATCGAAAACATTGCCCATCGCGGTCAGCGGGGTAAGAAACTCATTCAACATCATCGCGCCACCCTCTACGCCCGCTGGCAGCCGATTGAAAAACGACCAGTGCCGCCCACACTCGAAAAAAAGGCTGTTTGGGACGGTATATCCGCACCCCTGCCGGAAGAGAATTTTTTTGCCACAAGCAAACACCCTTTTGCTCTGGCTGCTCTTGTTGGGGACGAATTGATCCTCGCTCGTGACCCCTTGGGGGTCAAACCGTTGTACTATGGAAAAACAGGAAACAGCATTGTTTTTTCTTCAGAGGTAAAAGCTTTGCTGCCTATCACCCACGACATTCATGAATTTCCACCGGCAACGATTTACCTCCCCAGTAAGGGATTTCGTGTCTATAAAACATTCCAAACCAGACTGCTGCAAGACGCCAGCGAAAACGAACTGGCAGCCAGCCTGCGCCTGAGATTGGAACAGGCCATCATTCGCCGCATCGTATCGGATGAAATGGGCTGTTGGCTTTCCGGCGGTTTGGATTCTTCAGCCATCGCTGCAATTGCCAGGCCGCTGGTGCGCACGCTACATTCCTTTGTGAGTGGAATCGAAGGGGCAGAGGATTTGGAATACGGACGACAGATGGCGGCTCACCTGAATACCATTCATCACGAGCGCGTTGTAACGCTGCAAGAAATGCTGGAAGCCCTGCCCCAAGTCATTTATCATCTTGAATCTTTTGACGCTTTGCTGGTGCGCTCCTCCATCACCAATTACCTGACTGCCGAAATGGCAGCAGACTACACCGGCAGCGTCTTCTCCGGTGAAGCGGGTGATGAGTTGTTCGCCGGTTACGAATACCTCAAATCATTGCCTTTGGAGAAACTACCCAATGAACTGGAAGACATCCTTCAACGCCTGCACAACACCGCCCTGCAAAGGGTAGATCGCTCTGCTCAGGCACACGGCACAGTACCGTTTGTTCCTTTCGCCGACCCGGATGTGGTGGAGTTTGCGCTACGCATCCCACCGCACTTCAAACTGTATCGCCGTGGCGATGAGGTCATCGAAAAGTGGATACTACGCCGTGCGGTAGAAGATTTGCTGCCCGCTTCAGTCCTTTGGAGACCAAAAGCCAAGTTCTGGCAGGGCGCCGGCGTTCAAAATCTGCTCGAAAAATATGCCAACGAACACATCAGCGATGCAGATTTCAACCGCGAGCGGCGGTTAGCCAACGGCTGGATTCTCAATACCAAAGAAGAGCTGTTTTACTACCGCATCTTCAAAGAACACTTCGGTGAATTGCAAAACCTGGATTGGATGGGACGCACGAAAGGCGCCCCGGTACAGTAGAGGCTATGTTCCTCCATTGCCCGGCGGATACAGGTGCGGATTTTTGAAGGGGATCAACGCCAGCACGACCGGCTGCTCATAGTAACGCGCCCGGTCAATCACATCACCGGTTAGCAGCCCCACTGCCCCGTTTTGCTGCTTGGAATTCTGCCGCCCGAACAAACGGTCATCGGCTTCGCCCAGTTCCACCCCCTGACGGATCAGTTCGGCCAGCGCCGGCGGCAGGTCGAAAGTGGCGCTGCGCGCTTTGCCCATGCCCTGTCTGGCGAGGATCACCACCCACGCAAAGGCGCTCACCGTACCGTCCTGCTCCTCCACGCCGCCCTCGATTCCGGCCCAAAAGTCGGCCTGCGGCGCAGCCTGCCGGGCGGCGCAGGCGCGGTTGAGCGCGCCTTGCAGGGTTTCCCCATCCGTCATCGGCTGGTGGCTGACCCCGCTCTCCACCGAAACGCCCTCCACTTGCAAGCGCACTTCGGGAAACATGCGCTCGAAACCCAGCCGCACCGCCTCGATTTTGACCGGATTGCGCGAAGCCACCACCACGCGCACCAGCGACGGCAAGACCGCCTCCTTCATGGTTTGACCGCCCTAGTGGCAATGTACGAGGGAATGTAATCCCCCAGCACACTGCTGGGATCCATGTCCTCGTAAAAACCGGTCAGCACAAACCCGGCCGCCAGTTGACCGCCGATCTGCTCATCCAGCGAGTGACTCCATTCCAGCGGCAGCCCTTCGTCCATCAGTTGCTGCAATTTTTCGGGGGAAAGGTGAGTCAGGTCGGAATAGGGCAGTTTGTTCCTGACCACCAGCCGGCCCTGATCCAATTCGTCAAAGTCGAACAGATACAGCAGCGGATTGTTGAAACCAGCCAGCAGAACCCCGCCCCGCCGCAGCACGCGGTAGGCCTCGCGCCAGACCGGTATAATCTCCGGCACAAAGACATTTGAGACCGGATGCACAATCAGGTCAAAAGAGTCATTCCCAAAGGCCGACAGATCGCGCATGTCGCCTTCCACCAGCCGCAGGTTCAGCCCTTCCCGCTCGGCAACCATTTGATCCTGAGCCAGTTGGGCTGGGGAATTATCCAGCACGGTTACAACCGCCCCGCAGGCCGCCAGCAGCGGCGCCTGCTGACCGCCGCCCGAAGCCAGACACAACACCTCGGCCCCCGCCAGCGGCGGAAACCACTCGGCCGGCACGAAGCGGGTGGGAGTCAGCAGAATCCGCAGTTCACCCCGCCGCGCGGCAGCCACCTCCTCCCTGCTGACCGGTATCGTCCACGAGTTTTGGCGGGCAACCTGCCGGTTCCACGCTTCCCGATTGTAGCCACGTATGTCCAAGGATGCACCTCCATTGTAAAAACTATCTGACCGCAACCTGCGCGGCAGGCCAGGTTAATTCTACCCCCCTTCGAGACGATAGCCGTAGCCGCGCACGGTGACAATGTAACGCGGTTCGTCCGGCTGCGGTTCGATTTTTTTGCGCAGCAGGAAGATGAAACGACGCACAGTTTTGGTGTTTTCCTGCCGATAGGCGCCCCACACTTCCCGCACCAGCTCGGTTTCGGCCACCGCTCGGCCGGCATTGCGCGCCAACACCTCCATCAGGCGAAACTCGGTCGGCGTCAACACCACTGCCTGACCTTGCCGCCGCACCTCACGGCGGTCCAAATCCACCTCCACATCACCGATCTGCAACACATTGCGTTGGGCCTGCGGCTTGTGGCGGGCGCGGTTGAGGACTGCCTGAATGCGGGCGTTCAATTCGGCAAAACTGAACGGCTTGGTGAGATAATCATCCACCCCCAGACTGAAACCGCGCAGTTTGTCGGACTCGGCGCTCTTGGCGGTCAGCAGAATGATGGGAACATCGGACATCTCCCGCAAACGGACGGCGACCTCCCAGCCGTCCATGCCGGGCATCATCACATCCAGCACCACCAGGTCGGGATGCTCGCGGTAGGCCTGACGCAACGCTTCATTGCCGTTGGCCGCCGCAATGACCGTGTATTTTTCCTCGCGTAAAAAGTCCTGCAAAAAACGCAGCAGGGTTGGATCATCATCTACCACTAGGATTTTGGTCATGGCGCAATCCCCTCCTCTTGTGAAGTCCCTTCCGCCTCACCCATTTCGACCAGCGGCAGCCAGCAGGTGAAACAGGCTCCCCCCTGCGGGTGATTTTCGGCGCGAACCTCGCCCTGCATGGCTTCGACCAGCCGACGCACGATGTACAACCCCAGCCCGTGCCCATAGACGGTACGGTTATCCTGACTGTCGTGGCGGTAGAACTGATCGAAGAGGTGCGGCAGAGCGTCCGGCGGCAGCCCCGCCCCGTGATCGCGCACTTGCAGCCACAAACGCCCATCCTCCACACCGGCCGAAACTTCGATTTCGCCCTCCGGCGCGTATTTGAAGGCATTATCCAGCAGGTGAAACAAAACGCTGGTCAAAGCCTGTTCGTCGGCCAGCGCTGCCGGACAGTCCTCCGGCAGCGACCAGCGCACGCGATGGGCTTCCGGCAGGTGGGCAATCTGGTTCTGCAGCGCGGTATAAATCCGCCTGACCGGCAGCGGAGCCGGGTAGAGCGGTAGTTTACCGGCATCCAGCGCCGAGAGATCGAGAATGGTTTCGACGAAGTGGGTCAGACGGTCAATCTCGGCCTGCACCAGGCTCAGAATCTGGCTGCTGCGCCCGGAAAGCGGGCGGGTGCCGTACATCAGCAGTTCGATCCCGCTTTTGATGTTGGTCAGCGGGGCGCGCAACTCATGCGAAACCAGCGACACAAAGTCGGACTTGAGCCGATCCAGTTCGCGCAGCACGCGGTTCTGCGCCTCCAATTGCTGATAGGCCTGACTCAGGTCGGCTGTTTTTTCGGCCACCCGCTGTTCCAGTTCGCGGTTGAGCCGTTCCAGTTCGGCGCGGTCGGCCGCAATCCGCTCGTAGGCAGCCTGCAAAGCCGCCTGCTGACGCTTTTGCAGGCTGAGGTCATGTGCCGTGCCGGCAATCGTCAGGCGTTTTGCGCCGGAAGAGAGCACCGGCCGCAGGGAAAGATAAACCGGCAGGCGTTCCCCGCTGCTGCGCAGGAGCGTCGTCTCACCTGACCAGCCCTGCGCCTCACCTCCCTGTTCGATTTTTGCCAGCTCCAGCCACGAATACGCTCCCGGCGGATCGGGCAGCAGGTCCGCCAGCGTGCGGCCGGTCAATTCGGCCTCACTGTACCCGCTGGCCGTCGAAAGCGCCGGGTTGACCAAAGTCAGCCGCCCGTTTTCATCGCAGATGAAGGCGGGCTCGGCCACGCTCTTTACCAGCCCGGCATACTGCTCAAACTCGACCTCGCCGGTCACCAGCCCCTGACGGGCAATCAGGCCGAGCACCAGTATCACGCTCACCACCAGCACCGGCTGGTTGAACTGGTTGCTCAATTGCCAGTCGAGCAGGATAAACCATCCCAGCACCAGCACCGCCAGGATGGGCAGCAGGCTCTGCAGGCGCACCAGCCCGCCCAGCAGCAGGCCAGCCCCCGCCTGTCGGCGCGGCTCGGCAGGATGGAGCGCCCTGACGGCAAAGGGGGTGCCCAGCAAGGCCGCCAGCCAGAGCGCATCGCCCACCGCCCAGCCGAGATCGGTCGCAGCCCCAATCTGATAACTGCCCAGCAGCAAAGCCGAAGCATACAGCAAATCGGTCATGGCATGGACTACCAGCGCGGCAATCAGCCAGCCAAACGGCAAGGTGGGGCAGCGGGCATCGCTGATCAACAGCAGATTGACGACCAGCAGCAACAAAACCAGATCGGTTAAGGGATACACCATACCCAGCGGGTTTCCAGTGGCCGGTAGAGCGTCAAGGCGTGGTTGAACAACCAGCAGAAAAATGAGGGTCAGCGAAGCCAGCGAAGTCAGGGTCATATCCAGCCAGCGGCGCAGCCGGCTGCCGGAAGAAGGCGGCCGACGCGGCAGCCGCACCAGGCCGGCACCCGCCAGCAGCGCGCCCGGCAGGTACAGCACATCGCACACGTTCGGGCGCAGCAAAAAAGCCGGGCTGACCGCCAGCAGCGCCATGCGCAGCAAGTCATTCAATGCCCACACGCCCAACCCGGCCGCCAGCCAGCGGTAACCCGTGCGCGCCTCATTGGGCACCACCGTGCTCAACCAGGCCGCCAGCCCGGCCAATGCCGCACTGCCAACCCAAATGGACAAACTGCCCAGCCAGTAGCGCTCCCACGGCTCGGTGGAACCCCACAACAGCCAGGCCGCATAGAGGGACAGCAGCAGGCCGATCGCCAGCGGCAAGCGCAAACGCTGCATGCGTTGGATCATGTTTGTATTGTAGCAAGCCGCGCAGAGCAGCGCAAGCCACGCTGTTAAAGAAGAGGGTGGAATTTAGATGCTGAACTTCAGACGTGTGCATGCAAAAGTTGTCAGGTGGCGAGAGGGAGCGAGGCGCGTTTCTGATAGAGGGTTTGCCATTGACCGCTTAGCC
>FWPU01012845.1_pt1 | contig 10891 bp, 10 predicted proteins | sample 2228361 | NCBI WGS metagenome assembly FWPU01 (sample SAMEA103939777, study PRJEB20133) | metagenome | reverse complement strand
GTCGGTCACCAGCCGGTCCCCCTCGACGCCCGACGTCATGCGCAGCTCGTAGCCCGGCACCCGCGGCGGCTGGCCGAGCAGCATGAGGAGTCCGCCGGTCGCCGCCACGCGCGCCGGCGTCGCCGCCGCGCGGCGCACCCGCCGGCGGTAGACGTCCGCGCCGGTCCCCTCCTCGCGCCGGTTGCTGCGCGCCGCCTCGAGGCGCCCGAGGAAGCCCTCCTCGAGCCGCCGCCCGAGCGCCTCGGCGAGCTCGATGGCCCGCGCGGCGTGCCGCATGACGAGGAGCGGCTCGATGCGAGCCAGGTCGTCGAAGAACCACCCGCAGCTCGTCTGCATGTAGAGCGCGTGGCGCGCGAGCTCGAGACAGCGGCGGGCCTGCACCGTCTCGGCGGGCGACAGCCGCCCGGGCGCCTCCGCCCCGAGGAAGCCCGCCACGCGGCCCGGCTCGAGCATGCACTCGACGTAGCGGTCGCGCGCACCCCACGGATCCCGAAGCACCTCGGCGCCGCGGGTCTCGTAGACCGCGCCCACCTCGTCGCGCAGCCAGTCGATCGCCTGCCGCAGCGGGCCGCGCCACGCCTGCGAGGCTGCCGCCTCGGCGCCGTCGCGGCAGCCGCAGTCCGCGCGCCAGCGCTCGAGCCCGTGGGGGCAGCTCCACGACGTGCCGTCGGCGATCTCCACCTCGTGGGCCGGCGGATGGAGGGCACGGTACGCGGCCGGGGTCAGGATCTCGACGCCCCCCTCCGCCTGCAGCTCGCGGATCGCGTAGGCGAGCGCCATCTCGCCGAAGCGGTGATGGTGGCCGAACGTCTCGCCGTCGACCGCGACGGCGACGAGCGGCGTCGCGCGCAGCGCCGCGCGCACGCGGTCGGCCAGCCGGCCGCCGTCGGCGAGCAGCGCCCCGAACGCGACGTCCTGCGACAGGGCCGCGTGGCGGAACACGACGTCGATCGCGCGCCCGTCGGGGAGCCGGCACCGGTACAGCCGTCCGACGTCGAGCTGCTCCGGCACGACCGGCGTCCACGCGTCGTCGCCAGCGCCGAGCGGCCGCACGCGGCGCGCCTGGTGCGGCGCCAGCATCGTGAGGCCGATGCCGGCGTCGGCGAGCGCGGCGAGCGTCGCGCCGTCGACGGCCATCTCGGGCAGCCACATGCCGTCGGGCGTGCGCCCGAAGCGGTGCTCGAAGTCCGCGATCCCCCAGGCCACCAGCGTGGCGACGTCGCGCGGGGTGGCGAGCGGCAGGATCGCGTGGACGAACGGCTGCGCCCACGCGTTTCCGAAGCCGGTGCGCGCGAGCGTCGCGGCATCCGCGCGGCGCAGCGCCGCCAGCACCTGGGGGGCGTGCGGCTCGAGCCACGACAGCAGCGTCGGTCCGAAGTCGAACCCGATCCACTCGTAGAGGTTGACGAGGTCCTGCAGGCGGCCGGCGGCGTCGAGGACCCGGGCCTGCGCGACCGGGGCGTAGCACTCGCGCGTGACGCGCGTGTTCCAGTCGCGGTCCGGCGCCGCCGACGGCTCGGGCTCGAGGACGCCGAGCCAGGGGTCCTCCCGGGGCGGCTGGTAGAAGTGCCCGTGGAGGATGACGGCGTGGAGCGGACCCGCCAACGCCCCTACTGCGGCAGCGGTCCGGTCGGCTCGCCGCGCGGCACGACCAGGACGCCGGACGGATCGAGGTGCACCCCCAGCCCCGAGACGTCGCGCCCCTCGGGCTCCAGGCGCGTCCCGGGCGGGATCGTGTTGAACCGGTCGACGATCGTGCGCACGAGGCGCGCCCCCCCGCCGATGACCGTGTGGTCCATCACGATCGCCCCCTCGAGGACCGCCCCGCGCTCGACGCGCACGCCGCGGCCGAGGATCGAGCGGGAGATCCGCGCGCCGTCGATTAGCGAGCCCTCGCCGATGAGGCTGTTCTCGACCTCGCCGCCGAGCAGCCGCACGGGCGGCCCCTCGGCCGGGCGCGTGTAGATCGGCCAGCGCGGGTTGTCGAGGTCGAACGCCGGGGTCTTGCCGAGGAGGTCCTCGTGCGCGCGGTAGTACGCGGGGATGGTGCCGACGTCGCGCCAGTAGCCGGGCTCCTCGTACGGATGGATGCCGGGCACCCGGTTCTCGAGGAAGTTGTAGACGAAGACGCGATGGGTCTTGAACAGCGCGGGCAGGATCGTGCGCCCGAAGTCATGGTCGGTCGCCTGCCGCGCGTCGGCCGTCACCGCGTCCCAGAGCAGATCGGTGCGGAACAGGTAGTTCCCCATCGAGCCGAGCGCGCGCTTGGGATCCGCGGGCATCGGCTCCGGGTGGCGCGGCTTCTCCTGGAAGCCGATGATGCGGCCGTCGGACGCCGTCGCGATGACCCCGAACGAGCGGGCCTCGGGGAGCGCCACCGGCAGCGCCGCGACCGTGGCGTCGGCGCGCGCGGCGACGTGGAAGTCGATCATCTGCCGGATGTCCATCCGGTAGATGTGGTCGGCGCCGAACACCGCGACGAGGTCCGGGTTGAAGTCCTGGATGAGGTTCAGGTTCTGGTAGACGGCGTCGGCGGTGCCGCGGTACCACGCCTCCCCCGCGCGCATCTGCGGCGGCACGACGGTGACGAAGGTGTCCGGGAGCCGCCCGCCGATGCGCCAGGTCGCGCCCAGGTGCTCGATCAGCGACTGCGCCTTGTACTGGACCAGCACGTAGAGCGCGTAGATGCCCGAGTTGGTGAAGTTCGACAGGACGTAGTCGATGATCCGGTGGCGCGCGCCGAAGGGGACCGCCGCCTTGCTCCGCGACCGGGTGAGCGGGCTCAGGCGCTCGCCCCGCCCGCCCGCCATGACGATCCCCAGCACGCGCGGCACGCGGTCACCATGCCGAGTTGATCCCCGAAGGGCAAGCCGATAACACACCACGGTCCGGCGCGGCGGCAGGCGTCGCGGCCGGGGGCTGGGAGGGGACATGCGAGAGTTGGTGCGGAGCACGGCCCGCTGGGTCGGCGCCGGCCTCCTGGTGATCGGGGTGCTCGGCATGGGCGCGCTCGGCGGCGAGGCGCGCGACGGCACCATGCCGGAGCGCGACTTCCGCGCGGTGAGCACCGACGCCGACGGGACGCGCGTCGAGATCACGCGCGTCACCGCCGGCGGCGACGCGAGCCTCGAGGGCACGCTCGGCCGCGGGCGGCTCCGCATCCCGTTCGACAACATCGCCCGCATCCGCCTCACCCCCGGCGGCAAGGAGCGCGACACGCTCTCGGCCGAGGTGACGCTCCGCCAGGGCGAGCCCGTGACGCTCGGCGTCCGCAGCTCGACGACGTTCTACGGTCGCACGCCGAGCGGCGCGTACCAGATCCGCGCCCGCGACCTGCGGTCGGTCGAGTTCACGGACGGGTAGCGGCCGTCTTCGCGAGCGCCGAGGTGCTGGACGCATGGCGGCAGCGGGGGATCTCGGCTCGGCCGCCCGGCGCGGGCTGGCTGCTCCTCGTCGCCGCGCTCGCCGGCACCCGCCCCGCCACCGCACTCGACGTGAAGGTCTGGCCGCTCTTCCAGTGGACGCGCGACGCGGCCCGCGACGACACGCGCTGGACGTTCCTCGGACCGCTCGTCGAGTTCCGGCGCACCGCCGGCCACCGCGAGCTGCACGTCCGCCCGCTCGTGTCCCTCCGGCAGGGACGTGGGGGCGGCCACGACGACCGCGCCGACCTGCTGTTCCCGCTCGCGTCCACCCGCTGGACGGACGACTACCGCGCGCTGCGCTTCGTGCTCTTCACCTACCGCACGCAGCCGCGCGCCGCCGGCGAGACGGCGCCGTGGACGCGGCGCTTCACGCTCTTCCCGTTCGTCTTCTACCGCGAGGACCCGGACGGCCGGGCGACGCTCTCGGTGCTCCCGTTCTACCTCGACCTCCCGGACCTCTTCGGGTACGAACGCGTGCAGGGCGTCATGCTGCCGGCGTTCCTGCGCCTCGTCGAGCCGCACGTCGAGCGGCGTTTCTACGGCTTCCCCTTCGTGTCGACGGTCGGCGGCTCGCACGGCCGCGGGCTGCGCGTCTGGCCGCTCTGGGGCCGGACCGAGGTCGTCGGACGCGAGCGGACGGCGTACGTGCTGTGGCCCTTCCACATCCGCAGCGAGCGCCTCGTTCCCGGCTGCGGCTGGGAGCGGCGCCGGCTCGACCTGCCGTTCGTCGGCGCGCTCGACGGCGCCGGGCGGCGGAGCCGTGCGTACGGCGTGCTCGCGTACACGCACACGGTCGACGAGCGCCGCGGTTCGGAGGCCGTCGGGAGCCCCTGGCCGTTCGTGTTCCGGGAGCGCGCGCTCGGCGCCGAGGCGTACCGGACGTGGCGGCTCGCGCCGCTCTTCGGCCGCAGCGAGCACGGCGCCTTCTCGTCGCGCTTCTGGGCGTGGCCGGCGTGGCGCTCCCGCGCCCAGGACGACGGCGACTTCCACTACCGCCGGCGCGACGCGCTGCTGGTGCTTTGGCGGGAGCAGCGACAGTGGAACGAGGCGACGGGGCGCCGCACGGCGCTCGTCACCGTCTTCCCCGCGCTCCGCAGCGAGGCACGCGACGGGCGGCGCTTCGGCCAGCTCCCGGCGCTGGCCGACAGCCTCATGCCGAGGAACCGGGGCGTGCTCACGAGCTGGGCGCCGCTCTGGGGCGTCGTCCGCTGGGACACGGCGCCCGACGGCAGCCGGGAGTGGAGCCTCCTCTGGGGCCTCCTCGCCCGCGAGCGGGGCCGCCTGGTCGGCCCCTGGCACGTCGCGCTCGACGACGGCGCCGCGGAGGGCGGCGCTGGCCACTGAGGCCGTGCCCGGCACCCGCGGCCCCCTCGCCGCGACGGGCCGCACCGTCCTCCAGGGCCTGCAGGTCCTGGGCGAAGCCGGCCGCCTCTTCCTCGCGACCCTCCGCGCCCTGCCCCACGTCGCGACCGACGGCCGGCGCGTCGCCGCGCCGCTCGTCCGCATCGGCACCGACACGCTCGGCATCGGTGCCCTCCTCTCGCTCTTCGTCGGCATGGTGCTCGTCCTCCAGGCGGCGGACCAGCTCCGCGACGTGAGCCAGGGCGTCATCGGACCCATCGTCGGGCTGGCGATGACGAAGGAGCTGGGCCCCGTGCTGATGGCGTACCTGCTCGCGGGTCGCGCGGGCTCCGCGATGGCGGCGGAGCTGGGGGCGATGGCCGTCTACGACGAGATCAACGCGCTGCGCACGATGGACATCGACCCGGTGCGCTTCCTCGTCATGCCGCGCTTCGTCGCCGCGACGCTGGCCCTGCCCGTGCTCGTCCTCTACGCCGACTTCATCGGCGTCGCCGGCGGCGCCGCGGTCGTCGCCCTCGACCCGGCGATGACGATCGGCGTGAACGAGTACCTCGCGCGGATGCTCGAGTGGGTGCGCTTCGGCGACCTCGTGACCGGCTTCGTGAAGGCGCTCGTCTTCGGCATGGTGTCCGCCATCATCCCGTGCACGTTCGGGCTGCGGACGCGCGGCGGCACGGAGGGGATCGCCGTGTCGACGACCTCGGCGGTCGTCTGGAGCTTCATCCTGATCCTGGCGTTCGACCTGCTGATCGTGCGCCTGAGCTTCGTGGTCTGATGGCCGCCGGGACCCCACGCGACCGGCACGGCGTCGCGGTCGAGCTCGACGGCGTGCGCAAGAGCTACGGCGGGACGCCGGTGCTCCGGGGCGTCGACCTCGTCGTCCACCCCGGCGAGCTGATGGCGATCGTCGGCCAGAGCGGCCAGGGGAAGTCGGTGCTGCTGCGCCAGATCGTCGGCCTCGAGCGGCCGGACGCGGGCCGGATCGTCGTCGGCGGGCTCCCGCTTCCCGAGTACCTGGCGCTGCCGCCCGAGCGGAAGGCGTTCCGGATCGCGATGGTGTTCCAGAGCGCGGCGCTGCTGGCGTCGCTCTCGGTGGCGGAGAACGTGGCGCTCCGGCTGCGCGAGCACCGGCGCGCGCGGCCGGCGGAGATCCGGACGGTCGTCGCGCGCGCGCTCGAGGCGGTGGACCTCGCCGGCTGCGAGGACAAGCTGCCCGGCGAGCTGTCGGGCGGCATGCGCAAGCGGGTCGCGATCGCGCGCGCGCTCGCCGTCGACCCCGAGCTGATCCTCTACGACGAGCCCACGGCCGACCTGGACCCGATCCTGACCGAGCAGATCGGCGGCCTCATCCGCCGGATCCGCGAGACGCGCGGGAACACGCAGATCGTGGTCACCCACAACCTGCCCCTCGCACGCGCCATCGCCGACCGGATCGCCGTCCTCGACGCCGGGCGGATCGTCGACTGCCGCACGCCCGCCGACCTGGCAGCGAGCGACCACCCGCTCACGCGCGAGTTCATCCGCGCGGCGACCATGGGGACGTGACCCGCGGATCGTGCTAGACGGGCCCGCATGCTGACGAACGAGCAACGCATCGGGCTCTTCTTCCTGGTCGGGCTCGTCCTCTTCGTCGTGGCGGTCGAGCTGACGGTCGGCCTCGGCGTCTTCCGGCGCCGCTATCCGCTCTTCGCGACCTTCCGGGACGTGCAGGGGCTCGACGTCGGCGCCGACGTGCGCCTCGCCGGGCTGCGCGCGGGCCGGGTCGAGGGGATGCGGATCGACGGCGACCGGGTCGTCGTCGAGCTCGCGATCGACGGCGACCAGGTCGTGCGCAAGGACTCGGTCGCGCGGCTCGACTTCCGGGCGCTGAGCGGCGAGCGCTTCGTGGCGCTCACGCTCGGCACCCCGACGGCCCCGCCCGCCGAGCCCGGCGACGTGCTCGAGGGGGAGGCCCCGGCGAGCTTCGGCGACGCCGTCGATCGCCTCGCGTCGGTCGCCGACAGCATCAACGACCTCGCGACCAACCTCGATGCGAACGCGACCCGCCTCCTCGGCACGCTCGCCGACGTCGTCGAGGAGAACCGCACGGCGCTGACCCAGATGGGGCAGAACCTCGCCTCGATCACCGAGAAGCTCGACCGCGGGACCGGCACCCTGGGACGCCTGGTGAACGACCCCGCCCTCTACGACCGCGTGACCGCGGCGATGGCCGACGTGCAGTCCGCCGTGCAGGACCTGGGCACGCTCGCGAGCAACCTCACCGAGGGGCGCGGGACGCTCGGCAAGCTTCTCACCGAGGACGACGGGCTCTACACCGAGCTGCGCGACACCGTGAGCGACCTCTCCGTCGCCGCGCGCGACGCGCAGGAGATCACCGCGTCGCTCCGCCACGGCGAAGGAACGCTCGGGAAGGCGCTCACCGACGCCACGCTCTACGACGAGTCGGTCGACACGCTGCGCACGGCGCAGCGGGCGGCGCAGTCGGTCGAGGACCAGGCGCCGATCTCGCTGCTCGGGACCATCGTCACGAGCCTCTTCTAGCGACCGCGCCTCAGCCGACCATCGTGAGGCCGCCCGAGACGCTCAGCACCTGACCGGTCACGTAGGCGGCCTCGTCGGAGACGAGGTAGGCCACGGCGCCGGCGATGTCCTCGGGTCGGGCCAGGCGCCGGAGCGGGATGCTGCGCGTCATCCCCTCCAGGATCTTCCGGCCGCGCTCGCCCGCCATCACGTCGGCGAGGAGCGGCGTGTCCGTGGGTCCCGGGCAGACGACGTTGACGGTGACGCCGTGCCGCGCGAGCTCGCGCGCGAGGGACTTCGAGAAGCCGACGACACCCGCCTTGCACGCGGCGTAGACCGACTCCCCCGTCGACCCCACCCGCGCCGCGTCCGAGGCGATGCTCACGATCCGGCCCCCCGCGTTCCGGGGCAGCAGCACGTCGAGGACGGCGCGCGTGGCGTTCAGCACGCCCTTCAGGTTGATCGCGATCAGGCGGTCCCAGAGCGCCGGGTCGCTCTCGGCGAAGGGGTGCAGGCGGTCCCAGCCGGCGTTGTTCACGAGCACGCCGATCGGGCCGAGCGCGGCCTCGACCCCCGCGACGGCGGCCCGCATCGCGGCGAGGTCGGTCACGTCGCCGGGCCCGCCGGCGGCGCGCCCGCCGGCGGTTACGATCTCCCCGGCGACCGCCTCGGCCGCGCCGGCGTCCACGTCCGTCACGCCGATCGCGAGCCCCGCCTGTGCGAGCCGCCGGGCGATGGCCCGGCCGATCCCGCGACCCGCCCCCGTGACGAGTGCGACCGGCACTAGGCCCGGCGCGGCAGCGTCGCGGTGAACGTGCCGCTCACGGCCGTCTCGCCGCGCTGCGTGAGGGCGACGACCTCGCCGTCGATGCGCGGCTCGCCGTTCTCCTCGTAGCGGCGCGTCACGCGCCCCCTGCACGTGATGGTGTCGCCGGGCCAGACGCGGGTCGCGAACCGGACCTTGTAGCGCCGGAGCCCCTCGACGCCGACGAAGTCCGTGAGGCACTTCGCGACGAAGCCCGCGGTCAGCATGCCGTGCCCGAACACGGTCGGGTTGCCGGCCGCCTTCGCGAACCCCTCGTCGTGGTGGATCGGGTTGAAGTCCCCGGACGCCCCCGCGTAGCGCACGAGGTCGGTCCGGGTGAGGTTCTCGACCACGAACGGGGGGATCTCGTCCCCCTCCTTCACGTCGTCGAACGTCACCATGGCCTCACCCCTTGACCGCGCCCTCGGTCTCGATAGCCGTGTTCCGCATGTACGCGACGACCTCGCCCCGCTGATTGCGGAACTCCGTCTCGCCGATCACGAACAGCATCTTCCCGCCCCGTCGGCCGGCCTTCTCGAAGACCTCCTTCGTGCGCGAGCGGAACCGCAGGACGTCCCCCGCCCGGATCGGCTTCAGGTACTCGAACTCCTGCTCCCCGTGGAGGAGCCGCGAGTAATCGAGCTTCACCGCCGACCGCGTCTCCCCGAGGTCCCGGATCCAGTGCGCGATCGTCATGAGGAACGTCGGCGGCGCGACGGCGCGGTCGGCGTCGAAGTAGGCCGGGTTCGCGTCCTTCACCGCCCGGGCGAACTCGCGGATCTTGCCCACCTCGACCCGCATCTCGGTCTCGGGGCCCCACCGGCCGATCAGCGACTGGTCGATCTGCGCCATCCCGCCCTCAGAGGATCTGCTGCGCCACCAGCTCGCGGTTCCAGGTGGCGTCGCCGAACGTCACCTCGGAGCTCTTCGCGCGCTTGAAGTAGATGTGCATGTCGTGCTCCCACGTGAAGCCGATGCCGCCGTGGATCTGGATCCCCTCCCCGGCCGTGTGCCGGTAGGCGTCGGAGCAGTACGCCTTCGCCATCGCGGCGGCGAGCCGCGCCTCGGGCACGTCGTTCGCGACCGCCCACGCCGCGTAGTACGTGATCGACTTCGAGCTCTCCACCTCGACCAGCATGTTCGCGCACTTGTGCTGGATCGCCTGGAAGCTGCCGATCGGCCGTCCGAACTGCTCCCGCACCTTCGCGTACTCGACGCTCATGTCGAGCACCTTCTGCGCGCCGCCGCACATCTCGGCGCAGAGGCCGACCTTGCCCCGGTCGACGACGCGTCCGAGGACGCGCCACCCGTCGCCCGGCGCACCGAGGACCGCGTCGGCGGGCACCGTCACGCCCTCGAGCTTCACCTCGCAGAGCTTGCGCGTCTGGTCCATCGTCCGCAGCAGCGTGATGGCGACGCCCTTCGCCTTCGGATCGACCAGGAACAGCGAGATGCCTTCCGGCCCCGCCGACCCCGGCGCCCGCCCGGCGACGATGAGCAGGTCCGCGGTGTGCGCGTCGGGCACGAACAGCTTCGTCCCCGTGAGCGTGTAGCCGCCGTTTCGCTCGGCCTCCAGCTGGATGCCGTCGGCGTCCCAGCGCCCCGAGGGCTCGAGCTGGGCCAGCGCGACCCGGAGGTCGCCGCGCGCGAGCCGCGGCAGGTAGGCCTGCTTCTGCGCCGGGCTCCCAGCGTCCACGAGCGCGACCGCCCCGAGGATCGCGGTCGAGAAGAAGGGCCCCGGCACGACCGCGCGGCCCATCTCCTCGAGCACGACGACCATGTCGACGAACGTGAGTCCCGCCCCCTCGAACTCCTCCGGCACCAGCAGACCCGTCCAGCCCTGCTCCGCGAGCTTCCGCCAGAACGCGTCCGTGAAGCCGCGCTCGTCCTCCATCATCTGGCGGACGAAGGTCATCGGGCACTCCTTCGTCAGGAAGTCGCGCGCCGTCGTGCGGAGCAGCTCCTGCTCCTCGCTGAAGCCGAAGTCCATCGCGATCCTCTCCTAGCTGCGTGCCGGCCCGCCGGCGGGCCGGGCCTTCCAGAAGTAGTTGTTGAACCCGCCGCCGTCGTGGAGCCTCCGGAAGGTGAGCTCCAGCGCCATGTCGATCGCCACCGCGTCGACGTCGCAGTCGGTGAGCTGCAGGTAGAGGCGCCCGCCGCCGTCGAGGTCGACGACGCCGTGGCAGACCGGCGGGTCGGGGCTCTCGCACAGATGATCCGCCGTGAAGGTGAAGAGCCGGCCGCGCCGCGCGAGCGGCACGTCGTCGAGGCCGTCCATCCGCCCGCACTCGATGCAGGCGCGCTGCCGGGGGAACTGGACGACGCCGCACGCGGTGCAGCGGCCGCCGCGGAGCGGCAGCAGCGCGCGGCGGTCCCGGAACAGCGGCACCGGCGTCGAGGTGTCGGGCTGCGCGCTCTCCGTGCGGACGAGGCGGCGGAAGCGGGCGTAGCGCCCGTACGACGGCAGGAGCCGCTTCACCTCGATCTGCCGGCCGACGCCCGCCGTCACGCGCAGCGGCTCGCCCGTCGCGCGCAGCAGCAACGCGTCCGCGCCGTCGCCGTAGCCGAGCACGAGCAGCAGATCGCCGGGGCGCGCGCCCTCGAGCGCCGCCGCGAGCATGACGAGCGGCTGCGCGACGCCGGCGTCGCCGACCGTCGTCCAGAAGGTGTCCTGGAGCTGGCGGGCCGGATCGAGCCCCAGCGCCCTCGCGATCGCCGCGGGCGCGCGCGGCGTCGCGGCCGGCACGATCGCGGTCGCGAGCTCGGCGGCGGCCACCCC
>FWPU01010235.1_pt1 | contig 10891 bp, 5 predicted proteins | sample 2228361 | NCBI WGS metagenome assembly FWPU01 (sample SAMEA103939777, study PRJEB20133) | metagenome | reverse complement strand
CTGGAGCACAATGCCGTCCCGCACGGTGCGCTTGAAGCCGGTCTGCTCGGCGGTGACGCGGTATTCACCGATGCGAAGGGGCACGGATTCGTAGCGGCCGTCCTCGCGCGCCTCGGTGCGGTAGCTGACGTTGGTCTGGACATTGGTGATGGTCACCGCCGTGCCCGGCACGACGGCGCCGGACTGGTCAGTGACGGTGCCGATGATCCTGGCGGTTTCGACTTGGGCAGGGAGGGGTTGGTGGATGAGCAGCACGCCAAGGAGCAGGGCAACGGCGGAGATGCACGGAACGGCTTTGGATATCATGGGCTCAGTCGTCCTCGGTAGGCTGGGAGGTCCAACAGGTTTCACAGTAACCTCGCACTTTTCAATAGCACGCGGTGGCGAAAACTGTCAAGGGAGTGGCTCGGCAATATAACTCGTTCCTGAACCAGGAGTCCTGAGATCTCGCCGGCCGCGGATTTCTTCCGAACCCTGTAGATTGTTCTTGAAAATCTAAATAGAACGGGGCTAGACTAGTTGCCGGGGGCCGAACGCCAGGATCCGAGAGCGCCGGCGGCGCAGCGGTTTTTCGACCGGCGCAAAGGCAGATCGGGCGCCATGGCAGCCCACGGTGATCATTGGGGATTGGCAGGCGCCCCCAACCAGAAAAGCGGGAGGTGAGCCATGCAGAGACTCACGAACAGCCAAAGGCTGGGGCGGATGCTGGTGGGTTTCCTCACCCTGATGTGCTGCCTTCAAGCCCTTGGCCAGACTTACCAGGGAAGAATCACCGGCCGGGTTCTGGACCCCGAAGGGGCCGTGATCCCGGGGGTCGAGGTAGTCGCAACGAATGAAGAAACAGGCGTCGCAACCCGGGCCCGGAGCAACGAGGCCGGGGTGTACGTGCTTTCTTTTCTTCAGCCTGGCACGTACCGGCTGAGCGCCACCAGCGAGGGTTTCAAGCACTACGAGCGGCCCGGCCTCGTTGTTGGGACAGCTCAGGAACTAGCTCTGGATATCCGAATGGAGCTCGGCAGCGTCACGGAAACCATTGAAGTCACGGCGGAAGCTCCGCTGCTGGAGAGTACGACGGCCACGGTCGGCCAATTCCTGGACAGCCGGGTGGTTACTGAGATGCCGCTCGGCAACCGGAGGGCGCTCGAGCTGGCGCGGCTGGCGGGCGGCGTCGTGTGGATCAACTACGGTGGCTTGGCCAAACCGAATTTCAGCCTGGCCGGCGGCCGCGTGCAGAACCAAATGTTCTGGCTCGACGGCGGCAACATCCAGAACATGCGGCTGGGCATCGGGCAGGTAGACACGGACCCGCCCGTGGAGGTCATCCGGGAGTTTCGGGTTGTCCAGAACAGCTACTCGGCCGAGTACGGCGGTTCGGCCAGCGGTCTCATTGTCAGCACGACCAAGTCGGGGACGAACAACTTTCACGGAAGCGCCTTCGAGTACTTCCGCAATGACCGGCTGGACGCGGCGGGTTTCTTCGCGCCCACCGAGGGCACCAAGAAGCTGAAGGCTCCCCTCCGGTACAACCTGTTCGGAGGCACCCTCGGCGGACCGATTATCCGCGACAAGACACACTTCTTCGCCGGCTACGAGGGGACCCGGCGCACGGACGGCTTCACGGAAATCCTGACCACGCCCACCCTGCTGCAACGGCAGGGCGATTTCTCGGAAACCACCGATAGCAAAGGCAACCTGATCATGATCTACGACCCGGCTTCGACCCGAGTGGCGGGGGGCAAGACCGTGCGGGATCCCTTTCCCGGCAATGTCATCTCCGCCAACCGCATCGATCCGGTGGCGAGGCAGTTGATCGAGTACTGGCCACAGCCGAACCGGCCGCCGGTGAATCCGGCGGGGGCCCAGAACTTTGTCGGCAACCGGGCCCGGAAGTTCACCCGCGACAACGTCACAGCACGGCTGGACCACGTCTTCCACGACAAGAACCGGTTCTACTTCCGCTTCCTCTATAACCGGGATCCGTACCGGTGGACGAGCGTATATCCGAAAGAGGAAGCCGACACGACGGGCTCCTTCCGCCCCAACCGCTATCAGACGAGCTACCTGTTTGCCGACACGCACACGTTCACCAACAGCTTGGTCATGGACGTTCGCTATTCGTTCGGGCATCGCATCTGGCATTCCCGGTCGGCGGGGCTCGGCAGCAAGGTCGTCGAAGAGATCGGCCTGAAGGGGGTGCCGAGTGGCGCTTTTCCGGATATTGACGTCAGCGGCATCGCGGGCATCGGCGTGAGTTCGGAGCGCAAACAGTTCCCGATCCGCCAGCACCAGTGGGTCGCCAACTTTACGTGGGTGCGCGGCAAGCATGTCATCAAGTACGGCGGCGAGCTCAGAAAAAGCATCAACTACGAGATCAACCGGCCGATTATCTCCGGGCAATTCGGGTTTTCGACTACCGGTACCGGGCTGCCGGGAAACTCGAAGACGGGGGTGGGCTTCGCATCGTACCTGGTTGGGTTCGTCAACAGCTTCTCGTTGCGCGAGACGGAGATTCTGGACCGCTACACCTGGTACCCTGCGCTCTATTTCCAGGATGACTGGAAGGTGACCGCCAACCTCACGCTAAACCTGGGGCTGCGGTGGGAAACCGACACGCCGATCATGGACAAGAACGACCGGATGAACAGCTTTGACCCGACCGCCTTGAACCCGGTTTCGGGGACGCCGGGCGTGGTGAAGTTCGCCGGTGTCGGCGGCTGGCCCCGAGAGCCGTACGCGACCGACTGGAACAACCTCGGGCCGCGCTTCGGCTTCGCCTGGAGGCCCGCGGGCAGCGATCGGTGGGTGGTTCGCGGCGGTTTCGGCGTGTTCTTCGAGCACCCATTCGCCCACGGGGCGCCCAGTTCAGCGTCGCTTGGGTTTGAGCGCTCCGCCGGACTCTCGTCGCCGGACAACGGGATCACGCCCGCTTTCTATCTGGCCGACGGGGTCCAGGGTGTCGAGTTGCAGCCACCCAACAGGGATGACTCCTTCGGGGCCGTCCCGGTCGGCCGAAAACCGACCACCAACGTTACCTTTTACGAGCGCAGCCGCCGGACGGGCTACGCGCAGCAGTTCAACTTTGGCATTCAGCGGGAGCTGCCGGGTAATGTGGTGGTGGAAGTGTCTTACTTGGGCAACCTGGGGCGCAAGATGCCGATCTCCAACATCAGCATCAATCAGGTTCCGCCGGACCGGATGGGGCCCGGCAACGCGCAGGTGCGCCGCCCGTTCCCGCAATTCAACAACGTCCAGGTGGTCTTTCCCACAATGGGCGTCAACAACTACCATGCGGGTGTGATTCGGGTCGAGAAGCGCGTCTCGCATGGGCTGAGCCTGCTCGGCAGTTACACCTGGGCGCGCAATATCGGAGTGATCGATGAATCGGCCGGCAGTGAGCTCGGCGACAACCAGCTCTACCAGGACTATTACAACCGGAAGCTGGACAAAGGGCCACTCGCGATCGACATTGTGCACCGGTTTGTCTGGAGCTCGGTCTACGACCTGCCGTTCGGCAAAGGCCGGCGGTGGCTGAGCAGAGGCCCGGCAGCGAGCATTCTGGGCGGCTGGACGATTGGGGCCATCACGAACATCCAAAGCGGCGGACCGTTCACGGTCACCATGCAAACCAACACGACGAATGCCTTTTCGGCCGGGGCGCTGCGCGCCAACCTCCTCCGGAACCCGAACCTCCCGGCCGGGCAGCGCACCATCGAGCGCTGGTTCGATACGGAAGCGTTCGCGGCTCCGCCGCCTTACACGTTCGGCAACGCCGGCCGCGGGATTGTCCGCGCGGACGGCCGCGTGAACTTCGACTTCTCGATCAACAAGAATTTCTACCTCCGCGAGGACGCCTACGTGCAATTCCGCGGCGAGCTGTTCAATGCCTTCAACCACCCCGACTTTTCGCCGCCGAACCGGACGATGGGCTCGCCCGGTTTCGGCTCGATCACGGGGGCGACGGATCCCCGCACGATCCAGCTCGGGCTGCGCGTGGTCTTTTAGCGAGCATGCGGCCGGGCGCCCGGGGCGAGTCCCGTGCACCCGGCCAGCAACTGCCCTCAGAAAGCCAGCCGGAGGCCGAACTGCATCTGGCGCGGCTGGCTAAGTGTGGCGCGGATGATGCCGGCGTCGGGGGAGTCGACCGTGCGGTTCGGCGTTCCGTAGGTCGGGTGGTTGAGGATATTCAACACCTCCCAGCGGAACTCGAGCTTGATCCGCTCGCTGATATCGAACCGCTTGCCGAGGGCGGCCGTCCAGTCGAACATGCCAGGCTCCTGCAAGTTGTTCCGACCGAGCGTGCCGAAGCGGCAGTTGTTCCCGTCCGGATCACAGGGACGGACGAAAGCCGCGGGGTTGAACCAGAGGTCAGGCGTCGGATTGTCTAACCTCCAGTCACCCACCAGGTCGGGACGCCAGATGCCGACGCCGCCGGTGCCGAGGTACTGGGCCGAGTTGGACAACTGGGGACTGAAATACATCCCGGTTTGAGCCGACAGCCAGCCGGTCAACTGCCAGCCGCCGAGGACGGCGTTGGCCACGCCGCCACGGTCGAGCCAGCGTCGTCCGCGCCCAAAGGGTAGGTCCAGGATGTAGCTGGTGACGAAGCGGTGCCGGACGTCGCTGGAGCTGTTGCCTTTCTCACAGGAAATGCAGCGAATATCCTGCGGCGCACCGTTGTCGCCTTCGACGAACTGATCGGGGGCCTGGCCGATGTTGTGGCCCCAGGTGTAAGCGGCGGTGAAGGCGAAACCCTGGGCGAAGCGCTTCTCAAGGCTGACGTCCATGCCGTGGTAGGTCGAGTGAGCCAGCGGTGAGCGGAAGGTGATGGCCGTCAGATTTGGGATCAGGCGCCGCTGCTTTTCTGTGTTCGGATCACCGATGCCGGCGGCGTTGTAGTCATAGGCGTAGGAGATGTATTGAGTTCCCGAACCGACATAGGCCACGGTCAGCGCCATGTCACGGGTGAGTTCCCGTTGGATACTGAAGTTCCACTGGTGGGCTTGGGGCAGCGGGAACTCCCGGGCCCAGTGGATGAAGTTAGCATTTGGCGGCAAGTCGTTGGCGTGGTAAACGAGGGAGAGGTCGCCGAGAAAGTCCGCAGGGAATCCGCCCGCCACCAGCTGGGCGGGCTGCTTCGCTGTAGCCCGCTTGGTGACCGAAGAGGCGAACGGGAAGTTCCGCATCGGCCGGCCGTCCGCTCCCAGGGACATCTGGCCGCCATAGAAGATCCCGGCGCCGGCGCGGACCGTCCATTTCCGGGCCGGGCGCCAGGCGAAACCGGCGCGGGGGGCGAAATTGTTCTTGTCCATGTTCATGAGCGCCCGGTCGGCGTAACCGCCGCCTTGCTCGCCGCCGTAAGTGATGGCGCCGAAGTTGGGGCTGGCTGGATTCAGGTCCATGGCGCTCATCCGGTTGTCCCTTTCAAACCATGGGGTGGTGAGCTCGTAACGCAGGCCAATGTTGAGTGTGAAGTCAGGCGTGACCTTCCAATCGTCTTGAATGAAGAACATCCAGCTGCGGAAGCGCATATGGCCGAGCAGAGGTGTGCTCAACTGCGCCGTGTTGGACCATCCGAGCAGCATGTCCCCAAGGCTGATGCCGGTGTAGCGGCCGTTGAAGTTGTACTGTCCCCGGGTCTGCCATGAACTCCGGATCGACGTTTGATCGTAGCGGATGTCGGCCCCGAACTTGATGCTGTGGTTCCCCCGGATCCAAGTCAGGTTATCCAGGAACTGATAGGTGGAGGTGTCCTTGGCGTTGGGCTGGTGGAAGGCGCCGCCGATGCCGGCGAAGCCCAGGCTGCCGCCCAGTGTGAAGCGGCTCAGGCCGAACACTTCGACCTCTTGCGGGGTTGAAATGCCCAGGATTCCATATTTTGAATTGGCCTCGGCGATCGGGATCTTCAGCTCGTTCTGCTTGAGGACATCAAGCAGCTTGTAGCCGAATCGGAGCTCGTTCACCATCGCATTGCTGATGACGCGGGTATAGGAGATGGCGAGATGGCGGCCGATGTTGTCGTCGATCGAGCGGTCGTTGCCGGCGGCGCCCTGAGCCAGTCCGGGCAGCGGGGGCCCGCGCCGCGCCAGGAAATCGTACCAGCTATAGCGCCCGAAGATGCTGTCTTTTGCGGAGATCGAGTAGTCGAGGCGGACGTCGTACTGGTTGCGGTCCGTGGTCCAAGGCGGGCTGGACAGGAAGTTGGTCCTGGTCACGTCGGAGTAGTTGGGCTGGGGATACAGCTCCATAAGTTTGGAAGTGACCGGATCCATTCGGGAAGCCGGTATCCTCATCGCCGGGAAATTGCCGCCTAACGGATCCTTCAGAGCCTTGAGGCCTTTCGTCTGGCTGAAATCGCCCCGCCGCTCGAGGTCGGTGGGGATGGTGGAGCGGTCATTTTGGGCGAGGCGCACCCGCCAGCCTTCATAGCTGAAGAAATAGAAGGCCTTGTCGCGCTTGATCGGCCCGCCGATGGTGCCGCCGAACATGTTCTGGCGGAGCACTTCCGGGTCGGCTTTGCCGTCGCCGGTGCGATCGGTGTAGCTGAAGGCATCGCGTGCGTCGAAGACGTCGTTCCGCACGTACTCATACAGCGAGCCGTGTAAGTCGTTGGTGCCGCTCTTGATGGTCACGTTGACCACGGCGCCGGCATTGCGCCCGAACTCGGCGCTGTAGTTCGACGTCTGAACTTTGAACTCCTGGACGGCGTCGAGCGAGGGGATGACGGCCTGGGCCTTGCGATCCTGCATGCCCATCACCGTGGAGTTGTTGTCCACGCCGTCGATCAGGTAGTTGTTCTGCAACGCCGGCTGGCCGTGCGAGGTGAAGCCGGCCGCTTGCGCGCCACCGCGCTGAAGCGGGCCGCGGTCGCGGCCACCGACTTCCGGCAACACGCCGGCTGCGAGCTTCGCCAGGATCTGGTAGTTGCGATCCACCAGGGGCAATTGTTCGATCGCTCTGCGGTCGATGACATGCTCCAACGATGAGGTCTCGGTTTTCAGCATCGGCGTTTGCCCGCTGACCTCGACCACCTCGACGATGTCGCCGACTTCAAGAGTGAAGTTCAGGCCGATGCGGTCGTTGGGATGGATTTCCACGCCGCTGCGGACAACCTTCTTGAACCCCGGCGACTCAACGGAGACCTCGTACACGCCGACTTTGAGCGGGCCGAGGTAGTAAACGCCACCGACGTTGGACTGCGCCACGGTGGTGATGTTGGTGTTCACTTCGCGAGCCGATACGCTCGCGCCGGGAACGACTGCTCCTGTTGTGTCGGAAACCGTACCTGTGATAACGCCCTGATCTTGTTGAGCGTATGCCAGGCAACCGAGCAACAGGACACAGGCGAGAACGATTCTCATCTGGGCTGACATGGCTAACCCTTTCCTAGAAGAAGCAACCGGCCGATACATCTTGGCCCAACGATTGTAGCTCCCCACGGCAAGCCCGTCAACACCGGTTGCGCCTCAGGACCGTCGTACGCAGGTGGGCGTGCAGCCGATCGGTTTCCCCGGAGCCTGTGCGTCGGAAGCCAGTAGCGAAAGCCGGGGAAAAGGCTCAAATCTGACGTCCTTTACTGGCCGGGCGCAGCAAGGGGTCGGCGCAGGAGCCGACCCCGTAGATTGCGGGTCAGAGTGGAGTTAGAAGTAAAGCTTCAGCCCGAACTGCATGATTCGCATCGGCGTCCACAGGCTCCGGATCTCTGCGTCTCGTGAGCCGTCGGGAGTGAGTTGGCTGAGACTGGAGAAACTGATGCCCCCGGGCTGACCGAAGTAGGGAGTGTTGAAGGCGTTGAAGGCTTCCCAGCGGAACTGCAACCGGACTTTCTCGGTCATCTGGAAGTTCTTGTACATGGAGAAATCCCACTGGTACTGGTTCGGCCCCCGGAGCGCGTTGTAGCCCAGGTTGCCCCAGTGACAGAGATCTTCGCGGCCTGGCACGCGGCAGGTCACGCGCTGGAAGGCCTGGGGATTGTACCACCGCGCGCGGGTGGGCTTGTCGAGTCTCCACTCGCCGACAACGTTCGGGCGAACACTGGCATCCGCCATGCCGAGGTCGGCGCCACTCTGGCCGACCGTGCAGGGGAAGCCGCTGCGCAGCGAGATGATGCCGTTGGCCTGCCATCCGCCAATGACGTGCTTCAGTGGTCCTTGCAGATTCCGGCCCGGCAGCTCCCAAACGAAGTGGCCGACAAAGTTATGTCTCTGGTCGAAGCGGAACGGGCCGCGGGAGCCCCGGCGGTCGAATGCGTCCTGGAACGAGGTGTCCTCCTGGCCGCCGTTTTCGCCGTCGCCATGGGCTTTGCTCAACGTGTAGGCCAGGCCAAAGGTCAGGCCGCGCGAGTACCGCTTGTCGACCTTGACCTGCAAGCCGTGGTAGAAGGACTCGCCGTAGGAATCAATGTACCGGATCCGCCCGACGCCCTGGATGCCCAGCTCGGGATTCACGAAGTCATGGAACTCGCGCCAGGGGCGATTCTCCTGCCGGAACGTGCCTGAGGGAACACGCGGGTCGTTGTAATTGGCGACGCTATTGCCGACGTGGCTCCCTTTACTGCCCGCGTAGCCCACGGTCAAGGCGATTCTGCCGGGCAGTTCGCGCTGGATGTCCAAACTCCACTTCCAAACGTCGCCGTCCTTGTAGTCCGGCGGGAGCCCTAGTACGTTGACCGGCCGGATGGTCTGCTTGCCGCCGGTTCGGAACAAGAACGGATCGTCGAGCGTAAGGATGTTCGAGCCCGGCGCGTAGCGCCGCGTGCCGATGTTGTATGTGTTGCCGTCGGCGCCCTGAACAGGGATGGTCCGGGCAGTCACGAGGGAAGTTTGGAAGGTCTGGCTGCCGGCCTTGGGCGGCATAAGGTTGAAGATGGTGAAGGTGTTGGTGTGGTTGATGTTGTCGTACCAGCCGGCGCCCATGCGGATCACCCACTTGTCGGCGGGCCGGTAGGCGATGCCGAGGCGGGCATAAAGAAGCGCACGTCCTGACGGTACAACTTGACCGCTCCGCGCTCGTCCACGAATTTGGGGAAGATGGTGGGAATGACGGTCCCATCAGGCTTGGTGTAGCCCTCTCCGCGGCCGAGGTCGGGCGCTTCTCCGAGGAAGGTGATCAAGCGCCACAGCCCCTTGCTATCGACCGGGTTGCCGTTGTAGTCAAAGCGCAGGCCGACGTTAATGGTGAGTTTCCGGGTCGCCTTCCAGTCGTCCGGAATGTAAGCTCCAATGCGGTTGGCGCGCGGAAACGTCAGCGGCAGGCCCTCCGGGGTGCCGGTCTGGTTCGGCAGGCCCAGGAGGAATGAAGCGAACCCCAAACCGGTCTCATTGGCGGAAAACGTCAGTGCGCCCTCTTCGAGGTTCGCGGCGCCGCGCTCCATCGAAATGCGATACAGCTCGCCGCCCATCTTCAGGTTGTGAGCGCCTTTGATCCAGCAAAAGTGGTTGCCGATCTGGATCGTGTCCATATCGTGTCCATATTCTCGTAGCCGTTGCCGTTGGTCCGTTCCTGGAGAGTGAAGCCCAGGCCGCCGAAGCGCGGGATGCCATGCTCCCTGGGCGTGAGCTTGCGAAAGCCATCCGAGGGGATGAGGTACTCGCCGATCCCCAGCCGGTCCTGATAGAAGGATTCGTCATCCGTGCGGGGATTGCTGGTGAGATCATCGGAGATGTTGAAACCCACCCGGAGCTCATTGAGCATGCTCTGGTTGAAGGTGTGGATCCACTGCGTGGCGAGTTTGGTGACCTTCGAATCCCGGAAAACCGGGAGGTGTGGATTGATGTGGTTGTCAGTGAGGTCCGAGCGGTCCAAAGCCAGCCGGCCGAAGACCCGGTCCTTCTCCGTGAAATAGTAATCGACGCGGCCGAAGTAGGTGTTCACGTTGGTCGGCTGGGGCACGGCCTGCCGGGCGGTGAGGTCCAACGAGTCCTCCTGGACGAACTGGGCTCGCGGCACGAACAGATTCATGACGTTGAGCGCGCCGGGGTGCAGGCGGGATTTGGGAATGACGTTGTTCGGAAACGGGTCGCCGGTGAATGGATCGTAGATCAATCTCGGCTTGACGAACTTGCCCTTGGCGAAATAGCCCGGCAGCAGGCGGGAGAAATCGCCCTCGCGAAATTCGTCGATCGGCCACCACTGGGTCTGCACCGATCCCCGGCGCGTACGGCGTTCGTCGTAGTTGAATGCCCAGAAGGCCTTGTTGCGGATGATCGGGCCGCTCACCACGCCCCCGAACTGATTCTGGCGCAGCGGGTCCTTCGGGGAGCGCGCCTCGCCCGGCGCGAGCTCGAAGTTGAGGAAGTAGTCCTCGGCATCGAACACATCATTGCGGAGGAACCAGAACAACGTGCCGTGAAAATCGTTCGTGCCGCTCTTCATGGTGATGTTGACATGGGCGCCGCCGCCGAAGCCGATCTCGGCGGTATAGGCATTCGTCTGGATCTTGAACTCTTCGATCGCCTCGATGGACGGCACGAAGTTGGTGATGTGGATGCGCGGGTCCTTGGCGTCCACGCCGTCGAGAGAGACCACCTGGTGGATCTCCCGCTGCCCGTTGGCGCTGACGGAAAAGCCCTGACCGGGGATGGGAAATCCACCGAGGCCGTTGCCGCGGCCGGTGCGGTGGCCGAACTGGACGCCCGGCACCAGCACGGCGAGGCTCACCATGTTGCGGCCGTTCAGCAGCAGCGCGACAATGCGCTTGTTCTCGATAACGCCGCCGGCGGTGGCGCTCTCCGTGTCGAGAGCAACCGAGCTTGCCACCACCTCGATGGTTTCCGTGACGGCGCCGACCTCCAGGCGCACGTCGCTACGCAACTGCTGGCCGGTTTCCAGCCGCAGACCGGTGACGGTCTCGGTCTTGAATCCTGCCAGCTCGACGGTTCAGCGGTAGTCTCCG
>FWPU01012844.1_pt1 | contig 10892 bp, 3 predicted proteins | sample 2228361 | NCBI WGS metagenome assembly FWPU01 (sample SAMEA103939777, study PRJEB20133) | metagenome | reverse complement strand
CGCCCTTTTTTTTGGTCTTCAGCCGCCTCCCGTTCCTCCATTTCACCTTGAGGCTCGCCGCTCAGTTCACCTTCGCCGGTTAATTGTTCGATCCGCTCCTGAAGTTCTTCCATGCTAATGTCGGTTTGGTGAAACGGGCCGTGGCGAATGCGGTGCGGCAGAGCAAGCTCAGCCGCCAAAGCGATATCGCGGTCGGTAATGTGTTTGCGTCCTTCAAAGGCAGCATGGGCGCGAGCGGTCTTCAGGATCACCAAATCGCTGCGGTGTCCATCCACATTGAGCGAGGCCGAAAGGGCAGCAATTGCCAGCAAATCGCGCTGACTATAGCGCACTTGATCGACCAGCATGCGGGCGAGTTCGATTTGCGCCGAAAGTTCTTTTTCCTTGGGCAGCCATTTCTGACGGAAGGCTTCTGGGTCGGACTCGAATTCTAAGTTGCGCTCCATAATTAGCACCCGTTCGCGGGGATCACGGATGCCATGGATTTCCACAGAGAGCGCAAAGCGGTCTAACAACTGCGGCCGTAGGTCTCCCTCTTCCGGATTCATCGTACCAACCAGAATAAAGCGCGCCGGATGCGTAAACGAGATGCCCTCCCGCTCGACGATGTTCATGCCCATGGCTGCCGAATCGAGCAAAACATCTACCACATGGTCATCGAGCAAGTTCACTTCATCGATGTAAAGCAAGCCGCGGTTTGCAGCCGCCAAGACTCCCGCTTCAAAGTGCCGTTCGCCTTTCTGAATGGCGCGTTCGATGTCCAACGTTCCAACCACGCGATCTTCTGTCGCCGAAACCGGCAAATTGACGAAGGCCGTCGCGCGCAGTTCCACCGGTAGCGATTCGCCGCGTTCTACCCGCTCGCGGCATTCGGTGCACCAGGTCGTCGGCCGATCGGGATCGCAGCCAAAACGGCAATCCTTGACTACCGCCACTTTGGGCAATAAGGCCGCTAGGGCGCGGGCGGCGGTCGATTTAGCTGTGCCGCGTTCGCCCCGAATGAGCACACCACCAATACGGGCGTCCACGGCATTTAAGATCAAGGCGCGCTTCATACGCTCTTGACCGACAATAGCAGTAAATGGATAAATCGCAGGCATTCGTGAGACCCTCAAAAAAACCTTTTCAATTTGCGCACTTAATCTTATCACAAAGGTTGTCAAGTTGCTTCATCGGCTTTATAATTCAGCATAATCTTTAATCATGATTTGGAGCACGCGTTTATATGGAAATACACGACCCTACCCGTGGCTTGGGGGTTGAGCCATCCGACCCAAACAAGGTGGAAAACTCCATCCCAAACGAACTCAACCACGTTGAACAAAATTCTATGGAAAGTCTCTTGGGGAAAGAAGGATTGGGACTAGACTTTCCAAAAGCGGGTGAAATCCGCAAAGGGGTTATTGCGGCTGTTAAGGAAAACGAGATTTTGGTCAGTATCGGAACCAAATCAGAAGGGGTTATCAGTGGGCGCGAATTAGAAAGCATTCCCGCCGAAGAGCGGGCGAGATTCCAACCCGGCGTTGAAATCCCCGTTTACGTGATCAACCCAGAGGATGACAATGGCAATGTCGTCCTGTCCTTTACCCGCGCTGCCGAACAACAAGATTGGGAAAACGTCAATGAGCTCCTCGCCTCTGGAGAGGTGATCGACAGCCAAGTGGTCGGATACAATAAAGGTGGTCTGTTGGTGCCGGTGGGACGCTTGCGCGGCTTCGTCCCTGCTTCGCAGATTAGCGCGCTGCGTCGTGCCGCGCTTGAAGGGCAAGAAGGCCCCCAACATTGGGAAAAGATGATCGGGGAACGGATTCAGGTACGCGTCATCGAAGTTGACCGAGAACGACGGCGCTTGATCTTATCGGAACGGTTAGCAATTCAGGAGACACGCGAGAGCCTGAAGGATCGTCTGCTTGACGAGCTGAAAGAAGGTGACGTCCGCCGCGGGCGCGTGACCAGTGTGGCAGATTTCGGCGCCTTTGTCAATATCGAAGGTGCAGATGGCTTGGTGCATCTCTCGGAAGTCTCTTGGGAACGGATTAAGCACCCCAAAGAAGTGCTCAAAGTCGGGCAAGAAGTGCAAGTCAAAGTGATTAGCGTTGATCGAGAGCGAAAACGGATCGGTTTGTCCATCCGTCAGCTTCAAGAAGACCCTTGGCTCAAGAAAGTTGCCCATCTCAAAGAGGGGCAGTTGGTTGAAGGCAAAGTCACCCACCTGACCAAATTCGGCGCCTTTGCCCGCATCGGCGAGGATTTGGAAGGTCTCATTCACCTTTCCGAACTCAGCGAACAGCATATCAACCACCCCAAAGAGGTGGTCAAGGAAGGGGAAGTGCTCACCCTGCGAGTTATCAAGATCGATCCCGAACGGCGGCGGATTGGGTTAAGTTTGCGCAAAGTGGACTCGGCTGCTTATGCCGACTTGGATTGGAAAATGGCACTGGCAGAGGAAATTCACGAGATCGTGGAAGAAGAACATCCATCTTCAACCGAGACACAACCTGCCGAGCCTGAGGCTGCAGCAGAATCGGATGTACAGGGCGAAGCGTCCCTTTCTCAAGAGAGTCCGCCCCCACCCGCCTCTGACAGCGCTGCAACCGAAGGCAACGAGACAAGCCCCAGCGCCGAGGAAGAGCAAGCCAGCTCAGATACCAACAATTAGGTTTCAATCCTTTCAGAACAACGGCGTATCAAGAAGAGCTTACGCCCCCGCACCCTTTGGGGTCTGCGGGGGTTTTTTTGAAGCATAGCCTTTATCTAAGAGTTTTATTAAACCTTACCCCTCCATGATAAAGAAAACCCCTAAGGTGTCGAAACTTTGGTAAAATCGATACTGGATAAAATGACTCGAAATCGAACATCGAAATGAGATAAAAAAAATGGTACAAAACAGATTGGTTTTAGTGAACGTAGGAGGTTGAGCCGTGGCTGGGATGGAGCGTTTTACCCAACGCGCTCGGCGCGTGTTAAGTCTGGCGCATCAAGAAGCTGAACGCATGCGCCATAATTACATTGGCACAGAACATCTTCTGCTCGGCTTGATCGAGGAAGATGGTGGTGTAGCCGGAAGAGTTCTTCGCGAGCTGGGTCTGGAACCCCAACGGGTTCAGGAGATGATCGAGCGGCTGGTTGGGATCGGACAATATCGCGGCGGCAAGCTCGACCTTTCCCCCGGTACACAACAAGTGCTCGAACAGGCGGTTGAAGAAGCCCGCCGCATGGGTCACCACTACATCGGCACCGAGCACTTGCTGCTCGGTTTGGTGCGCCATGGCGAAGGCGTTGCCATGGATGTCTTGCGCAAGCTCGGCATCACTGCAGAGCAAATCCGCCGTCAGACGCACCGCATTTTGCAGGAATCGACCACTTCGCGACGGGCGACCTCTGTGGGGGAACAACAACGCTCGGCGAAACAAGAACCGCAGCAAAAATCCAAGACCCCCTTGGTGGATCAACTAGCAACCGATTTGACCGCTCTAGCCGAGGAAGGCAAACTCGACCCAGTGATCGGGCGGCAAATGGAAATCGAACGCGTCATCCAGGTTTTGGCGCGGCGCACAAAAAACAACCCCGCTTTGATTGGCGAACCCGGCGTGGGTAAGACCGCCATTGTCGAAGGACTCGCCCAGCGCATCGTCGAAGGAGATGTGCCGGCGCCTCTGTTGAACAAGCGCGTGCTGCAGTTGGATGTCGGCTCGCTGGTAGCAGGGACGATGTACCGTGGTCAATTCGAAGAACGTTTGAAACGGGTGATCGATGAACTGAAATCCTCTGGAGCAATCCTGTTCATTGACGAAGTGCACATGTTGGTCGGCGCCGGAGCAGCCGGTTCATCGGTGGATGCCGCCAATATCCTCAAACCCGCCCTCTCACGGGGTGAGTTGCAGGTCATCGGCGCGACCACCTTAGACGAATATCGCAAGTATATCGAGAGTGATGCCGCCCTCGAACGGCGGTTTCAGCCCATCCAAGTGGAAGAACCGACCATCGAACAGGCATTGGAAATCCTGCGCGGGGTGCGTGCGGCTTACGAAGAACACCATCGCCTGAATATCTCGGATGAGGCGCTGGATGCAGCGGTGCGCCTTTCTGCCCGCTATGTGACCGAGCGCTTTTTGCCCGACAAAGCCATTGACCTGATTGATGAATCTTCGTCACGGGTGCGCATGTACAAAAGCCCGGCTGCCAAAACCGCCAAAGAATTGATGGAGCAACTGCGCCAGATTCGCCACAACCGCGAGCTGGCATTAGAGGACAATCGCTATGAAGATGCCCAAGAGCTATTAGAGCGTCAGGAAGCTCTCGAGCGTCAGTTGGAACGACTGCGCAGTGGCTGGGATCGCTCCAATAGCCCGGTGGTCTCAGCAGAGGATATTGCCGAAGTCGTCTCGATGTGGACGGGTGTCCCGGTGATGCAGATGGCAGAAACCGAATCCCAACGCCTGTTGCGCATGGAAGAGGAACTGAGCAAACACATCATCGGACAACAGGAAGCCATCGATGCCATCTCGAAAGCCGTGCGCCGGGCGCGAGCAGGTCTCAAAGACCCACGCCGTCCGATTGGTTCGTTCGTCTTCTTAGGGCCGACCGGCGTCGGCAAGACCGAACTAACCAAAGCCCTCGCCCGCTTTATCTTCGGCAGCGAGGATGCGCTGGTACAGCTCGACATGTCCGAATTTATGGAGCGCCACACGGTCAGCCGTCTGGTCGGTGCACCGCCAGGTTATGTCGGTTATGAAGAAGCCGGACAGTTGACCGAGGCAATTCGCCGCCGGCCGTATTCCATTGTCGTCTTCGATGAGATCGAGAAAGCCCACCCCGAAGCCCACAACATGCTGCTCCAAATCATGGAAGAAGGACATCTGTCGGATGCCAAGGGACACAAGGTGGATTTTCGCAACACGATCATTATCATGACTTCTAATGTTGGCGCCGACATGATCAAACGCCAGACCAGCCTCGGCTTCAACCTGAAACGGGACGAACAATTGGAAGAAAAGCTCGCCTACGATGAGATGCGCAAAAAGCTGATGGACGCCCTGCGGCGGGTGTTCCGTCCGGAGTTCATCAACCGCGTTGACTCGGTGATCGTCTTCCGCTCGCTTTCCAAAGAGGACATCAAGAAGATCGTCGACATTGAGTTGAACAAAGTTGCCCAACGTTTGGAAGAGCACAACATCACGCTAAACGCCACCACGGCAGCGCGAGAGCTGCTTGCCGAGTTAGGCTATGATCCCGATATGGGCGCCCGTCCGCTGCGTCGGGTGATCCAGCAAAAAGTCGAAGACGTGTTATCCGACGCCCTACTCGCCGGAGAATTTGACAAAGGCGATACCATCCTCGTTGACGTTGAAGAGGGCGAGATCAAGCTCAGACGGGCAGACGAGCAACTCTCCCAACCGCCGCAAGAAATGGCAACCGCCTAACAAACCAAACCAGCCATGCAACCATCCGAAGCCCCAAAAGCTTCGGATGGTTTGTTTTTAACGCTCACAAGGAAGCTATCGAACTTGTAAGGGCGGACAACCGTTGTATTGTTTTATAATTGAAGGGCAGGTTAAGCTGAACTTAAGGAGCAAGTGAGTCGGGTGTCGCACGCATCTCTCAAAGCAATCGGGAATGGAGCAACATGGACATTACCAACGCCAGAGCGGCTATCAACCAAGCAATCCAAAATAGCGGTGGTTTATTCATTATTTACACAAATAATCAGGGCACGACAAGTTTTCGGGTAATTGCTCCCCTACAATGGGTCAATGATTCCGTTTTTCGCGCTTATTGTTACACGAAACAGCAAGAATTAAGTTTCAAGCTCTCTAATATTCAAAGATTCCAACTTTTCGACTCGGTCGAAGAAGCCCTTCAGTACCAGAACAGTTTAGTTCCATCAGAAGACTCCCCCATTGAAGCCTACCCGATCCCGTCGCGCCCCGCCAATCGCCTTGGAACATCAGGCTCCCAGAACAAATTTACGTCCATGGTTTCACAAGTAAAAACCTCCGATGAATGGTCAAGATTACTGCAATACTATGCAGAATGCCTTAGCCGAGAATTTCGCCAGCAATATATTCTAAAATCGTCTGGCCTAATGGCATATACCTCTTTGTCAGATGAATTATCCCCCTTTATGTTGGGCAAGACAAAGCTGTCTATCAAAGCAGGGGATCGTTTCAACCCCAATCCCATTTTTCGCTTCATTGCAGAACACGCCAGAGAGTTTGACAGGAAACTCTGTCTGGGTTATCCCTTCTTGGTCATTGACAAAGATAAAATCGCCCCGCTGATCTATGCGCCGCTCGAAATCAGTGTCAATGAAAACGAATTTAGCTTGCAATCGGAGGGTTATGAAGTCAGTTATGCGGCTTTTAAGAGCATTGAGATGACTGACGAAGAGATTGAGGCGTTTTTAGAAGAATGCGATCAAGTCAGTTCCCAAGACCGCTCTCAAGCCCTCTCTTCGCTCAAAACTCTCATCCTTTCCAAGATCACCGACATCTACCAAACCGAATTGCCCAGAGTCAAGAATCGAACGACGCCAAGCACAATCTACGATGTCCCGGCCTTCTTCTGGGTCGGAAGCAATTTGGCAACCACGGGGCTGATTCGGGAGCTGAAAGAGTTAGCCGCTGCTTCTTATTGGCAAGATTCGCCCTCCTCTCTAAAACAAATGCTTAGCATTGTGCCGCAACACGAATATCCCACTGTGACCAAAGGTAATGAAGACAAAGACATCTATGTCACGCCGATTAATCGACAACAACTTCGCGCTTTACACTCGGTAAGAGCCGAACCCGTGGTTGTCGTAACCGGTCCACCCGGAACGGGCAAGTCTCAATTGGTCTTGAATCTGCTTGCAGATGCAGTCTTAAGGGGGGATAAAGTCCTCTTTGCCAGCCGCAATAACCGCGCCGTGGATGTCGTCATGAACCGTCTGCAAAACGAGATCAAATTTCAAGGTGCAGTCCGCACAGGCAATCAGTCAAATCGACGCAATGCCGTCTCCCAAATGAGAGACGCCCTAAATAAAGCCGCCATCAAAAGCGGGCGTACCTCTCCTTCGTCAGAGGAAATCACGAACGACTATTTCAACACCCGCAAGCAGGTCGCAGAGGCGCAAGAGAAGTTAGAAAAGATTCGCATTCTCAAAGGGCTTTTCGATTCCTACAAACAAGAACGAGAGCAGTATCTCTCTTTCCTACCCGAGGAACTCAGCCAAATCGAGCACTTACCCCCCACCTACCAAACAACCGAAGCTCAAAATCTCCTGCATCAGTTGTCCGATTTCCTAGAGCAAACGCTCAAACTGAAAGAAGAACAAACCAAAATTGAAACGCAGCTATCCAACGTCGTGCAAATCGGGAACGCTAGCTTCCCATTGATCCAGGAATGCTACCGCATCGAAGATCAGTTCGGTGATTTCGGGGATGGTTTTCTGCACAATAGGGGTACAAAAACTGCCCATAGCCTTTTCGAGCACATTCAAAACTGGTTGGATTTTATCGAACTAGTCGAAAGCGAAGCCCGTGCCATTGCTCTCGCCGATCGAATTAAACACCTCAACAAGGAACTCTCCCATCACCAAAGCCTGATTCCTGCCGAGCTGGATGGACAAGAGAAGAGCATTGCTGCCCAGTTTTCTGAGCAGCAAATCATCGCTCAAATCAACGAGTGCCAAATTTTGGAACAGTGGTTTCAAGACCTTTCAACCAAAGCGCTGCCATTCTCTGAACGCTTGATAAATTTTATTAGTTTTGGAGCGATCTTCCGCAAGAAAATCAAGCTGTTATTCTCGATTTACGAACAATTTCGTCTTCCCATTCAAGTTCACCGTAAACCGACCGCCGAGAGTTCGATCCAGCGCACGCAGGGCTTAAGACATTTGTTGATCTCTGCGAAACTATATCAGGAACGCGCACAAGCCATTGTAGACTCCAACGCTTTGCTAGAAAGCATTCAGCAACTGCGCAGTGCCTTACCCATTGCCTTGCAAAATGACATGGGCAAAATGCAACAGTATGAATTTGACAACTCCAGCTTACGGGCCGAGCTCAAAAAGCTGCGACAACAAGCCGCAGAACATAAGAGACAAATCGATGAATTGGTGGCACACATCAACCGAAAAATCGATGAAAACGAAGACGGCATCCGCATGCTCAGAGATTTCAAAAAGGAGACAAAGGATCGCTTTCCGCAGCTATGGCATTTGGAAACCCCCATCGAGATCGAAGCCCTCATTGGTCATATCACAACTTGGCGGAATATCGTCTGCTTCTGGATTGCCGATTACGGTTACCAGCACACCTCACGTGAGTTAGAGAAATTGCCAAGCGAGGAACAAGCTCAAAACCATCTCAAGCAAATGGAAGCAAAGATGCTCACCATCAGTGGGCAAATCCTCAGAACCAAATGGATTGAACAAGCTCAAAAACTGGATAATGAGATTTATCAAAAAGTCAGCGACTATATTGCCGCAGTGGAAAAAACTTCTGGTGGGGAAGAGAGCAATGAGAATTACATAGCCTATAAGGCAAAAGAAAAGGAGAATTTCATCGCTGCCAGCCAAATGTTTCCCATTTGGGCAACGACCAACCTCACCGCAAGAACCAATTTTCCTCTAAAAAGTGGTTTGTTTGATTTGGTGATCCTTGACGAAGCCTCTCAATGCGACTTTGCATCGGCGTTACCCCTCCTGTTTCGTGGCAAGAAGATCGTTATCATCGGTGACCCCAATCAATTAAGGCATGTCGCCACCTTATCAAAGGATGCCGACCGCGAACTTTCCCAAAAATATGGGGTTGGATTGGATGCCTTTTCGTATAATTCTTACTCGCTGTTTGACGTTGCCCTTCGAAGCTGCGGCAGCCACCCCGGCGTGCTGCTTCTGAACGAACACTACCGCTCCGATTCTCGCATCATCGGTTTTTCTAATCAGGAATTTTATGATAACAAACTGATCATCCGCACCGATCTCAGCCAGCGCAATATCCCCAAGACCTTTCTAAACCAATTTGGTGGCATTTTTTGGCTGCACACCAACGGGGAAGTTATGTATCCTTCCAACGGCAGTCTGTATAACGGGAGCGAGATCGATTTCATTCAGCTCGTACTGCCTCAACTCATGGAAGCGCTGGATCGACATGGGCTAGGGAAAGCCAGCATCGGCATTGTCACCCCCTTCCGCGCTCAGGAAGAGAAGATCAAAAATCAAGTTATCGCCCAGTTTGGGCTAGATGAGCGCATTACTGTCGGCACAGCGCATAAATTTCAAGGCGACGAAAAAGATTTCATGATCTTTTCGACGGTCGTTGGGGAGGGGACAAAGGATGGCACGATAAACTGGCTGGAAAACACGCGCAATTTGCTCAATGTTGCCGTTACCCGCGCCCGAATTTGTTTGCTGGTCGTGGGAGATTTCAACTTCTGTATGGAACTCGATGACGGGCATTGTTTCCGCCGTCTGGCAGAGTATGTCCTCCAACAACCGTCGCGCGTCATCCAAACAATCGACCAATTTCCTCTGTTCAGCCAATATAAGGTAGATGTCATCGGTTATATAACCGACCCGCACAACCCCGAACATAACCGCACCACCCTGCGCCGTTTTATCGCCTCTTGTGTGGACTATGTATGGTGGACAGACCCTTATTTCAATGACCGCCTTTTCGATTTGTGGTGGGATGTATTTCAAGACCCCAATGTCAGCCTTCAGGATATCCGACTTTTAACCGCAAAGGAGTGTGTCTCTCCCTCGCCAGATGGAAAAAAGCCCCAACTGAGTTGGGAACGCTATCAACTGATCCAAGCGCAGTTATCGAAGCGGGGCATCAACTTTAACTTGCGCCTGCTACCCCGCCGTCAACTGCCGCATGACCGTCTGCTCTACACACCTGGGCGCTCGATCAATATGCCACCCTTTGCCGGCGCTTATGGGGAGCACCGCCATGTCAGCGAGTACACCCGCTCGAACACCAACCGCGAACTGTTTTTAGAATACTGGGAAAAAGCTGCCGCCGAATAAAACGCTACAAGAGTCCGAGTTGTTTTGCAGTTGAGTCTGCGCAATCCTTAAACCAAGCCCGCATCGATTTGGGATCAAAGGGGAATGGATACGGCAAAGCCAATCCACCTTTCTTCATTAACTCACCGTTGCCTTCTGAGGTTTTCTCACTCAGATCAAGCACAAACAAGGGCACCCACTTGTGGTTGAGGTTCTCAGTGGCTCCAGCCCAAGTACCCCCTTTTTCAAGGTCGCTGTTGATCACGACGGCATAATCTGACAGGGCATATACGATTTTGTTGCGCGCCATCCCCTTCCATGCCTCAAAACGAGCATGAGGTAGATAAGGCGTAAGCAAACACCACCGTTCTCTGCCATTCGCCTGGCGACAATCCACATGGCGCATCGCGTCAACTAACGGATGCGCCAAAACCCCCACCCCGTAACCATCGCTGGCGCCAAGGGCTGCCTGCATCGCAATCGTGTCCACCCCTCTCGCACCGCCAGAATAGAGCACCTGCCCCGCTAGGCCAATGCACTCCCCTAATTCACGCGTCACCTGTTCGATCATCCCGTCAATATTGCGCGAGCCCACCACCGCAATGCCCGACTGCCCCACCAACTCCAAATCGCCAGCGTAAAACAAAAAAGGCGGTGCTTGATCCCCCAAGCGCTCTTTCAGACGCTTCGGATAATTGCCGTCTACGATCGTGACGACCTGAATCTTCTTGCTTTTCAACCCTTTGTTTTGCAACCTTTTCAGATAGTCCTCTAACTGGACCCCGCTTTGAAGAAGAAGATGGATTTTCTCCGCATCTAGCGCTGTTCTTCTGCCCCCTTTGTTTGGTTGAGCCTTTTGCTTCTCCAAATCTTTGAGCAGCGCATCCAGCTCGGAGCG
>FWPU01012841.1_pt1 | contig 10896 bp, 7 predicted proteins | sample 2228361 | NCBI WGS metagenome assembly FWPU01 (sample SAMEA103939777, study PRJEB20133) | metagenome | reverse complement strand
TTCCGATCTATGCTGTGCCCCCTCTGTGCCGCTGCTGCTCAAGCTGATCCTGATCGCAGGCGGGACCGGGCTGGCTGGTTGGCTGGCGACGGTCGTCGCCGGGAAACCGATCCTCACCCTCCTGTACAATGCCGAGTATGCCCGGTACGCGCATCTTTTCCCTTGGTTCGCGCTGGCCGCCGCGCTGAGCCAGGTGATCGGGATTCTGGGGGACAGCATGACGGCCAACCGGACGCTGATGATCCAGGTTCCGATGGAAGTCCTCAACCTGGCTGCCATAACGCTGGCCTGTATGCTGCTCATCCCTTCCCGGGGGCTGGCAGGGGCCGCCGCGGCGGTCCTTATCGCAAACATACTCGGAGTTCTGATAAGCGCCGGGGTGGTTCTGTACACTCTGCGCTCGTTATGGAGCACCGGGAAGGTAATCCCGGATTCCCAATAGAGAACCGTCCGGCTCAAGACTCCGGCAATGGAGCGTCTTTCACCCATGCCCAACCTGCTCATCGCTGCGACCATCGCGCGGACGCTGGGGTCATTCCTGTACCCGTATGCTGAGCACTTCAGCGCACAGGGATGGCCGGTGGATGGGGCCGCACGTGACGCGCCCCGGCACCGTCCCACCCTGATGGCCTATCGTCAGCTCTTCGATGTCTGCTGGTCGCGCACGCCCATCGCGTCGGGCAACCTCCTGCGGGCTGCACCATATGTGCGGGAACTCGTTATAAGCCAGGGCTACGACCTCGTTCACGTCCATACCCCGGTGGCGGCGTTTGTGACCCGCTTTGCACTGCGGAACGTCCGCACGGGGCGCGGGCATCCGAAGGTCATTTACACGGCTCATGGCTTTCACTTCCACGAGCGGGGTTCGCCGCTCAACAACCTGTTCTTTCTGCTGCTGGAGAAGCTGGCCGGCCGCTGGACGGACTGCCTCATCGTCATCAACGAGGAAGACCGGGCTGCCGCCAGGCGTTTCCGCCTCGTTCCCCCCGAAAAGCTGGAATACATGCCGGGCATCGGCGTTGACACCGCCCGCTACTCGCGCCGGGCTGTGCCGCCTGCCGAGATTGCCCGCGCGCGGTCCGATCTCGGTCTGGCGGAGTCTGGCCCCGTCATCCTGATGGTGGCCGAGTTTATCCCGCGCAAACGCCACGCTGATGCCGTGAAGGCCTTCGCGGCGCTGGGCCGGACGGACGCCCATCTGGTGCTGGCCGGTTCCGGCCCGCTGGAGGCAGGCATAAGGTGCCTGGCCGCCAGCTTGGGAGTGGAGCAGCGGGTGCACTTTGCTGGCTACCGGCGCGACATCCCGGCGCTGATGGGTGCCTCGGATGCGCTGGTGCTCCCCTCCATTCAGGAGGGCCTGCCCCGGAGCATCCTTGAAGCGCTCAGCATGGAACTGCCCGTCATCGGCTCTGACATCCGCGGCACGCGGGAGCTGCTGCGCGATGGGGCGGGCCTGCTGGTGCCCGCCGGGGATGTGACCGGGCTGGCGCAGGCCATGAGTTGGCTGCTTGACCATCCCGCCGAGGCCCGGCAGATGGGCCAGACGGGGCGCCAGCGAGTCGAGGAGAGATACGCACTGCAGTCGGTCATCAGGCGGCATGAGCTGCTGTACGCCCGGCTGCTGGGCACAGCCGCTTAGGAGAACACAGATGCCATCTGCCAAGGAAGTCTTGAGACGCCTTTACCACGACCTTGTCAAGCGGCGTGCGCGCATCCGCATCGTCCAGGCCCGGAGTGATCTCACGATGGAATACCCGCCCATTTTCCTGATGGGCCTATACCGTTCTGGGACCACGCTGCTGCGCTACGTGATCGACAGCCACAGCCATCTGTGCTGCCCGCCCGAATCGCACTTTATTGCCAGTCTGGCCGCCCTTGTGAACGATGACCAGTCCCGCAAGGGGCTGGGCTACATGGGATTCGATCAGGAGCACGTCAGCCAGAAAGTGCGGGAATTGATCGTTTATTTCTTTTCCAATTACGCGGCAGGGGTGGGCAAACCCCGCTGGGCGGATAAGTCGCCCAGCTATGTGGATCATCTGGATTTCATCAGCCGCATCTTCCCCGAAGCACAGTTCGTGATTATCCATAGACACCCCCTCGACCAGATCCACTCGCACACACGTGGCGGCACGCTGCTGCGCCCCCATCTGCGGGCTTATCACCAAGCCGGTGAGGACTTCCGCCTCGCGGCAGCTCGGTACTGGCAGGAAAAGACAGACAAACTGCTCCGTTTTGCACACACCAGGCGCGCGCAGTGCCTGAGCACCCGGTACGAAGACCTATGCACCAACACCGAAGGCGAGCTTAAGGCTATCTTCGCGTTTCTGGACGAACCCTGGGAACCGCAGGTGCTTGAATTCCACCGGTTCGAGCATTATCTGGGCATGGAAGACGGGAGCGTCCGGGCCTCACAGGGTTTTCTTTTGAGGGGCGGGTACTACCGCCGCTGGCCTGCCGATCTGGTGGAGCAGTGCCTCTCCATCGTGGGGACGACTATGCACAAACTGGGATACTCGGTCTGAGGGCCGGGCGAGCAGAGGTGGGTTGATGCGAATTCGCCAGATGTTCACCCGATTCGGCATTCCCAGATGGGCTACATTCCTCAGGCGCCGGTCTCCGGCTGAGGTGCTGCTTGCCGCTGCGCTGGCCCTGCAACTGCCGGGTCTCCGGGCCGTCTGGGTGCACGTCAGCGACGAGCCTGTTATCCTGGGGCGTTACGCCGTAGACTACTTCCTGATGGTGCTGGCCTACCACGCGCTGGTGCTGGCGTGGCTGGGTGTCAACGTGTGGTTCGCCTTCGGGGGCGGGAAACGAACCCTCCTGCATGTTTGGGGATGGGTCGCGCGGCTCTCGCCCTGGCACTGGCTGGCCCTCCCCCTCCTCCTGTTCGCCTGGTTCAAGCTCATGCAGTTGATCTCAGACAGAACCTCGGTCGATAGGTGGAATCTGGTTGGGGCGTCGGCGCCAGTGATGGCGCTCATCCTGCTGGCTGTCTCTGCTGACCCCGCCGTTCAGCCGGGCGGGCTGCTGGCGCGGTGGGCCAAGCGCGCGGCGAGCGGGTTGGCGCGGGCTGTGCGTCCCGCCGGGCGGTGGTATAGGGCGGTGGCGGCCTACGAGATCGTCATTCCGCTGCCGCGCTGGCTCCCCTCCCTCCCCCCCTTTCTCGCCCTGCTCGGCTGTCTCACCACCGGGCTGGCGGCAGTAAGAGGCAGCCTGTGGGGAGCAGGTTATTGGGGGACGGCCCTGACGATTCTCGTGCTCCTGATCGTGCCCGGCTGGCTGCTGAGCCGCCTGCTTCCGGGCGAAACCCGGCCCGGCTGGCCCGGCGACACGGCCCTGTGGTTCAGCTTTGGGACGGCCGTTGTGGGGGCTATCTCCGCCCTGAGCCGTCTGGCCGGTCTCCATGTCCGGTACGCCGTGCTGGGCCTGGCGGTGTTCGAAACGGCCTGCCTGATCATGATAGGACGCCGCTTTCTCAGGCCACCGGAGAACCGGCCACCTACCCCTGCCCCACCCATCCGCCTGAGGCTCGCTACCCTGCTCTACGGGACAGCCGCGCTGGCCGGCGCAGTTGGAATACTGGTTGCCGCCGAGCGGCTGGCCGTCTTCCGCTACGAGTCGGGACGCGATGCCTGGCATTACGCCGCGCATGTCTCGTGGTTCCTGAACCACCCCGCCGAGCCTCTGCAGAGGCAGCGAATCGTAGGGAACCTCAACCTTCGGATGGTGTCCAACGGTTGGCTGTTCATCAACAGCGCCCTGTCATGGGTCCAACCGGTGCCGCCTGCGACACTGATCACCATAAACCTGAACGTGATCCTGCCCCTGCTCGCGCTGGCAGCCATCTTCTTTCTCACCTACGAGCTATCCGATGGGGACACAGACGCCAGCCTCCTGAGCGTCGTCTTCACGGCCTGTGTTCCACTCCTGTCAGTTGCCAACGTGCGGGGATACCGGTTCGGGCAGATCCCGCGCCAGGGAATCCCCGACTTCCTCCTGATGCGCATGGCGGAGGACAAGGCGGTCGCCTTTTTCATCCTGCTGCCGGTTGCGCTGGGCCTCACGCACCGCTACCTCAAAGGGGAACGTGGCGGGAGTTTCGTCCGGCTGGGCATCGTCCTCGCGTCTCTGGTGCTGGTGCATCCGATGGGCCTGGCTGGTTATCTGATCGGCGTGGCCGGGTTTGGGCTGTTTCACCTGGCAATCGTCCGGCGAAAGCTCAAGCTCAGGAAGTGGCTGGTCCTCGGCCTGGTGGGAACGGGGCTGGCAGCGCTCACGGTCGCCCTCAGCCTTGGCCTGCTGCTTGAGACGCGCGACACCCCTGCCTGGACGGCCAGCGCACAGACCATCGGGGGGATGAGCCTCGACGATCTCTTCCTGCCACCGGACCGCGAAGACTCCGGCCCACCGTTCCTGCCCGATCACTTCCTGAGCTACCGGTACAATCCCCTGCTCCTCGTCGCGGCTGGCGCAGCGGCGGCCCTCCTCATTGCCCGGGGGAGGCAGCTTGCCGCACAGTTGCTGGCCGGCAGCACGCTGCTCACCATCATTTTGCTCTACATGCCGGGCGTGAACTGGCTCTTCGCGCAGGTCGTCTCCACCGAGGTGTCATGGCGTTTCCTGTTCGGGATTCCGGTTGGCACGATCCTGGCTTTTGGGTTCACGCCGATCCCCGGGCACGCGGGGATGGCTCCATCCGGCAAGAATGGAGGGGAAGCCGCATCAGCGCTCACCTCGCTGGGGGCGCTGATCGGGGTTACCGCCCTCCTCCTCACAGCGTACCCCCACCTCGACCGGCTCCGCGCCAGCCTGCTGAGAGAAGCCCCGACTCCGGCAGCCTGGGCCGTGCTGCGGCAGCTCGATGAGCTGGAGGCAGAGGGAAAGCGCGTGTTCGCCCCTCCCGACCTGAACGGCATGATCATGGCAGAGGGCAGGGGAATCGTTCTCTATACAAAACCCAAAGTGCTGAGCGACATGGGGCAGGAGTGGTTTGACACGTTTTTTGAGGCTGACCTGTATACCTTGTCCGGGCAGGATTTGGCGATCTTCGCCCTGCTTGTACGGGAGTTCGACTTTGATTTCCTGATCCTGCCTCGCCAGCACCCGTTGATAACAAGGGGCTTTCTGCCGGCGAGCAGCTTTGAGAAGGTAGCAGAGAACGCGGAATACACCATCTACCGCCTTCACTACCCCGTATGCTGGCCGCTGGGGTCAACGGGCTGCCAGTAACCGGACAGCCCGGAGCAGGGCCTGATAGCTACCCACCAGCCTGGCTGACCACCGCCGTCAGGGCCTCGACCACCCTTTCGACCTGCGACTCCGGCAGGTTGTTATGGAACGGGAGGGCGAGCGTTCGTGCAGCGACCGATTCGGTGACCGGCAGAGGGGCAATCTCCAGCCCCTTCATCTGCCGGATAAAGCGCTGCTGGTGAACGGGGCTGAAATAGCCGCGCGTCGGGATACCCCTCTCGGCCAGTGCCTGCACGATAGAGTCGCGGCTCAACCCGCCGCATAGCTCAACGACGTAAACAAACCAGCTTTTACGCACATAGTCCCTGACGGTGGGCAGCCGGACCCAGCCCAGCCCCTGCAGCCGTTCATCGTACATGCGGGCCACGCGCTCGCGCTTGGCCAGGAAGTCGCCGATCCGGCTAAGCTGCGTCACGCCCAGCGATGCCGACAGCTCGTCAAGACGGTAGTTGTAGCCCAGCCTCTCGTGTTCCAGCCAGGCCCCCATCCGGCTGCGGCCCTGATTGCGCAGGCTCCGGGCGACCTCCGCGATCCCGGCGTCATCCGTGACGATGATGCCCCCCTCACCGGTTGTGATCTGCTTGTTGGGATAGAAAGCAAAAGCCGCCGCGTCACCGAACCGCCCCACCATCTTCCCCTTGTACTCCGCTCCCAGCGCCTCGCACGCATCGTCGATGACCCTCAGATGATGCTTCTCGGCGATGCTCAGTATCGCCGACCACTCTGCCGGGTGCCCGAACACATCGACCGCCATAATGGCCTTTGTGCGCGGCGTGATCCGCTCTTCAAGCCGGGCCGGGTCGATACAGTAGGTATCAGGCTCGATGTCCACGAACACCGGCGTGGCCCCCTCGTACAGGATGGCGTTCACGCTGGCGGTGAAGGTAAAAGACGGCGTGAGGACTTCGTCGCCCGGCCCTATCCCCAGCGCTTTCACGATCAGGTGAAGGGCCGCCGTGCCGGAACTAACGGCGACCGCTTCCGTACAGCCGATGTAGTCGCACATCAGCCGCTCGAATTCGTCCGCCTTCGGGCCGAGTGCCAGCCGTCCAGAACGTAAGACCGCGACCACCCCTTCGATGTCGCGCTCGTCCAGATCAGCCTGTGACATGGGAATGTCTTCAGCCACGCTACCCCCTGTGCCCAACGTTCCGATTCGAGGACCGCCTCAGCGATCCGCCGCGCGGTTCACGATGGTCGGCGCGAACGTTGGGCGATAAAGTTACCTTTGACAGACGCGGGCGCCTCGATGTTCTCCATCCTCAAAATGACGATCAGCGTCCGGAACAGGATGGCCAAGTCCAGCCCCAGCGACATCTTCTCCACGTACTGGGCGTCAAGTTCCAGGCGCTCGTCCCACGACAGGCTGTTGCGCCCGCTTACCTGCGCTAGCCCAGTTATGCCGGGGAGGACGGCCAGCCGCGTGGCCTCACGAACGGTGTAAAACGGGATGTATTCCAGGTACAGCGGTCGCGGGCCAACCAGCGACATCTCGCCTTTGAGAACGTTCCATAGCTGGGGCAGCTCGTCAATGCTGGTCCGGCGCAGAAACGCCCCCAGCGGCGTCTGGCGCGCGTTGTCAGGCAGCGGATTCCCCTCTGCATCGTAGAGGTCCCGCATGGTGCGGAACTTGTAGATGCTGATCGGTCTGCCTGCCAGGCCAGCGCGGATTTGGCGGAACATGACCGGCCGGCCCATTGTGAGCCGGATAGCCGCTGCCGCCGCCAGTAGAAGCGGGCTTACAGCGGCCAGAGCCAGGGTCGCGAAGATAACGTCGAGCCAGCGTTTGACGATCCGGTACATTGAGCCAGCAAGCATCTATTGCGCTAAATGACACTTAATCGGGCAGGTAGTCGATATCCTGCGTGTAGGACAGGTATCCGAGGCGACGGTGCAGGTCTGCCAACTGCGGCAGGCGCTCAATAGCAGCCCACACCTCGTCAGGATAACGCAAAACCTTCATTTCCCTGCGTGTTCGGGTGTGCCCAATGATGGGCAACTCGCCAGCAAACTTCTCGACGACCCGGTTGGCGGGCAGCCCCGCCCATTCCAGAATTGCGCGCACCGTTTCGACCGGATGCCTCACAAAATCCTCGTGCTTCAAGGAGAAGACTCGCTCCGGTGCGAGCGGCGCCAGGTCATCAAGCATATGGGCGTTGCACTGATAATACTGCCAGGCGGCCACATCGGCGACCGTCCGCCCCTTCAGGCTAGGCCAGCCCGGAACGAGCACATATTTCCACCACGTGCCATCGTAATCCGCAAGCTCCAGCCGCCGAGCCAGCGGGTAAGTGGTGAAGCGCCGCCGGGTAAGGGGGCCTAGCCGGTCCACCGTGCGCCAGCCTGCTACCAATGAGTCAATGTTCCGGACGGCGTTGCGGCGCAGCGCGACAAAGAGCGCGTCAGGGAACAACCGGCGCAGCATCGGGATGCGCAGTACATTCTTGGGCGTCTTTTCCAGAAAGCGAATGGCATCAGGCTTCCCAAGCCTGGAGAGCGCCCCGGCCAAAAGCGCCGCATACTTCGCTGCCGCCCGCTGGAGCACCGTTCGGCCCTTGAGCAGAAACGCCGGGTCTGGAAACACGCGGTTGAGGTTAATCGCCTCTTGGTAGAAAGCTCTGCGCAGGCTCTTAACCAGCTCATCCGTCAGATCATGCTCCGTGACCCGGTTCGACGGATAGCCAGAGCGGCGGGGGTCGAACGGGCCTTCGAGGATATGGTGTGACTCGGCCCGCAGATGCCATACTTCGGGGTGAAGGTACAGGCAGCGCTGAAGGATGGTTGTTCCTGAGCGCGGCGCGCCGACGATGATAACCGGCCTGACGATCATGCTGGGCTACCATTCTGGCGCTTGGGCAGCAGGCCGAGCCGAGAGGCGCTCATGCCAGTCCCTCTACACGGGTCGCCGTTCTGAGTCATCCTGACCACATAGCTCCCTGAGCAGTCTTCTGGTCTCTTCGGTATCGAAGGCATAGGCTGCCTGGAGCAGTCGCGCCACGAGTGTCTCCAGCCGTTCGTCCGGCTGGCTGTGCTTTCTGACCGTCAATATCTTGTCGTGGGGAGACGGAACGGCCCCCTCATCGGCGGCGATCAATTCCTCATAGAGCTTCTCACCTGGGCGCGGGCCGGTGAATTCGATGGCAATATCCACCTCTGGCTGAAGCCCGGAAAGCTCGATCAGGTCATGTGCCAGGTCTACGATCTTGACCGGTTCGCCCATGTCGAGGATGTAGATCGCGCCGTTCTCGCCCAGCGCCGCGGCCTGAAGCACAAGCTGCGTTGCTTCGGGGACGCTCATAAAATAGCGCGTCATGTCCGGGTGCGTGACGGTTAGCGGGCCGCCCCGGCGGATCTGTTCCTGGAAGATGAGCACAACGCTGCCGCTGCTGCCCAGCACATTGCCGAAGCGCACCGAGATGAAGGCCTGGCCGGGTTTGGCCCGCTGGGCAGCCGCCTGAACCAGCATCTCGGCCACCCGCTTGGAGGCCCCCATGACAGAGCTAGGCCGTACCGCTTTGTCGGTCGAGATGTTGACGAACCGCTCGATGTCGAACTCGGCGGCCACCGCCAGCAGGTTGGCCGTGCCGCCCACGTTGTTGATGACGGCTTCCTCCGGCGCGTGCTCCAGAAGGGGAACATGTTTATGCGCCGCCGAGTGGAAGACAATCTGCGGGCGATAGCGCTCAAAAATGTGCTTCAGTTCAGCGCTGCGCTGGATGTCGGCCAGCACGGGCGTGAAGCGCGTGTTAGGAAAGTGGCGCTGGAGTTCGTGCTGAAACATGTAGAGGCTATTCTCGCTCCGGTCAAGCAGGATAAGCTGCTGAGGGCTGAAGCGTATGACCTGCCGGGCAATCTCAGAACCTATCGATCCTCCCGCCCCGGTAATCAGGATGGTGCGCCCTTCCAGATACCCGGCGATTACCCGTGAATCGAGCAGCACCGGCTCGCGCCGTAACAGGTCTTCCAGGTTGACCTGACGCAGTTGGGAAATGGACGCCCGACCGCTCAAGATGTCGTACACGCCGGGAATAATACGGTGCTTGACACGGGCCTGCCGGGCCAGATCGACAATGTGGCGTATCACGCTTCCGGGGGCCGAGGGAATCGCGATCAGGACTTCGTCGATTCCCAGCCCCCTGACAGCCGATGAGAGATCGCTGATCGGCCCCACAACAGGAATCCCAACCGAGGAGCTGCCAATTTTGTTGGGGTCATCGTCCAGGTAGGCAACCGGCACCAGCCCCGCCTCAGGGTGGCGCAGCATCTCGCGGACGATCATCGTCCCGGCCTCGCCCGCCCCGACGATAAGGACCCGCTGGCTCCCCGCACCCGCCCTTTCTGCCGTATAGTATTCGTGGAACAGGCGCACGCTGAGGCGCGCCCCGCCCAGAACGAGCAGCCCCAGCACGCCGTCGATGATCGGCACGCTGCGTGGGATGGACGCAACCGGGGGGATAATGTAGGCAACGGCAAGAAGGCTTAAGACCGACAGCGCCGCCGTCTGGGCCAGACGCATAAGGTCCCGGACGCCTACCTTGTGCCAGGACTGGCGGGCCAGTCCGCGAGCATACAGCAGCCCGGCCTTTATCAGGACGGCCAGCGGTGTGTAGATCAGGACATCACGGGCATACTCAGTGCGGATATCGCTGCCGACGCGGAGCATAAACGCCAGCGGTGCGGTCAGCGACCACAGGAACAGGTCCAGGGCGAACTTGAAGGGCAGGTACCGCCTGATGCCAAGCTTGTATGCCAGCCGGGTAATATGATGCATCGGGATTCGTATGCCTGCGCGGCGACTTGGTGCCGCCTGATGTTTGGTGTGGCCCTTCTTTGTCCGGTCGGCGCCGGGCAGCGGAAGACAACAGACGCTAGGATAACGCATAAGGAGGCGGCGATCAAAAGCTGGAAGGGTTTGGGCACGATCTCTGGCCAGATATGCCTAAACCATCATATGATGGGCATATGCCGCATCAGACAGCGTGCGCCGGTACCTATGGAAGACGTGACGTGACATCCTGGACTGCCTTCCTTGAGGGGATGGGGCTGCCTGTGCCAGCCGACCTGACCGCCGGCACCGTCGATGTGTGGAGGGTGCGCCTGGATCAGCCCCCCTCGCGCCTCAGGAGCCTGATGCAGGTGCTCTCAACCAATGAATTGAGCCGCGCGCGCCGGTTTCGCTTGGCGAGGGATCGGCGCCGTTTCGTGGTCGCTCGCGGCATGTTGCGGGTCATCATCGCCTCCTACCTAAGCTGCGAACCGGGCGCCCTGTCTTTTGAATACAACCGCTATGGCAAGCCGGCTCTGGCCGGGGCCGGTGGGCCGGAGCACCGTACACTCCAGTTCAGCCTGTCTCACTCAGGAGCGCTGGCGCTGTACGGAATTGCCCGTGAGCGGAGGATCGGCATCGATGTGGAACAGATTCGTGCGGACTTCGACTACCTCGCCGTCGCAGCGCGCTTCTTCTCACCGGGCGAGAGCGCCCGGCTCAGGCTTCTTCCGCCGGAGGCCCGGCAGCGGGCCTTCTTGGCCTGCTGGACGCGCAAGGAAGCCTACCTGAAAGCAAGGGGCGAGGGGCTGGCGCTTCCCCTTGACCAGTTCGAAGTGTCGCTTGCGCCGGGCGAGCCAGCACGCCTCGTCTGGGTG
>FWPU01012840.1_pt1 | contig 10896 bp, 5 predicted proteins | sample 2228361 | NCBI WGS metagenome assembly FWPU01 (sample SAMEA103939777, study PRJEB20133) | metagenome | reverse complement strand
TCGGACGGGGACGTCCGACCTACCAATAATTGTCCATTTCCTATAGAAGATTTAGTCCCACCCGAAAAGATTGCAACAACGATACTCGAATCCAACCTTCACGGAATAGACATAGATCTGCGCTCCGTGCAACTCTCCTACCTTGTCCTATATCTAAGGATGAGAGAGTATCAGAGGAAAGTGGCCAGAAGCCAGAATTCAGAAGCCAGTATCCAGAATCCAGAAGCCAGAAGTCAGAATAAAACAGGACTCAAAAATTATGAATTGCCTTCAAAAGTCAATCTTGTGGCGGCAGATGCTTCCCTCCTTAACACACCTGAATTCTTATCATGGTGTGAGGAAAGATTTAAGGATGAGCCCTATGCGATAAACATTATTAAAGGCATTGTAGGAAGGCTTAAAAATCTTTCGGAGATCGGGAGCCTTGCAAGGCCAGAAGAGGATTTGAAGGAATTGATTCATAAAGAAAGAGAGAGACTTCTTTCTGCATGGAAGAAAGAGAAAGCGCCTAAACAGTTTCCTCTTTTTCAGCAAATGCTGAGTCAGGAACAGCAGGAGCTCCCTTTTGATAAAGTGACAGATGACCATTTCTGGGAAGGAGTTTTGAGCCGAGTTACAAAAGCCCTGGATGAATACTACAAAGAAGCATCCGAGCGCGGGGATACTCGAGCCCAGGTATTTGCCCACGAAGCAACCCGTGGATTTAAATTCCTTGAACTGTGCAACAAGAGATATGATGTAGTGGCAACCAATCCGCCATATATGGGCTCTAAGAATATGGGTAAAGACTTAAAGGATTATGTGCAAAAGGTCTATCCTGAAGGAAAGCGTGATTTATATGCGGCTTTTATTTTGAGAAACCGAGAGTGGGCGGCAAAAGGTGGAATTGTTGCAATGGTTACCCAACAGTCGTGGATGTTCTTGGGTTCTTTTATGAAGATGCGTGAGCAAATACTGAAGGAAAATTGTGTCCGAACACTAGCACATTTGGGTGAACATGCTTTTGATGATTCAGCAGCTGCAGGTGCCTTTGTTTTCCTGTTCACCCTTGCCAACGAGAAACCGATCGATGAACATAGATTATTCTCTGCGAAAGTAACTGGAGCAAGTAGCTCCATTGAAAAGGCCACTTTACTGCTTTCTATGCAAAAAAGTGAGACTCTTTCAAAAGGGATTATCTTTAAACCATTGCAGTCATCTATCCTTAAGTTGCCCAACTATCCGATAATCTATTGGATAGGCAACGGATGCCTTTCGCTATTTGAAAAACATCAGACGATTGGTGACTTTGCTTATATAAAGCAAGGGATGTCTACAACAGAGAATAGTCGTTACCTAAGATACTTTTGGGAATGCAATTCCATTTACAACGTTTGGTTTCCTTGCCCTAAAGGAGGGGGCTACTCGAAGTGGTGGGGCTATAACAATTTTTTGGTCGATTGGGAAAATGATGGCTATCGGCTCCGAAAAAACCCTAGGTCTGTTCTTCGAAATCGGGAGTGGTATAAAAAGGATGGTTATACGTACACTGCATTAGCTCGTGGAGCACTTGGTGTCCGAGTAATGTTGCCACAAAGTGTATTAGAGCATCGGGGCCCTGCTATTTTTCTAAAGGAAGACAAGATAGGGTGGTTGGCAATACTTAACTCCCGAATTGTGACCTATTTAGCGAGGTTAATTAGCCAAGGCATCAATTTTGAGACTGGCCACATAGAAAGAATCCCATTACCAAAGGTAGATTTCATACATAATGATACTTTGAACATATTGGCATCATCGTGTTTACAACTCAAACGTAATATTATTAGGGGCAGGTTAGAAGAAATGAATTTTAGCCCAGCTATAATCATGGAAATAAATAATGGTAAGAGAAAAGGTTTACTTACCTGGTACTCAGAAAATAACCTTGAACTTTGTGCAGTTCTTCATTCATTTGAAGGTGTAATCGAATCTGCTATATGCCTCGTATATTCCCTTCCCCGAGATGAATTAAATCAATTAATATGGGAATTAGGTACTCCTGCTGGTTGGTATCCACTTATCGAAAACTACGATGCCATTCTCAATACCAATATTTGTGAGATCCCAGAAGAGGTTGTTGAACATCTAAAAAAGCATGAGCGGATTAACCCACCTGGAGAGGAGCTTGTAAAAATAAAGAAGCGTCTGCGTGCATTGTATGAGGCGGGTCCGGGAGCAAAAGTTGAAGACGTGATTGATGAAGAAGAAAATGAAACTGATTCCGATGAGGAAGAGGAAACTGAATATCTCGTGGGCAAGAGAATTCCAATTCCTACCGAGACATTTCTTGAAGAGCCGTCTGTTAAGATGGAGATCCACCCTATTTCTATCTACTGGCTTTTAAAGGAGATGCGTGAGAAGGATGGACTTGTCTGTTGGCCTGAGTGTAAACGATATGCCGAGGATTATTTTACTGTAATGATTTTGAGGATGCTTGGGTTTCGCTGGCCTAAACAGATTGAGGCAAATGAGCCTGTACCGGAATGGGCTGATAAGGATGGTATTATCCCGATTACGGATCATACGGGAGAAAAAACCCTTCTTGAACGAGTCCGTGACAGAATTGGGGCTGAGTTTGGGGAGGATAAAATCAGTGATATCGAGTCGGAGTTCGCTGACATTCTACATAATGCTGCCAGGAAGGAGGCTGAAATCAAGGGTAAAACACTCCCGAAGAAGAAGGTAACCCTTGCTCAATGGCTTGAGAAGGAATTTTTCAAGCGTCACACCATCCAGTTTAAAAAACGACCGATTGCCTGGCACATCACAAGCTCAAATGAGACATTTCAAACATTGATCTTTTGTCATAAAATTTCATTTGATATGATCAGAAACTTAAAGAATAGGCATCTTGCAAGGGTTCAGAGTTATTATGGCACTCTCCTTGAAAGAGCACGGAGGGGGGAATCGGTTCCCGGTGGGCTTACAACCGGAAAACTATCAGACATCGTGTCTGAACTCGAGGAATTTTCGAGCAAGCTCGATAGGTTGATTGCGATGCCATACGAACCCCTGATTGATGATGGTGTCCGAGTGAATATTGCGCCTTTACAGAAACTTGGTCTGTTGGCTTCCCCTGTTTTAGCTCCAAAGGATGTTGACCGAGCCATTGCTGATCGCAACCGCTGGCGCGAAGACGACAAAGAGCAAAATACCGTATGGAAGCTTGATTGATTTTTATTTCAATTTTGGAAAATGTTTTAGCAATTGCTGAAATATATGAAAAAATTGAAACCTCTTGACTTTTGTTTCACTAAATAATATAATTTCAGCAAATGCTGAAACTTAATAATATAGTGAAATGATTCTAAAACAATCAGAAATTATTGAAAAATTATTGAATGGGGCCATAAAGATTTTTGAGGCTTCCGGTACTCTTAAGATAATCCGAACCGGCTATGGGAACACACGTCTTCTTAACCAAAACATAAAACCAGATCTGGCAATCCAAGTTGAAACAGCAGGTGGGGAGAAATATCTCATTGTTTTTGAGGTTAAGTCAGCCGGACAGCCCAGATATGCACGTGAAGTAGCGTATCAATTTAAGTCTATCCTTAATAATACAGAAAATACCTATGGTGTTTTTGGGGCACCTTTTGTATCGGAAGAATCAAGAAGAATTTGCCAGGAGGCAGGCATCGGTTACCTCGATCTTGGTGGGAATTGTCTTTTTAAATTTGATGGTGTTTATATAAATTTAGAAGGAAGGCCAAACCCTTACCCCTCCACAAGGCCATTAAAATCGATATTCGCCAAAAAAACTACTCGAGCCTTAAGAGCCTTACTGTGTAATCCAAAAAAAGAATGGTTTTTAAAAGACCTGGCAAAGGAAGCAAATATCAGTTTGGGACAGGCATCAAACTTGAAGAGGAGACTCCTTGAATATGAGTTCCTCAAGGAGGTAGACAGTGAAAAGGCCGCGAAGTTTCGACTTTCGAATCCAGAGATCTTATTAAATAGATGGTCTGAATATTACAGCTATCGCGAAAACAGATTAAAAAATTACTATTCTTTAGATGATGTCAAAATAATTGAGAAAAAACTATCAGAATATTGTGAAGCAGAAAAAATTCCTTATGCCTTCACCCTTACCTCTGGTGCTTCTTTAGTTGCACCATTTCTACGATATAAAAGGGTCTTCGTTTATTTATCAAATTCCATTGAAAAAATAGCTCTTGACCTTGGATGGAAAGAGGTTCCTTCGGGGCCGAATATCACGGTATTAGAACCTTATGATGAGGGGGTCTTCTATGGCCTTCAAGAGGTCAATCGGATGAAAGTGGTTTCTGATGTTCAGCTCTATTTAGATTTAAGAGGATATAAGGAGCGGGGCGGAGAAGCAGCCCAATTTCTCCTGGAAAACCGTTTGAGAAAACAATGGTAACAAGATCAGATTATCCTAAAAACGAAGTTGAGGCTTGCTTATCTGTATTGGTTGAATTTATGACGGTGCTTGGAGAATACAAAGACTCAATAGTCCTTGTAGGAGGATGGGTCCCATACTTTCTTATCCAAGAAAAGAGGGATGAACACACTGGAAGTCTCGACATTGATGCGGCTTTTAATTTCAAAAACATTTCTTCCGAAACGTATAGTACCATTTTAGCCTTACTAAAAGAACGGGGCTATGAAGAGACTGAACAACCGTATATTTTTAACAGAACTGTTGAAACCGAATCTGGAGGTCAAGTAACCGTTAAAATTAACCTGCTTGCTGGCGAATATGGAGGCACCTCCAAATCTCATCGAACTCAAAAGATTCAAGATGTTAAGGCAAGAAAAGCAAGAGGTTGCGACTTAGCATTTGATCAGAATTTCTCTGTGACATTGTCGACAAGGATGCCTGATGGCGCAAAAAATGAGGTGACTATAAGAATTGCAGAGATTGTTCCATTTCTTGTTATGAAAGGAATGGCACTATGGGATAGATATAAAGAAAAAGACGCTTACGACATTTATTTTGCAATTTTATATTATCCCGGAGGAATTCATAAATTAGTTGAAGTCTTTGAGCCCTATAAATCAAATAAATTAGTATGTGAAGGTCTTGGTAAGATTAAAACAAAATTTAAAGACATTGAATCACCCGGGCCTGTTTGGATCACGAATTTTGAGGAAATAGAAGATGAAGAGGAGAAGGAAAGGGTAAAAAGGGATGCCTTTGAACGAGTCAATGCACTTTTGGATGCCCTTCATATTGAACCGTTCTCTGAGGGAATCAGATGATCATCCAAGAACTTCGAGCGGAATTTAAAGAATATTTTCAATCCGTTGACCCCGAGCTTATCTTGTGGTTAGACCCTTCTTCTCAATGGAAAGGGGTCATCGAACACCTCAGAAAAGATTTTGAATTGATTGAATACCGAGGAAGCCAGCTTGAGGTGAAGGCAGAGGTAGAGCTTACCTGGGCGAAAGGCAAAAGGCCAAAGTTTGTTCTCTATCTACCCGGCCTGACCCGAGACAACCTGACTGTTTTAAAAGAGTATGAATTTTCAGGAAAAGTTTTTGAAGAAACGATACTTCAATGTTTCAGAAGATGGGGTATTGAGTTCGAACGAGAGCATGAATCAGAACTGGAAAAGATACTCCCTGTTCTTGTTACAAGGTTTGCCGGTAAAAACAGGTCATTTTGGCAAAAGCAACTTACCCCGGAGAGTGTTCGTTCACTCCTTTTTGATGATGAGTCGGTTAGAAAAATTCTCTCTGACCCTGAAACAATAGCGAAGGAATTAAGGGAGAACGGGACCTTTGAAATATTTTGCGATTTTGTTGAAGAAAGATTCGGAGGTCCAAAACTTCGTGAAAGCAATCCAACTGAATGGGCTCGTCAGTTTACCGCCTACCTCATCCTAACCGAGGTCAGATTTGGGGCAGGGCGGCCAGCTTCCTTTCCAAAGTTCGATATTAAATGGGCCGATGACAAATACGAGGGTGAAAGTCTTTCTTTTATCAGAGATTGGTTAAGCCATGGAATATACAAAGAAGATTATAAGAGGCTTTCAAATGAGGTCGAAAAACAATATGACCTTTCCCTTTGGGCTTCTGGACTCTCTGAATGTCTGATGTGTGAATCTTCTCTATTCGTAGAAAAAGCATTAGAGAAAAAAATATTAACCATAATCAATAATGTAAAGAGCCTCACTGATCTGCGGAACATTATCTCAGCAGAGATTAAGAATATTGAACAAATGGCAGAACATTTTTGGTCTAAAGAAGGTGAAATCGTTGCATGGCGGGCACTTCAATTATCGCACAAGATTGTGAGGGAAATAGATCAATGTTTAGCGGAATTAGAAAAGATTGATTCACCAAGCAGGCTCGTCCAGAAATATTCAGGAGAATGGTGGGAAATTGATAGAACCTATAGAGCTTTTCGAGCAAAATATGATGGTGAGGATAGAATTAGCCAACTCTCTCTGCTTATTGCTAACCTTTATAGGGAATTTCAGGACACGATTAATGATAGATTCTTAAAAACATTGAAAATCCAAAAAGGATTGGAGATAGAGGGAGTAAAAAAACAAAGCTCGCTTTGGATAGAAAATATAAGTCCATCAAGGAAGAAAAGGGCCGTATTTCTTGTTGATGCATTGCGGTTTGAGCTCGCCTGTGACTTGAAGGAACGCCTTGAGAAAATCGTTAGAGACGCTCAAATCAAATGCTCTCCATTGGTTGCATCCGTTCCAACATTAACCCCTATTGGCATGGCATCGATTATTTCAGGAGATGAAATTGAGATTAGTGCTACTTCCCAAGGAGATTGGATTATCAAGAGTGTTAAGAAAGGAGAAACGGGCAATCTTAATTCAGTCGAAGACAGGAAGGTTATATTGGGGAAAAGGCATTCCAAAGCTGTTTTCCTTACACTCGAAGAGATATTGAAACCATCTCAATTAAACATCGGAGATAAAAACCCTCTGATCGTATTTACACGTGAGATGGACGGATTGGGCCATGATAGTGGAGTTCTGAACCTCTCCCTTGATTATTTTGGCCAGTATTTGGATGGTCTTGTCCGGGCAATTAGACGGTTGGGGTCAATGGGTATTGAAGAAATCCATTTAGTTTCTGACCACGGCTTTGTTATTCTTGATGAAATTGAAGATGCAGATAAAGTTAGTATTCCAAAAGAGCTGGAACTTCTATATAAAGGGCACCGATGCCTCGTCGGGCAAAGCTTTCCTTTAGAACCTGGGGAAGTTTTTGAACTTCCCAATTCTGATGGGTTGCAATTATGCGTTCCAAGGGGAATTGAGATTTTCAAAGCAAGGGGTGGAAAGCAATTCTTCCACGGAGGCCTCTCTCTTCAAGAATTTATTGTGCCGTACATACATATCGTCTTTGCAAAGGTACAGCCTAAGTATGGAGCGAAGCTTAGGGCTCCGGAAGCAATACGTAATCTTATTTTTGACGTCGAATTGTTACGGGCAATTCCTGCTGAGGGCGTTTTATTTGGAGCTCCAAGATTCGTAGAAATTGTAGGGGTTCTTCTCAAAGAAGGGAGGGAAATTTTCCGCCAATATGGTCCTGACATGGTGGTAAATCAGGAAATTGAAACTTTAAAGGTCAGGCTTCGGATAAAACCAGGGACGGTCTTTAGCTATGGTGATAAATTGGGTCTTGAACTGAAGGATGCAGATACGGGCGAATTATTGGATAGTTCTGAAATCAGGATAGAGGTAGAGTGAAATGAATGAGAAAAAAAATGGAGGAGGGAAAACCGGCGTTGAACTCCTTGATGCTCTGGATCAGAAGGTCGCCGCCGTCTTTCCTGGGAGATTTGTTAAGAAGGATCTGGTTCGTCGAGTAAAGGCTGGGGCGTATCTTCCTGTTTTTGTCCTTGAATATCTCCTAAGCCGGTACTGCTCATCTACTGAGCCTGAAGTGATTGAAGAGGGCCTTGACCATGTCAACGAAATTATTGCGGAAAGGTTCGTCCGACCAGAAGAGAGCACCAAGGCTCAATCAAAAGTCAAGGAACTCGGAAGCCATACCATCATTGATAAGATAAGGGTAAGACTTACACCCAGTGAAGATAAATATTGGGCGGAACTTCTTAATTTTAGCCATCAATATATTCACATCCCGGATCATTTTGTCAGAGAGTATGATCGACTCCTACAAGGAGGGCTCTGGGCGCAGGTAGATTTGCTTTACTCCTATGATGAAGAAAAAAAGGGACGTGTAAAGAGTCCTTTTATTGTTCAGAATATTCATCCAATCCAGATCGCCACCTTCAAATTGGACGAATACTGTAAAGCACGGGAGCAATTCACAACAGATGAATGGTTAGATTTACTTGTAAGGTCAATAGGAATTGAACCATCCATGTTTAATAAGAGGGAAAAGTTACTGTTCATCTCACGACTGCTCCCTTTTGTGGAAACTAATTTTAACTTAGTTGAGTTAGGTCCCCGGGGAACGGGAAAATCATTTGTATACCAAGAGATCAGCCCTTATTCAATTCTTCTCACAGGCCCGACAACGGTTGCCAATCTTTTCTATAATATGCGCACTCATGAAATTGGACTTGTGGGGACGTGGGATGTTGTTGCCTTCGATGAAGTGGCTGATCTGGAGAAAATGCCAAAAGAAGTGATGACAACTTTAAAAACGTATTGTGAGTCAGGGATGTTTGCCAGAGGTAGAGAAAACCTTCAGGGAAGAGCTTCCCTTGCGCTCTTTGGGAACACAAATCAGCCTGTTGATGTACTTGTAAAGACTTCTCATTTATTCGCTCCGATGCCATCTCATGTAAGGAATGACATGGCATTCCTTGATAGGCTGCATTTTTATCTCCCAGGTTGGGAAATGCCTAAGATGGAGAATCGATTCCTCACAAGCCATTATGGTTTTGTTGTTGACTATCTTGCCGAAGCCTTCAAAGAAATTCGTAAGCAGAACTTCACTGAAATTGTGGATCGGTTCTTCCGATTAGGCTCTCACTTAAATACAAGAGACGTCAAAGCGGTTAGGAAAACAGTTTCTGGTTTCATTAAACTAATGAACCCATCCGGCAATATTGATAAAAATGACCTTGAAACCTATTTAGAAATCGCTCTTGAGGGACGCAGGCGAGTGAAGGAGCAACTGAAGAAATTGGAGGCCTATGAATATTATAAAACCAGTTTTTCTTACATTGATGAATCCACGGATACAGAGAAGTTTGTCGCTGTTCCTGAAATAGGTGGAAGTCACTTGATTTCACCCGATCCTCTTCCTCCAGGTTCTGTTTATGCCGCTTCGGTAGGAACTGGAGGCAAGGTTGCATTTTACAGGCTTGAAGTTGCAACTTCACCTGGAACAGGAAAAATAAAGATCTCGGGGGCGATAGATTCAACCCTTCGACAATCTGTCCAGACCGCATGGTCTTATATAACTTCCCGAAAAGAACAGTTAGGAATTTCTGAATTTCTTAATACGCAGGATTTTTATTTTCAGGGAGTTGACCTGCTTAGTAACCAAGAAGGATGCGAGGCGAGTGTCGCAGTATTTGTCGCCATATATTCCGCAGCCTTAAACAAACAAATAGTTCCAGGTTTAATAATTCTGGGTGATATGACTGTTCAGGGAAATGTCAAAGGTTGCAGATCTTTAATTGAACCCCTTCAACTTGCGATGGAGAACGGTGCAAGACGAGTGCTTCTTCCGACTGAAAACCGCCGTCATTTCCTTGAGGTGCCTCCTGACACTATGGAAAAGGTCGACCCAGTTTTTTACACAGACCCAGTGACGGCGGCAAATAAAGCCCTCGGATTACATTAGGAGATTTGCATTGTATATGGGGTCATCCATTTAAAAAGCATCTATCAAAAGAAAACATTCCTGAATAAGACGTTGTTTTAGAGACCATTTTTGTTGATTGAGGATTTTCTATAATTGATGCGGCTGAGAGAATGGGCCGACAGAAGGCTCGTCGAAGCAGGCCCCCTTTCTGGTCTTCCCGTATCCTTTCATTCTAATCCGCTTCCCACGCATTTCATTTCCCATTAGGTATTTGGAACTCTCCGGCACTTTCTCACCGAACATGATCTCTCGATGAAGTCATAAACCTCTCTCGCTTTGCCGTAGTTTCTTTGGATTATCGGTGTCCGTCTCGATGGCACCAGCAGCTCTTTAGGCTCTAGATCTGAAGAAAAACGAGAGCTCCTCTCCTCTGCAATCCCTCTCCCATATAGCGGGACGTAAAAAAACTTCGGTTTCATGCCATGTCCACAATGCCTAATCATAAAACTTATGGTTTTTACCAAATCCTTCTTAGGCTCATGCAAAGGGGATGTCTCTTTTTATTTAAAATAATGCTGGATCAGGAATCAATAACGCTAAGCGCAAAGAGTGAAGCTTAAAAATGAGGCCAATTTGAACTTACGAAGTGCAAAAGCACTTCGTAAGTGAATGGGGTGCGGGGTACAATGTTGAATTTTTGCACTTTTCTGCAAAGCAAAGGGGGCAACGTGCAGAGGACATGCTGCAAGGGCCTAAGGGCAAAGAAAATTTTGCAGTATTCAAGTAGAAGTGTTATGTGTTTAGTGTTGTAGCAAAAGCGGAGGCATAGCCCAAAGTAAAAGATAAGTGCCGCGGTGCTGCAGTTAAAAAGTTCAGCAGATCATGGCGTGTCCGTCCCTATGGGGAGCGGTATATCTCCCTCCCATTCACCAGCTCCAAAGCTCTTTAAAACTTTAAAGGCTTGATCTATTCTTTTAATTACTGCGGGGAACATGTGGTACCTCTATCGTTTGTTTTTTCTCATTTAATTAACTCGATAGTGTGTCCCATTCCCCCATTCTGATCAGAGAAATTATTCAATACCCAATAATTATGAAGCTTGACACGCCTTTCTCAAATAACGAAAATATGTTTAAAAAAATAAAAAAT
>FWPU01012836.1_pt1 | contig 10897 bp, 6 predicted proteins | sample 2228361 | NCBI WGS metagenome assembly FWPU01 (sample SAMEA103939777, study PRJEB20133) | metagenome | reverse complement strand
TGCGGTGGGCGCTTTCGCCTGGCCGGCAAGAATTTCAGACAGCGGCCCCGTCACGAGGTCGCGGCGTCCGCTTCGTGCGCCGCTGGGGGGCAGCGAATCCGGCAACGGGCGCTCCGTTCTGGCGGCTGGCCGGACGGTTCCCGGCTGCACGCCTGGCGTCGGCGTGTCGCCGCCGGCGGCCGGCGGTGCGGTGCCCGCTGCATCCTATGGACGGACGGGGGGAAGAAGGCAAGAATGAGCCAGCGTGGTACCGGCCGTTTCCGCAGCCGCCGTGCGGTTTCGGCGAAAGCCCGCAGCCGCTGCGCCAGAGCAGCAGGCGCCGTACGAGCAGGTCGAAAGGTATTGCCATTCATGATCACCCCGGATCCACACTCCGAGGCAGCCAGACGCGCACAGGTGCCGGACTCCCCGAAGGTGGATGCAGCCAAAGACATGCCCAACCTGGCGGTGCTGCGTCTTCTGGCTCGTGCCGTGGGTGTGCCATTCGACGAGACGAAGGCCAGGCGCGCGTTGCGGCAAGCCGAGATCGACGTGCCCCCCACGGCGACACGGGCTTCCCGCCAGCGGCTGAGTCAGGCGGCGCTGGCTCTGGGGTTGCAACTTTTGTCGCGCCAGCTTTCGGTACGCGAGGCGCTCGCGGTTGTGGAGCCCGAGGTCCCCTTGGCGCTATTTTCCGTGGGCGCCGATGGGACAGCCCGCTGGTTCGTGATGGTCGAGCAGCGCGGCGGTCGGGGGCGCTTGGCCCGGCTTCAGGAGAGCGACACGGATGATTTTCTGACGCCGGAAGAACTGGCCCGGCGCATCGATGCGACGGATGCCGACATGGTCGTCGAGTGGCTGATCGCGCAGCCTGCTGCTCCTTTGGCCCAGGCGGCGCAGGAAGCACACGCTGGCGTACCGCATGCCGAAGCTGCACACGGGCCGCCGCCGTTGACGCGCCTGGTTGGATTGATTCGACCGGAGTGGAGGGACCTGCGGCGGGTCGTGGCCTATGCCGTCGGCGTCGGCCTGCTCAGCCTGGCCGTACCGATCACGCTCATGGCGGTCGTCAACACGGTTGCTTTGGCGACGCTCGTACAACAGCTTATCGTTCTGTGCCTGGGGTTGCTGGCGTGCCTGGGGCTGGTGGCCTTGTTTCGGCTCATGCAAATGCTCGTTGTCGAGTTCATGCAGCGGCGGATCTTTGGCCGGGTTGCGGCTGATCTGTCGTATCGCCTGCCACGGGTACGGCTGGAAGCGTTTGACCGACAGCATGGTCCGGAACTGGTCAATCGCTTTTTCGACGTGCTGACGGTGCAGAAGGCGTCCGCCACCCTGCTGCTGGACGGCGTCGATCTCGTGTTGCAAACGGTCATCGGGTTGGCGCTGCTGGCGTCGTACCATCAAATCTTGCTCGGCTTCGACCTGATGCTTTTGGCCGCGTTGGCGTTCCTCTTCTGGCCGCTGGGGCGCGGCGGGGTGGCCACCGCCATCCGCGAGTCCCGGGCCAAGTATGCCGTGGCGGGCTGGCTGGAGGAGATGGCCCGGCATCCCGCAGCCTTCAAGCTGGGGGGCGGGCCGCACTTCGCTCTGGAGCGCACCGACCAACTGACGCGGGAGTACCTGTCGGCGCGGGAAGACCATTTTCGCATTTTGCTGCGCCAGTTTGGATTCGCACTGGTCGTTTACGCCCTGGCGACCACCGCCCTGCTTGCTCTGGGCGGTTACCTGGTGATTGACGGCCAACTGACGCTGGGCCAGCTCGTCGCTGCCGAGCTGGTCGTGAGCCTGGTCGTCGTGTCGTTCACCAAGTTCAGCAAACATCTGGAGAGTTACTACGACCTGCTGGCCGCCGTCGAGAAGCTGGGCCACCTGGTCGACTTGCCTCTGGAGCGCGAGCGGGGTGTCGCCCATCATTCCCACAGCCGCGGGGCCACTGTGCGCATCCATCAACTCGGATTCAGCTATGAAAACGGCCACCGGACCGTCCTGAACAACTTCAACCTGAAACTGGAAGCGGGGGAGCGGGTCGCTATCCTGGGCCCGAATGGAGCCGGCAAGAGTACGCTGGTGGACCTGCTCTTCGGCTTGCGCGTGCCGACGCACGGTCATATTGAAATCGATGGCATGGATGTGCGTGACTTGCGACTCGAATCGCTGCGTGAGCATGTCGCGGTGGTCCGAGGACTGGAGATTTTCGCGGCGAGCATTTTGGATAACGTCCGGATGGGCCGGGAGGAACTGTCCCTGGCTGACGTCTACCAGGCCTTGAAAGTGGTTGGGCTATTGGATGTGTTGCTCGAATTGCCGGACGGGCTGCATACACACCTGGGAACAGGGGGGGCGCCGCTGTCGCTGGGACAAGCCGCGCGCCTGATGCTCGCTCGAGCGATTGTCGGACAACCCCGACTTCTGGTGCTGGACGATGTGCTCGACAGTATCGACCAGAAGTCCCGGCAGGAGGTGCTGCCGGCCATCATGGGGCGGGAAGCCCGTTGGACCTTGGTGGTCATGACCCACAGCCCCGACGTGGCCGAATTGTGCGACCGTCAGATCCAGTTGGAACAGTTCCCTGGCCGAAGCCCCGTTGCCGCAGCGGACGGCATTGCTTCTCTGCCGTAGGAAATCGAGGGATTGACGCAACCATGACAGCAGCTAGCAATCGGCTCGACACCGGCGTCAATGGGTTCGGGACCCTGGAACAGCAGGCCGGGCTCCCCTCGCTTCATCGGACGCGCACGCCGCGCCTTGCGCGGCGGCTATCGCGGGTTCTGGCCATTGCCCTGGTGCTGCTGCCGTTGTTGCTGGTGTTCGTGCCTTGGACGCAGACGGTCCACGGCACCGGGAAGGTCGTCGCCTTCCATCCCGTACAGCGGCCCCAGTACGTCGTGTCGCCGATCGAAGGCCGCATCAAGAAGTGGTATGTGGTCGAAGGGGACCGTGTGAAGGGAGGCCAGCGGATTGTCGAAATGGTCGATAACGATCCGGAGCTGGAACGGCGCCTGCTGGCCGAAGAGCAGGCCATCGTGGATCGCCTGCGTGCGGCCGAAGCGCGAGTACGCGACATCGAAAACAGGGTCGCGAACGTGCAGGCTTCCTGGGAACTGGCCAAATCCGTCCAGGCAGCCGTCCTGCAACAGGCAAAGCTCCAACTGCAGACATTCCAGTTCGATCTCATAGGCCTTGAAGCAGAACAGCTCTCCATGCAGCAGAATTATGATCGTATCCGGAGCCTGGTGAACAGCGAGATGGGAGGTCTGGCCTCCGTGCGCGATCTGGAGGTTGCGACCCAAAACCTGAACACAGCGACAGCCAAGGTCAATGCCCAGAAACTCCGCATCCAACTGGCTGAGCAATCGGTCAAGGTAGCGCAAGACAGCTTGGAGAAGATGGAAGCGGATCGCCTTGCGCAAATCAGCCAGGAAAGGGCCTCCTTGCGCGCTGCGGAGGCCGAAGTCGCCTTGATTCGCCGCGAAAAGACCCAAATCGAGGTCCGCATTGCCCGGCAGCGGGCGCAGTACGTGGATTCCCCGGTGGATGGCACCGTCTTCCGGCTGCTCGCCGCCGGGGAGGCGGGGGGCATCCTGGTCCGCCCGGGCGAGCGCTTAGCAATTATCGTGCCGGACATCAAGTCCGAGAACAACAAACACGGCTTGACCGGCGAGAACTACCCCGGTATTGTCGCCGAGCTCCAGATCGACGGCAATGACCTGCCCCTGATTCGCAAGGGCGATGCAGTCCGCCTTCAATTCGAGGGTTGGCCAGCGGTGCAGTTTGTCGGCTGGCCTTCCGTGGCAGTGGGGACCTTCGGAGGGCGGGTGTACCTGGTCGATCCCACGGCCGACGACAAAGGGTACTTTCGCATCCTGGTCGAGCCGGATCCCAGCGATCAACCCTGGCCCGACCAAGACTATCTCCGGCAGGGAGTCCGTGCCCAGGGGTGGGTCGTTCTCAACCGGGTTTCGCTGGGCTGGGAGCTGTGGCGGCGACTCAACACGTTCCCGCCAGTGCGTGAAGTCCAGGATCCAAAGAAGGGCCAGACGACCGGGCCGGTAAAGCTAAATTCGTGGAAATGAGCGTGCGGCTAGCACTGGCGTACATGCTGCTGGGAGGGTGGCTGAGTGTCTCGGGCCTGAGCTGCGCGACCAGCAGCGAACTTCTAGAGGGCCCATCTCCGGCGGGGATTCATCGCCCGCTACTCCCCCCCGCGCTCCCCCCCTTGCGTGACTTGCCGACGCACCTGCCACCGCAACCCCAACAGCCCGAAACGCTGCCCAAGCCAGCAGGTCAACGGGAGGAAGAGCAAGCATTGCCTCCACCGGCAGCCGAGGCCGAGAGTTCCGCCGTGTCTTCTCCCCGAGGGGCGGCATCGCCGGGTGCGCTGGAACTGACCGAGGTCCTCAACAGTGTCGAGCGGGCCTTCCCGTTGCTCCTGGCGGCCGAAGAGGAACGCGCCATCGCATTCGGGCGGCGTCTGTCGGCGGAAGGGGCGTTCGATCTCAACCTGCGGACACGGGGTTTGCACCAGGACGGAACGTTTGCGAGTAATCGTCTGGACCTCGCCGCGGAACAACTGACCCCTTATTACGGAGCCACGTTTTTCGGCGGCTATCGCTTCGGCTTTGGCGACTTTCCCGTATACTACGGGGACCGTTTGACGGCCGACGGCGGTGAGTTTCGCGCCGGCATGATCGTGCCGCTGCTTCGAGACGGGCCTATCGACCGGCGCAGGGCGGTGCTCCGTCAGGCCCAACTGGGCGAACCGCTGGCCGAGGCCGTCGTGCAGCGCTCTCGCATCGACTACATTCGCGCGGCCACCCACAGCTACTGGACGTGGGTAGCCGCCGGAGAGCAATACCTGGTCGCTGCGCAGCTCCTGCGCATCGGCCAAGAGCGGCAAGCTGGCTTAGAGGAACAATTCAGGCAGGGTGCCATCGCCGAGTTCGTGGTGATCGACAACCGCCGCCTGATTGCCGAGCGCGAGGGACTGCGCGTCGCCGCCGAGCGCCGCCTGCAGCAGGCGTCCTTCAATCTGTCGCTGTATCTGCGCGACGAAGAAGGCAACCCCGTTGTGCCGCCTGCCGAGCGGCTGCCGCGCGGTTTCTTGCAGTCGGAGCCGCCTCCTCCCGATGTCGAGTCGCTCCGGAACGACATCGAGACAGCCTTCAATCTGCGGCCGGAACTGACCCGATTTCAATTGCTCAAGGAGCAGGTGGCTGTCGACTTGCAGTTGGCCGAAAACGCGACCCTGCCAGCGCTGAATGTCGCTGTCAGCGCGGCTCAAGACGTGGGTCCGGGCAAGAAGGGGGACGGCATCTTCCAGCTCGACCGCACGGTTGCCGAGGCATCGCTGCTGCTGGAGGTGCCCTTGCAGCGGCGCGAAGCCCGCGGTCGGATCCAGGCAGCCAGGGCAAGCATGATGCAACTGCTGGCTCAGGAGCAGTTCGCCCGCGATCAGATTGTGATCGACGTGCAAGACGCTATCTCGAACCTCGACCGCACCCATGCTCGCCTCCAGCAGGCCCGGCAGGAGCAGCGGATTGCCCAGAGGGTCGCCGAGCTGGAGTTGGAGCGCTTCCGCCAGGGCCAGGGCACGCTGCTGGAGGTCAACCTGCGCGAATTGGCCGCCGCCGGCGCCAAGAGCAAGGTGATCGACGCCTTGGCCGATCTGTACCGCGCCTACGCCGACTACCGTGCTGCCCTGGGCTTGGACGCCAGGCGTGTCGTCGCCGGCGGCAGCTTGACGCGGCGGCACGTCGTCCCGTAAAACGGCGCTGGCGGGCCTGCAGGGTGCCGGGACTTGCCGCTGTTTCCCATGCGAGGGATCCAACATGGCGCGTGCTTTTCGACCGGAGTCGCTGCGCACGGTGCAATTCGTTCCCCTGACGGCCTACGACGCCCAGGGCCGGCTGAACCTGGACGTGATGCGGCAGCACACGCGGCGGCTGCTGGAGGCCGGGGCGCGCGTGTTCATCCCGTGTGCCGGCAGCTCAGAGTTCCACAGCCTGACGGCCGATGAAATCGTGGCGGCCATCGCCATGACGCGGCAGACCGTCGGCTCCGAGGCCGTGGTGATGGCGCCGGTCGGGCTGCAACTTCACCATGCCATCGACGTGGGGCGCCGCTCGCTGGACGCCGGCGCCGACTGCGTGCTGGTGATGCCCCTGGCGGCACCGTACGTGTCGGATGCGGGCGCGCGCGACTACTACCTGGCACTGCTGGACGAACTGGCTTGCCCGACGCTGGTGTACAAGAAGGACGCCATTCCGTCGGACGCTTTGCTGCTGGAGCTGGCCGATCACCCCAAGGTGGTGGGCGTCAAGTACGCGGTCAACGACATCGACGCGTTCGCCCGGGTCGTGCAGGCCGACGAGGGGCGCATCGACTGGTTCTGCGGGTCGGCGGAGCGCTTCGCGCCGTTCTTCATGCTGGCCGGAGCGACTGGCTACACGTCGGGGGCGGGGAATCTGTGCCCGCATCTGACGCTGGCCCTGCACGAGGCCTGTGCGGCCGGCGACTGGCCGCTGGCGATGCGGTTGCTGCAGGTCATCCGGCCGATCGAGGACTACCGGGCGCGTGCCGGCAGCTCGTACAACATCTCGTTCCTGAAGTACGCCGTGCGGCATACGGGGCTGGATTTCGGCGAGCCGCGTCCGCCGCAGCGCCGGCTGACGGACGCCGAGCGAAGGGAGATCGACGAACTGCTGCCCCCCATCTTGCAGGCCGAGGCGGAATACGCCGCCACTCCGGCGGCGGTGCGGTAGGCGGCTGCTCGGCAGCACCGGCGGTGGAAGACCGCGGCTCGGCGCTCGCTTTGCAGGCCAGCGGGCCGTGACTGGGTTGCTACCCGGCGGACCCGCCAGGTCGCGCTGCCGCATGGTGCCCGGCAATCCGTCCGCTGGTCATGGCCCAGGCGATGTGCAGGCCGTGCCCCCAGAGGATCATGCCTCCCAGCCCGTTCTGGCCCACGGCGTACAGACCGTCGATGACGGAGCCGTCGGGGCGGAGCACCTGGCAATGCTCGTTGATGGCCGCTCCGCCTTCGGTGGTGGTGAAGTAGGCCTTGACCGGCCCGAGCAAGACCCAGGGCGGGCGCTGCAGCGGGTGCGCGTCGCCGGTTCGCCCCCAGCGGTCGGTGGTTTGCCCGGCGACATAGTCGTTGAACTCCCGCAGCGTGGCGCCGAGTGCGGCCACGTCGATGCCCCGCGTAGCGGCCAGCGGTTGCCAGGACTGGCCGGTCAACGTGACGTCGGGGCGCAGCCGGCGGTAATCGTCCACGTAGGCATAGGCGATGTCCGGCGCGGTGGAGATGAAATGCGGCCAGCGCGCATAGCGCTCCGCCAGACGGCCGTCGAGCACCAGATAGGCCACCTTGCCCGGCTGCTGCGCCACGGCCAGCTCGCGCTGCGGCGTGCGCCGCTCGTCGACGAAGCGTTCCCCGCGCTGGTTGACCAGGATGGCTCCATCGGCGAACAAGGCGTCTTCGGGATGTTGCCAGGTGACGAGCAGGCGCTTGATGAATCGACGCATCAACCACCGCGGCGCATGGCGGGCCAGCCAGGCGGCGATCCGCGCCCGGTAGCCGGTGGCCGGCAGCAATTGATGGAACGCGCGCCCCGGCGGCGCCACGAAGCGGAGTTCCGGCCCGTAGGTGATGTCCATGTTCAGGAGGTGTGCGCCGGCCCGTTGGGCCAGCAAATGCCCATCGCCGGTGGCGTGCGGGTTGATCGCCTCGACGGCCGCGAACTGGGGCCCCTTGTAACGGGCGATCAGGTCGGCATTGGCTGCGTAATCGCCGGCCGCCAGGATGACGCCGCGTCGCGCTACGATGCGGCGCGGGGCATTGCCGATCAGGGCCACAACTCCGCACACGCGGTCGGCGGACCACAGCAAGTCGGTCACCGCCGCCTGGCACACGATCTGCCCGCCATGGCGCAACAGCGCCGCCTGCAGCGCCGCAATGTAGGCCTTGGCGCCGGGGACCACGTTGTGCATCCGCGGTACACGATTGGGCGGCTCGGGGCTGGGGCCGTAGAACGACAGCCCCAAGGTCGCCAGCCAGTGCAAGGTGTCGGCCGCTTGTTGCAGGAAGTAGCGCCGCAGGTGGACGTGATTGCGGGCCTCGACGTCCGGCGCGGCGAAGCGCGCAGCGTCTTCGGCGTGGGCCTGGGGCGTGTCGTCGATGCCCGCGGCCCGCTGCCACGCCGTGCCGGCGGCCGTGAAGGACCCGACGGCCAGGCCGGTGGTGCCCCCCAGGTGCGGCTGCTTTTCCAGCAACAGGACGGCAGCGCCATGTTGCGCGGCCGTACATGCCGCAGCCAGCCCGCTGCCGCCGCCGCCGACCACGACCACGTCGAAGGTGTCGGACCGTTCCACTGGAGGCTGCATCCGGTTGAGGCACTCGGGATCCGTGCGATGGCATCCTACCGCGCGTGGGGAGCGTTCCTGGCGAGGATGCGTCGCGGCGGTGGGTCGAGCAGGTATTGCATCGCGCTGTCCCCTTCGCCTGGGGAGAGGAGCAGGGTGACGGCTTCGCGGCCGTTGGGCATTCGCCCGCTCAGGCGGCTGGCGGCCGCCGTCGCCCCACGCGGCAAGGGAAATCAAACGTGCTCGAGGGACCACAATTCCCAACGGCTCATGGTGACGGCCAGACACCCAGGGTTCGAGGTCCCCGCTTGCGGCGTCACCGGCCGGCCGCGGTCGTCGATCGTCGTCAGGCGGTGCGAGCGTTTCGGCTCGGGCGCGGTACCATGCCGGGAGCGCCCGGGGGTGCTCGGGTCGCGGGTCGTGGGCAGCGAGGAGGTATTTTCCGCAAAGGCATCTCGATTACAATCATGAAACGACCACGCCGAAGTGGCGGAATTGGCAGACGCGCTGGACTCAAAATCCAGTGGGGTAACACCCGTGTGGGTTCGACTCCCACCTTCGGCACTCTGAAGGGTGGTGTTCCGGCATGACGGGGGGCCACTGGCGTCGGTTCACCCGTCCCCAGATCGGAAGCGGCGGCCGGCTGCAATTCCGTTTTTCCGCAGGGACCGCAGGGGACATCCGTCCGAAGCCATCCAGCGGCGGCCGGCTGCGATGCGGCGCAAGGGGGCGGCAATGCGCCCCAACGGCCCGAGGGAGGATGCGGGCGGTCAGGTTGCATCGGTGGTGCGGGCTTGCCGGCTGGGTCGCGTTTCTGGCCCACGGGTGCATGGGGCCACGTCGCGCCGGCGGCGTGGCTGGTTGCAGTTGGTAGCGATTTTTCGGGCCGTCGGGCTGGAGGCGGATGTGCCAGTCGGTTCGGCGGTGCGGGTGCCGCGGCGCGCGGGAAGCGGCGGCGTCGGGTTTCCCAGGCGGGCATGCACGGAGGCGGAGTGTTGCCGGCGCCCGGTGAGGCTGCGCCCTATGCTTGGTTATGGTGCAGCCACACGCGCAGAACTCCGACGATCGGCGGCTGTTCGCCTGGACCCTGCTGGCATGCATCGTCGTGTGCGCCGTGCAGGCCGGACCGTACTTTCTGCGCCGCGTGTACACGGCCGATGATTTGCTGGCTTACCACCTGCCGATGCGCGCCTTTTATGCCAGGTGCCTGCAGCAGGGCGAGTCGTTCGACTGGATGCCGGACCTGTATTGCGGCTTCTATCTGACCGGCGAGGGGCAAGCCGGCACCTACCATCCCTGGCACTGGGCGCTGTACCGGTTCCTGCCACTGCGGGCAGCCTTCGATCTGGAGCTGCTGGCGCCGTACCCGTGCATGCTGGCGGGCATGTACCTGTTGTTGCGGCGGCATGTGGACCGGCGCTGGGCGGCGCTGTTCGGGGCGCTGGTGTTCACGTTTTCCGCGTTCAATGCGCTGCACTTCGTGCATCCGCATGCCATGGCCATCGTCGCGCACGTGCCGTGGCTGCTGTGGGGGTGCGACGTGTTGCTTTGCAGCCGCGGGCGGAACCGGCTGGCGGCGGGCGTGGCCGTGGCCTTGCTGAGTGGATCGCAGTGGCTGTTGGGATATCCGCAATATGTGTGGTTCTCGCTGCTGGTCGAGGCGGGGTACGTCGTGTGGTTTGCGCGTCGCGCCCAGGAACCGGCGCCAGGGCAGGCCGCGCAGCTCAGGCCGGCGGCATGCTGGTCGCTGGCGGTCGTTGTGGGCACCTGGGGCGGATTGAAGCTGCTGGGCGTGCTGGTGGGTGCCGTCCAGTGGCTGCCGACGCTCGACTGGCTGCAGCACTCCGACCGCGCCACCGGCAGCGCGGCGTTGGCCGGCACCGGCGCGCAGCACGTGGCCAATGCCGTCCAGTTGGTGGCTCCCTACTTGTTCCGCACGCGCGTGCTGGGAAGCAATACCCACGAGCTGGGCTTCTACCTGGGGGCCGTCCCCCTGGTGCTCATCGTGTGGATGGCGCGGGAAGGGACGCTGGGGACGAAAGATCGGGCATTCGTCAAAGCGGCCATCGCCCTGGCGGTCGTAGCCTTGTGGCTGAGCCTGGGGCGTGTGGCCGGCCTGTACGAACTGCAGGCGCGCGTGCCGGTGCTCAACAGTTTCCGGCTCCCGGCCCGATACCTGCTTCTGGTGCACCTGGCGGCGTCGTGTCTGGCCGCCGTGGCCGCGGCGCATTTCGCCGCCCGCTGCGGTGCCGCCACGCTCGCGGGAGCCGACGCGGAGGGGCACTCCTGCCAGCGCCCCATCCGCCGCCGACCAAGCCGCCAGCTCCGCAGCGTTCTCGTGCTGAGCCTGTTTGTGGCCGCAGGCGCCTGGTTGCTCATCGACCGCCGCTATCTGGCGGCGCCGCATCTCGTCTTCGCCGGCCCCGCATTGTTCGCCCTGGCCCTGTGGTTGATGGACAGTGCCGTGCGGCGCCCGCAGTGGGCCTTGCCCGCGCTGGTGTGTTTCACGGCCGCCGACCTGGCGGTGTATGGAGCGAGCTACGCCATGTGG
>FWPU01011599.1_pt1 | contig 10897 bp, 10 predicted proteins | sample 2228361 | NCBI WGS metagenome assembly FWPU01 (sample SAMEA103939777, study PRJEB20133) | metagenome | reverse complement strand
CTACCTCTACATCCCGCTCGGGGGCAACCGCCGGGGGATCGAGCGCACCTACGTCAACCTGTTCCTGACCATGTTCCTCGGTGGGCTGTGGCACGGCGCCAACGCCACGTTCCTCGTCTGGGGCTCGATCCACGGTGGGGTGCTCGGTGCGGAGCGGGCGATCAAGGCGAAGTGGTCCCGGCGGCCGGCGCCGCTCGGGGTACCTGCACCCGTCCGGGGTGTGCTCCAGTGGGCGCTCACCTTCACGATCGCGTGCCTGGCGTGGGTGTTCTTCCGCGCCACCGACTTCTCCGACGCGTGGAACCTCATCGGCCAGCTCTTCACCAGCACGGTACCGACCCCCACCGACGAGAATTCGGTCCGCATGCTCCAACTCGGCGCAGTGATCATCGTCGGTTCGATCGCGTCGCAGTTCGTCCCCCCGCGGATCCCGGAGCGGATCAGCGCCGGCTTCACCCGGCTGGCGCCCGCGTTCCAGATCCTGGCCCTCTTCGCCGGCCTGCTGCTCGTCGATGCCCTCGGACCCGAGGGCATCGCCCCGTTCATCTACTTCCAGTTCTAGCCATGACCCCGACCGCTGACCTCCGCGACGCACTGAGCCGTGGCTGGACCGGCCCGCACGGTACGGTGGCCTGAATGACGACCCGGACGCCGGCGGAGCCCGGCACCGCAGCCCGGTCGCCGCACCGGCGGCACGGCACGTCGGCGCGCCCGGGAGGGGCGGGCCGGACCGATGAAGGCCGTGGCGCCAACGGCGAGGCCCCGCCTCGTCGTCGCGAACCGGTGGAGGGGCACGCGGTCGTTCACGAGGTCGTCGTGCCGCCCGGGGAGCCGGAGTTCTTCGGCGAGCTGACCTGGCGCACGCTGCTGCGGCCCAACCGCTCGGCCCGACCCGGCACGATGCCCGCCGGTCTGATCCTGGTGGTGACGGTCGTGGCGATGCTCGCCACGCTCGTGGTGAACGCAGATGTGATCGAGCGCGAATCGCGCTCGAAGAACGACGGCACCTGGCGCCACACGCTCGCCGAGTTCTTCGCCACCGTGACTGGACCCCTCACCGGCCTGCGGGAGCGGATCGACACCGCACTGGGCAAGGACGTGCCGACGGATCAGGCGCCGCGGGAAGGTGAGGTCACCTACACCGAGGCGAACCCCGCGGATCTCGCCCGGGCCGCGGCTACGCCTCAGATGCGCACCCCGACGGCCGAGGAGCCCCTGCGCCTGTGGGTGGGGGGCGACTCGATCGTGGGCATCTTCGGCACCGAGCTGCTGAAGGCCTCCAGCGCCACCGGCATCATCAAAGGCCGGCTCGACTACAAGCCGTCGACCGGCCTCTCGCGCCCCGACTACTTCGACTGGCCGAACCACATGCGCAACGTGGCCAAGGACGAGGACCCCGAGGTCATGGTCGTCATGTTCGGTGCCAACGACATCCAGGGCATGCGGGTCGCCGGAGGGGCGGTGCAGCCGCTCACGCCCGGCTGGCTGGAGGAGTACCGCAAGCGGGTGGGCGAGATCATGGACATCATGCGCGACGAGAAGGACGGCGACCGGCTCGTCGTGTGGGTGGGCGCGCTCCCGATGGGCCCGAACTCCGGGGTCAAGGGCATGGAGCAGGTCAACTACATCTACTGGTCGGAGGCGCAGAAACGGCCGTGGATCCGCTACGTGGACTCATGGCCGTTCTTCGTCGGGCCCAACGGCGAGTACGAAGCCCGCCTCACCAGCGCCGACGGCAAGGAACGCCTGCTGCGCGAGCGCGACAACATCCACCTCACCGCGGCCGGTGGCGACCGGCTGGCGTGGGCTGTGCTCTCGGCGTTGGGTCAGACGGTCGACCTCTCGCAGTCACAGGCCACGGCGCCCGACGATCAGCGTGCCCCTGATTCGGTGCAGGAGCGCCCTGAGGTCCCCAAGCCGCCGGATTGGCCCCTGCCCGATCCGCCCCGCTGACCACCCGCGGGTGCGTTAGGGTCGCCGGCATGCCCGCCGTGCTCGTCACCGGCGCCTCGACCGGCATCGGAGAAGCCACCGCGCTGCACCTCGTTGAGCGCGGCCACCGGGTGTTCGCCGGCGTCCGCCGCGCTGACGACGGTGAACGGCTGCAGGAGCAGGCCGGCGCCGGACTCACCCCGGTCATGCTCGACGTCACCGACGAGGCCCAGGTCGAAGCGGCGGCCCGGGAGGTCGGTGACCAGCTCGGCACCACCCGCTTCGCCGGCATCGTCAACAACGCCGGCGTCGCCCGGGGCGGACCGCTGGAGTACCTCCCGCTCGACGAGTGGCGGTTCCAGTTCGAGGTCAACGTCTTCGGTCAGATCGCGGTGACCAAGGCGTTCCTTCCGCTGATCCGCACCGGTCACGGGCGCGTCCTGTTCGTCGGCTCGATCAGCGGTCGCTTCGCCACGGCGCTCATGGGTCCCTACTGCGGTTCGAAGTTTGCGCTTGAAGCCATCGCCGAGTCGCTGCGGCTCGAACTGCACCCGTGGGACATCAAGGTGTCGGTGATCGAACCGGGGGCCATCAAGACGGCCATCTGGGAAAAAGGCCGCCGCCTCGTCGACGAGCTGGTGGATCGATTCCCTCAGGAGGCGATCGACCGTTACCGACCGATGATCGAACTGGTCCAGCGGGGCATCGAGTTTCAGGACGCCAACGGCATCGAGCCCGGCATCGTCGCCCGTACCGTCGAGCATGCGCTGTTCGCTGCACGGCCGAAGCACCGCTACCTCGTCGGTCGCGACGCCAAGATCGCGGGCCATGCCATGCGCATCCTCCCTGATCGGGCCAGAGACGCCCTCCTCCGCGCGGTCAGCAACCGCATCTGACGATGGCGCCGGAGCGGTACGGGTACCTTTCGCACGAGGCGTACGTCGCGCGGGTCGCGGCCGCAGTGAGGAGAGCCGGTGAGCGGGTGAGCCACGAGGTCATCGGTTCTACGGTCGAGGGCCGTCCCATCGAGCGGGTGACCATCGCCGCACCGGGACGGCGACCGGATCCGGGTCGGCCTCAAGCGTTCGTGCTCGGTGGGATGCACGGCTGCGAGGTCGTCGCCCAAGAGCTCGATCTTGCCGTGATCGAAGCGGCGACCGAACCCGAACCGATCGGAGACGCGTCGGATCTGCTCGGCGTGGCCGACCTGACGGTCGTGCCCGTGCTCAACATCGATGGCCGGGTGCGGGCGCTTGCCAGCCTGGACGCGCCCGGCCTCTTCAAGCCTGCACCTCGCCGCAACGCCAACGGCGTCGACCTCAACCGCAACTGGCCGTTCCCCGCAGGGGTCCGTGACCACTGGCTGCCGCTGGCCGGGACCACGATCTCGTGGCTCCCGTGGTATCGGGGCCCTCATCCCTTGTCGGAACCCGAGACCCGGGCGCTCGATCGGCTGGTGCGCCAGCTCCGGCCCTTCGCCCTGTTGAACCTGCACTCCACCGGTCAGATCCTCACCTACCCGTGGAGCTCCAAACCGGAGCCGTCGCCCCACCTCGAAGGCTTTCGCGCCATGGTCGAGGCGTTCAACGGGAGGCAACGTCGCTGGGTCTACCGCTCGAAGCAGTCACGGGCGTGGTACCCGATCGTCGGCTCGTCGAACGACTACTTCCACGATGCGCTGGGCACGTTGCCCTTGACGGTCGAGGTCTCGCCGAGCGCTCGGGCGGTCCGCGACGACTGGCGCCGAGCGCGCTGGTTGTTCTGGTACGCCAACCCGGCCGATCCCTCTGCGCACGTGGCCAACGACCTCGAGGGCTGCTTCGCCGCGCTGGTCGCGGCGCACCGTTACGTCGACGCACGCCGACCAGCCGGTCGAGGGCCTCACTGACGCATCCATGGGGCGGACGCCTCTCGCGTGAGCGCCTCTCGCGGTGCCGGGTTCCACGGACGACGGTCGACTCAGGGATGGCTGGCGGTGACGGTGGTGGTGATCCCGCCGCGCACGTTCCAGCGGGTCTCGACCGTCATGCGCCGCGGGGCGATCGCGGCCACGAGATCGTCGAGGATCCGGTTGGTGACGTCCTCGTGGAACGCGCCCTGGTCCCGGTAGCTCCAGAGGTAGAGCTTGAGCGACTTCAGCTCGACGATCTTGGCGTCCGGGGTGTAGGTGATCGTCACCGTCGCGAAGTCGGGTTGGCCGGTGATCGGGCAGACGCAGGTGAGCTCCGGCGTCTCGCACCGCACCTGGTAGTCCCGGCCGGGATGGGGGTTGTCGACGGCGACGAGCTCGGTGGACGGCACGCTCGGCATGGGCGCCACCTGTAGCAGATCGCGTGAGCCGGCGGCGACCTGGGCGCTCGCCGGAGGTCGTGCCGATCAGGCGTCGTTCACGCCGAGCTGCCAGTACAGGAACGCGAGCACGTCCGCGAGCTCCTCGGCCTGCTTGGACACCGGCTTGCCCTGGCCGTGACCGGCCTTGGTGTCGATGCGCAGCAGTGCGGGTCGCTCGGTCACACAGGGGGACGCCGCTTGCAGCCGGGCCGCCATCTTGCGGGCGTGCATCGGATCGACCCGCGAGTCGCCGTCGGCCGTTGTCAGCAGCACCGCCGGGTAGCACACCCCGTCGCTCACCCGGTGGTATGGCGAGTACGCGTGGAGCCACTCGAACTCCTCGGGGATGTCCGGGTCACCGTACTCGGGGATCCACAGGCGGGCGATGAGGAACCGGTGGTACCGGACCATGTCGAGCAGTGGCACCGCGATCTGCGCGGCGCGGCACAGGTCCGGGCGTTGGGTGATCGTGGCCCCGACGAGCAGTCCGCCGTTGCTGCCGCCCCGCAGGGCCAGCCGATCCGGCGAGGTGTAGTCGTTGGCGATGAGCCACTCGGCGCCGGCGATGAAGTCGTCGAAGCTCTGCTGCTTGTTCTCCCGCATCCCGGCGCGGTGCCAGGCTTCGCCCTCTTCGGCTCCGCCCCGGATGTTGGCGACCGCGTACAGCCCGCCGTCGTCGCACACCGCCACGATGGCGGCGCTGTAGGCCGGTCCCATGGTGATCGAGAACCCGCCGTACCCGGTGAGCACGCACGGGGTGTCCGGCGACGGCACGGTGTCACGGGCCCGGATGAGGAACATCGAGATCGAAGTGCCGTCGGTCGAGGGGTATCGCACCTGCTCGACGACGTAGTCACCTTGGGGGCCGTCGCCTTCGAGGTCGTAGTCGCTCAGCCGGCTCCAGTCGGTGACCCGCTCGGGCGTCCAGCGGTAGAGCGTGGGTGGCCGGGCGAACGACGTGAACGAAAAAAACGCCTCGTCGCGCTCACGGCTGGCCGACAGGCCGGCGAGCGAACCGAACTCGGGAAGGGTGATCGAGGTATGGCCGCCACCGTCGAGGTCGTAGCGATCGAGGTAGGACACGGCGGAGCGGGAGCTCAGCACGAGGATCGACCGTGGAGTGACCGCGACGGCGTCGATGACCGCGTCGGACTCGGGGACGATCGTGCACCAGTGGTCATGCCACGGCGTGGTGTGCGGCGCGCTGATGACCCGGCCCCGGTCGGCGCCGAGCGTCGTGTACCCGATGAGCCGGTCGCCTTCCACCGAGAGCTGGGTCACCGCTTCGATGCCTTCGATCAGCACGGTGCGCGCCCCGGTCGTGCGGTCGACGAGGTGGACGTCGACCCGGCTCCAGCCGAGGGCGATGTGCACGAGCATCCACCGCCCGTCTCGAGACATCGACACGTTCGGCCAAGCCGTCTTGTCCGGCAGCTCTCCCCACACCAACTGGTCACGGACGTACGGATCACCGATGCGGTGCCAGTACACTTTTCGCCAGTAGCCGCGGTCCTCCTCGGGGACCGTGGCGGGCTCGGGGTAGCGGGTGTAGGCGAACCCGCTGTTGTCCGGTAGCCACGCGATCGAACACGCCCGGGTGTTGGGGATGCGGTCCTTGAGCTGTTGGCCGGTGTCGACGTCGAGCAGGTGCAGGGTGCTGCGTTCATCACCGCCCCGCGAGAGCCCGAACGCGACGAGGCGCCCGTCCGGCGACGGGTGGTACCAGTCGATCGCCGCGGTCGGGTCCCGCGTCAGGGCGTGGGGATCGACGAGGCTGCGGGCGAGCCCCATCGCGGTGGCGGGCCGAACCACCAGCACGGCCTGGTCGTGGTGACCCCAGCGCTCTAGGGAGAACCCCCGCTCGCCCGCGACCATGCAGTTGACCGAAGAGCCGGCGCGCAGCAGGGCAGCGAGCCGGGATTGGAGAGGAGCGCGCCCGCTGAGGGCGTGCAGGATCGACTCGGTGAACCGATTCTGGTCGGCAACCCACCGCTTGACCTCGAACGAATGGCCATCCTCGAGCCACCGGTAGGGGTCGGGTACCGGTGTGCCGTGGATGACATCGACCACGTCCTCACGCCGCGTAGGTGGAGGAGGAGGGACCGAACCGGTCATGGGCGCGGCTGGTCAGCCGCGACCCGCGTTGGGCTTGCGCCCGTGGTTGGCCTTCTTGCGGCGCGCGTTGGTCTTCCGCTTGCTGGTCTTCTTCGACATGGCTCGATCACGTTACCGGCTGTCGTGGCTCAAGGCCCAGCCGACGAGCCGGTCCGCGCCCCAGGCGTTGACGATGCGGCCGGGGTCGATCCGGTCGAGCGGCTCGGCCGGGCGTCACCCGGGCAAGGCTAGGGGCCGGCCCGGGTATCGGCACTCAGCCGAACGCACGCGCGATGCCGAAGGCGGTGCCCGCCGCCGTGAACAGCGACCCGACGATGAACATCGTCTGGCGCCGGAGCCGGTCGGCGATCTCGGTGCGCAGGGAGCCGATCTCGTGGTGCAGCTCGGTGCGCAGGGAGCCGATCTCGTGGTGCAGCTCGCTGCGTAGGGAGCCGATCTCGTAGTGCAGCTCGGTCCGGAGCTCGGCGAGCTCGGCACGCAGGTACTGCCTGGTGACGAGCTCGTCGATCTCGCTCGCCGGGAACTGGCTCATGAGTGCGTTGGCGTCGTCGTCGCCGAGGATCTCGCGGAACTTGCGGTAGATCGACGAGCGGGTTCGGGCATCGAGGGCCATCGTGTCCCATCTCCTCCAGGTGGTCAACGTTGTTCGGGTGTCACAGGTTGGGGAAGACGGGGAAGACCCACAGCGTAGCGGGGGCGGGTGACAGCGCCGGGCGCCGATGCCCGGTCGGGCCTTCGAGCGATCGACATTCACGGAACTAGCCTGACCGTGTGGAACGCTTCGGGTTCGTCGGTCTGCCCAATGCGGGCAAGTCGTCGTTGTACAACGCGCTGTCCGGCGGAGCCGCGCTGGCCGCTCCCTACGCCTTCGCCACGAAAGACCCGAACGTCGGCGTGGCCAAGGTCATCGACGACCGTCTTGACCGGCTGGCCATCATGTCGAGCTCGAAGAGCGTGGTGCCGGCGAGCGTCCAGTTCATCGACATCGGCGGGTTGGTCGAGGGGGCGAGCCGGGGAGAGGGGCTGGGCAATCGGTTTCTCGCCAACATCCGCGAGGTCGATGCCGTGGTGCTGGTGCTGCGGGCGTTCGAGGACGTCGACGTCCCCGGACCTTCGGATCCACTCGAGCACCTGCGGATCCTGGAGACCGAGCTGGCGCTGGCCGACCTCGAGGCGGTCGAGAAGCAGCTCGACAAGAAGCGCAAGGCAGCCCGGGCCGACAGGTCCCAAGCCGCGGAGGCTCGGGCGCACGAGGTCGCCTATTCGGTGCTCGCCGAGGGCACCCCTCTCTACCGCGCTGATATCGATGACGCGACCCGTGTCGCACTGGGCCCCTGGTTCCTGCTCACGAACAAGCCGGTGCTGGTCATCGTGAACGTCGGCGAAGACGACCTCGACCGGGTTGACGAGGTCGTGGCCCCGGTGCGGGCCGAGTTCGCGTCCGGCGAGACCGAGATCATCGGCATGTGCGTGCAGCTCGAGGCCGAGGCCGCGCAGCTCGAGGGCGAGGAGCGCACCGAGATGCTCGAGGCGCTCGGACTAGGGGAGGGTGCGCTGCCCCGGTTCTTGCGCAGCGCGTATCACCTCCTGGGCCTGCGCACGTTCTTCACCACCGGTGAGAAGGAGTCGCGGGCCTGGACCTTCAAGGCGGGCTGGAAGGCTCCGCAGTGCGCCGGGGTGATCCACAGTGATTTCGAGCGAGGGTTCATCCGGGCTGACGTCATTCACTGGGATGAGCTGCTCGAGATCGGCTCCTGGTCCAAGGCGCGCGAAACGGGCAAGCTACGCGTCGAGGGCAAGGATTACGAGGTGGTCGACGGCGACGTCCTCGAGATCCGGTTCAACGTGTAAGTGGAGCGCTGCGATGCCGTGGCTCGTGCACAACGGCAAGGTGCTGGCCTCGCTCGAGGTGGCCGAATCCCGGCGCGAGCGCATGAAAGGGCTGCTAGGCCGGGATGGGATCGACGGGGCGATCCTCCTGCGCCCCGCCCGGTCCGTTCATACCATCCGGATGCGCTTTCCGATCGATGTCGCGTACTGCGACGCTGATCTCCGGGTCCTGCGGGTGGTCACGATGCGCCGAAACCGCGTCGGGTGGCCGGTGTGGCGGGCCCGGGCCGTCATCGAGGCTGAAGCGGGCGTCATGCGCCGGTGGGGGATCGAGACGGGTTCGGTGCTGGAGGTGCGCGGCGACGCCGCTCACGAGGGCCATCCGCGCCCCGACCGCGCCCCGGGCGCTCAGGGCGGGTCGGGTGCCGCTACCGAGCAGGTCGAGCAGGTCGAGCGGTGAGCGGTGGGGCGCTGGTCCTCGTGGCCACGCCAATCGGCAACCTCGGCGATCTCGCTCCTCGCGCCGCGGCGGCGCTCGAAGGCGCCGACGTCATCTTGTGTGAGGACACGCGCCGCACCGGTCGGCTGCTGGAGCTGACCGGCATCCCGGCCCGGCGGCTCGTGGTCGTCAACGATCACAACGAGGCCCGCCGCATCGCCGAGGTCATGGAGCGGCTGGCCCGGGGCGAGCGGGTCGCGGTGGTCACCGATGCGGGTACGCCTGGGATCTCTGATCCCGGCGAGCGGCTGGTGCGCGCCGCGATCGGGCGAGGCTTCCCGGTGGAGGTCGTGCCCGGCCCGGCCGCGGTCATCGCCGCGTTGGTCGTGAGCGGACTGCCGGCCGGCCGGTTCGCGTTCGAGGGATTCCTTCCCAAGAAGGGCGGCGGGCGGCGGGAGCGGTTGGAGGAGCTCGCCCGCGAACGTCGCACGATCGTGTTGTACGAGGCGCCGCACCGACTGGCACGCACGCTCGACGACCTCCGGTCCGTCCTCGGTGACGGTCGCCGGGTGGCGCTGTGTCGCGAGCTCACCAAGCTGCACGAGGAGATCTGGCGAGGGGAGCTCTCGGCCGCGGTCGAGCGCACCCGAGCAGTGACGCCTCGCGGGGAGTACGTGATCGTCATCGAGGGAGCGCCTCCGGTCGATGTCGCCGACCACCAGCTTCTGGCGGCGCTCGCCGCCGAGCAGGCGGAGGGCGCTTCGACCCGTGACGCCGTTGCCATGGTCGCCGAGCGGTACGCGGTTCCGAAACGGCGGGTGTACGACCTGGCCAACCAGCACGGCGCCACGGCCTAGCGTTGGACGAACCGGGGCATCTGGGTCCCGCATTCTGGACGCCAGTGCCCCGGAACGTGAGGTGGGCGCCCGCCGCCACCGCTCGACGGTCCGCGGCAATGTCACACCCCCTTCTTATGGTGGTGGCATGTTGATCGTCACCGTAACCGTCGCGCTGATCGCCGCGGCCGCGGCCGGCGCCGTCGTCGCGTTCGTGGTGCGTCGGACCGTGCAGGCCGAGGCGGCGGGCCAGCGCGACGCCCTGGTCGCCGAGCTCGGCGTCCAGCTCCAAGCCCAGCAGGATGCGAACCTGCGGGCGGTGGTCGACTCGGTCACCGCCGCTGCCTCCGAACAGCTCGGCCGGCACACCCAGTCGACTGTTTCGACCGTGCTCGAGCTCGCGGGCGACAAGCTTGGCCAGCAGACCGCGCTTGCGGGTCAACAGCTCGAGCAACGTCATCAGGCTTTCGAGCGCCAGATCCAGGGCATGAACGACGAGCTGCGCCAGGTCCGCGCGCTCGTCGCCGAGCTCCAGAAGGAGAAGGCCCAACAGCACGGGCAGCTCGTTGCCGGAATCGAGCAGGCCATGCGGGCCAGCGAGAGCCTGGCCGAGACCACCCAACGGCTGCGCCAGGCGCTCTCCAACAGCCGGGCCCGGGGCCAGTGGGGTGAGCGCATGGCCGACGACGTGCTCCGGGTGGCAGGGTTCGTCGAGGGCGTCAACTACGTCCGCCAGCGCCAGCTGCCCGACGGTGGCCGGCCAGACATCACGTTCCTCCTGCCCCAGGACCGCGTCCTGCACATGGACGTGAAGTTCCCGGTCGACAACTACCTGCGGTTCCTCGAGGCCGGCGAAGGTCCCGACGCCGAGGTTCACCGCAAGGCGTTCCTGCGCGACGCCCGCGCTCGCATCAAGGAGCTGACCGCTCGGTCGTATACCGACCCGGACACCACGGTCGGCTACGTCCTTTTGTTCATTCCCAACGAGGCGGTCTAAGGGTTCATCCACGAGCACGACCCGCAGCTGCTCGACGCCGCGCTCGAGCAGCGGGTGGTGCTGTGCGCTCCGTTCACGCTTTTCGCGGTGCTCGGGGTGGTGCGCCAGTCGATCGATAGCTTCAACCTGGCCCGCACCAGCGACGAGATCCTCGAGTGCCTCGGCGGGTTCACCAAGCAGTGGGCGGCGTTCTCCGATCGCCTCGATCGCCTAGGCAAGCAGCTCAACACGGTGCAGTCGAGCTACGAGGAGCTGTCGGGAACCCGCCGACGCCAGCTCGAACGGCAGCTCGATCGCATTGAGGACCTGCGCTCGCGGCGCGGCCTCGCCGGCGCGGGTGACGCCGGCGTCGACGCGATGGTTGCGGCTCCCGCCGAGGTGGGGGAGTGTCGCGACGAGCGCGGTGACACCGACGAC